>Ga0326727_10001591_pt1 | contig 82651 bp, 72 predicted proteins | sample MB2enrmetagenome_FD_207643 | JGI IMG/M metagenome (GOLD analysis project Ga0326727, IMG submission 207643) | Lab enriched peat soil microbial communities from McLean, Ithaca, NY, United States - MB29MY | ecosystem: Environmental > Terrestrial > Soil > Wetlands > Peat | place: USA: New York... | reverse complement strand
AACACCCGGAGTGCCGGGAACCCAGCCGGCCTCCAGGGCGCACCATTCGGAGACCTGTATACCCGCCAGGTCGGCGGCGCGTTCAACGGACATTTCCAGGTTCTGCCGCCGGCGTTGGACCGTGTTCACCAGGGAGAGGGCAGCCTGGATACGGGTGGACTTCTTGGACTGATTGGCTGATTGAGTCATGCCCATATACTCATTACTCCGAAAAAGGATCTCCGTCAAGAGGAAACCGCAGGATTGGTACGATTTATAATAAGTATATGCTCATAGACTCAGGAGCCAAAGCCTGCCTATTGAGCCCAGCCTACCTTTGTAGCCGACAAGGACGAGATCCGTCCCCAGTATCAGAACCCGACCTCCGGCGCCCAGGTCTTCGGCTCGACCATCGTGCGCGACCTCGGCCCGCAGTTCAACGCCGGATCGACCATCGACCAACTGGATTCCATTCCGCAGACAGCCGCCGGCCAGAACCAGGAAGTGGTCATGCCCTGGTACAGCGATCAGATCCTTCCCTTTGACGTGACCATTGCCGGCGCCAACGAATACGGGGGCATGTGCGCGGCCAAGATCTTCGGCGTCGAGATCCTCAATGAAGGTTGGGGCTCCTCGATCGACGATGCGGTCAGCGAACAGCAGGCTGCCTTCGTGGCCCGTGCAGTGAAATTCATGCCAAACCAGGGGGATTCCTCGTTCCCCTTTTTCGCCATCTTCTGATTCCACTACTGACCATGGCCGCGTTATCCACTCAATACCGCATGTTTCCGAGCTTCTCCAGCCATCCACAGATGGTTGATGGAAATTCCTTGTTCGGCTCGGCAGCGGAGCTGTTTCTGGTCACGGAAACTGCGCCACCTGGGACCGAGGCAGGTTTGCCATCGCATGAAACTGCGTCACCTGCAGGTCCTTTTCCGGGTATGGGTCGGGCGGATTACGATTCTTCCGGGTCGGGTTGTTCGGATTGTGCTGAGTACAGTCTTCCTGGTACGCCGCCGCCGGGGTTTCTCCCCGGCCTCTCGCGGTTCGATTCTGCAATGGAGGTGGATGGGAGTTCCTTGACCGGCGCCCGTCGTCCTTCTCCCAGTCTTACGGATCGTGTTTTCTAAATCGCTTCGTCACCGGAGAAAAGCCTTGTTCCCGCCCGCCTCCGTCGGCAACATGAAAACCATCGGCCCCTGATTTCCCACACGCCAGTTTCGGCGGATGCTGGCCGACTTAGCGGGAGTAACTTGTGTTGGCGGAATATTTGAGCTTTCCCAGGTCTTAGAAGCGAGACCTGGGCCACCCGCCGAGTTTTTTGGGAGTACGAACTTTTCAATCCCGAAACCTAGGCACAGGCCACGGGATCAAAACCTCGAACTAAATCAAGAGTTATTCAGTATCGGGTCTTAAATCTCTCGTGAATGACGAATTGCTGCACAAAAGGCCGCGAGCGTGACCGATTCATCAAATTCCAATACATTGCCTGTGCCAGCGGATCGGTTACATCGGAAGGCACACGGTATTTGTACGCTGGGAAATCTGTAGTCCCATCGTCGGGCATGTCCCATGATCTCTGAAACTCGGGCTGGAGAAATTCGTAGATCGACCAGCGAATGTTATTCAAGAATTCTGCGATCTGGCTGGAATGGTAGATAAAAATATTACCTTGGAACCACTCGAAGAACCCCTCAACTGCGAGATAGGCATCTTGTTCGCTTATCGAAGGTTTCGCCACTTCGAGCAGTTTGCGGAGATCTTTGACCCTTCTCTCCAGCCGTGCCAGGTTGTGCTTGGCGATGTCTCCGCACATTTGAATGTATCGAATCCGCGTCATCCGCAAATTTGCCACGAGGCCGATAGCAGATAGGTTGACGCTTGAGGCAGTGAATTCACCTTCAAGCCAATCAGCGAAGGCATCGGCAGTCTGTCTGAGGCGGGTCGAGTCTGTCCCAAGTTTCGGGTTAGTGCATACCTGCCGTATGTGAAAGAGGAAGGTTTTATCTGAAGGTGGCGCATCGTTCCGCGCGGGGCCACTAAGGCCGATAAGGCCGAGCGGAACGATTCCGTTGCGCGGCTTGATTTCTGAAAGAAAATCGCCCAGAAAGATGATGAATAGCCGAGAGAAAGCGCGATTTGTAAACAGCAAATTCGTAGGTTCCGTGCATTCGTTCTTAACGAAGGTCGCCCAGTTGACCATCTCATCGATCATCTCCCATGCAGAATTGAGAATGATCACTTCGCGTTCGGTAGCATTCATGGCCGCTCCAATAACTCAGAGGGAAGATGGTCAGTTGGCACGCCCCCCGGCAGAAGAGTATCCACCATCGTGCTGAGGATACCCAACGTCTCGCTTTTGAGATCTTGAAAACGTTGAATCTCTGTCAAAAGAATAATACTTCTGAGAATTCGGCGAGAGTTCAGAAATGGGCCGGTACTGGGTTAATGACCCCAGGCCGAGCCACTCATTCAGCATGCCTTAGGGAACGCAACTTAGATCGGTCCTGAAATACGCTGATCACGACGCCCATTGTCTCGCCATGACGCGGCCGCGAGATTCCAGTTGCGATGCCGACTTTTGAGGAGCCATCCTGCATGGACCACACCATGGGCGTGGCACCAGATCGAAATCTGCTTGTCTCGGGGAAAGTCCGGGGGCGGCGGACAATCAGCTTCATCTTCTTTCATCTTCATCTCCTTATTCGCACCCCAGCCATCCCCCTTGAACCTCCCGGCTCCATTCAAGCCGATCAAAGTCGACGGCGTTCTCGACGGCGGCGGCGGCCAACCACCCGAACCTCTGTTTCCCTTCCCTGCAAACCACCCAGCCATGCAGTCTTCCTCTGTAGCAAGCTGAAAGAAGAAACCTGGGCAGCAGAAGTCAGTTCATGTTTCTGCATGACGCCGTGGGAGAGAGGAAGGATGAGATCCTGTCCCCGGAGCGGTTCTGGGGAAGCGTGCTGCGCTCTCCATGCGCGTTTCGACCCTGGATCAGCATCCGGAAACCCAGATGTACGACCTGCGCGGGCTGGCCGCGCAGCGCGGCTTCGAGATCGTCGCGGAAGACACCGACCGGATCAGCGGTGCGAAAGTGAAGCGCCCTGGTCTCGATCGACTGCTTGCCGATGCCCGCCTGACAAGTTCGACAGACTCATGGTCTAGGCGTTTCATCGCATTCCCCGTTCCACGCGACACTTTTTGGCGTTGCTCGACGAACTGAACCATATCAATGTCGAGTTCCTTTCGTTCCGGGAAAATGTTGACGCCTCCGGGCCGCTGGCCCGGGCCATCACGGTCATCAACGGCTGCATGGCCGAGCTTGAACGTAACCCTATTATCGAGCGGGTCCGCGCCGGGATGCGCCGGGCCCGGTTGGAGGGCCGGCAGATCGGTCACGCCCCGCTCGACATCGATCGCCAGGCCGTTCTCCGCGACCGTGACCGCGGCATGAGCCTGACCGAGATCGCAAAAGCTCACCGCATCAGCCGGGCAACCGTGAGCCGGATGATCAAAGAGGCTCGCGAAGCCACTAGCCCAAAAGGGTGCGGTCCAGCACCCCTTCAAACCCAGGAAAACAGGCTGCCGATTAAAGTGGCTTGACGTAGCCCGAAAGGAGTGGGTTTAGAACCACAAGGCGGTATCCAAGGCGAACATCTTTTTGAAGGGGCTTGCATACGCTGACTGTCGACGCTATTCCGTGGCTGGATTCAGGTTCCATGGCGCTCTTCGACTGTGTCTAAGTGATGCAAGCAGTTATGCCTTGGTCGCGTTAGTCACGAGTCGATGTGCTCAGAATCACATTAATGTTAGCAAGTAGGGATATATGCTTCCGCTCCATCTGCGGAGGCTGCCATGCGTGTTCGTGCATTAGCCGTCGGACTTTTTCTCTCTCTCCAGTTGTTCTTCGTTTCACAGCTCTCTGCCAGCCAACACCCCGTTCCGGCAAATGGATATCAGACCTACGTCAATCTCCCTGGGGCAAGTAAAGTTGGCAGTGACACCTGCGCGAGCTGTCATGCCGATACCTCCAAGAACTTCCAACACGCCTTCCATAAGCAACAGAATGTTGAGTGCGAGGATTGTCACGGCAACGGCAGCCTCCACGTGGGCGGCGGCGGCGACGTTACGAAGATTGTGAGCTTCTCGAGGCGTCCAGCCCGGGAGGCCAACGGCGTATGTCTGGGCTGCCACTCCCGGAACGACAAGGTCCGGCATTGGTCGGGCGGATCACACGCAGCTAACCATGTGCGCTGCATCGAATGTCACCAAGTCCACGCCCACGGACTCAAGGATGCAAAGGAAAGACTGGTCAGCTTTGATCCCTCCACGCAGGGAGCACTAGCCGCCGGCGCGGTGTCGCCGGAGACCAACGTGTTGCTCCGGCCGCGGTCGGAGACAAACGATGCCTGCCTCAAGTGTCACCCGACACAGGCCGCACAAATGAGTATGCCCTACCACCACCCGCTCCGCGAAGGCAAAATGAGCTGTGTGGATTGCCATGACGCACATGGCGGACCGTCGGGTAACAACCTGAAGACGGCGAACATCAATCAACTCTGTCTGAGCTGCCATGCCCAGTATCGCGGACCGTTCGCGTATCAGCATCCTCCGGTTACGGAAAACTGCATGAGTTGCCACAACGCGCATGGCTCGCCGAACACCAACCTGTTATCGGTGAGTGAGCCTGCGCTGTGCTTGCAATGCCATGCAGGCCACCACAATGGCGCCAGCCTGCCGCTGCCGGATCGCTGCACCAACTGTCACGGCTCGATTCATGGTACCGACGTCGCCACTCCGAGCGGCGGAAGCAGATTCATCGACAAGGGACCGCTCGGTGTTCCATCCGAACCTCCTCCGCCAGCGAATACCGGACTAGCGCGTGCGTATGCGTCCATGTCCACTGCCGCACTGCTACAGCCAGTTCCGTCTCACGCGCCAACGTATGCAATGAGTGCTACCAGCGGGACACTGGCTTTAATGTCTTCGCATTCCGCACCTCCGTTGTCAGGCTCAAGCATGTCAGGTACAAATGACTCTTCCTCCAGCACGGAAAACACTGATGCGTTCTCGGCATACTCCGTCACTCCGGGCTCTTACCGCTTGATCGACCTGACCGGTTTTGGTGGCAGGGTGGGAGAGTACGACACGCTTCAGCAGTCAGCAGGAGGCAATGCCGTCTCTTCTTATGTCTCCCAGCGGAATCACATGACCGTGGTATCGCGAGGCAATGTTATAACCGCCGATGATTACTCAGTTGCGTCTCAACTCACGGCCGGGGAACGGCTGCGATTTGGATTCGACACGCGCGGCTTTGTGCAGCAACAAGACAACTACCACTTCTATGCTTTTCCGGTGATGGACGTCGTCCCTGGGAGCCCTCCATCGGACACGACTACCAATCTCATTCCGTCACACGCTACATTTGGAGTAAAGAGGAGACTCGGTAAAACTTATGTTCAACTCAAGGTGCCGAAGCTACCGGTCCATCTCTATGTGAATGGAGACTGGGAGGCAAGAGTGGGCACAACGCAGCTTGCCTATCTGGACGAGAACACGACCCCTGCCATTTTCGTTGGAGGGGTGAATACAACCTGCGGTCAACTGTGCCACTTCACCTCTCAGCTACAGCCGGTAAATTACACGACGCGAAATATCGCCGGAGGCGGTGACGTTGATCTGGGTCCGGTGCGGCTCGCTGTGTCACACCACTTCAGCAGTTTCACAGATCGCCTTGCATTCCCGATCGGTGTCTTTACAGGGCCGTTTACACCGGAAAACGAAGGGATATCGATTGTGCATCCCCCTCCATCCGGCCCCGCTCCAACCGATTTCCCAGCCGGGAACTACTACATCAATCCGCCTTCTCCCAGTCAGGTTTCGTCTGACAGATTGAGCTTGAACTGGACGCAATCCCCAAGGTTCAATTTCAACGGGAGCGTAAGCTACGCCCGGCTGAATAACACGTTCCTCCACCATCAGCAGAATAACTTTGACTCGGACGAAACACTGAATTGGCGCCCGATGGACCATATGCGTTTAACCGCCGACTATCATCAGCAGAATCTCATCAATGACTTCACGCCTTACTACAGCCTGTATGGCAATGTGTCTTTCCACAGACACTGGGAAGGACTCCGGGCGGATTACGAGTTGCCCGGCGGATTCGACATTGAAGCGCACTACAAGCGCAGCGGAATCACGCGGTCAAACGCTTCGCTGTGGCCGCAAATCTACTCGATCGACAATACCGATCTCCGGACAGTCATTCCATCGTCATTCAGTAACACTGTGGGGGTGGCATTGCGTTATCATGATCGCGGCCTGTGGAGCGCACGCGCAGGCTATGAGTGGACAGGGACGCACGCGCCCGGCTATCTTACCGTGCCGCAGAGCAGCAACCATATCTTTGGCGATGTCTGGCTCACTCCAGCGAAATGGTTGACGTTCACAAACGATACCAGCATCATTGTGCAGAACGCCTTCCCGGCCGTTCCACTTCCGAATACCCCCGGCGACTTCCAACGAAGGAATCGTTTCTATATCAACACGGCCAGCGCCAACCTGCGCTGTGTTCCGGGCTGGAATCTCGGACTCGGATACTCATACCAGCAAAACAATCTGACCACCTACATGGCCTTTCAGAATGATCCCGGCGCTGGATATGTGATCGACGAGCCCGCCGTCCCGTACAAGCAGATCAGTGAGGCGTATTGGGGCGATTCAACCTACATTATCAAGCGGCGCCTGGGGGTCGATCTCAGGGTCACCTATAACTCGTCGCGCAGCGGAATGCGCCCCGACGTGAATCCGAACGATGCGGCGTTACTCGGCAACCGGTCCTTGATTCAGAGCGGGAACTTTGACCCCAACGGTCTCTTTCCGGCAGCTCTTGGCAACCTGCAATTTGCTGCGACCCAGGTTTCGCAGGTGACCGTTCCACAGTGGATCGGTCAGTCCAAGGTCTCCTACATACTTCCACGCAAGTTTGAAGGAGGTTTGATCTTCAACTACGACAGCTACCGCGATGCCCTAAATCCGAACCTGAATGGAGTGTTGAGAACTTTCAACGTGTATCTCGGGCGTAGTTGGTAACAAGGCTGAGCGAACATTAAGCCTTGTGGTTCTAAACCCACTCCTTTCGGGCTACGTCAAGCCACCTTAATCGGCAGCCTGATTTCCTGGGTTTGGAGGGGTACTGGAACGCACCCTTTCAGGCTGGTGGCTTGGCGGGCGAGCAAAAGGGCAATCTGTGACGCGGGATCAAGTGGATATTCCCAGGATTGAAGCTCGGCGCGGCTCCGGGTCATCAGAGCGAGATTGCAGGCAAACTGACGTTACGGTTCCGATGCGCACGTTGCGGCGGCGTCGCGGAGGCTTCCTAGCCTGTCAGCTTTGTCATGGGCTCGGAGGCGAAGAGTTCCGCGAGGTGGAGAATGCCGGACCGCCCCTAGTTGGAGACGGTCCGAAGAACAGCCATGCTGCGCTCATCGGTGGCGATGATGCGATAGAACTTTTTGAGTTCTGCGGCGCGGCTGGCAGGTACGCTCAGTTCCTTGATCTCGAAAGTGCGGGTGTAGTGGATCTGATTTCCACGTGCCTCGGATTTTGAGTGGTAGCTGGCAAAACTGAAATCCACATCCACGGGGGCTGGCAGGTCATCGACCACGTAACCGGGAGGGATGGTGATGTCGAACGTGTCGGTATCGCGGGCGGGGCCGGGGAACTCAACAGGAAAGAGCCGGGGCTCTTTGGTCTCCAGAAGTGAACTGCTCTTGGAGCCCAGCACGCGGGGTCGCACGGCCAGGAGATTCCCGACCTGCTTTGCGTAATTCTCGGCGGTGAAGGAGTATCGATAGCCGAAGGGCTGATCATACTGCAGAGCGTTGACCACCTGGGCCTTGAGAATTTTGAATGTAGAAAGAGAATTCGCCAGAATGGATTCGATCGGTTTGATTCTGTCATCGTTTTTGGTGGCCGAGCGAAGGAGGTCGCGCGGGACCGCCGCGCGGTCGCCAACGCGGAGTTCTTCGACTTGTCCTTCCAAGTTGCCGGATGCGCTGAGCGTGAAGGTGGCAGTGCGCTGGATGGTGTTGCTCGAACTAAGCAATTGGGGCAGGACAACGATCTCTCCGCCCTCGGGGCCGACGAGCAAACCTGCGTTGTCCTGGAGGTAGCCACCGATCTCGCCGAATGGAACGATCTCGTTAGTAGGGTCGAAGAAAAGGATACGCCCGAAGCGGCTATGCTGTACGACTCCGGTGAGCGAAGGGCTTGAAACTCCCTGTGGCAAGCGGATGGCCAGGATGGCGTGATTGAAACTGCTGGCGTGGGCCGGCATCTGCGGAGTGACCGAACCACGCTCGGAGTTGATCATCACATAGTAGGATTCCACGCCGATTTCGTGCAGCATGGAAGACATGAGGGTTGCTTTGTCTTTGCAGTCACCATAACGGTGGGCAAAGACATCTGAAGCGGGATGGGGCTGGACTCCTCCGATGCCGAGTTCGATGGCGACGTAGCGGACCTCACGCTGGACGAAGGTCGCGATGGCCTTCATTTTGTCTAGCGGTGCGGGAATGGAAGCCGTAAGTTCGGCGACCTTCTGCTTGATGGCGGGAGAGGCGTCCCGACGTCCACTGCTGAGATTGAGATACCAGTCGCCCATCTCTTTCCAGTTGGAAAACGAGCCAGTGGCATGACCGCCAGGAGGAATGAAGGAGACAATCATATGGCCTGCGACGCCGGCGAAGGGGGGCATTTCACCCTCGGCGCGGACACCCTTGACGTCTTGCACGGTCCAGGTCTGCTCGAAGGGGTTGGCCTGGGCGGGCTTGAGCTCGGAATGGTTGATCCACGAAGCCTTGTACTGCCAGCCGGAAGGTAGTATGAAGGTATAGCGCCTTTCGCGGGCGGGACTTTCCTGCTCCACATACCATGAATCCTCAAGCACCAGAGGCTGCGTCTCCATTTCATACTCATAACCGATGATGTTGCCCGGTTCGGCGGCGGGAACTCTCAGGACTTTGTACCTCACGTCGCTGATCAATTCACTGCCATCAATTTTTGGCAGGGCGACCTCGACGGAATCTTTTTCCTTGACCTCGTAATCCTTGCCGGAGGCGGGGATGCACCATGCGCGAATGCTGGTGATCTTGTCCTGTGCATTGAAAGAAGTTCCGACTATGCCAGCATCGTCGAAGGGGCGCAGAATTTTGTATGCTTCGCGCACATGGATGATGATTTTGTCTACAGAGAGAACATTGACCGTTCTCTCCGAGTAGAGGACAGCCGTGTTGTCCTTTTCGTCGTGCGGCGGTAGCGGCGCGCTCACCACGTTGTGCATCCAGGCGGGAGCTTCGTCGTGGGCGCGCGCCGATGGAACCAGCGCGAAGGCGCAAACCAACAACGTCAGAAAACCTATTAACTTTTGCCGCTTAACGGGAAGCGGTTGCCGTGCCGGGCAGTAAGACAATCTGTTGCTCATCGCTTGTCCTCATCGATCGGTAGAAGCTCTGCAGCGCAGCATAGTATTTGGAGTCCAATAGAAGAATGTCTGTGCTGAACTTGCGTGAGATATGAAGGATTCCCTTGTTGTTTTCCACTCTTGTGGAGTAGGCAATGATCTTTGAATCCTGACTTTCGGCGGGCGGCAGGCTGGAGACGCGCCATCCCTCCGGAAGTTGAATGGAGATATCATCAAGCTTGGTACTGGAGTACCGGAAGTACAGGGGATGAACGCGGTTCGCATGATCGAAGACGTGCTTCTCCGGAGAGCTGAAGAGGCCGACGGGGAGCATTGCGTGACGGCCGGATGATTCCACCCATCCGGGGACCTTGAGGGTAAATTCGGCGACCAGCGGAGCGGTAGGGGTGCGCCAGTCCGGCTTGTTAACGAGTTCAACTTCGATTCCGGCGGGGACAAATTCGCGAACCTCATCCTCCAGAAGCTTCTTGCGGGCAGTGTCATCGTCGTTGCGCTTTCCTACCCGTCGGGTGAATGCCTCCAGGCCGGTATAGCTGACCGTGAGTTTGCCTTCGAGAGCGCCGGTATCGGCAATGAGCTTCAGGTCCGCTTTGCGCACAATCTGCGAGACGCTGCTATCGGGGAGTGGTGTCTGGATCCACTGGCCGCCATCTTTATCCAGGCGCAAACCCTGCACCCCAGTCTCGATCCATGGCAGTTGACCATAAGGCAAGAAAATGGATCCCGGGTCGCAGTAAACGTCCTTATCCTTGAAGTGCAGTAGCACGACATTGGCGTCCAGACTTTTTTCGTCATGAATGTTGGGATTGAAGAAGTGGTTGGAACGATCCGAGACCCATACGCCATAGGCCTCCAGCCCCGCGGCCCTGGCCAGGGCAAAATAAAGCCAGGTGAGTTGCACGCCGTCGCCATAGCCGCGGCGCCACAAATCCTCAACGTTGTTAATCGGCTTTTCGTTGTCGCGCTTCTTCTCCTCTTCGGTCTTGTCCGGCTCGTAGGAAGTATTGCGAAGTTGCTGCACGCGGGCATAAATCTTCTGGGCCTTTACCTCGGGGGAATCGCCGGGCAAAACAATCTGGGAGACGGCCTGCACCATGCCTGACGCGTGCTTGCCTGCAAAGCTCTCAAGCTGGCTGTTATGGTCTTTGCCGACGCGCTTCCAAAATTTGACGGTGTCGGTCTCCACCACCGGATCATCGGTGTAGGTGAAGACCACGTGCGCCTTGAGTTCGGTCGCAGGGGGCATGAAGTCCTCGGTCTCAAAGGCCGGCACGTTGCTGACTTCCATGCGAACGATGCGATCGGGTCCTTCCTTGGGCCCCTCGGCAAGCCCAACCCAGTTCCAGAGTAACCGGAACTGGGGGTAGTAACTGGAATAGGGCTTGAGAGTGAACTTGGCGTGCTTGGTGAAGAGCTCATTGCTCACTTCCCATTGGGAGCCATATACGAAGCCGTCAGCGTAATCCACGGTGTAGAAGTACTCGATGATGCTGCCGGCCTGCACGTCAGTGAGGGTTAAGGTTTTGGCCAGATACCGGACGTCTTTGGCCTTGACGATCGTCTTCTCGAAGGCATTTCCGGTGAACTCAACGATTGTACCGTCGGGCCGAATGGTGCGCGCCTTGAGATGCGTGATTTGCTGATGTTCTTTGAAGAAAGGAATCTCGATGTCGGCGTACTTCCGCCCTTCTTCCTTCAGAATCTTGATGCGGAAATAGTTGTCCTCATGGGGAATGCGTCCGTCGTCACGGTCTACCTGGCGATAGAGGATGATAGCGAGGGCGCCAGGGGCCTGCGGCTCGTTAGTTAACTTTAGTTCGTCGGCCGCCACCGGTTGGAATCCGATAGCGCCGGCGGGCAGCGGAGAGAGCAGAAGCGTTAGCAGGATGATCGACGCTGAGAATGCGAAGTAGGTATGAAAACGAAGACGCGCCATAAGGCAGCTCTCCTATAAAGCTCACGACATGCGAGATTCAATGTGGTGTACGGCAATAAGCGCAGACACCAACATCGTCGGCTACACCGGTAGCGGGGGAGAAAATACCGGCAGAATTGAATTGAGATTCCTAAGTATCTTAACGAATAAAGAAGAATCCGCAAGGCAAAGTTGAATCAGATGAGCGGCGAGTTGAGATTGCTCGATGAAAAGCGGGTTACATTGGCGCTTGTAATTACAGCCATTCCGCGATCGTATCGGTGTGGAGGCGGCGGTCCCGGCGACGCTTAGTGTTCCAGGAACACATGATATCGATACAGCCGAAAGCGCGATTTTCGACTCTTGTTATCAGAAGCTTAGCAAGGGTGACCGCGAAACCTTTTTGAGATGCAGCGAGATGATGAGCGCTCCGGCTAAGTGGCTGCAGCAGCGGAGATGGACCGCCAGTCAAGGAGACATGCTTCCAGGTCGATGTGAAATACCGCCACTTCGGACACTTGCAGCTTCTACAGTGGCGACCGCCCCAATGGGTACAGGAAGCTATGTGCCGGGCGTAGACAGTGATGTCCATGCCGCAGTGACACATAGCTTGTACACCACCTGCACAATTCGCTTACTTCCTGGATTGCGCGATTGTTTGATTGATAAAGGAATCAAGTGGTGGCCAGGGAGGGAGTTGTTCCAGACGGACTATTTAGAGCCTGTAAGTTACAGATTCTCAAAGAGGCAGAAACGTCAGAAACGTCACTTTCGAGGGGTCTGCGTACAAAACGCGGACAAAATGATCGCCTGCATTTACTCACATGAGCTCAGCATGAACGACTATCGAAGGTCAATCTTCCGGTCCATGGTGATGACTCCTGACTCAATTCTACGCTACCACCAGCAGCTTCCGATCGCCACTCAGCCACACACTTTCCCGTGTGATCCTGGGCATAATGATGCACCTTCTGCTGGCTTCGCCGGGATGCTGGATAGAATCGCCGGACCGTCCACTAACTAGATCAATCCCTTCTTTTTCCACCGCCTTACCGCGCTGGCCGCGATCCGCTGATCGCGGGCATTGCGTTCTTCCAGCGTGAGATCTTCGAGAGGCTCGCGTTAGTTCCCTGCTCGGAGAGGGCTCTCGTACGGCGGCGGCCGGAAGCGTAGAACACGCATCCGCCAGAACCCGAAGATCACAAGAACGACGACGAGAACTTTCACGGTAACCTCAATCGGTCTTGCAAAAGCCTTCACGCCGCGTAATCAGGATAGTCCACCGGACAGTCGTCTCCGATGAAGCCTGATCTGGACAGTTGTAAAGAGCCGACTTGCAGTCCTCTCTACCCTACATGATTGGCGAGTCTGGCCAGAAAAAAACAAACCCACCCCCGCAAGATTGGTAATGCCAGTCGGCATCGCGCTAGGATTTCGTGGCCTGACTGATCCCGCTGAATGGACTGTCCCATCGGCGTTTACCGATACCTATTCTGCCTCGCGGATTGAACTTTGACTGATCCTGGCGTATCGGGGCACTAGCGCTCTCCCATGCTCGTCCGTGGCGGTCCCGGTTCAACGCCTCATTGTTCATCGCACATGTTTAAGCACAAGTTAATGACTTAGAGGTAACTTGCGCATAGGCAACCATCCACTCAGAGCCTTACCTTGTTGTTTCCGGATGCATATTTGTACTACGCCGCTGGCGTGTCGGAATGGGCACCAGTTGTCCTGCTCGGAAGAAGCATCTCGACGCGGAGACCGGGGAGAGCATTCTCGGCCCTTACTTGGCCGTGATGCAGCAGCACGACGCGGCGAACGATTGAGAGTCCCAGACCAACACCGCCTTCGTGACCGTCGCGAGATTCTTCGACGCGGAAGAAAGCATCGAAGATGAGTCCGAGCATGTCTTCTGGCACGCCGGGACCATAATCGCGCACGCGAATGATGACGCCGTTCGGGGAGTCATCGAGTCTGACCTCAATGGCCGAGTTTTCGGGCGAGTAGCGGATGGCGTTGCGCAAGATGTTCTCGATCGCCCGGCGGAGCAGTTCTGAATCACCTTCAATCATGGATCGAGAAGTGATGCTGCACTCTACGTTGACGTGGCGTGCGGCGGCCTCGAAATCGCAATCGTCAACGATCTCTTCTACTAGGGAGCCAATCGGCAGCAGCGCAGTCTTGTGCGTGGCTGGATCCCCCTCGGCGCTCGTCATCTCTACCAATGTGCCGACTAGCCGAGCCAGGCGATCGATCTCACGCCGCATTCGCGACAGTGCGGCCTCGGGGTCGTGCGCATTCTTCATTAGCTCCGCGGCAAAGCTCAGGCGCGCCAACGGCGCGCGCAATTCGTGAGAGACATCCTGCAACAGCCTGCGCTCCGCCGTCAGGAGGGTCGCAATGCGCTCGGCCATGGCGTTGAACGATAGCGCCACCTTTCCGATCTCGTCGCCGCGGCTTTCGTCGGCGCGGGCAGAGAGGTCACCAAGCCCGAAGCGGTCCACGGCGTTCGCAAGCTTGTGTAGCGGCGAGACGATGCTTACCGAGAGCCACACGCCGAGCAGGGCAACGAGCAGGACGGCAATCAAAAAGTAGGGGAGCAGGATTGCCAGTGAAATGGGCGGCGGCGCGACGGTTACGAAGCGGTAACGCCCGTCAGCCGAGGACATTACGATGACGAAGTGTCCATCGCGGGCAACCGGGAAGCCCAGCCGGTTGATTTCAGTACGGCGCAGAGAGGAATGATCTTCTCCAGTTGCAAGGTCGCGTCCTCTAGCGTCGGTAAGATAGCGCTGTCCCTTCAGTGCAGTGTTAACCTCGAGGAGATATGCAGCCAGGGCTGAGGGGCCTCCGCTCTCATACGCTCGGCTTGCCTGCAACAACTGGAGATTCATCGAGCCTTCGAAGAATTCTCCGGTGGTTCGACGCGAGATGGAGCCTGATATCCACATCATGGCCGCAGCCGCACACAGCAGCGCCAAACTGAAGGTGACGAGAATGCGCAGATGGAGGGTTCGCATACGCTCAATCCCTTTCCGGCATGAAGACGTATCCCGTGCCTCGTACAGCGCGAATCAACTGGGGGCCTTCCTGCTCGATCTTCTTGCGTAAATGGCTGACATGCACATCGAGCGAGCGTTCGTATGGCGTTGCCTTGCGCTGGTAGAGTACGGCGGAAACCTCATCGCGGCTGACGATGCGACCGGCTGAGCGCATTAGCAGCTCGAGAATCTGAAACTCCATCGCGGTCAGAGCTACAAGTTCTCCCTTGCACCGCACGATGCCAACTGCGGAATCAAGTTCAATTCCCCCTGCCCTCAGTATCTCGATAGTGGCAGCCGGAACACTCCGATAGCGGCGCAGGACGGCGCGGATGCGTGCCAGCAGTTCATCCGGGCCAAACGGTTTTGGCAGGTAATCGTCCGCTCCACTGTCGAGGCCCTTGATGCGGTCACGCTCCTGCGTGCGCGCGGTGAGCATGATGACTGGGATTGCGGAACGCTTGCGCAATTGCCGCAGTACCTCGAAGCCATCCAGCACTGGGAGCATGCCATCCAGTATCACCAAGTCATGCCGCTCCTCAAGAGCGCACGACAGGCCGTCCCGGCCGTTGTGCACGCAATCAATGGCGAAGCCCCTCAGACCGAAGTACTCCGTCATGAGCGCGCACAACTCAGCGTCATCATCCACCAGGAGAAGAGTGATCCCCTGGCTCGACGCTTCGGCTTGTGGCTCATTTTCCATACTGCCAGTATCGCGCGCATTTCGTGGACCTGGTGCTACCGCACCGGACTTTAACAAAACTTAAGGCGCATTTCCATCGTTTTCCGGTTTACTGGAGTTGCGGGCCCAACGCAGGAACGGAAGGTCCGACGGGCAAGGACACAGGTAATTATGAGACGTATCGCACTACACATGCTGATTGGAGAGACGGGCAAGTATCTCGGCATCGTCGCCGGGGTGATGTTTGCCTCGCTGCTGATCATTCAGCAGTTGTCGATGTTCTCCGGCATTTTGACGCAGACCTACTCGGGAATCACCTCGGTGCACGCCGACATCTGGGTAATGGATCCAAAAGTGAAAAGCATAGAGGACTCCAAGCCGATGACGGACGGCGAACTCGGCCGGGTGCGCAGCATGGAAGGCGTGGCTTGGGCGGTGGCTCTCTACAAGGGATCAACCTCCGCCAGACTGGAGAACGGCGACACCGAAGGCGTTTCGTTGTATGGCATCGACGATACGACTTTTGCCGGCGGCCCTTCGCAAATGGTCGAGGGTAAACTGAGTGACCTGCGCAACAGCGACGCGGTGGTGGTGGATTCGATGAGCGCCAAGGATCGGCTGGCGCACGTCAACGCCGACGGTACGCGGGTGCCGCTCAAGGTGGGTGACACGCTGGAGTTGAACGATCACCGGGTGAAGGTGGTTGGGCTCTGCCAGGTAGGTCGTGGCTTTCAGTCGCAGGCCGTGGTCTATACCACTTACAACCGCGCTCTTTCTATTGCACCAACGCAGCGCAAGAACCTGTCCTACATTCTGGCGACGGCACAACCGGGCAAGACGCCGGAAGAGGTGGCGGCCAAAATCGCGCGGGTCACCGGATTGGGTGCCTACAGTTCACAGCAGTTCATTGATAAAACGCTGCACTACTTCCTGACCGAGACGAGCATTGTCATCAATTTCGGCATGTCCGTGATGGTGGCATTCCTGATCGGCACGCTGATCGCCGGGCAGACTTTCTACAACTTCACCATGGATAACCTGCGCCACTTTGGCGCACTAAAGGCGATGGGCGCCAGCGACCGCACTATTCTCTCCATGATTTTGTTACAAGCCGGGCTGGTGGGTTTTGTCGGCTTCGGTATCGGCACGGGGCTGGCTTGCCTGATGGGGCTGGCCATGCAGGACAGCATGATGACCTTCACTTTGCCCTGGTACGTGCTGGCTTTCACGGGAGTGGCTGTAGTTGGCATCTCCGGTATATCCGCCCTGCTCAGTTTGCGGAAGGTAGTCCAACTGGAGCCCGGCATTGTTTTCCGAGGTTAAGTGATGAATACAGCGACAACTGCAGCCGTGGAGTGCCACGGAATTAAGAAAGTCTTCGGCTCCGGCAGCAATGAAGTACAGGCCCTGCGCGGCATCGACATGGATGTACGGCAGGGCGAGTTGATGATGCTGGTGGGCCCGTCGGGCTGCGGAAAGACAACGCTGATTTCGGTAATTGCTGGGGTGCTTGACGCCACGCGCGGTGAGTGCAAGGTCTTCGACAAATCGATGCAGAAAATGACGAAAGCCGAGCGCACGCGCTATCGCGGCGAGAACATCGGCTTTGTCTTCCAACAGTTCAACCTTGTTCCCTCGCTCACCCTGCGCGAGAACGTAGCCATTCCGCTGCTGATCAATGGCATGAGCTACGATGCGGCGATGCCTAAGGCCGAGGCGGTACTGGAGCGAGTGGGCCTGCGCGAACGTGCCGACGATCGCCCGACTCTGCTCTCCGGCGGACAGCAGCAGAGGGTGGCCATTGCGCGCGCCATTGTGCATTCGCCCCGTCTGGTGGTCTGCGACGAACCGACCAGTGCGCTCGATCATGTGACGGGACAGCACGTTGTGGAGTTGCTGCGCGAACTAGCCGCAGGCGACGGGCGGGCGCTGATCGTAGTCACCCACGACAGCCGTATTTTCCAATATGCCGACCGCATTTCGCGTATGGACGACGGAAGCATTCAGAACGTGTACGGCTCCTGCCAGGAGATGGTGGAAGCGGAAAGGAATCAGCAATGAAACGCATATGGGCGTTGCCGCTTCTGGCGGTGGTTGGAGTGTTTTTGGGAATTTACATGGTAATGGCGACGACCAAGCCCTCGCCGAAGCCAAAGCTTTTGGCAGAGCCGGCCAAGGCTCCGTTCTCTTCTTATGTATCCGGAGCAGGGTTGATTGAAGCTTCCACCGAGAACGTGAAAGTCGGTGCTACAACCGGTGGGCTGGTCTCGCAGGTCTTCGTCAAAGTAGGCGACAAGGTCACAAAGGGGCAGGCGCTCTTCCAGATTGACGATGGCTCCAAGCGCGCCGAACTGGCCCGCTACGCGGCAGCGTTGCAATCGGCAGAGGCGACGCTTGCAAAGTTGAAGCTGGGCAATCGTCCAGAGGAAATTGCAAAGCAGCGCGAGCAGGTGAATCAGGCAGCGGCGCAGTCTGACGACGCACAGCAACAACTAAAGCTGCGCGAGGCCGCCAACGCCGCGGATGCACGCGCGGTTAGTCAGGACGACATCAACCAGGCGCGTAACGCGGTGAAACAACGGCAGGCCGCACTTGCCTATCAGCAACGCTATCTTGAGCAGTTGATCGCCGGAACCTGGGTTCCGGAGATCAAGGTGCAAGAGGCAGAGGTCGCCTCTGCCCGCGCGCAATTGGCGCAGGTCCGCTCCGACCTGGAGCGTTATACGGTGCGTTCACCGCTCCAGGGCGTGGTGCTGCAGATCAAGATTCACGCGGGAGAATATGCTCCGGCCTCGCAAACCGACAACGCTCTGGTGATGGTTGGCAATCAGGAGCTTCTCAGTGTGCGCGTGGACGTGGATGAGCAGGATTCATGGCGGGTACAGACCAACCGTCCCGCCTCGGCCTATGTCCGAGGCCGCAGCGACGTTGCGATTCCCCTGACCTTTGCGCGCATGGAACCGTATGTCGTACCCAAGACATCGTTAACGGGCAGCTCCACCGAGCGTGTGGATACCCGGGTACTGCAGGTGATCTACACTTTTCTTCAGCCTCAGGATTTTCGCGTGTACGTAGGCCAGCAGATGGATGTATACATAGCAGCCGATCCGCTAAAAGATCCTTCAGACGAGAGCGCAACTCAGACGAAAGGTGGCGGCAAATGAGGTTCACAAGAATTGTAAGATTAACGGCGTCCGCAGTTGTGTGCATTACGCTTTGCAGCACTGCAATTGCCGGAAAGAAGAAGGAACAGGTTACCGCCGCGGTGCCAGCACAGTTTTCAACCACCTCCGCGTCACAGACACCAAAGGATGCGGCGCTGCTTGCCGAGTGGTGGAAGAACTTCGAGGACCCCGAGTTACAGTCGCTGATCCAGCGGGCGGTCGCAAACAACCTGGATATTCGCGTGGCCCGGGCAAAGCTACTGGAGTCGAGGGCCACACTGCGTAACACGCGCATGGAAAATCAGCTCCCAACGGTCAACCTCGACGCTTCTTACGCTCATACGCGTACCAGCGCGGACAACCCGCAAGTACTTAGCCTGGGAGGGACTCAGACGACGGTTCCTTACGTTTATGGCAATTATCAGGCGTACTTTGATGCCAGCTACGAACTCGATCTCTTTGGCGGTGTACGCAACAACGTGAAGGCCACACTGGCCGATGCGTCGGCCAGTGCCGACGATCTGCGCAATACGCTGGTCAGCACCCTTGCCGAAGTTGCCAAAGACTACATCCAGCTTCGTGAGTACCAGCAGCAGTTGCAGATTGCGCACGAGCAGGAAGCCTCGCAAAAGGGCACCCTGCATATCACCGAAGTCCGCAATCAGGCAGGACTGGTCAGCGATCTCGACGTGGCCAATGCCAGTGCCGTTGTTTCCACCACACAGTCCACCGTGCCGCAACTGGAGAGCAAGATCAGCCAGCAGATGCACGCGCTGGCGTTGTTGGTGGGTAAGACTCCGGCGGAACTCGATGCTGAACTGACTTCTGCGAAGCCCGTGCCCTCAGCCATAGCCGAAATTCCGGCAGGTCTGCCCTCGGAACTATTGCGCCGTCGGCCCGACATTCGCGAAGCAGAATCCAACGTGCAGGCCGCTGCGGCGCGTGTTGGCGTGCAGGTCTCCAAACTATTTCCCAGCATCACCCTCACTGCCGAGTATGGCGGCCAGAGCGGCAGCAGTATTGTCAACCTGGCCAATAGCGCGGCGCGTTTCTACAGCATCGGTCCCACCATTCAGTGGGGCTTGCTGAACTATCCCGCGCTCAAGGCCAACATCCGTACTTACCAGGCCAAGCGCGATCAGAAAGTGCTTACCTATCAGAAGACCGTCCTTACTGCTTTTCAGGAAGTCGAGGACGCTCTGGCTGCCTACGATAAGGAGAAACAACGCGAGAAGATTCTCCGGACTGAGGTCGAGCAATATCAGCGTGCCTCATCTTTGGCGCTTTCAAAGTACACTCGCGGACTCACTAACTTCCTCGACGTGCTGGAGGCGCAGCGCTCACTCTTCACCGCGCAAGACTCGCTAGCGCAGAGTCGAGCCGCGGTGCAAATCAATCTGATTTCCCTGTACAAAGCCCTAGGCGGTGGCTGGGAGAAGAACGATCCGGTCACCGCACAGAAACGATGACTGCCAATTACTGCCCAGCCCGATTTGGTAACACAGCTCCAGCGCTCATCCCTCATTCCTTTCTGGATGGTCTCCGTATCCTCCACGGAGATCGCGTATACCTCAGCATTGGTGGAAGCTATCTGGCGCGCGGCCGCTTCCAGAATGCGAGACAAATGCCATGCCTGTCCTTTTTTATCGAAGGTCATCCGCGCAACTCTTCGGCATGTTGAGAGCCTGCTGACCACATCCAGTATTGAACTGCCACTGTCTCCCGCCGCCAACTCCTCAGACTCATTTATGCGGCGGAAAGTCTTGGAACTGATCGCGGCTGGATGACGGGCGACTCGGTAGTTGCTACTTGTGAACCACCCAGCATACCTCTTGGGCAATGGGCATGTTCGGTGTGCTGACGATGCCGGTAGCCGCATCTCACCGCTCCGGGTTGCAAAAATGATTCTCACCAGAAGCTGGCGACTCAATGCAAGGAATAGAACGCAACGCGAAATAACTACCGTATATTCTGCTTGTTCCAGATGCTCTTCGGGATAGGTCCCAGCAAGTCGGCTTGTGGCAAGGTCTTCCCTACGGCTCCGCCCGGTTTCGGACGTATTACGGGCCATCCGTAATCCGTCTCGCCAGCCAATTTTCCGCTCACATCCGCCCGCCGTGTTCTATGCTCTTTTGAACAGTCACTGTTTCAGGAGATCGCATTGTGACCAGACGCCCTGTTTCGATTGTTCCCATTCTGTTTCTCGCTCTCACCCTGCCGCTTGCGGCTCAGCAGCAATCCGCGCCCCCGGCCGAATCCCAAGCCGCCGCATTCGACGAGGGCGCAGCCGCCGCGGTTCTCGGCACCCTGCGTGACGGTCTGGAAGGTCACTCGCAGCGTCGTCTGCTCTCCGCCTTTGATGCTGGCAAGATGGATGGATACCTGGCCTTCGAGGATCAGATTGACGCCTATTTCGCCCGCTACGAAGGCTTCCGCGTCACTTTTCGCATTCTTCAGGTTTCGGAAGAGAACCAGCGCGCCTCCATCCTCGCCGAGTTTCAAGTGGAAAACGAACCGCGTGGCGGAGGCCGCTGGTCCCGCAGCGAGGGCCAGTTGCGCTTCGAACTGGAGCGCGGCGCCAAGGGTTGGAAGATTGTGGATTTGAATCCGCGGGAATTTTTTTCCTGAGCGAAGCTCCGCTTCCCGATTCGGCAGCGTTCACATCTGGCACGCCTCAGTTGCGCCGGCCAGCGGATTTCCGCTGGCGCGCCGCACAAAATGCGCTTCAATGGAAGTGTTCAATCGAAGCTGGAACACTTCAGAATCCCACTCTCGCGCGAGGCATTCATACCGTATGCTCATTCCTCTCTCCAACCCCGACGATCCGTGCGCCGTCGAAGTCATGAACATTTCGGCCAGCGAAGAGTTCCAGCAACTTCTCAGTGTCTTGCGGGTGATTAATTTTCAGCAGGCGACCGCCGGTCTTTATTGCCGTCAACTCGCTCATTCCACCAGCCCTGCTGCCTGGTAAGCACAAGCCTTGCCGGTGCGTTCCGGAGTCGATTTCGCACCGGGAGCAGGGAACCATCCCACAACGTTCCTTTACCGGCGGGAGCCTCAACTCCCGCCGTACTTTTTCTTTCCATCCGCGTTCCTCTGCACGATCGCCCGCCTTACAATGTCTCCATGTCGCGTCTCTATCCCTCGCTTCCCGTCGTTGGCGTTGGCGCCGTCATTGTGCATCACGGAGAGGTGCTGCTGGTCCGCCGCGGCAACCCGCCGCTGGAAGGCGAGTGGTCGATTCCCGGCGGCGCACTCGAACTGGGCGAAAAGCTGCGCGATGGCATTGCCCGCGAGGTTCTGGAGGAAACAGGGCTCGACGTCGAGGTTGGGCCGCTGCTCGACGTGGTGGATTCGATCTTTCCCGACCACGAAGGCCGCGCGAAATATCACTATGTTCTCATCGACTACCTCTGCCACCCGCGCGCGGGAACCCTGGCTGCTGCCAGCGATGCCAGCGCGGTTCGCTGGGCGAGGCCCGAGGAACTGGGCCCCCTTGGCCTCAAGCCGTTCACCATCGCGGTGATCCAAAAAGGCTTCGCCCTCGGCTCCGGGAGCGATCCACTTACGGCTGCAAGGTGATCACCGCCTGCGACTGGTTCTCGATGGTGTAGTACACCTTGTGCGTGGTAGGGGTAAAACTGGTCGGCGCGGTGTCGAAGATTTGCACTCCCGGATCGCTTCCGAAGTAATGAGGGTTGCACTGTGCGTTTAGGAAACCGGGCTGCCCAGCCGCTGGAAATCCCAGTGCGTCCCAAGTGTAGGTCGGTGGCGTTTGGGAAATCTCCGATTGCACCACTGCGCATTTCGCCTGCTTGGGAGTTGCCAGGTAGATGAGCTCTCCGGTTTCCGCCGCGTAGTTTGTGCCGTCGCTGGCGACGATGGTGAACTGCACTCTTCCGCCGGCTGCTTCACCGGTCGCAATGTGTACCGAAAAGAGGTTGGTGCCCGTCGCCAACATTGTCTTGGGCTTTCCGGCGATCAGCAGGCGGTCGCTGACGGTGCCCGGAGAGTCGCCGCTGGCTCCGTTGCCCGCGGCCTGGAATCGTACGTTGCCGCCCGCACCGGTTCCGGTGCCGTTGCCGGCCGCCAGTACCAGGTCGCCGCCCGCCTTGTTGGTTGAGCCCGGGGCCGCCGCCCCCGCCGAAATCGTAAGATTGTTTCCCGCGCTTCCTGCCGTGGGATTGGCCTCCACCCCCACGGTGGCGGCCTGGGCGCCTCCCAGGCTCAGGGTGTGGGTGGGCGTGGTGGTGCCGATGCCGACGTTGCCGGCGGCGGTAATGCGCAGCCGTTCGGCCGCGGCTGCGGTGCCCGTCGGGGTCGTCGCCAGCGAAATGTAGGTACCCTGCGCCGCATCCGTCCAGTTCTCGGCGGCAAAAAACTTCATGTAGGCGCGGCTGGAAGTCGAGAACTTGGTGGCTCCGTAGCCGCGGCCCTGCATCGCCATGATGTTGTCACCGCTCAGGATGGCACTGGGCGCGGCCAGGGTGCCTTCGGCCCGGCGGCCAATGAAGTTGATGCCGACTGCTCCGTATCCGTCGATGGCGATGGCCGCCGGATCGACCCGCGAGACGAAGTTTAAGTTGAAGGCGGGAGCGCTGGTGCCGAAGCCGAGGTTCCAGACCGGAGCCGTGGGCGTGCCCACGTTCAACTGGACGAGCGCCGAGTTTTGCAAGTCGCCGGAGGCATCGGTAAAGACCGGCAGGTATCCCCCTTTTGCCGACGAGGCCGTAAGAGCCGGAGCCATTTTATTCGCCGGAGTTGCCGGCGCTGCCGTGCCCGATCCCGGGCAACCGCCTGGGGTGGTGTCGGGCGCACTCACCGTCAGGTAGGAGGACGCGGGCTTGCCGCCCAGCATCTCGGAATCCGCGGAGCGCAGCGCATAGGGCACGCTCACCAGCAGGACGCGCGGCTGTTCGGAAGCGCCCGGCGCCGCGGTCAGCACTCCCAGCCAGCGCGAGTCGGCGCCGGCAAACAGTTCGGGAGGTATGCCCGTCGCGGTCGTTGCACCCAGCAAGGCACTGAAGTGCCCGTCTGCGCCGGTGACCAGGTTCTGCGTTTCCTGCCAGAGCGGCGCGCCGCCGTTCTGCTCCTCATAAATGGCAAAGGTTACGCCCGCTATGCCCGCCACCGGCCGCCCGGCCGCATCCATCGCACGGCCGCTGAAGCGGATCAACCGCTGCCCGAGGACGCTTGCCGGGGAGGTGACCTGGCCCGTTGGCGCCGGAGACTGAGGCCAGCCCTGGCCGGTCTGGTCCGGCGCGGCGGACTGCTGCGCAGCCAACACCTGGGTGCCAAGAAGAAGCGCGGCGGAAAACAAAATGCCGCGGGCCATCGATGGATTCACTGAGTTCAAGGAACACGCACCTTCATGAGGCAATGAGGGGTAGAAACAGGATCGCGCGGGCTCCCCGTGGGAGTCCGCACAGAACTCTCCCTGATTCCCTGAGTCGAAAGGATCGCAAGGGAAGATTACTATTGCTTGAAGAATTGTCAAGTGCAGTTGCGAGCGTGGTGACCACAGTAACTACGCAGATTCAATAGCTTGAAGGGAAAGCCACAGAAGAAAACGCCCCGCACTGTAGCCATGCGGGGCGCCGGTTTGCTGTTTGGATTGGCCTGAGGCGGGCTCGCTCCGGCTGCTGCTGCCGCTGCCGCCACACCCGGCCTGCGCGCGGCCGGCGAAACGTGGAATGCAGCTTGAAACGCAGCGTGATACGCAGCTTGAAACGCAACCCAGCGACAAACTTCGGAAATACGGGAAGTCTGGCGAGTGGTTAGAGCGATTCCGCCCTAAGCCTCAGCCACCTCACTAGTCACGAATTGTCTGCTACAGTCGCCTGAACTTTTTTCCATCGGACCACCTCCTCTCCAGTGTGATGGCATCCTAGACCTGCGCCGAGGGGGTTGTCAAATGGTCACCACCCGCGCAGTAAATGGCCGCCGGCCAGGCTGCGGACCGCTCCATCGCCGCGGCGCGCGGCAGAGGATCGACTGGAGGCGAAGTTCCAGAAATGAACCGGGATCGGCTGCATCAATGGCCGGATTCGTCCGGCTTCCAGACGTAGGCATCCTTTTGCGGCAGGCCGATGTGCTTGAGCACCCGGGCGGCGAACTGGCGCGCCATCTCTTCGAGCGAATCGGGGTGGTTGTAGAACGCCGGGATTAACGGATAGATGGTTGCTCCCGCCTCGGCCGCCAAGGACATGTTGCGCAGATGGACCCGGTTCAGCGGCGTCTCACGCACGCAGAGTACCAGCGGAATCCGCTCCTTCAGGCAGACGTCGGCGGCGCGCTCGATCAGCCGGGAGGCCAATCCCAGGGCAATCTTCGCCAGCGTGCCCATGGAACAGGGAAGCACGATCATGGCGTCGGTGGGATAGGAGCCGCTGGCGATGTTGGCGCCGATATCCTGGTTATTCTGCAGTCGCGTTTTCCCCGGCTCGCCGCCAAGCAACTGCCGCAGCAGGTCGTTGCGCCCGCCGGTGCCGAGTTCTTCGGCCATGACGCGCAGGCCGCTGTCACTGCTGATGAAGTTGACCGAGCCCACGCGCTCGTCGGCCTCCAGCGCGCGCAGCATGGCGCGCGCAAACATGGAGCCGCTGGCGCCGGTCACGGCGAGGGTGATGGTGCGCTTTGGCTGAGGGTTTGCGTCCGGCATCTAACCCAGCGTAGTGCTTAAAAGCACCGGCGGCAAGTGTGGCGCCGCCCAAAAACGGCCGGCGCGGTGATAGGCTAGTGGCGTGGACGCACATCGGCTGAAAGCCTTACTAGACCAGGTGCACACCGGGAACGTAACTCCGGAGGCAGCGCTCGAACAGATCAACACTCTCCCCTTTGAAGATCTCGGCTTTGCCAAGGTCGATCATCATCGCGCCCTGCGGGTGGGCGTGCCCGAGGTGATCTTCGGTCCCGGCAAGGCTCCGGAGCACTTCGTGGAAATCTTCCGCCGCCTGGCCGAACGTGGCGACAACGTGCTGGCCACGCGGGTCAGCGCCGAGCAGGTGGAGGGCACCGTGGCGCTGTTCCCACAGGTGGAACACAATCCCATGGCGCGGACGCTGGTGCTGTGGCAGAGGCGCGAGAAGCGGGGCAAGGGAACCATCGGCATCATCTCGGCCGGAACCAGCGATATCCCCGTGGCCGAGGAGGCTGCGGTGACCGCCGACGTGATGGGCAACGACGTCACCCGGCTGTTTGACGTGGGTGTGGCCGGGCTGCATCGCCTGCTCTCCCACAGCGAGGAGTTGCGCCAGGCGCGAGTGCTGGTGGTGTGCGCCGGAATGGAGGGCGCGCTGCCCTCGGTGGTGGGAGGTCTGGTGAGCGTCCCGGTGATTGCGGTGCCAACCAGCGTCGGCTACGGCGCTGCCTTCGGCGGCATCGCGGCCTTGTTGGGGATGGTCAACTCCTGCGCATCGAACGTCTCGGTGGTGAACATCGACAACGGCTTTGGCGCGGCCTATGTGGCGTCGCTCATCAACCGGCTCTAGCGCGCAGCCGCCGCGGGCGCCTCGGCAATGTGCCACCGGGCCGGGTACTCAGCGAGAGATGCCGCTCCGGCCGCAGGCGCCGGGGCAAAACTTGTTGCAACAGAATTCCTTGCATCCGGCGGGGCCGCCGGGATATCAGACAATTGAGTGCCCATGACCAGGAAACGCAGCAGCGCGGTGGAAGAAGAGATCCACCAGGGCAAGCCTTTTGCCGCCATCGAAGAAGAACTGCTGGTGTCTCTGCTGCGCACCACCGACGTTTTGCAGGAGCGCTTCGGGCAGATCCTGCGTCCCTTCAACATCTCCATGACGCAATACAACGTGCTGCGCATCCTGCGCGGCGCTGAACCCACGGGCCGCACCTGCGGCGAGATTGGCGAACGCATGATTGCCCGCGAACCCGACGTGACCCGGCTGCTGGAGCGCATGGAAAAAGCCGGCCTCATCCGGCGTACGCGCGATAGCCAGGACCGGCGGGTGGTGGTCACCCGCATTAGCGCCTCCGGGCTGAAACTGCTGGACGAAATGGAGCCGCGGCTGCGGGAACTCGACGGGCTGCTGAAGCCGATGGGCGAGCGCAAAATTGAAACCATGCTCAAGCTTCTCGACGAGGTGCGCGAGCGGGTGCGGCGGGACCCATAGCAACAGCGGAGCGTGGATCGCAATGACGGGATGCTGGTGGGCCCTGATCGCGCGGCGTCCGCTATGGACTTCTACAAGCCGCGCTGCCCCGCGCGCGCCGGCGGGGCAGCCAGTAAACATCCGGTCCCAGTCGCCCTAGTCGCCCGTCATGATGAACAACGGCTTCATCTGGAAGCTCTTGTATTGCGGACGCAGGCGTTCGGTGTCGTAATGATCGTGAACGTTCACCCGTTTCTTGGTGCCGGTCACGCAATCCACCGGCATATCGTCATAGCGCCCGTTCTTCAAAACCACCAGCCGGCCATAAATTCCGCGCAGCAGCAGATCCAGGGCAAGGTTGCCGTAAGCCATCGGCACAATGGAGTCGATGGCGTCCGGGTCGCCGCCGCGCACCAGGTAGCCAAGCTTCTGGTTGATGACGTCGATAGTTTTTCCGTCGTTGTAGCGGGGCGAAAGCTCTTTCAGTTTTTCCGACACCAGGTCGCCGATGCCGCCCAGCTTTTTGTGGCCATAGGCGTCGGTGGTCTCACCCTCGAAGATCATTTCGCCGCCCTCAAACATTGCGCCTTCGCTGACCAGCACCACGGAATACTTGCTGGGATTCTTCCGCCGGTCATAGCTGAGCAGCTCGGTCAGTTGATCGATGCTGAATTTGTGTTCGGGGATGACGCAGCGGTTGGCTGCGCCCGCCATGGTAGGCAGCATCGCGGTGTAGCCGGCGTAGCGTCCGAAGACCTCCATAACGAGGAAGCGTTCGTGCGATCCGGCGGAGGTGCGCAGCGAGTTTGTCAGCTGGATGGTGCGGCTGATGCAGGTGCTGAATCCGATGCAGTAATCGGTGCCGGACACGTCATTGTCCATCGTCTTGGGAATCGCGATGACCTTCACGCCCTCCCGGTAAAGGCGTGCGCCATAGCTCAGTGTGTCATCGCCGCCGATCGGAATCATGTAGTCGATGCCGAGCCAGTCGAGGTTCGCCAGCACTTCAGGCGTCAGATCGTTGATTTCCCCGGTGTACTTGTCCTGGAGATGGAGCGGAACGTTGGCTTTCTTGACCTTTCCCGGGTTCGCGCGCGACGTATGCAGAAATGTGCCGCCGGTGCGCCCGGCGCGATTCACACCTTCCTCGCTAAGAATGGAAAAGTTGTCGGTGTTGTCGTAATCCTTCTCGCGGACAATATCGATCAGGCCGCACCACCCCCGGCGAATTCCGATCACCTGGTAGCCTTCGCGCAGGGCGCGAATGGTCACCGCGCGAATCGCCGGATTCAATCCCGGAACATCGCCACCACCGGTCAAAATGCCTACAGTGCCTTTTAGTGGCTTATTACTTGCCATAATTTCCCCCTCGTTTATGAAAGACAACATCAGTTTTATGATCAAGCCGTGTTACCACCGCGGTCGAGGGCTTGAGTGTGACTGGAGCCACGTCCGCGCCAGACAGCCGGTGCGGACGCGGAGCGAAAGACAAAAGACAGAAGAGACGGGAATGCAATTCCATTCTCGCGTCTCCGCTTGGAATCAGTCCGCCGTGAGGCCGAGCGAGGCGGCGGCGTCAGGCGCCGCGACTTCCTGCGAGCGGCCGGGGAAGTGTTGCAGGTCCCAGATGCCGGCGCTGTATTCCTCGATGGTGCGGTCGCTGGAAAATTTATGCGAGCGCGCCGTGTTCAGGATTGCCATGCGACGCCACTTCGCGGTGTCCTGGAAATCGGTGTCGATGCTCTGGTTGATGTCGAGGTACTGCGGCAGATCGGCTACATGGAAGAAACGGTCTCCGCGGTTGATCAGTTCGTCAAAGATCCAACGGAACAGTCCCGGCTCGCTGGGCGAGAAGCGGTCGTTGAGAAAACAATCCAGCACCCGCTTGATGCGCGGGTCCTGCTCGTAGTACTCACGGGCGTGGTAGAGGTCGTTGCGCTGCATCTGCTCGATCTGTTCGGCGCGCAGTCCGAAGATGTAGATATTGTCCTCGCCTGCTTCTTCGGCGATTTCTATGTTGGCGCCGTCCCAGGTTGCCACGGTCACCGCTCCGTTCATCATCAGCTTCATGTTTCCGGTGCCGCTGGCTTCCATGCCGGCGGTGGAGATCTGCTCGCTCAAATCGGCGGCGGGAATAATCGACTCGGCCAGCGAGACGCGGTAGTCGGGCAGGAAAGCGATGCGCAAAAGCTGGTTGGCCCGGGGATCCTTGTTCACCACGGCGGCCACGTTGTGGATCAGCTTGATGATCTGCTTGGCGGCCCAGTATCCGGGAGCGGCCTTGCCCGCAAACAGCACGGTTCGCGCCGTCAGCGGGGCGTCGCCGTCCTCCACGATGCGCAGGTAGTCGTGGATCACGCGCAATACATTCAGCAACTGCCGCTTGTACTCGTGGATGCGTTTAATCTGCACGTCAAACAGGGAATGGGGATCGGTGCTGACCCCGGTTTCGTCGCGGATGATGCGCGCCAGGCGCTGCTTGTTCTGCACTTTTACGTCGGCAAAATGCGACTGAAAAGCGGCATCGTTGGCAAAGGGCTCAAGCTTGCGCAACTCCGCCAGGTCGGTGATCCAGGCGTCGCCGATGCTCTCGCACAACAGGCGCGACAGGTGTGGGTTGGCCTTGAGCAGCCAGCGCCGCGGCGCCACGCCGTTGGTCTTGTTGCTGAATTTTTCCGGCCAGAGCTGGGCAAATTCCGGAACCAGCGTGGTGCGGATCAACTGGCTGTGCAGGGCCGAAACGCCGTTGACCGCATGCGAGGCCACGATGGCAAGGTGGGCCATGCGCACGTTCTTGTCATGCCCTTCCTCGATGACCGACATTTTTCTCAGCTTCTCGCCGTCGATCCACGAGTAGGCGGTCAGGGTGCGCAGAAACTCGTGATTGATGCCGTAGATAATCTGCATGTGGCGCGGCAGCACCCGCTCCATCAGGCCGATGCTCCATTTTTCCAGCGCTTCCGGCAGCAAGGTGTGGTTGGTGTAGGCCACCGTTTTCTGGGTAATCTCCCAGGCGTCTTCCCATGACAGGTTATTCTCATCCACCAGCACGCGCATCAACTCGGCTACGGCCAGCGCGGGATGGGTGTCATTCATCTGGATGGCGACCTTGTCGGGGAAGGCGGAGAAGTCGTTATGCGCCGCCAGGAAGCTGCGCGCGATGTCGCGCACGGCGCAGGCCACCAGGAAGTACTCCTGCACCAGGCGCAGCTCCTTGCCGGCCATCGCCGAATCGCTGGGATAGAGCACGCGCGAAATGTTCTCACTGCCAATCTTCTGCTCGACGGCGCGAATGTAATCGCCGCGGTTGAAGATTTCGATGTCGAAGTCGTCGGAGGAGCGCGCCTGGAAGAGGCGAAGATAGTTGACCGTGCGGCCGTTGTAGCCGACCACCGGCATGTCACTGGGCACGCCGACCACCACCTGGAAATCCAGCCATTCCTGGCGATTCTTGCCGCGGTCGCGCGCATTCTCAACCCGGCCGTAGAGGGGGATGACGATGGCTTCTTCGGGACGTGGAATCTGCAGCGGGGTTCCGTTGGTCTTCCAGCGGTCCGGCTTCTCGCGTTGGAAGCCGTTGACAATTTCCTGGCGGAACATTCCGTATTCGTAGTCGATTCCGTAGCCGTAACCCGGCATGTTCAGGGTTGCCAGCGATTCCAGGAAGCAGGCGGCCAGCCTGCCCAGGCCGCCGTTGCCAAGGCCGGCATCGGGCTCACTCTCCAGCACCTGCTCCAGGCGCACGCCGAATTCACCCAGCACGCTATCCAGCACTTCGTTCAGGCGCATGTTGCAGATGGTGTCGCCCAGCAGGCGGCCCATTAGAAATTCCATGGAAAGGTAGTAGAGATGTTTGGCGTCGGCCTCCCGGTAGCGCTTGCTGGTGGCCAGCATCTGGTCCACAAACAGGTCGCGCACCGCCAGGGAGACCGGAACCAGTAATTCAGCCGGAGTCAGGTGATCCATGGGCCGCACAAGGTCGTAGCGGACATGGTGCACGATGCTTTCGCGCAATGTCTTCGCGAGGACGGCCGCGGAATCAAAATTCGAATGCGACATAAGCGATCAAAATTCCCGGAATTCAATAGGAACGGTGCAAGCGTAATGAATCATGAAAGCATCTCGCCTGCCCGGCTTTGCCAACACCGGCATGGTGCAACCAACCACTCGAAAAATAGAAAAGGTCCCGCCCAAGCGAACCTGGCTGGCGGAATGGTTAGCCCGCGCAAAACTCTCTTCCCACTAGGATTCTACGCATGATTGGCCCGCATTTCCATGCGCCAGAGCGCCTTAACCTGATTCAGGGAAATCAATTGCGTCCGAGGCCCGGAATATCCCGCCGGCTTGGGCACGGGCAGCGCTGCCTGCAAGGAAATTATGTTGCGATTTCCGGCGGATGTTGGCCATCCTGAGCCAGAAGGCCGCGGATCTGGGATCTGCTTCCCCAAATGATTCGCGGTGCCGTGCTGGCATGGCCGCTCTTCATTTGCACGGGTGCGGCCAGCGCACGCGGGTAAAAGGCGCTGGAACCCGCCCATCCGCCGGTGTCGCCGAGGCCGTTACTTCTTGATGGCGATGTTCAGCTCCTTCAGTTGGCTGGCGGTGACCGGGGTTGGCGCCTCCATCATCAGGTCGGTGGCCGCGGCCGTCTTGGGGAAGGCGATGACTTCGCGCAGGCTGGGCGCGCCGGCCAGGATCATCACGATGCGATCCAGTCCCAGCGCGATGCCGCCGTGCGGAGGCGTTCCGTATTGCAGCGCCTCCAGGAAGAATCCGAAGCGCAGCTTCTGTTCGGCCGCGTCCATCCCCAGCGCTTCAAAGATTTTTGCCTGTACCTCCTGCTGGTGGATACGGATCGAACCGGAGCCGAGTTCGGTTCCGTTCAGCACCACGTCGTAGGCGCGGGCGCGAATCGCGCCAAGCGCCGAATTGGGGTCGTGCAGCGCCTTCACGCCTTCGCTCAGCAACTCCATGTGGTCCTCGTGAATCGAGGTGAACGGGTGATGCGCAAAGGTCCAGGTCTGGCCCTGTTCGTCCCACTCGAACGACGGAAAATCCGTGACCCAGAGGAATTTGAATGTTTTTTCCTCAAATGCCTTGTGGCGCGCCGCATAGCGCTGCGCCAATTCCCGCTGGAACTGCCCCGCGGCGGAATAGACGGTGTACTTAGCGCGCTGAACGCGGCGTTTAGCGGCGTGATCCTCAGCAAAGACTGCCAACGCTGTGTCCAACATTGCGTCCGACACCGGCTCCGCTTTTTTCGGCGCGGCAGCCAGCACAAGCAGATCGCCATCTTCGGCACCGCTCAGCCTGCGAATCTTTGCAATCGCCTCCGGCCAGCTTTTCTCCAGCCGCTTGAAGTCATCGAAATATTTGATGATCCTGGCTTGTTTTTCGCTCAGTAATGCCTTGTGCTCGTCGCGTTCCTTGCGCGAGAGTTCGCCCACCTTCGGGATGCGGATTGCCACTACAGGCAGCGCATCATCGATCAGTAGTGTCTTTATCGCGTCATCTGGCAGCAGCGCCCCCACCTCGGTCATCGGCGGCAAACGCAGGTCGGGCTTGTCGATGCCGTACAGCCGGATGGCCTGGTCGTAAGGCATCTGCGGGAAAGGCCGCTCGATGGTGAATCCGGCGGTGCGGAAGGCGGCGTCGAGGAAGCCCTCGGTCGCCTCATGAATCGTCGCTTCGGTTGGGAAGCTCAGTTCCAGGTCGATCTGGGTGAACTCGGGCTGACGGTCGGCTCTCAGGTCCTCGTCGCGGAAGCAGCGCGCAATCTGGAAGTAGCGGTCCTGTCCGCCGATCATCAGCAACTGCTTGAAGATCTGCGGCGACTGCGGCAGGGCGTAGAACTCGCCCGGATGCACCCGGCTCGGAACCAGGTAATCGCGCGCGCCTTCCGGCGTGGAACGCGTCATGTACGGCGTTTCGATCTCGTAAAATCCCTGGCTGGAAAGATAGTTGCGGATGGCCAGCGTAACCCGGTGGCGCATCTCGATGTTGGCATGCATTTCGGGACGGCGCAGGTCGAGGTAGCGATACTTCAGGCGCACCTCTTCGTTCACGTTGACGTTGGCATCGCCGGGAAAAAACGGCGGCACCTTGCTCTCATTGAGCAGCTTCAGTTCGTCGGCAACCACTTCGACTTCGCCGGTCTCCATCTTGGGATTAATGGTGTTTTCCGAGCGCAGCTCGACCTTGCCGGTGACCGCCAGTACATACTCATTGCGCACCGCTTCGACGCGCGCGTGCATCTCCGGATTGCGCTCCTTGTCGAACACAATCTGGGTGATGCCGGAGCGGTCCCTCAAATCGATGAAAATCAAATCGCCGTGATCGCGCCGCCGGTTGACCCAGCCCATCAGCGTGACCGTGCTGCCGGCGTCAGTCGAGCGCAGCTCGCCACAGCGGTGGGTCCGCTTTAAGTCTCCTAAGAAATCCAGTTGCATCGTCGCTTCCCGTGTTGCGGATTATGTTGCGGAGTAAAAATTCCGTACTCTCCATCGTACGACAACTGGCGCGGTTCGGACCGGCCCAGTTGCTTTCATGGAATTCGCCTTCCTATTTCTGCAGGGTTGGCAGCAGTTCCGCGCGCCGATGCGTGGTCTGCTCGCCGCTCTTGAGGTTTTTCACCGCGAAGGCGCCGGCCTCGATCTCGTTTTCACCCACCAGGATGGCGTAGGTTGCGCCCAGCTTGGCAGCGGTCTCAAAGCTTTTCTTCAGGCGGAAGCTCTCATCGCTCACATCCACCGTTATACCCGCGGCGCGCAATTCCCGCGCCAACTTCAGGGCGTGCCGATTCATGCCCGCGCCCAGCGGAATGACAAATGCCTTGAGCGGGGCTAACGCCTGCTCTCTCTGCGCCTCCAGGGCCAGCACCAGGCGGTCTTCGCCGATGGCAAAGCCGATTCCCGGAGCCTTCGGGCCGCCGATCTGCTCGCTCAGCCCGTCATAGCGGCCGCCGCCCAGCACCGCGCTCTGCGCGCCCAACTCGCCGTGGGTAAACTCAAACGTGGTGCGGGTGTAGTAGTCCAGGCCGCGCACCATGCGCTCATTGATCTGGTAGGGAACGCCCAACTCGTCGAGCAGCTCGCGCACCTGGGCAAAGTGGGTGCGGCAGCCTTCGTCCAGGTAGTCGGCAATCCTGGGAAGCTTGTCGATGATCGGCTGGTCCTCGGGAACCTTGCAGTCGAGCACGCGCAGCGGATTGGTTTCGGCACGCCGCCGGCAGTCGCCGCACATCTGGTCCTTCACTCCCGCCAGCGCCTCGCGCAGAGCCTGGTTGTACCCCGGACGGCAGTTGAGGCAACCCACGGAGTTCAGGTACAGGGTCCATCCGGTCAGCCCCACCGCATCCAGCAGCGCGGTCAGCATGTCCAGGAGCTCGGCGTCGCGGATCGGCAACTCGCTGCCTGCCGGCGGCGGCCCGATCACCTCCGCGCCAATCTGGAAGAACTGGCGGTAGCGTCCCTTCTGCGGGCGCTCGCGCCGGAACTGCGGACCAATGTAATAGAGCTTTTGCAGCAGCCCGCTGCGGCCCAGTTCGTGCTCGATGTAGGCGCGCACCACCCCGGCGGTGTTCTCCGGGCGCAAGGTCAACGTCTGGCTCTTCTCGCTGGCGGCGCGAGCCTTGTCCTCCCAGGTAAACATCTCCTTGGAGACGATGTCGGTTTCCTCACCGACGCCGCGGCTGAACAGTTCGGTGGATTCAAAAACCGGGGTGCGAATCTCGTGGTAGTTATAGCGGGCGAACACCTCGCGTACCCTGCTCTCCACAAAGTTCCAAAGTTCGGTATCGGGAGGCAGCAGGTCGCGGGTTCCGCGTACAGCTTTGATCATTTTGTCGTCCTTGCCCGGAGATTCTGTTCGTCCGGGTAGGGATATTCCATTTGCCGCGCGGCTGCGCGCGCAATCGTCTGCCCGTAGGTCTGCGCCACCAGGTACAGCGCCATGTCGATGCCGGCGCGGATGCTGTTGGCGGTGGTGATGTTTCCATCCACTACCATCGGCAGCTCCGGACGCAGCGAGGTGCGGGGAAACCGCTCGCGGAAAAAATCCACCGAGCGGAAGTGGGTGGTGGCGTTTTTTCCAGTCAGCAATCCAGCCTCGCCCAGCAGCAGGGAACCGGTGCCGACCGACGCCAGGCGGTCCAGTTGCGGAGCCATCTTTCTCAGCCACTCCAGGTATTCCGGCTGGTGCATCAAGGCGCGAGTGCCATGCCCTCCCGGCACCAGCAACATATCCAGCCTGGGACAGGTAGAAAAGTCCACATCGGGCAGAATCCGCATTCCTCCGGCGGTAACCACCACCTCGTTGCTCTCGGAAATCAGCAACTGGTGGATCGGCGAATCGCTCTCACGCCGCGTCTCTTCATCCAGGCGAGTGGTGGCAAAAACCTCGAAAAGGCCACAGAAGTCCAGAACTTCCACGTCCGGATAGATCAGGATCCCGACCGTTTTATGTTCCGTCGTCAGGGGCCAACTGCTGCCGCTCACCGGCCCAGCTCCCGCAGGTACTGCTCCTTGTAGCCCAGGTAGTTGGTGCGATAGGTCAAAATGGACGCCTTCTCCTCTTCGCTCAGAGAGCGGCGGAATTTTCCCGGCGCGCCCATCCACAGTGAACCCGGTTCCACCACGCTCCCCTCGGGAATCAGGGTTCCGGCGGCAATGATCGAATCATGCCCGATGCGGGCGCCGTTCAAGATGATGACGCCCATGCCGATCAGGCAGCGGTCTTCAATCACGCAGCCGTGCAGGGTCACCGTGTGGCCCACGGTGACGTCGTCGCCCAACTCCACCGGCCATTTTCCAAGCATCCCATGGAGAACCGAGTTGTCCTGGATGTTGCTGTTGCGTCCAATGTGGATGTGATGCACGTCGCCGCGCACCACCACGTTCATCCAGATGCTGGCGTGCTCGCCCAGCACCACGTCGCCAATCACCTGCGCGGACACGTCCACGTAACAGGTGCTGGGAACTTTGGGAAACACACCCTTGTAGGGCCGAATCATGAAAATCCTCCAGATGCAGGACCGGCCCGGCCGACGAAGCAGCCGGAGCCGTACGGTCTGTGCAATCCCTCTTTGCGCAAATCGTCCCAAACCATTGACGATACCAGAACCAAAGGCGCGAAGAAACCAGCAAGACCACCCATCTTTCCCATCGGGGGAATTTCCTCCACCCCTGCCGGAGGAGCAGGGCGCCGGGGCGTGAGTGGGCTTTGCCCCAGCCCGGCACGGAAATCTCCCCCTTTTGCAGCCCCCGCAAAAAGCCTCGCCCGAAGCTTAATTCGGTAGTAATATCTTGGCGTTCTAAATTGCTGCTGCGGTGATTCATGTGTTTTAAGGAACCGGGTATTTCTGAAGCGGATTCCGCTTTTTGAGCAATATTAATGGATCAGTCGATCGTTGCATCCGGCCGGTGGCCGGGGTTCACGGTTGGGAATCCGCCTTTGCGGGCAGCCCGCCGGAGCCAGGCGTACGCCGTGCGTCAGTTGGGCAGTGCGGTGGCGACCTTGTGGAGTTGGGGCTGAAAGGGGATCCCATGGAATTCCAGGACAAGGTGCTGAAGTGCGTAGACTGCGGAGCGGATTTCATCTTCACGGCCGGCGAGCAGCTTTTCTTCCACGATAAGCACTTCAAGAATTTACCCAGACGGTGCAAGGCCTGCAAGCAGGGGCATGTCTCCACCCAGGCATCGCCGAATCACCCTGCCAAGGAGGAGACGACTGCCGTCTGCTCGGGTTGCGGAAAGGAAACAACGCTGCCATTCCGTCCTACCCAGGGCCGGCCCGTTTATTGCCGCGAGTGTTTTGCGCAGCAAAAAAAGGCGCCCCGCGTCTGAGCCACGCGATTCCGCCGTACCTATGCACCGCCGCTTCCCCGGGTTGCGGAAAGCGGCAGGGCAGGCAGGTGCGGCGCTGGGTGCGAGGCCGGTTTACCGTGGCCGCCAATGCTTCGGTTCGCCGCAAGAACCCAGGGGAGTCCCTGCGTCCTCGATTGAAGGCCGGGTCGAAACCGGCTCCGGAACCACCCCGGTTACCCATATAATGATGGGGTGGGCAGTTTCTACGTGGAAAATTTCGGATGCCGGGCCACCCAGGCCGACGGCGCGGCGATTGAACGCCAGTTGGCCGACTGCGGATTGTCGCCGGCAGGCACTTCAGCCGAAGCCGAAATCGTCGTTTTGAACACCTGCACCGTCACCGCCTCGGCCGATCAGGATGCGCGCGCAGCCATCCGGCGCATCCATCGCGCCAACCCATCGGCCCGCATCCTGGTGACCGGGTGCTACGCCCAGCGCGCCCCCGACGAAATTTCCGCCCTCGATGGCGTCTCACTCGTCGTCGGCAACTCGCACAAGCATCGTCTTGGGGAGCTTGCCACCTCCGCCAATTTTGTCTCGCTTGCTTCCCTTGGAGGGCAGCGCGCGCCCGTGGTGGTGGAAGATATCTTTGCCCATACCGAACTGCTGGCCGCGCCCGTCTTCGACTCCGATCACGAAAAGACCCGCCCCAACCTCAAGGTGCAGGACGGATGCAACAACCGCTGTTCCTTCTGCGTGATCCCCTTTGTGCGCGGACAAAGCCGCTCGCTTCCCCTGGAGGAAGTTCTGCGCAATGTCGATCAACTGGTCGCCAATGGCTATCAGGAACTGGTGCTGAGCGGCATCAACCTCGGCCGCTGGGGTCGGGATTTACGCCGCGAATCGCGGAGCGATTTACAATCTTCCGCCGCTGCCGCCGACCCGGAGCGCACCCGCTTTGCCGGTCTGCTGCAAGCCATTCTGCGGCGCACCAGCGTGCGCTTGCTGCGCATCAGTTCGGTGGAACCCATGGATTGGAGCAACGAACTGATCGCCTTGGCCGCCACGTCGCCACGCATTGCCAAGCACGCCCATGTGCCATTGCAGAGCGCCAGTGACCGAATCCTGCGCCGGATGCATCGCCGCTACCGCCCCTGGCATTACGAGGACCGCATTCAGCGTATCCATGCCGCCATGCCGCAGGCGGCCATCGGCGCCGATGTCATGGTCGGATTCCCTGGTGAAAGCGAGCAGGACTTTGAAGAGACCCGCGCCTTTATCGAGCGCCTTCCCTTCACGTACCTGCACGTCTTCACATATTCTTCGCGTCCTGGCACCCCCTCGGCGCAGATGCCCGAACAGGTTCCCGTACACCAGGCTCGCGAGCGCAACCGCCTGCTGCGTGAGCTTGCCGCGCGCAAAAAGCGCAGCTTCCAGGAGCAGTTTATCGGCCAGACATTGCCCGCCCTCACCCTCACCCACGTCTCCCATGGACGCACCGAGGCGCTGACCGGCAACTACCAGAAGCTGTGGCTGGCCGGCGAACTCGCGGCGAATCGAATGCTCACCGCCCGCATCCATTCCATAGACGGCGAGGCGCTGTTGGGAGAAGTGGAGTAGACGGCAGGTTTCAAAGTTTCAAGGTTTCAAAGTTAAGAGCCTCGGGCGGCGACACCTGGAACCTGTTTTGCTTTTCCAACCTTGAAACCTCGAAACCTTGAAACCTCGCTCTCGCCCTTGCCCCCGAACTGAAAGGACTGCCATCCGTGCCCAACGTCTTCGACTTTACCGCCAAATTAAATAATGGAAAAAAGAAGCCGCTCGCCGATTATCGCGGCAAGGTTCTGCTCATCGTCAACACCGCCAGCAAGTGCGGATTCACCCCGCAGTACGAGGGACTGGAAGCGCTCTACAAAAAATATAAGAAACAGGGACTGGAGATTCTCGGCTTTCCCTGCGATCAGTTCGGCCACCAGGAACCCGGCACTGACAAGGAGATCCTCGACTTCTGCAAACTCAACTATGGCGTCACCTTTCCGCTGTTTTCCAAAATCGACGTCAACGGCGACGGCGCGCATCCACTCTACAAGTACCTGAAATCCGAGGCCGGCGGCCTGCTGGGCAACGACATCAAGTGGAACTTCACTAAGTTCCTGGTCAGCCGCGAGGGCCAGGTCCTGGAGCGCTATGCCTCGCTCACCAGCCCCGAGCGGCTGGCCGGCGACATTGCCAAGGCGCTGCAGAAGTAGGCCGTCCGAGGCCGTGGCGCCGCCGCAGTCCAGGTTGCGGCCCGCTGCTTGACCTCCGGGCGAACTTCCTTTCCGTGCTATACTTTAAGCGGTTTCAGTACCACCGGAGGACCGTATCGATAAGCGTTTTATCCGCACCAATGAACGCATTCGCGCTCGCGAGATCCGTGTGATCGACGATCAGAGCGCGCAGCTTGGCATCATGGCCCCGCTGGATGCGCTCAAAATTGCCAGGGAAAAAGGATTTGACCTGGTGGAGGTTTCACCCACCGCGCAGCCACCTGTCTGCCGCATCATGGACTTTGGCAAGTACATGTATGAGCAGGAGAAAAAGGAACGCGCGGCCAAGAAGAACCAGAAAGTCATCACCATCAAGGAAGTGAAGTTCCGCATCAACGTGGATGAGCACGATTATCAGACCAAGAAGAATCATGCTCTGCGCTTCCTCGGTGACGGTGACAAGGTGAAGGCGACCATCTTTTTCCGCGGACGTGAAATGACCCGCCAGATGCTCGGTCGTGAGATCCTGCAGCGGTTGATCAAGGACATCGCCGACAAGGCCGTGGTGGAAAACAATCCGCGGCAGGAGGGCAACACCCTGCACCTGATTCTGGCGCCGCCGAAGGTTCAGAAGTAGCGGCATTGGCGCGCTCCGCCCGATGCGGGTGTGCCCCACGCGGCGGTTTTGTTGCACCGCATGCTGCCGGTTCCAGCGATCTGTTCCAAGGGCTGTCCCGTGGGCTGGTTTGCCCGCAGCGGCCATTCTCGTGTTTAATAACAGTAGTTGTTTTCAGGACGTAAATAATGCCGAAGATGAAGACTCACAGCGGCGCCTCCAAGCGCTTCAAGAAGACAGGTACGGGCAAGGTAAAGCGTGGTTACTCTTTCCAGCGCCATATCATGACTTCGAAGGGCACCAAACGGAAGCGCCAGATGGACATGGGCGGAATGGTCGACAAGGCCGATCTGCCTAAAATCCTGAGGATGATCCCCTACTAGCCGGGCGGTCTCCCGCCGGACGGCCTCGTTTCAAGGTTTCGTCCGGTGCAACCAAAGGGTGAAAACCCGGGCGTGTGAAGAGGTTCAAGGGTCGAAAACCTCCTGCCTCCAGCCGCCATAATCCCGCGGACCTTCGAGTCCAGCGGATGTTTCTAAAAGGAAGGTAGTAGCAATGCCTCGCGTAAAACGTGGTACCAAGCGCCGTGACAAGCGCAAGAAAATTCTCGAACGCGCCAGTGGATATTTCCTCACTAAATCCAAGCTTTACCAGGCCGCACAGGAGGCCGTGCAGCGTGGCCTCAAGTTCGCTTTTAGCGGCCGTAAGCAAAAGAAGCGCCAATTCCGTTCGCTCTGGATCGTGCGCATCAACGCCGCCGCCAAGCTGAACGGGATCAGCTATTCGCAATTCGTTCACGGTCTCAAGGTCGCAGGCATCGAGCTCGATCGCAAGATCCTGGCCGATATCGCCGTCCATGATCCAGCCGGCTTTGCCGCCCTGGTCGTGCAGGCCAAGGCCGCCGTGCCGGCACAAGCGTAGAACAGCGCTCGACCAAGTCAGAAGCCACCAATGGCACGGGAGCACGAAACCAGACGGTTTTTGCCCTTTTGCCAACGGTGGCTTTTTCTATGTCCCGGTCTCTTTGAAAGTGTCATCCTGAGCGTAGCGAAGGACCCCTGCAACGCCCAAATCTCAAATGACGCTTCAGAGACACTCCATCCGGCAAACCGTGGGGCATCTTCAGTGGATCTGGTCCAGAGGTAAGACTGAGTAGCAAGGAGCAGCGAAACACTCATGTACACCGTTCCCAAACTCGAAGATTTTTCTCCCGCCGCCCTCGACGCGGCCGCCTCTGAACTTCTCGCCGCGCTGGTCGCCGAGTCCCAGGCCGCCGCCTCCGATCCCAAGGCATTTGAGGAGTTCCGCAACCGCTGGATGGCGCGCAAGAGCGGCCTGCTCACCCAGGTGAACGATCTCTGGCTCAAGGCCGCGCCCGGCCCCGCCAAACGCGAGGTGGGTCAGCGCGTCAACGCCCTCAAGCAGCGCGCCGAGGCCACTGTCTCCGAGGCGGAGCAACTGGCCGCCGGCTCGGCCTTGGGAGCCAGGCTCAAGTCTGAGACGCTCGACATCTCCCTGCCCGGCATCGAGCGTCCGCTCGGCGTGCGCCATCCCGTCCTGCGCACACTGGACGATCTCATCGCGGTCTTTGCTGGCATGGGTTACTCCATCGCCGAAGGCCCCGAGGTCGAAAGCGACTACTACAATTTCGAGGCCTTGAACTTTCCGCCGAACCATCCCGCGCGCGACACCCAGGACACGCTCTTCATCGCCAACCAGGAGCAGCGTCCGCAGCGCGACCGTCTGCTGCTGCGCACTCATACCTCGCCGGTGCAGATTCGCACCATGGAAAATCTCCACCCTCCGGTGCGCGTCATCTGCCCCGGCAAGGTGCACCGCAACGACGCGCCGGACGCCACCCACTCGCCCGTGTTTCACCAGCTTGAGGGTCTTTGCGTCGATACCAACATCACCTTCGGCGACCTCAAGGGAACCCTCGACCACGCCATGAAATCGCTGTTCGGCACGGCCGTCAAGACCAGCTTCCGGCCCTCGTTTTTTCCCTTCACCGAGCCCAGCGTGGAGGTTTCCATCTCCTGCCCGTTCTGCGGCGGCAAAGGCTGCCGGCCGTGCAAACAGAGCGGCTGGATCGAGTTGCTCGGCGCCGGCATGGTCGATCCCAACGTCTTCGGCTTCGTCAACTACGATGCGCGCAAGCTAAGCGGCTTCGCCTTCGGCATGGGCGTGGAGCGGCTGACCATGATGAACTACAACGTGGACGACATCCAGCAGTTCTTCTACGGCGACATGCGCTTCCTGGAGCAGTTTGCGTAATGAAAATCTCACCGAATTGGATTCGCGATTTTGTCTCTCCCACCGCAACCGACCGCGATGTCGCCGAAGCTCTCACCATCAGCGGCATCAGTATCGAGGGTTTCTCCGGCGAAGGCGCCGATGAGGTCTGGGAGGCGGAGATTACCACCAACCGCGTCGATGCCATGAACCACTACGGCGTCGCCCGCGAAGTCTCGGCCATCTACGACCTTGACCTCGCGCCCCTCGCGCCCAAGGTTGCCGAGAGCGCCGCCGCCGATTTCTCCATCGTCATTGATGATGCCGAGGGCTGCGCCCGTTACACCGCCCGCATCGTGCGCGGAGTAAAGATCGCGCCCGCCCCGGCCAACATCGTGCATCGGTTGGAACTCATCGAGCAACGCAGCATCAGCAACGTAGCCGACGCCACCAACTATGTACTCAACGAAATCGGACAGCCCACCCACGTCTTCGATCTCGACAAACTCGAGGGCCGCAAGATCATCGTGCGCCGCGCCCGTGAAGGCGAAGTGATCACCACGCTGGACGGCGTGGAGCGCCAGCTTGCGCCCGAGGACCTGGTTATCGCCGACGCCGTGAAGCCCGTGGCGATTGCCGGGGTCATGGGCGGCGAAGCGACCATGATCACCTACGCTACGAAAAACGTGCTCATCGAGTCGGCCTGGTTCGATCCGGTCTCCATCCGCCGCACCGCCCGCCGCCTTGGCATGCACACGGACGCATCGCACCGGTATGAGCGCGGCGCCGATTATGGCATCACACCGCTGGCCTGCGCCCGGGTTGCGGAGTTGATCGTCTCCTCCGCCGGCGGCGCGGTCTCCGCGGAGATCGACGTTGCAGCCCGCCGCATTACGCCTCCGCGCGTTGCCCTCGCCTCCAGTGAAGTCCGCCGCATCCTCGGCGTGGAAATTCCTGCGGCGGAGATTGCCCGCATTCTCCACCGTCTCGGCTTCGCCGTGGAAGGCAGCGGCCCAGGATTCACCGTCACCGTTCCCACCTGGCGGCTCGACGTGGAGCGCGAGATTGACCTCATCGAGGAGGTCGCGCGCATATACTCATATCTGAAAATTCCCAGCACCCTGCCCTCGTTCGCCGGTGGAGTGGTCGAGCCGCCCAACGCCCGCAAACGGGCCGCGCTGCGCAGCCGTCTGCTCGCGCTCGGGCTCAATGAGTCGCTCACCTCCACGTTCATCCCGCAGGAGGACGCGCGCTTTTTCTCTCCGGCCGAGCCCGTACGCATCGCCAATCCTCTCAGCGAGGAGGCGTCGTTCATGCGCACCTCGCTGGTTCCCGGACTGCTGCTGCAGGTTGCCTACAACCTGAATCGCGGCAACACCGATGTGCGCCTGTTCGAGGCCGGGCACGTTTATGCCGTCGCGGGCGAGGCCGTGGATGAGCACAGCTCGCTTGCCTTCGTCTGTACCGGAACGGCTGGCGAGTCCAGCGTTCACCGCAAGCCGGAGCCGCTCAATTTCTACCACCTCAAGGGAGACATCGAGCAGCTTCTGTCCGCTTTTGCCCTGGATCAGGGCGGCACGCCGCCGGTGACCTTTGACCGCAGGGTGCCCACCTGGCTGCATCCGGGCCGCGCCGCGCGCGCACGGATCGCGGACACAACCGTCGCCATCTTCGGCCAGCTTCATCCCGAAGTGGCCGCCGCGCGCAAGCTCAAGCCGGAGGTCTTTGTCGCCGAGGTCTTCGTCGAAGCGCTCTACCAGTTGGCGCTGCGCCAGCCCGCCTACACGCCGGTCTCGAAGTACCCGGCCATCGAGCGCGATTTTTCCTTCGTCCTGCCCGAGGGCCTGGAGTTCGCAAGCATCCGCCAGAAACTTTCCGCGCTGCGGATTGCCGAGCTCACGCGGATCCTCCCGGCGGAAACATTCCGTGGCGGCTCGCTCGCCGCCGGGACGTACTCATTCCTCCTGCGTGTCCGCTTCCAGTCCGCCGAGCGCACTCTGCGCGACGATGAAGTGTCCCATTGGTCGCAGCAGATCGTGCAGTCCGTCGAGTCGCTCGGCGGCGCGCTACGCCAGTAACCTGCACTCACAATAAAGCCCCGCGGCGCGCGGGGCTTTATCCATTGCCGTCATCGTTTCTCTGGAGGAACGCCTGATGCCCAAAGCTGTAACACAAAAGTTACATCCTCGTCCTTCGGCGTAATGCGAAGATCTTTACGCATTTCATAGAACAGTCGAGACATCAGCTGGTCGTGCCTCTCTTGGCTTCGCTCAGCGTTACTTATTTTGATTTCTCGTTGGAAGTCCTGCAATGCCCTGACTACCGATTGTGGGGCAACCAAGTTAAGCTTGTTGCAAGCACGTGCGAAAGCACGCTGGTCCTCGGGCGTGTATTCTCCCGAGACAATACCGCTGAGGCTCGCAACGAAATCTTTGTAGTGCTCCAGCTTTTCTTTGCGGAGCTCCGCTTCGCGCTCGCGCATCTTCGTGAGCGAATAAGTTACACAAGCGATGGCAACTCCGCCAAAAGCTGCAATAAGCGTTGTACCTATTTCGGCCATAAACTCTTCCAAAATTTCGTCATTGCACACCCGCGCGCAGGGAGTTTGCAGTTTGGTACAGTTCACTTACACCGTGCCCGCCGCGTCCACCGGCTCGGGCAGCAGCGGCTCATCTTCCGCGCTTGCCTCCACCAGTTCCTGCGGCAGATTCTTCTTTGGCTTCACCCCCAGCTCCTTCAGCATCACCGCCTGCCGGATCACGTTGCCCTTGCCGGTGGCCAGCTTGCTGAACGCCTCACTGTAGCTCGACTTGGCCTGGTCCAGCCGGTCGCCCACGCTCCTCAGGTCTTCCACAAAGCCCACCAGTTTGTCATGCAGTTCGGCGCCGCGTTTCACAATGTCGGCCACGTTTTGCTTCTGCCGCTCCTGCCGCCACAGGTGCGCCACCGTGCGCACCACAAACAGCAGCGTGCTCGGACTTACCAGCAGCACGTTGCGTTCATAGGAGCTGCCCCACAATTCGCTGTCGTTGCTGATCGCCGCCATGAACGCGCCTTCGATGGGAACGAACATGCAGACAAAGTCGATCGATTGCAACTGGTGCAGCGACTGGTAGTTTTTCTCCGCCAGTTCCTTGATGTGTCGCCGGACGGACTCCATGTGCCGCCCCAGCGCCGCCTTGCGCGCCTCGTCCGTCTCCGCGTTGACGTAATCGTTATAGGCCGTCAGTGAAACCTTGGAGTCGAGGATGAGGTGCTTGTTCTCCGGCAGTTTCACAATCACGTCCGGCCGCGCCTGCCGCGCGTCTTCATCGCGGAAGCTGTTCTGCACAAAATATTCTTCGTCCTTGCGCAGCCCGGAGGACTCCAGAATCTTCTCCAGGATCATCTCGCCCAGGTCGCCCTGCGCCTTGGAGGAAGTCGTCAGCGCCCGCGTCAGGTTGCCGGTGTCGGCGGAAAGTTGCTGGTTCAATCCCATCAGCAGCCGCACCTGTTCGGAGAGCGCCGAGCGATCCTTGCCCTCCTGTACGTACACCTCTTCCACCTTCTGCTGAAAGCTCTTGATCTTCTCCGACAGCGGCGTCAGCAGCTGCGAAAGATTCGTCTGATTCTGCTCCGTGAAACGCTTTGTCTTTTCTTCCAGAATGTCATTGGCCAGCGTCTTGAACTGGTTGGAGAGCTCGACCCGCGCGGCGGAGAGCAACTCCAGTTTTTCCGCCGCCTGTTGTTCCTGCTGCTTCAGTTGTTGCGCAAATTGCATCTCCAGTTGTTTGAGCTGTTCGGTCAATCGCGCCACTTCTTTTTCCGCCGTGCTTCGCGCCTCCACGTTCGTCCTCAGTTCGCTGGCGCACTCGCCCAGCCGCGTCTCGGCCGCCGTGACCTGGTTCCGGCTCGCCGCCAACTCCGCCTCCAGTGTCCCCAGCCGCGATGCCAGCGCCGCCCGCCGTCCGCCCAGGACCACGGCGGTGATGCAGGCTCCAAAAAGTGATGCAAGAATAATGGCGGTGACAAATGTCATAGACATAGGTTGGCCTCAGGTGCTTGGATTGTAACTCAAGCCAGATTTTGGAGGATGATCCGTGCGCGCCGTGCGCTTGCTGTTGCTGCTGCTGACGCTCGCCATAGCGTTGTGCGCGAAATCCGCACCCCGGACTGCTTCCTACAGCTTCGCTCCGCAGGCTGAGCAGGAGATTGCACGCCTGGTGAATCGCGAGCGCCAGGCGCGCGGCCTGCCCGCGCTGGTCATGGACGAGCGCCTGCGGCAGGTGGCGCGCCGGCACAGCGCGCTCATGGCATCCACCGGCGAAGTCGATCATCAGCTTCCGGGCGAGCCCCAATTCCTGTCCCGCCTCCAGTCGCAACGGGTGCGCTTTGACGCCAGCGGAGAGAACGTCGCTTTCGACCGCGATGCCGCCGGCGCCCACGCCGCCCTGATGAACTCGCCCCGCCATCGCGCCAACATTCTCCGGGAGCAGTACAACTCCATCGGCGTCGGCGTGCTGCAAACGTCCACGGGAATCTACGTCACCCAGGATTTCATCCGCGGCTTTCCCGAGGCAAGCGTGGAGCAAGCGGAAGATGAGGTCGCCCGCCATCTGAACGAGCTGCGGCGTGCCGCTGGCGCGCCCGATTTGAGTCGTGTCTCCGCGCCCGACCTGCGCAAGCGTGCCTGCGACATGGCGAGGAGCAACCAACTCAATCCAGGCTCCCTGATCTCCTCCAGGGTGGCCAGCTCCATGGCCTTCACCGCAGTTGATCTCGCCCACACGTCCGCGACCCTGGCTGGGCTCAAGACGCGCCAGGCCCGGAGCTTTGCGGTCGGCGCCTGTTACCAGTCCAGCGCCACCTACGAAAATCCGGTCTTCTGGATCGTCGTGGTGACCTACTTTTAACCGCAACAATTTCCTGCCGGAGTGAAACTTTCCGCGCCCTGCCTTCGTATGGGTTGCCATGCGCCAGCCAACTGGCGCGGGAGGCGCCAGCCATGGAAGGTGCATACAACTGGATCATCGACAGCAAGCCACTTCGAATTGCCATTCACGCCGCCGCATTTGCCGCCTGGTTCGGGGCGGCTTTCGGCCTTATGTTTCTCGCCGTCAACGGTTAGCCGGGGAGAGCAGAGAGCTTCGCCCTAGTGAACTTCGGCCGCCTCGGTTTTCTTCGCGTACCTGGTTGCCACGTACTGGCTGAGGATCTGTTTGAATTCCTCGACGATGTGCTCGCCTTTCAAGGTGGTCACCAGGCGCCCGTCGATGAACACCGGGGCCTTCGGATCTTCGAACGTCCCCGGCAGTGAGATGCCGATGTTGGCATGCTTGCTCTCGCCCGGTCCGTTCACGATGCAGCCCATAACCGCCAGCTTCATCTCCTCCACGCCCTCGAACTTGCCGCGCCACCCGGGCATCTGCTCGCGTACATAAAGCTGGATCTGCTGCGCCAGTTCCTGGAAGTAGGTCGAGGTTGTGCGCCCGCAGCCGGGGCAGGCCGTAACCTGCGGCAGAAAGCTGCGAATCCCCAGCGACTGCAACACCTGCTGCGCCACCTGCACTTCCTCCGTGCGATCGCCCCCCGGAACCGGGGTCAGCGAAACGCGGATGGTGTCGCCGATGCCTTCCTGCAGCAGGATTGCCAGCCCGGCGGTGCTGCTCACGATCCCCTTGGCGCCCATCCCCGCCTCGGTCAGCCCAAGGTGCAGGGGATATTCGCAACGCGCTGCCAGGTCGCGATACACGTCCACCAGGTCTTGCACGCCGCTCACTTTTGCGCTCAGCAGAATGTGATCCCCCGGTAAACCGTAGCTCTCGGCCAGCTCGGCCGAGTGCAGCGCGCTGGTGATCATCGCCTCGATCATCACCTCGCGCGGCTCTTTGGGCGCGGCGAGTTTCGCATTCTCGTCCATCATGCGCGCCAGCAACTGCTGATCCAGCGATCCCCAGTTCACGCCGATGCGCACCGGCTTGCCGTTTTCCATCGCGCACTCGATCATGGTGCGGAAGTTGTCGTCGTTCTTGCGCCCAATGGAAACGTTGCCGGGGTTGATCCGGTACTTCGCCAGCGCCCGCGCGCACTCCGGAAAACTCCTGAGCAGCAGATGCCCGTTGTAGTGGAAGTCGCCCACGATGGGCACATCGACCCCCATGTCCGCCAACCGGTCCACAATCGGACGGACGGTGGCGGCGGCGGCCTCGTTGTTCACCGTGACCCGCACCACCTCGGAGCCGGCGCGCGCCAGCGCCGCCACTTGTTGCACGGTCGAGGCCACGTCCGCCGTGTCCGTGTTGGTCATCGATTGCACCATGACCGGCGCATCGCCGCCCACCCGCACGTTTCCAATCTTTGCCGTGTAGCTTTTTCTGCGTTTGAGGATTGCCATGAGGACTCTTCTCTTAAACTTGATTCGCACGTTGTAGGGTGGGGAAAAGGGCGCCCGCGGGCGCCCTGGCCGCGGCCGTCTTGCCTTATTGCCCTGGCAGCATTTTCACCACGTCGTTGAAGATCACCATGCCCGCAAACAGCACCAGGCACACAAACGCCGCCTGGTACAGCCGGATCTTGATGCTTTCATTGATGTCGCGCCGCATCACCGATTCCACCAGCAGCATGGCGATCAGTCCGCCGTCCAGAATGGGGATTGGCAAAAGATTGAACAGCCCAAGCTGCAGGCTGATCATTGCCATGAACTCCATCAGGTCGTTGATGCTGCGATGGTGCACCATCTCGCCCGAGACCCGCACGATTTCAATGGGGCCTGACATCTGCTTCATCGAAACCTTGCGCTCGGCCATGCGTCCAACCAGTTCATAGATCAGGCCGGAGAGCTTTTGGCACTCCTCCACCGACCGGCTGAACGCTTCCGGCAACGGCAGTTGTTCCACCTGCATGGGCTCGGAGATGAAGCCGATCCGGTAGCTCTCGCTGTGCGCGTCCACCGGGCTCAGCTTCGGCGTTACCGTCAGCGCCAGCTTCTCACTGCCGCGCAGAATCGCCAGGTGCACCGGCTTGTCCTTGGTCGCCTGCAGATAAGCCTGCATGGCTCCGGTGGAGTGGATCGGGGTTCCGTCCACGGCGGTGATTTCGTCACCCACCCGCAATCCCGACTGCACCCCCGGCATGTCCGGCTCCAAGGCCGTCACCACGAAAGGTTCCTGCGGCAGCCAGCCGACCTCGCCGCTCTGCTGCTTGCCGTCGGCCTTGGGCAGCAGCGTCAACGGCAGCACTTCGCCGCCGCGCTTCACGCGCAGGGCCAGGGGCTGGTTGGGATTGATCAGAACCTTGTTGTGTACGTCCTGCCAGGTGGGATTCTGGCTGTCGGCGATCTGCAGAATCTGGTCGCCAGGCTTCACCCCCGCCTGTTCTGCCGGATAACCCGGCAGGCACCAACCCACCACCGCCGGCTGATACAGCCCGTAAGGAATTTCATGATGCAGGGCGAACACAACGGTCAGCAGTCCGACCGCCAGCACCATGTTGGCCGCCGGGCCAGCCACGGCGATAATCAGCCGTTGCCAGCGCGGATGCTTCAGGAATTCGCCTTCATCCGGGGCCGCGCCCTGCGGCCGCTCCTCCGGCATTTCAACGGCGTTGACTCCGGTCATCTTCACATAGCCGCCCAACGGCAGGGCTGAGATGCGGTAGTCGGTATCCCCACGGCGGAAGCCGAACAGCCGCTTCCCAAAGCCAATGGAGAAGACCTCCACCCGCACGCCCAGCAATTTGGCCGCGGCAAAGTGGCCGAACTCGTGCACCAGGATCATCACTCCCAGTACCACAACCGCGCCGACCACAGTGTAAAAAGCGCTCGTCATAAACAGAATGGTTTCTCTCCAACACCAGGGTACTTACTTGGCGGCCGGAACCTGCGCGCCAGTCGCGCCTGCCTTCACAAACCGCCGTGCCAGCTCGCGGGCTTCCGCATCCATGCTGAGCACCTCATATATAGATTCCGGTTTCGTGGCTGGCGTTTCATTCAATACCGCTTGAATCGTGGCGGGAATACCCAGGAAGGGAATTTTGCCTTCCAGGAAAGCCGCCACGGCAACTTCGTCGGCCGCATTCAGGGCCACGGTTTTGGCTCCGCCTGCCTCCACCGCCTCGTAGGCCAGCCGCAAACACGGAAACTTATCCAGGTCCGGTGGGCAAAAATCCAGGTGCTTCAGCCCCAGCACATCGAAGCGCAAATCGCTCGCGACCCGCTCCGGCCAGGTCAGCGCGTACAGAATCGGCAGCCGCATGTCGGTCACGCTCACCTGCGCCAGGATGCTGCCGTCCACAAACTCCACCAGGCTGTGTACCGTGCTCTGCGGATGCACCACAACCTTGATCCGCGACGGCGGCTTATGGAACAGCCGCACCGCCTCGATCACTTCGAATCCCTTGTTCATCAGGGTGGCCGAATCGATGGTGATGCGCCGCCCCATCTTCCATGTCGGGTGATGCAATGCCTGGGCAACCGTGATGTTCTCGAATTGCTCGCGCGGCGTGTGCAGGAACGGACCGCCGGAAGCGGTCAGCCACACCGCCTCGACTTCTTCCATCCGTCCGCCGCGCAGGCACTGGTGCACCGCGTTGTGTTCGCTGTCGATCGGCAGCAGCGGTTTGTCCTGCCGCCGCGCCTCGGCGGTGATCAACTCGCCGGCCGCCACCAGGCATTCCTTGTTGGCCAGCCCAATCTGCTTGCCCGCCTTCACCGCCTCGTAGGTCGCCTCCAGTCCAGCGACGCCGACAATGGCGCTGACAACGAAATCAACCTCGGAGTGAGTGGCCACTTCCACGGTTCCAACCGTGCCCCAGACCACCTCGATCTCGCTGGCGCCGGCCTCGCGCAGACGCTTCCGCAATCGTGCCGCGTCATCCTCGCGCGCCACCGAGACCAGCTTCGGACGCCAGCGCAGCGCCTGTTCCAGGACAAGCTCCAGGTTCGAGCCCGCCGCCAGCGCGGCCACCGAAAAGCGTTCCGGATAGCTCTCCACGATTTTCAAAGTGCTCGTACCAATCGAGCCGGTCGAGCCCAGGATTGCAATTCGTTTCATCACGATACTCATCCAGTTTAACTCCCCAGCCTACCCTTGCACGAATTTGTTGGCGAAAGCGAGAAAGAGCAAGAATGCCACCGGAAGCGCCAGCAGCAGGGCATCGAGCCGGTCCAGAATCCCCCCATGCCCCGGCACCAGGCTGCCCGAGTCCTTCACCCCCGCGCCGCGCTTCAGCGCGGACTCCACCAGGTCCCCCACCTGTGCCGCCGCGTTGATGGCCACCGCCAGCACGGCGGCCAGCCAGAGCGGCGCCCTGCCATAGGCCGGAACGTCGATCAGCAGCGACTCCCGCAGCGGCTCCAGCAGCAGGTGCGCCTTGCCCAGGGCCGAGGCAATCTCCGGCAGATAGTGAGCGAACAGGCAGCAGATGCCCACGGAAAACACCACCGACGCCACCGTGCCCTCGATGGTTTTGCCCGGGCTGATCCGTGGCGCCAGCTTGTGCCGTCCCAGGCTCCTGCCCACGTACAGCCCCGCCGTATCGCCCGCCCAGACGGCCAGGAACGTAAACACCACGCCCACCCATCCCCGCGGCGAATCCCGCAGCACCGCCAGGAGAAGCAGCGGCAGCCCAATGTAGGGCAGCGCCAGGTAGCTCATGGCCGCCGACGGCAGCGCTACCTTCAAATCCTGGCGCCCCATGGCGGCGATCATCAGCAGGAATGGCGCGAACAGCAGCAGCAGTACAATCCCCGCCAGCAACGCCCCCAGGCCAAATGTCTGCGCATAAAAATAGACCACGAAAAACGCGGCCGTGTAGAGGTAGGTCATCAGCCGGAAGGCCTCAAGACCGTAGTTGGCCATCATGCCCAGGTATTCCGACACCGCCAGCAACGCCACCACCACGGTGATCAGCAGAAACAGCCAGAAGGGCGCGCGGAATACGGCCAGCAACACCAGGGGAATCAGGATGACAGCGCTCAGGAGACGTTTCATGTCGATACCAGCAGGGTACCTTCTGGCGCGCTCAGGAAGCAAAGCAGGAGAGAAAATTCATGGCCCCGGAGACAATTTCCTAAAACGCCGCGCCCACGTTGCCGTAGCGCCGCTCGCGTTTCTGGAAGTCCGCCAGCGCTTCCAGCAGGTGAACGCCGTCAAAGTCCGGCCACAGCGTCGGGGTCACGTAAATCTCCGTGTAAGCCAGTTGCCACAGGAGGAAGTTCGAAAGCCGCATCTCGCCGCTGGTGCGGATCACCAGGTCCGGGTCCGGCAGATCGGCGGCGTACATGTGGCGGGAAACCATTTCCTCGTCAATCTTCAAATCGGCCAGCCCGCCGTTCTTGACCGCCGAGTCCACAATCGAGCGGAAGGCGTCGATCAGCTCCGCCCGCGCCCCATAGTTCAGCGCCAGGGTCATGATGGTGCCGGTGTTTTTCGCGGTCTGCTCTTCGGCCCAGGCCATGCGCTCCTGCACCTCGGGAGGCAGCTCGTGGATCCGCCCGATGTAGCGCAGCCGCACGTTGAACTCGTTCATCACCGGAACTTCTTTTTTCAGGAAGCTCCGCAGCAGCGCCATCAGGAAGCTGGTTTCGGACTTCGGCCGCTTCCAGTTATCGACTGAAAATGCATACAGTGTGATCGCCCGCAGGTGGATGCGTGAGACCAGCTTGATGATGTCACGCACCGCCTGAACCCCTTGCCGGTGTCCGGCAATGCGAGGCAGATGGCGTCTCTGGGCCCAGCGCCCATTGCCGTCCATGATCACTGCAATGTGTTGTGGTAGCCGTTCTGGATCGAGCTTGGCGAATAATTCTGCTTGCTTATGACTCAGCCCGGCAGGGGCGATGGTGTGCAAAGCATACCCTCAATCACGAGTAGTTCGAAGCTAGCACAGGCTTCGCCTTCTTGCAATGAAAGGAACGCGCCGCCCTGGCGCGGGGCCGCACGTTCGTGCCGCGCCCCATGTTACTCCCGCTGGCCCGGGCCAGCGTACAAATAAAACGGAGCCACGCCATTCGGACGCCGCCGCAGCGCCTGCCTGGATCGTGGCTTTGCCGTTCTCACCTGCCGGACGCGCGCGCCGCCAGCCCTCGCCCATCCGCTGCAACTCCAGCCCACGCCGCACCTGCGCGCATCGCCAGGCGTTGGCGCCGTGCATCGGGTCCGCCCCGCGGCGTCGCTCCGGGCAGCTTAGTTCTGCCGCCCCGGCGCTTCCGGACGCATGGCCGCAGGCGCATCTCCGCTTCCGCGGTTCCGGCTCAGGCAGAGCGCCGGGTCATCGCCGTCAACTCGCGCACCTGGTTCAGCACGCTCGTCCACTGCAGCCCGTTGAGCCGGTGCATGTAGGGCATCAGCTCGGAGATGAATTCGTCCTGGGACAGTTCGCGGATATCGTCTTCCGTCGTGCGTCCCATGGTCAGCAGGTCGGGAATGCGCACTCGCAACGCTCCCGCCAGCCTCTCCAGCGAACCCAGTGTCGGGCATGCCTTCTCGTTTTCAATTTTCGAAACATAGGTGCGCGGCACGTTCATACGCATTGCCAGTTGCCGCTGGCTCAGCCCTGCCCGCATGCGCAGCGAACGAATCGCCGCCGCCACCGGTAGTTGGTTGGAGGGCATCGTGGCTACCGTGCGTGTGGCCTGTACGGGAGCACACATGACGACAGCCTCTGGCACCGCGTCCAGAGCAGTCTTGCATCTGCGGCAAATATTGTTGGATGTCCGGAATTGGACTAGATGGCAATCGTCGCAACGAACCACTTCCCGCGAATCCACGGGCGCTAAGGTCGTAGCCATGCAAATTTTACGGAGCCGCCAGAGCGGGGCAAACTCCCGTCAACGGAAATCCCAGCCAATTCACATTGTGCCGAAAACGTTGGTAACCGTAGACGAGTTGTAATTTGACGGTTTTACCCCGCAATGTCAAGAACTATCTCGTTAATCTTCTGCAATAAAGGACATTGGCCGGTCAATACCCAAGCAAAAACCGGAGAAAAGTTTTCAACCGGCAGGATCGCCGCCGTGGAACCAACCAGATTCGCATCCGCCCCGATCGTCGCAGAATCAACCGCATCCCGCCGCTGCCCGCGCCAAAAAAACGAGCCAACCGATTGGCTGGCCCTGTGCAGGCTGTCCCCATAACACGGGCACACGGTGCACAAATCTTGCAATGAACGCCGGTTACGGTTGGCACTTAAAACCAATCTCGCAAAAACCCGGCTCACACTTCAACATCTGCCCCTGTCGCTGTGACTCGCTTCCAGGGAACGACGTTTAAAGAATTACGTCTATGTATGAGCAATTCACTAGCCAAAATAGACAAAAACAAACCATTTAAAATCAATGCATTACTCGGAGGTATCAATGAATTCTCTCAAAACCCGTACTTTCCCGTTGGCCATCCTCCCGAATTCCATAGAATGTCCGTCATCCCGGCACGGCTATTTGCCGCCTACTGCAGCACGGCGGCCAGTTTCCCCTGCCGGATCACCTCGGCGACCCGGGCAATATCCGGCGAAAGGGAGCGGTCCACGGCAACCATCGGAGAGACCGCGCGAATCTCCTCCAGCGCCCGCTGCGCGCGTCTCCCCGGCTTCAGCGGAGCCAGCAGGTCCACCGCCTGGGCCGCTGCCAGGGCTTCAATCGCCAGCACGTAGCCCACGTTCTGGATCACCCGTCTCAGCTTCAGCGCAGCCGTCATCCCCATCGAAACGTAATCTTCCTTGTTGCCACTGGTGGTAATCGAATCGACCGACGCCGGATGCCCCAGCACCTTGTTCTCGCCCACCAGCGCCGCCGCCGTCACCTGCGGCATCATGAACCCGGAATTCAGCCCCGCGCCCGTCGCCAGGAACGCCGGCAGTCCCTCGCTCAGTGCCGGATTCACCATCCGCTCGATGCGCCGTTCGCTGATTCCCGCCAGCGCCGCAATCGAGATCGCCATAAAGTCCAAGGCGAACGCAAGCGGCTGCCCATGGAAATTTCCCCCGGAGATCACTTCTCCCTCCGCCAGAACGTCTGCCTCGGATGAGCCCGCCGCCGGTTCCTTCACGAACACCAGCGGATTGTCCACCGCCGAATTCATCTCGATGGCAAACACCTGCCGCGCATAGGCCAGCACGTCGCGCACCGCCCCATGCACCTGCGGAATGCAGCGCATCGAATAGGCGTCCTGCACCCGCTTGCAGTCGCGGTGCCGCTCCCGCAGCGCCGAACCCTCCAGCATGGTGCGCAGATGTCCGGCCACCAGCGTCTGCCCGGCATGGGGACGCGCCCGGTGAATGCGCTCGTCGAACGCCACGTCGGTGCCCTGCAGCGCGTCCAGTGAAATCGCGCCCAGCACATCGGCCGTCGCCGCCAAGGTCTCGGCCTCCAGCAGCGCCAGCGATCCCACGGCCAGCATCGCCTGGGTGCCGTTGATCAGTGAAATCGCTTCCTTGGCCTCCAGCCGGATGGTCGCAATCTGCGCCGCCCGCATCGCCTCGCCGCCGCTCAAGCGGCGTCCTTCAAAGCAGGCTTCGCCCTCGCCGATCAGCACCAGCGCCAGGTGTGCCAGAGGTGCCAGGTCGCCAGAGGCGCCCACCGACCCCTGCGACGGAATCACCGGATGCACCCCGCGGTTCAACATGTCGCACAGGGTGTCGATCACCACCGCGCGCACCCCGCTCAGGCCTTTCGCCAGCGAATTAGCGCGCAGCAGCATCATCGCCCGCACCTCCGCCTCGCTCAGCGGCTCTCCCACTCCCACCGCGTGCGAGCGCACCAGGTTGATCTGCAACTCCAGCGCCTGATCGGCCGAGATGCGCATGTCGGCCAACTGCCCCACCCCGGTCGTAATCGCGTACGCCACCCGGTCGCCCGCCACCAGCGCGTCCACCACGGCGCGCGCCCGTGTCACCCGTTCCCGCGCTTCCGGCTCCAGCAGCGCGGGCTGCCCATGCAGCACCACCTGGGCAAAACTTTCCAACGTCAGGTCGTTCCCATTCAATTGCAGTGCAGCCATCGATTCCCCTTTTATGATTGTGTCGTGTCCGGCGCTGTTACGCACGACGGTGCCGCCGGCTCTGAGGTTTCTGCGGCGGCCCGCAGCGCCTGGCGATATTTCTCCGTCAGATGGGTGCGCTTCAAGTCCGCGCCCACCACCACGTGTACGCTCACGCCCTCGGCCAGCACCCGCCCGTCGGCCGTGCGCACAATCTCGTATTGAAAGCGCAGCAGCGAAGTTCGCATCTGCGCCAGCCGGGTGCGAATCGTGATCAGGTCGTCAAAGCGCGCCGGATGCTTGTACCGGCACTGCAGCTCGACCACCGGTGTGTGCATGCCCTCGGCTTCCATCTCCAGGTAGCTGAAGCCCAGTTGCCGCAACAACTCGACCCGGCCCACCTCGAACCAGACCAGGTAGTTGGCGTGATACACCACCCCCATCTGGTCGCTCTCGGCATAGCGCACCCGCAGCGTGGTCTCGCAGATTGTGCTCATGTATTCAGGTTACATCACGGTGCCCACAGTCTGCGCGGTTGGCGAATGTGGGATTGCAGCCAACCCCCGGAGCCGCGCTTCACTCGCTCCACTTCGGCTTGCGCCGTTCCAGAAAGCTCCGTACCCCCTCGGCAAAGTCCGCGCTCTGGCGCATCGACGCGTTGGCCTCCATCCCGTTCCGGATGTCGAGGGTCAGCTTGTCGTCGCCGTAGCTGCGCAGCAGCGCCTTGGTTGCCCGCAGCGATCCCGGCGAGTTTTCCAGCAACTGTTCCGCCAGTTGTTGTGCTCGCGCCCGCAGCTCCGCCGGCTCCACCACTTCGTTCACCAGTCCCATGCGGTAGGCCTCTTCGGCCTTGATGATCCTCCCGGTCAGCAGCAGGTCGCGGACGTGCTTCTCACCCACCTGCCGCAGCAGAAACGCCGAAACCACCGCCGGCACCAATCCAATCCGCACCTCGGTGTAGCCAAAGCTGGCCGCCGTCGAGGCCAAAGTAAAGTCGCAGAGCGTAGCCAGTGCCGCGCCGCCGGCAATGGCCGCGCCGTTCACCGCCGCAATCGTCGTCTTCGGGAAGTCGTAGAGCGTGCGGAACAGCGTTGCGATGCGTTCGCTGTGGGCGTGGTTCTCCTCCGGCGTGCGCGTTGCCAGCGCCTGCATGTCTTCCAGGTCCATCCCCGCCGAGAATGCCTTGCCCTCGGCGGCCACAATCAGCACCTGCGCCGGGGACGCTTCCACCTCCCGCAGTGCCGCCATAAATTCATCGATCAGCGCATGGCAGATCGCGTTGCGTTTCTCCGCGCGGCTCAGGGTCAGAGTCGCAATCTTACCGTCGAATGTCAGCTTGAGTGTCGTATCCATGGCCGCCAAAGCTTACCCTTGTCCCCGCCTCGCCGGCAACCCACGGAACAATTCGCGAGTTCTCAGTGCTAAAACGTCGGCGGCGGGTGCCCCACCTTAGCGCCATGATTTCTGGCGCGAAGGTGGGGCACCTGGCCCTTCAGTGAGCAAAGCCAGGGACCCGTTTTGGATCATATGAGAAGTCCACCAGCCCATCGCGGTAGTCGATCTTTACTTCCATCATTCCCAGCATATCGAGGCCCAACAATCCAGAGACTTCCGTTCCAGTGAGCCTGCTGATGTTAGAGAGATCAAAACTCAGAACGTTGTAGTACTGTTGCGTAAAGTGGCTAAAGTGCAACTTAACCTTGTCGGCACTGTAGAAATCCACCGGTCCGCTCAGGCCACCTCCCTTCACCGCTTCATCCCTAGACACCTTCGTGACTTTACTCGCAGCCACGGTGGAGATCATGTTGTGACTTGCCCCGGTATCGATCAGAAACAACATGTTCTGGGAGTCGTTCACCGTCGTTGGAATCAGCAGATGGGCCCCGAAGCGGAAAACCGTGGACCAGTCTTTCATCTCCGGAGCTACGTAGCGATCTTTGGGAAGTCGCAATTCTGCCTTTTTCGTGGCTTTCTCGGCTGTATCCTTCTCGCCTGCGTCCTCATCTCCGGTATCCAATGCCGTGGGAGCAGTTTCTTCCTCGGGCCTTTTCGGAAGGGGAGACAGCTTCAGCTTCAATGCCGGGCCATCGATATCAATCAGGTAGGAACCAACGACGTCGGCGCCAATAAGCCCATCCACGCCGTCGATTATGGACGGTTTATCCGAGGCGTATACCACGCAATCCTCAAACTCTAACTCGCCGATGCGAACATGCTTGGCCACGGCTGTATATCCGCCCTGCGATCCCCCGCTGCCAACGCCGCTGTAACCAAGGTTGATGATGCGCTCCAGCCCTGCGCTTTCCGCCGCATTGCGGCTAATCAGGATTCCGTTGGCGCCCGTGTCCAACTTCAAACGCACACTGTGCTGGTTCAGCTTTACCGGCAAACCAAAGCCTTCGACGTGTCTCGGGTCCGGTCTCAGGATGATCAGCGGCGTCTGTGTTACCTTTACGCTGCTGACTAGGCGGCAGGCGTGTACGGGTTTGTCTACGGTTGCTCTCAGAAAGTCAGCATACCGTCGCAAATTACGTGTGTAATCTTCGTCGTCCGGATGCGGCGAGGAGAGATACTCTTCAATGGATTGCAGCCGCTCTCTGCGGGGGAGCATCCCGAACCAGGCCCGCTGCACATCCGGGTCGCGCGGCGCAAGCGCATGCGCATCCTTCAGGCGATCATAGGCCATGCGGTGCATCGAGTACGCGTCGTAAAGCTGGGCCAATCCCAGGTACGCGCGCATTTCCCGCTCGTTCACTCTTAAGGCGTGCAGATAATAACCTTCCGCCTCCATCATCTCGCCGCGGCGAAACTCCACGTCGCCCATCTCAGCCAGCAACTCAGTGGTGTAGCTCGACATTGCCAGCCCGGCTTTTCCCAACCCGTAAGCTTCCTCAACGCGCTGCTGCCGGAGCAGGACTTGCATCAGTCCTACGCGCGCGTGGACTCGCTTCGGATCAGCGGCCAGCAGAGCCTTGTACAGTTGCGCCGCTTCGTCAAGTTTCCCACTCTTGCGAAAGGCGTCGGCGGCGGCCCAGGGCGCTGGCGCAGCCGCGGTCGCAGGAGCAGGCGGGGCAACAGAATTCTGCCCCACGGCCAACGAATTGAAGAGGAACAGGAACAGCAGAGAGAAGGGAAGAGTGCGATCGTTCATTTGTCGGTCCCTGGATGCAACAGCAGCATAGCACCCCAAGCCTGCGGAGCCTGCCCATTCTTTGTCGCCTTACCGCGCAAACCGCAGCCCAATATCCTCGTTCATGCGCAGCACATTCTCCAGCGGCTTGCGGATCGGCACCTCGGCGCCGTGTTCGGCCAGGGTGCGCAGCACCACTTCCGTGGGCACGTTGCCCACCAGCGCGTCCTGCGCAAAGGGACATCCGCCCAGCCCGCCCAGCACCGCATCGAATCTCCGGCAGCCCGCCTCGTATGCCGCCAGAATCTTGGCCGCCGCGTTCTCCTTGTGTCCGTGCAAGTGCGCGCCCACCTCGATGTAGTCAAACTCCGTGACCACCGCGCCCACAATCTCGGCAACCATCTCCGGCGTTGCCACCCCCACGGTGTCCGCCAGTGAAACCGTCTGGATGCCCAGGTCGGCAATGTTGCGCACCGCCTGCAAAACCTCATCCACGTTCCACAGGTCTCCGTACGGATTGCCGAACGCCATCGAAACGTAGGCCACCATTGCCAGTCCGTTTTCCTCCGCCTGGCGCCAAACCGATTCCAGCGCCTCGCTGTTCTCCTCCGCCGACTGGTTCTGGTTCTTGCGCAGGAAAGTCTCGCTGATCGAGTACGGAAAGCCCAGGGTGCGCACCGCGTCGGTGGCCAGCGCCCGTTCCGCGCCCTTGTCGTTTACCACAATGGCGATGATCTCCACGTCGTCGGGCGGGTCCAGCCGTTTCAGCACGTCTTCGCTGTCCGCCATCTGCGGCACCGCCCGGGGAGAAACAAACGACACCGCATCGATCTGCTTGAACCCCACTCCCACCAGCGCCCGCAGATACCCCGCCTTGGTCTCGGCCGGAATCTGCCGCGCCAGCCCCTGCCACGCATCGCGCGGGCATTCGACGATCTTCACCTTGTTCCCGTTCCTCGCGTTCTCGCTCATACCGTTTCAGAATACATCCGGCTCCAGCCGCCGCGGCGCCGAGGCCGAAAACCTCGCCCGGACTTCCTCGCCCGGCTCCATTGGCCGCAAGGTCCTGGTATGCACCGGACACCACAAGGTCCGCGCCTTGGCCAGCAGTTGCCCCTCACCGGCCCGCACCATCTCCGTGTGGCGCTCAAACGCCAACCCATCGGCGTTGCCCACCCAGGTCCGCGCCACAATCCGGTCGCCCAGCAAGGCCGCGCGCTTGTAGTCAATCTCATGCCGGATCACCACCCAGGTGAGCCGCGCCTTTTCCTCGTCGCTGGCCAGTTGGTTCCAGTGCGCCAGCGCCGCTTCCTGCACCCAGCGCACATACACCACGTTGTTCACGTGCCCAAGTTGGTCAATGTCAGCTTCCGTCACCGTAATCGCAAGTTCAAAAACCTTCTGTACCGTTTCCATCCGGACCGTTCCGCCTCCGTTCAGTTTGCTGCCGTTAGGTTTGCAGCACTCCCACGCTGAATTTCTCCACCACCGGATTCGAGCGCGCCGCCGCCAGCGCCCACGCCAGCGCCGCCCGCGTCCCGGCCGGGTCGATGATCTTGTCGATCCATCCCCGCGCGGCGCCATATTGCGGCTTCATCTGCGCCGTGTAGGTGGCGCGAATCGAATCATAAAGTTCCTTGCGCGCCGCCTCGTCCACCGTTTTGCCGGCGCGCTCCATTTGCTTCAGCTTGATCTCCACCAGCGTTCCCGCCGCGCTCTCGCCGCTCATCACCGCGTAGCGCGCCGTCGGCCAGGCAAACACAAAGCGCGGATCGTAAGCTTTGCCGCACATGGCGTAGTTTCCCGCGCCAAACGAGCCGCCCACAATCACCGTGATCTTCGGCACCACCGAATTCGACACCGCGTTCACCATCTTCGCCCCGGCCCGGATGATCCCGCTCCACTCCGCGTCGCGTCCCACCATAAAGCCGTTCACGTCGTGCAGAAACACCAGCGGAATCCGCCCCTGGTTGCAGTCCATGATGAAGCGCGCCGCTTTTTCCGCGCTCTCCGTGTAGATCACCCCGCCGAACTCCGTGCGCTTGTTGCCCTCGTGATCAATCTGCGTCGCGTGCATTTTCTGGTTGGCCACAATGCCCACCGCGTGCCCGTCGATGCGCGCATACCCGCACAGCAGCGTCTCGCCATACCCCGCCTTGTATTCGTCAAAGCGCGACCCATCCACCACCCGCGCCAGAATCTCGCGCATGTCATACTGGCGCGACGTGTCGCTCTCATAGATCCCGTACAGTTCCTCGCCCGCATACAGCGGAGCCACCGCCTCGGCCCGGTCAAACGGTGCTTCCGGCCGCGCTCCCATCTTGTCCACCAGCGAACGCACCCGCCGGATGCAGGCTTCGTCGCCGGCTTCGCGGAAGTCCACCGTGCCGCTGATCTCCGCGTGCATCCTGGCCCCGCCCAGTTCCTCGGCCGTCACCTTCTGCCCAATTGCCGCCTGCACCAGCGCCGGGGCGGCCAGGAACAGTCCGCTTCCCTCGGTCATCAGAATGTGGTCGCACATCACCGGCAGATACGCGCCTCCGGCCACGCACATTCCCATGATCGCCGTAATCTGCGGAATCCCCCTGGCGGACATCACCGCGTTGTTGCGGAACACCCGCCCAAAATCGTCCTGATCCGGAAACACGTCTTCCTGCAGCGGCAGGAACACGCCCGCGCTATCCACCAGGTAGATCGTCGGCAAACTGTTCTCGATGGCGATGTTCTGCGCCCGGATCACCTTCTTCGCCGTCATCGGGAAAAACGCGCCGGCCTTCACCGTGGCGTCGTTCACAATCAGCATGAACAGCCGTCCCTGCACCCGTCCCAGTCCGGTCACCACACCCGCCGCCGGAGCGCCGCCCCACTCCTCGTACATGCCGTGCGCCGCGTGCAGCCCCAGCTCGAACAGCTCGGTGCCCTCGTCCAGCAGCAGCCCGATCCGCTCCCGCGCCGTCAGCCGCGCCTTCTGGTGCTGCGCCGCGATGGCCGCCGCGCCGCCGCCCTCGCGAATCTTTGCCTCCTCGGCGCGCAAGCCTGCCACCAGCGCCTGCATTGCATCCACGTTGCGCAGATAGCCCGGCGCGCCGGTCTTCACCGCGGTTTTCAGTTGGTTGTCGAGGGAAGTGGTTTTCAACTCGCCCATCGTGCGCCTCACCCCACACTCAGATGCAAACGCACCAGCCTATCCGAGGCGGAGAGAACATGCAACGACGAGGAAAAATTGGTAGTGGGCTACTTTGAATGGTTGGCCGGGTGCCCCACCTTCGCCATCTTTTGGCTAACGTGGGTTTGTTGACTTTGTCTTTGTCTTAACCCTTACAGCCACCGGCTGAAGTCCCTGCCGTTGTCCGCCAGCTCAAACACTCCCACCCGTGACAGCTCGCCCACGACGTCACGAGGTGTAGCCATGTGGTTTCTCCTGACTCCTGACTTGCTCCTGCTAAGCCGCCGCGCTTTTCCGTGGGCGCACGCTGGCGATATCCGCTTTGCTGCGGGCGATTCGCAGGTCGTAGTCCGCCTGCAGGTTCATCCACGTCTGTGCGTCCGTGCCAAAGTACTTACCTAGGCGAAGCGCGGTGTCTGCGGTCACCCCGCGGCGCTCCCGGACAATGTCATGAATCCGCGGAATTGAGACGTGCAGGTCTTTCGCGAGCTGGTAGGCGGTAAGTCCGAGGGGCTTCATAAATTCCTCGCGCAGGATCTCACCCGGATGGATGGCAAAAACCCTTTTGGCCACTCTCTTCCCCCTTAGTGGTAATCCACCATCTCGACATGGTGGGCGTCGGCGCCGCTCCACTCGAAACACAGTCTGAACTGGTCGTTGATACGGATGCCGTACTGGCCCTTGCGGTCGCCCGCCAGCGCTTCGAGGTGATTGCCTGGAGGAACGCGAAGATATTCAAGATTCGCCGCCGCATTCAACCACGCCAACTTCCGGCCCGCAACCGCCCGCAAGTTTGCTGGAATCCGGCGACTCTTACCCGTGTCCCAGAAACGCTCCAGATCAGCATCCTTGAAGCTCTTAATCACGAACCCATATTAACGCATATCGTTCATAACGGCAGGCATTTCGTTTCACAGCCACCGGCTGAAGTCCCTGCCGTTGTCCGCCAGCTCAAACACTCCCACCCGTGACAGCTCGCCCACGATGCGATGCGTCTCCGGGTCGCGTGCCGCCCGTGTGATCCAGTGGTTGGCCACGTCGTAGGTTTCGCCGGTGATCCAATTCTGGGGCAGAACCTCCACCAGCTCGGCCTGCGGGTAAACCACGAAAATCGCAAATTCGGGATCGCTTTTGGCGGGCGCCGTGTAGCTGGTCGGGGTCAGCAACTCGTCCACCGCGCGGAAGGCTTCGGGCACCTCCAGCGCGTGCGTCCCCGCCGCCAGTTCCGTGTCGATGGTGAACTCCGCCACCGGCGGAGTGCCGGCGTACATCCGTTCGCGGGAGGCCGCAAACCACGCCGCAATCTCCTCCAGGCCAAACGTCTGCATCCAGTCCGGCTCAAAGCACACAAAGCGCAGCGCACGCCCTTCCGGGCACCACACTCCAACCCTGTTCTCTGCGATGGAAAATGGCCGGCAGTAGGTATTCAGCGCCAGCCGTGGCCGGTCCGGCTCGCCCTCCCCATGCAAGGTCACCAGGAAGTTCAATCCCTGCTCCTGGCCATGGAAGCGCCACCGGTACTTTCGCGAACCGCCGCCGTGCACCTCTGGAAAGGTTTCCCAGAACCACGGCGCCGGTCCGGTCGTGGATTGCACCAGCTTATGCAGTTGCTCCGGGAGAGACATTTCTCTCTCCTACGCGGTAACCCCGCGCGGTTTCACATTGTCGCGTATGAACTGCACAATTTCGTCCATCGGTGTGCCGGGCTGGAACACGCCCTTCACCCCTACGGCCTTCAGCGCCGGGATATCCTGGTCGGGAATGATCCCGCCGACCAGCACCAGCACGTCGTCCATCTTCTGCTCTTTCAGCAGCTCCGCAACCCGCGGAACAATCGCGTTGTGCGCCCCGGAAAGGATGGACAATCCAATCACGTCCACGTCTTCCTGCAGCGCCGCGTTCACAACCATCTCCGGCGTCTGCCGCAGTCCTGTATAGATCACTTCCATGCCGGCGTCGCGTAAGGCGCGGGCAATCACTTTAGCACCCCGGTCGTGGCCGTCCAGGCCGGGCTTAGCTACCAGTATCCGAATTTTGCCTTCATTTGCCATATGATTGCGTTAGGTCCCGTAGAAAATATAGAAATACTCCCTCCATGATACAGCGCCTCACCCGGTTGCGGGAATGCAAAACTCCTTTCCGGTTGTCAAGCCGGACCCCGCATGCGTTGAACCACGGTGAAAATCCGTCCCGGGCTCCTAAAACACTCCCCGCAACGCGATTGCCAGCTTCGCTGTCGTTACCACTTGCCCCACGTGGCGCGAGGTATGATCGGCCACGTGTACCAGTAATCCGCCCACGGTCGTCGGCAGGGCCTTGCGCCCCAAGGTTCGCCTGCTCTCCAGGTCACTGCCGGCAAGGGCGCGAATCCGTGTCTCGGCCCGCGCCAGTGCCGCCCCGAACTCCTCCAGAACCTCGCGCCCCTTGGCCCGCTGTTCCATCTCGGTCTTCATCCGTTCCAGTTGCGCGCCGGAAAGCTGTTCGCCCTCCGCGTAAGTCAGCAGGCGGTCGATGCTGCGCGCCATGTGCCGCACATGGAAAGCCGCCGGAGCCAGTTCCTGCGGGCGCAGGTTCCATTCCTCGTCGGTCAGGTGGGAGCACCAGCGCTCCACGTCCTCGCGCGCCAGTTCCAGGGCGTGGATCACCGCCCGCAGCACCGCCGGAACCTCTTCGTGCGTACCTCGCATCCAGGGTTCAATCCCTCTGTTTTCTGCCATCGCGTCCCCTTCTTTTCGGGTCATCCTCACGGTACAGCAAAATGCCCGGCGCTGCGCCGGGCATTGCAACCGCGTGAAGCCATTTCTTGACCGCGCCTCGGTTATCGGGTCTTCCGTCCCCCGTAAAACGACCAGAAACACCACCCGGCATAGACCGTGTCCAGCGCCGCAATGGCTAACACGTACCAGCCATACCTCGGCCTGGTGCCGTAGAACACACAGTACAGTCCAATGGCCCAGATTGTCAGCGCAAACATCAGGACCGGCTGCGGAGCATTTGTACGCTTGGCAAAAAATTCGCGAATCATGCAGCCAGTGTACAGAATCCGTGGTCCCGCGCAAACTGTTTTTTACGTGAACGGCGACTCTTCGTAGCTGCCATAAACCTCGCGCAGCGCCTGGCAAATCTCCCCCACCGTCGCATACGCACGCACCGCCTCAAGCATCCAGGGCATCGTGTTCGTCGCGGAAATCTTGCCGTCGCGCCCTGCGTCGGGAGCCGTCGCCGCCGCCCGCTTCAGCCCGTCCAGCGCCCGCCGCACCGCCTCCTGATCGCGCCTTGCCCGCAGCCCCCGCAGTTTTTCCTTCTGCCGTTCACCCACCCGCTCGCCAATGTAGAGAATCTTCGGCGCGTCTTCCTCGATCATGAAATCATTGGCCCCCACCGTGATCTTCTCGCGTGCCTCCGTGGCCTTCTGGAACTGGTAGCTGGCCTCGGCGATTTCCTTCTGCGGAAAGCCGCGGTCGATGGCCTTCACCATCCCGCCCATCGCGTCCAGCTTGTCGAAATACGCAAACGCCCCGTTCTCCATGTCCAGGGTCAGCCGTTCCACAAAGTACGAACCCGCCATTGGATCGATCGTATTGGCCACCCCGCTTTCGTAGGCAATCACCTGCTGCGTCCGCAAGGCAATCCGCGCCGCTTCCGCCGTCGGCAGCGCCAGCGCTTCATCATAGCTGTCGGTGTGCAGGCTCTGGGTTCCGCCCAGCACCGCCGCCAGCCCCTGCAGCGCCACCCGGGCAATGTTGTTCAAGGGCTGCTGTGCCGTCAGGGAAACCCCCGCCGTCTGGGTATGGAAGCGCAGCAGCCAGGTGCGCTCGTTGCGGGCGCCAAAGCGATCCTTCATTACCCGGTACCAGATCTTGCGCGCCGCCCGGAATTTCGCGATCTCCTCGAAAAAATCGTTGTGCGAGTTGAAGAAAAAGCTCAGCCGCGGCCCAAATTCGTCCACGTCCAACCCGCGCCGCCGGGCCCACTCAACGTACTCCACCCCGTCGTAGAGGGTGAACGCCAGCTCTTGCAGCGCCGTCGCGCCCGCCTCGCGGATGTGGTAGCCCGAAATCGAAATCGTATTGAAGCGCGGCGTGAACTTGGCGCCAAATTCAAAGGTGTCAATCACCAGCCGCATCGACTCCGCCGGGGGATAGATGTATTCCTTCTGCGCGATGTATTCCTTCAGAATGTCGTTCTGCAGCGTCCCGGAAATCTTCTTCCAGTCCGCTCCCTGCTTCTCGGCCACCACCAGGTACATCGCCCACAGCGCGCTTGCCGGCGAGTTGATCGTCATCGAAACCGTGGTCTTTTCCAGGTCGATACCGCGGAACAGAATCTCCATGTCCTCCAGCGAATCGATGGCCACGCCGCACTTGCCCACCTCACCCTCGGCAAACGGATGATCGCTGTCGTAGCCCATCAAGGTTGGCAGGTCGAAGGCCACCGACAGCCCGTTGCCGCCATGCTCCAGCAGGTACAGATAGCGCTCGTTGGTCTCCTCCGCCGAGGCAAATCCCGAGAACTGCCGCATCGTCCACAGCTTGCCGCGGTATCCCGTGGCATGCACTCCGCGGGTGTACGGAGCCTCGCCCGGAAATCCCAGGTACTTTTCCTCCGACCAGTCCTCCGGCAGATCCGCCTGGGTGTACAGCCGCCGCACCGGCCTGCCTGAAATCGTCGTAAACCGCGCCCCGCCATCCTCGTCCAGATTCGTTCCCCGGGCCGCGCCGATCGGCCGCTCCGGCTGCTGCGCCAGCGCCCGGGTCAGGGTGGTCGCGGCCCAGCGCCGCTCGTTTTCACCAGGCCGCCGTCCCCGCAGCACTTCCTCCGCCGGACTCACCCCGGCCTTCTTCTCCGCCATCTCGGTCCCCTCGATCTGATTTCCGCACTCGAATTCCCACACTCTCACTCCCAGCTTAGATGCTCCCCAGCGCCGCACGGAACGCGCATTAAGGTGTCTTCTGCGAATCAATAAACAGGGAAGCCGGGTGCCCCACGGCAGCGCCAAGGACCGCCCAGCATATGCGAAGCCCCTTGCGCCGCGCAAGGGGCTTCGCCTGGCTGTCGTGGTGCAGTTTCCAAATTGCCCTTTACGCAGGATAAATTCAGAAACAGTCCTGAACTGCTTTCGAACCTAGCCTTTCGCGTCTGCAACTTTAGGCTGCCATAATTCGATGGGATTCCCCTCGGGATCATGCAGGTGCGCGAACCGCCCGTTGGGATAAGACTGCGGGTCAATCTTGACCTCGATTCCCGCAGCTTGTAGCTGGGCCGCCATTTTGTCGAGATCCCGCACCCGAAAGTTCAGCATCCAAACCTTTTGGGGATCCCCGAAATACTTGCTCGTCTCAGGGAAGGGAGCGAAAGCGGTTGATCCCGCCTCTTGCTGCCACCCGGTTTCCCCGTAGCTTGTCGGTATCGGCAAAATCCCCAGGTGCTGCTCGTACCAAAGCCCCAGCGCTTTCGGATCTTTGGCTCGAAAGAAGAATCCTCCAATACCCGTCACTTTTTCCATTTCCGTTCCTCCAGCGATTCCATCGCGAACAGCGGCCCTCGCAGGGGCAGGGGAGACCTTTGGCTGGGGGGCCGTCTGCGCCACTATGCCGAGTTGGTTCCGCCCCAAGATGAAGCTCGACCCAAGCGCAAATGACAGGGTTCGAAGCAGTTGGCGTCTTTGAAAAAGCATCCGATCCTCCTTCCGGTCAGAGTGCGAATCGGTCCACGATACCTGCGCAGACAGGATTCCTGCAAGCGTAACGATGAGGTTCTGGACCAGCGGTCGCCAATCCGGAAAGCGGCCGGGTGCCCCAGGTTCGCGCCGCGTTCCTGGCGGCGATCACCTGGGATACCACCAACCTCCCGCAGCACCGCCGTTCCTCCTCACCCACGGAACGATTCCGCCGCCCACTCCCCCTACCCCCGGTTTTTTTCCCACGCCTTCGCGTACTTCCAGCTCACGTACGCCGAGTGGTACAGATGCAGCAGCAAGCCTTCGCGCCCATCCAGAAAGCCCAGCCGGAAAATGTAGTTCTTCACGAACGTCGCCGCCGGATTCACCAGGGTGTTCACCACAAATGCCGCCAGCCCGCGGCTCGTCCGTCCCGCGCGCATCAGTCCCGGAACGCTGGCCGTGCTGTAGCGGTCCATGTGCTCGATGTACAAAGCCAGGGTCGGATATTGAAAGTGCAGCAGATCGTGCTTCAGCCTTCCGGTGGCCGCCGTGGTCTTCGGAGTCTCATGTACCTCGACGTCTTCCGGCAGCCGCGCCGCCCCTTTGCGGAACAGCCGCAGCTTGCGGTCGGGATAGAACCCTCCGTGCCGCATCCAGCGCCCGAAGATCAGGTTCAGCCGTGGGATCCAGTAGGCTTGGTACTCCGGCTCCCCGGCCAGCAGGGTTTCGATTTCCGCCGCCAGTTCCGCGCTCACCGCCTCGTCGGCATCCAGCAGCAGCACCCAGGTGCCCGTCGCTTTGTCGATGGCGGAGTTTTTCTGCCGCGCAAATCCCTTCCACGGCTCTTCGAAAATCCTGACTTTTGGCCCGAACGACCGCGCAATCCGCAGCGTGCCATCGCCGGACCCGCCGTCAATCAGGTTGATCTCATCGGCCAGTTCGATGACGCTGGCCAGCGTCCGCGCCAGGTTTGCCTCTTCGTTGCACGCCACCATGGCGACCGAGAGCGACTGGCGCGGCCTCGGGCGCATGCCCTCTGCGCCGCCTCCCGGCCTTCCCGTCGAACTCGCGTCTGCCATGGCCCCATCCTACAACGCCCCATCCTACACGTGGTCTCACAAATCGGCTTGAAAGGGCACGACTTTAGTCGTGCCACAACAAAGGCTCATTTCACGCGGCTTTAGCCGCTGAGGGAAAAGCCCTTCTTACGCCTGAAGCCATTCATGAGACCGCTTCTGGCAAACGCCGGTCGCTGCCGCCCCACCTGTGCCGCAGTCAGCAACTCTGGGTTCGCGCAGCCCTCCCTTCCGCTGCTCGCGCCAAAAAGTTAAGGCCGGCGGGTTCCTGTTGCAAGGAACCCGTCCGGCCTGAAGCTTTCATCAGGAGGCTACACGCGATAGACGCGCGGCTCGCGGAAAGGCTCGCGAATTATTTTGCCACCGGCGGCGCCGTGACCGCCGCTGGCGTCTGGTTTGGCACCAGCCCTGGAATCGCCGGCATATGCGACACGTGTCCGGCCACCGCGTCTTCCATCGCAATCCCGTTGTGATCCAGGATCGTTGCCGTAACCTGCTCCAGCGCCACCTGCGCTTTTTCGTAGGTCGAAAGCGCCGCCACGTAGTTCGAGGCTGCCTGTGTCAGGTTGCTCTGCTGTTGCAGCACCAGGTAGCTGGTCGAAGCTCCCAGCCTGTACTTTTTCTGCTCGGCGTCCAGACTCTGCAGCGCATAATCGCGTGCCGCCTGGGCTGATTCCACCCCGGCGCGAGCCTGTTGCAGGGCATAAGCTGCGTTGCGAACCTGCAGGTTGATCTGGTTTTTCTGTTGTTGCAGGTTCAACTGGTTCTGGCGGTATTCCAGCTCCGCGCGGATCTGGTTCGCCTGTGCCGAGCGGTTGCGGATCGGAACCGAGAGCGAAACATAGGCGCCCTTGTCCGGCGCTCCCCGGTTCACCAGGCTGCTGAATACGTCCCCGTAGTTGTTGTTCAGTCCAGACGAGCCGTAGTAGCCAACCACGTCCAGGGTTGGCAGTAGCGCGTTCTTTGCCGCCCGGTTGGTGATTTCGTTGTTGCTCAGGTTCAGCTCGCTCTCCAGCAGTTCCGGCCGGTTGGCCAGGGCATAGCTCACCAGTTCTCCCGCCGGAGGCACCGGTTGGGTGCTCAAAACCATGGTGTCGGTCGGAATCACCTGCGCCGCCGTCAAGAGCGGGTCGTCGAAGTTGCGCGCAATCGCGTTCTTCGTAATCAGTTGCTGGTACTCCAGGTTAGTCTGCGAAGTGATCAGGTTCTGGGTCGCCGCGGCCACCCCTGACTCCGCCGCGACCACCTCGATTCGGGCCAGCGTGCCCACTTTCACCTGCTTCGTGTTATCCCGCAGCAAGCGCTCGGCAAACTCCAGCGCCGTCTGCTTCACCTGCACGTCTTCGTAGGCATTCACCAGGTCCCAGTAAATGTTCTGGATCTGCGCCACCGTCGCGATCACCTGCGCCCGGAAGCTGGCGTCGGTCACCTTGCGGTCGTTTTCCGCAATGATGATCTCGCGGCGATTGTTCTCGATCCCCCACCCCTGCAGCAGATGTTGCCGCACCTGCGCCTTCCACGAACCGCTAAGCTCGGGACTGAACGTACTGTAATCCGCGCTCCCCGGAGGCAGGCTATTCCACAGCCGCTGGTTGGAGAAGCTCACCTGCGCCAGCGTTCCCGTCGCCCATCCCTGGGCGTAGTTAAAGTCGTAGATGTTCGTGTTCTGCTGGTAGGCGGGGACCAGCAACGCCGCCGGGTTCGTGGCCAGAATCCGCGCGTGGTCCGTCGATATCATCCCTGTCAGGATCGGATCGTAGGAATCGATGGGCGAGCCCACCGCGTTCTGCACCGAAAACACCACCCCGCTGGCGCCCGCGCCCGCGCCGCCGGAACCGGTCGATGTGCCGCCCGAACCGCTCCCGGTCGCGCCCGCCGTGCTGGTGCTGCTGGCGTTGCCTCCCGGCGTGCCGGTCAGCAGCCCGGTCGAGACGCCGCGCACCGTGCCGCCTGACTTGGCCAGCATCAGGTCGGTGTCGGCTATGTCCAGGTTGTAGCGGGCAATCGCAATGTCAAAATTGTTTTCCAGGGCCAGCGCCACCGCGTCGTTCAAGGACAGCATCAGCTTGCCGTCTCGCAGCAGGCCGTGCAACCGGTCGCTGTTGCGCAGCACCGGCAGTGGCAGGCTGTGCGGGCGATAGGGTTTCCAAACTCCCCACACCCCGTACGCCTCGGTGTACTCGCCCATTGGAGCTTTGTATTCGGGCTGGCCGGGCGGGTTCAGCGGTGCCGCCTGCGGCGCACTGGGTGGCGTACTGGTCTGCGTATTCTGTGATGCACCGCCCGGAATCGCTCCCGGCGCCGTCTGCCCCGGCAACCCCGGGGTCAGCAAGGCCAGAATGGATGCGCACGCAACCATTCTTTGAAACATGTGTGCTGGACGCGAAACCGGCATTCGCTCATCTCCGTTATGAAATCTGGTGGCTCTGTTCCGGCCCGCGCCCCGCTGCGCAAATGGAAATCAATAGGGCCGCGTTTGCCGGGCAGCGCCACTCGTACACAATTCTGCCATCCCAGCCTCCCAGCCCCTGTAAACTTTTGCAAACCGCAGCGGCCGCTGCTCTCCAGCGTCGCCAGCACCGAAGCGTTTGGAACCTTGACTTTGCCGCCGAAACTCGCCACCCTTGCAACCGGTGAATGCTGGCCATTCGCCAGCCTGGAACCTGCATGCTGCGCACTCTCAAACTCACCCTCGCCTATGACGGCTCGGCCTTTCACGGCTGGCAAGTCCAGCCTGCCCGGCCCACCATCCAGGGAACGCTGGCCGCGGTTCTCCAGGGACTCACCGGAGAAAAGCTTCTGCCGCAGGGCTCCGGGCGCACCGACGCCGGGGTACACGCTCTCGCCCAGGTTGCAACCTTTCAAACCGCCAGCTCCATTCCACCCGCCAATTTCCGCATCGTGCTCAACGACCGTCTTCCCGCCGCCATCCGCGTCCTCGCGGTCGATGAAATGCCGGCGGACTTTCATGCCCGCCACTCCGCCCGCGCCAAGCTCTATCACTACCGCATCTGGCGCAGCGATGTCGTCCCGCCCTTCCTTGCCCGCTATGTCACCCACCACCCCTATCCACTGGATGAGCCGGCGATGCAGCAGGCTGCCGCCCTGGTCGCCGGAGAGCATGACTTCACCTCGTTCGCCGCCGCCGATCCCGACCGCGCCTTGCGCCTTGCCGAAGCCTCCGCCGCCGAGCCTCCCGCCGGTTTTCAGCACCCCAGCAACGTCCGTACCATCCACGAGTCGCGTTTCGAGCGCGGCGCCGAGGAACTCGTCTACATCGTCCGCGGCAGCGGTTTCCTCCATCACATGGTCCGCAACCTCGTTGGCACATTTCTGCTTGTGGGCAAGGGAAGCATCGCCCCCGCCGCGGTCCGCGCCATCCTCAAAGCCTGTGACCGCCGCGACGCCGGTCCCACCGCTCCCGCCGAGGGCCTCTACCTGGTCGAAGTCGAGTATTGAGGGCAAACCAATCGAGCCCGCCTAGGCGAACCATCCTCTTCCGGAACGCCGCTTTTACCCCGGCTCCAATTTTGCATCGGCTTGTGCTTCCCTCCGCATCCAACTTGCGGTACAACTGCTTTTGATGGAATCAGGCATTCATCTCGTCGGCAAATCCGGACAACGCGAAAGTTTCTCCTCCTCCAACCCCGCCACCGGCGAGCCCCTCGCCGACTATCTCGCGGCTTCGGCGGAAGATGTCACCGCCGCCGTTGCCCGGGCCCGCCAGGCGCAGCTTTGGTGGGCGCGGTTGCCGCTCGTGCGCCGCGCCGGGGTGCTCCGCCGCCTGGCGCAATTGCTCTGCGGCCAGCAGCAATCGCTGGCCCGCGTCATCACCCGCGAATCCGGCAAGCCGTTGCAGGAAGCGCTCCTCAGCGATGTCCTGGTCGCCGCCGATGCCGCCCTGTTCTGCGCCGAAAATGCCGCCGCGGTGCTGCGAACCCAGCAGATTCCCCACTCCAACCCAGCCCTGCGCTGCAAGCGCGCCCAGCTTTCGTTCGAGCCCCTCGGCGTCATCGGCATCATCGCACCCTGGAACTATCCGCTTTCGATTCCCGCCGCGGATGTCTTTGCCGCCCTCGCCACCGGCAACGCCGTCGTCCTCAAGCCCAGCGAGCTCACTCCCCAAACCGCCCTCGAACTCGAACGCATCGTCGCCCAGGCGCTGGACGCCGAAGGGCTCACCGAACTGCCGCGTCCCCTTCAGGTCGTTATTGGCCTCGGCTCCACTGGCCAGCACCTCATCGCCAGCGGCATTGACAAGCTGATCTTTACCGGCAGCGTCGCCACCGGGCGCCGGGTCGCCATCGCCGCCGCCGCCCGCCTGCTTCCCGTCGTTCTCGAACTCGGCGGCAAAGATGCCATGATCGTCCTTGAGGATGCCGATCTGGACACCGCCTCCAGCGCCGCTGTCTGGGGATCCATGATGAACGCCGGCCAGACCTGCATCTCGGTCGAGCGCTGCTATGTCCACCGCAGCATCTATTCCCGCTTCCTTACTCGCTGCCTCGATAAGATCTCCAAGCTCAAGGTGGGCGACGGCTCGCTTCCCGATACCGATCTCGGTCCTCTCATCAACTTCCGGCAACTCCAGATTGTCGAGCGCCAGGTCGACGAAGCCCGCGTCCTGGGAGCCACCGTCCACACCGGCGGAGAGCCTCTACCGCTGCTCGGCTCCAACTTTTACGCTCCCACCCTCATCACGGATCTCGACCCTTCCATGAGTTTGCTGCGGGATGAAACCTTCGGCCCCGTCCTTCCCGTCATGCCGTTCAGTAGCGACGAAGAAGCCATCGCGCTCGCCAATGGCAGCGACTTCGGTCTCGCCGCCAGCGTCTGGGGCGCCACCGCGCACGCCACCGCCGTCGCCCGCCGCATTCAGGCTGGCGCCGTCCTGGTCAACGACCTGATTTCCGGCTTTGCCGTCGCCGCCGCGCCCCACGGAGGCCTCAAGAAGAGTGGCATCGGACGCACCCATGGCCGCCTCGGCATGCAGGAACTGGTCCGCCCCGTCTACCTCGATGTCGATCTCACTCCCCGCATGAAGAAACTCTGGTGGTATCCCTACGCCGGAAACTTTGCCGCCATGGCGGCCTTCACCGAATTCATCCACGCTCCGAGCCTCCGCCGCCGTCTCTCCGCCGCCCTCAAATCCATCCCCGCTCTCTTCCATCGCCGCCGCTAGCGGCGCGCGCTCTTTGCGCGGCTAAGGTGGGGTTGTTGACTTTGTCTTTGTCCTTGATCCTGCGGGCAATCTTCTGCAGACGCGGAGTGGCCCACATCCGCCTGTGCTTGCGGATGTGGGCCGCTGCCGGTGATCAGATCTCGCCTATGAACCCAACGCCGCGCCGGCGGCCGTGCGGCTAAAGCTCCGCGTGGAAGGCGAACCTGCTGGTGGTGCCGCTCGTCGGCAGTGACTCGATGCCGCTGAGCTGGATGCTGGAGCGCAGGGTTTTCCCACTCGGATGGACCGCGCCCACGGCGAAAGCAATCAACAGACCGTTGTCCCCAGTGCTGCTGCCTGACACCATCCACTCGTAAGGAATGGTCAGCGAGCAGGTGACGGAGGTCGCCGCCGCCGAAGTGCCGGTTGCCGTGCCATTGGCAGTTTCGATGCCTCCGTCCACGACCATCGTGTTGAGGTTCACCTGGCCGCCGATGGCAATGGCCGCGCACGGGAAGGTTGTGCCGACCGGGAACTTCGATACCACCTTGATGTTGATGGTGACGTCAATGATACCGGTGATGTTCGTCGGGCCGCTGGTGTTCGGAGTCAGGTTGAGGCTGAAGCCGCTGGCGGTCAACTGGCCGCTCGGCGCGTCAAAGGCAAAGCCAAGGCCGTTGGGGCCTTTGGCAGACGGAGTGGCGGCTGCCTGCTGCCCTTGTGCCACGCCAAGCAAGGCGGCACAGAGCGCGGCGACGGTGAGAATCGAGCGAATTCGCATGGTTCGACTCCTGTCTTCGAAATTGCGTTGCAAGCTGGAGGGCCCCAAATCGCCCTTATTGTTCCGCGCAATGGCCGCCAAGGCAACAGAATTCCGGATGCAGAATTGACATTTCCCGCCCGGCCCGCGGCCTGCCTCAATGGGCGCCAGTCACGGCTGCCCCACATTCGCCTTTGCCTTCTTTCGGCGAATCTGGAATTGCGCAGAGCCGCCAACCGCATCCCCTCGTGTACCATCATGGAAGCAATGCCTTTCCGTCCCTGGACCCGATGGAAGTCCGAACGCGCTCAGCCCCCTACGCTCGCCGAGGAGGTGGTTCGCCTCGCCGCCGACGCGCGCGTCCACGGTGTGTTCGAGTGGTTTCGCAGCCATCAGCTCGCCATTGCCGACTTCCAGCTCGCTATCACCGCCATTCCCGCGCCGCCATTTGCCGAACAGGCTCGCGCCGCCTGGCTTGCCGAGCGTCTCCAGGCCCTCGGCCTGGCAACCACAACGGACGCCGTCGGCAACCTCCTGGCGCTGCGGCCCCAAGCCTGTCCACCGCCGGCCTCCACCGCCATTGCCGACCCAGGCGCCGCCTCGCACGCCGGAGTTCATCCCGAGGCGCCCGTCATCGCCATCAGCGCTCATCTGGATACCGTTTTTCCCGCCTCAACCCCGCTCCACGTCCGCCGCGACCAGGCGCTTCTTCTCGGTCCCGGCATCAGTGACAACGGTTCCGGACTGGCCGCTCTCTGGGCCTTGGCTGCCGCGTTTCAGGAGGCTGCAATCCCCACCGTGCTGCCCCTGCTTTTCATCGCCAATGTCGGCGAGGAGGGAGAAGGCAATCTGCGCGGCATGAAGCACCTCTACCGCCAGCGCTTCCCGGCTGCGGCGGAGTCACCTGCCGCCGTCCAATCTCCCGCGCCGTCCTTCAGTCTGCTCATCGCGCTCGATGGTGCCGGCAGCGAAAGCATCATTTCGCAAGCTCTCGGCAGCCGCCGTTTTGAAATCGTCATCTCTGGCCCCGGAGGCCATTCCTGGAGCGATTACGGCGCGCCCAATCCCATCGTCGCCGCCGCTCTCGTGGTCGAGGCGCTCTTCCGTATCCCTTTGCCCGCCGATCCCCGCACCACCCTCAACATTGGCAGCATCGAGGGCGGAACTTCCGTCAACACCATTCCCGAGCGCACCGTCCTCAAGGTCGATCTTCGTTCCGCCGATCCCAAGGTGCTCGACAATCTTGAGCAGCGTCTCTGCCGCGTGGTCGCAGACGCCTGTGCTGAGACCCATGCGCATTCCTCGCCTGGCCGCCCCGCTCTGCAACACGCCATCGCCAAGCTCGGCGAGCGTCCTGCCGGAGAGTTGTCCGCCGCCTCGCCTCTGCTGGCCGCCATCCGCGCCGTCGATGCCCATCTCGGAATCCAGTCGCAGATCCTGCGCGCCTCCACCGACGCCAATATTCCGCTCTCGCTCGGCTTGGAGGCGATTTCGCTCGGCTGCGGCGGCTCCGGCGGCGGAGCTCACACCCTGCACGAGTGGTTCAATCCCGCCGGGCGCGAGCAGGCGCTCAAACGCCTCGCCATGCTCATCCTTCTTCTCGCCGGACTGCCACCGCAGGGCGCGCCCGTGTCCGACGCCTCCAATGCACGGAGGTCCGCCTGATGTCGCGTTCGCTCAAGGCCCATCTTCTGCTCCTGGGGGCAACTTTTGTCTGGGGCGCCACCTTCATCGTCATCAAGTCTGCTTTGTCTGACGCCTCCCCGCTCGTCTTCAATGCCGTGCGCATGGCGATCGCCGCGCTGGTCCTCTGCGCCATCTTCGTGCGCCAGCTTCGCCGCCTGCCCGCCGGAGCCTTCCGCGCCGGCTTTGAGCTCGGAACCATCATGTGGCTCGGCTATGAGTTCCAAACCGCCGGTCTGCTTTACACCTCGGCCTCCAAGTCGGCCTTCCTCACCGGAATCTGCGTCGTCCTCGTTCCTCTTCTGCTCGCCCTCTTCTGGCGCCGTCACGTCAATCGCTACACCCTTGCGGGAGTCTGCGCCGCCTTCGCCGGACTCTATCTTCTCTGCGTTCCCGCCGGCCAGGGACTCTCGCTCGCATCGCTGAATCGCGGCGACCTGCTCACCCTCGCTTGCGCCGTGGCCTTCGCTTTTCAGATCATCGTCGTCGGGCGCAGCGCCCAGCACTACGGCTTCGCCCACCTCGTCCCCATCGAAATCGCCGTCTGCGCCGCCTGGATGATCGTCTCCATCCCCATTGCCGATCGTCACGGTTTCATCCGCTTCACCCCTGCCATGCTCGCTGCTCTCGGGGTCACCGCCCTGCTCGGAACCGTCGCCTGCTTCATCATCCAGGCCTGGGCGCAGCAATTCACGCCGCCCACCCACACGGCCCTCATCTTCTCCCTGGAGCCGGTCTTTGCCGGACTCACCTCCTACGTCCTCATCGGCGAGCGCCTCGGTGGCCGTGGCCTTCTCGGAGCCGCTCTCATCCTCGCCGGAGTCCTCGCCAGCGAACTCCTCGGCCAGGTCCAGAAGCCCGAGCAGGAACTCGCCGAAGAAGCCACCTGACCTCGCCCATCCACCCAATCCCAACGTCGGGTCCCCACGTTCGCGCCGCGTTCTTTGCGGCGATAACCTGGGAGGCAATCTGCCCGCATCATAGGGTCTTAGCTGGTCCCCCACATCTGCCCGTTGTTGTGCTGGGCAGATGTGGGGTCGTTGATTTGATATTGCCCTCAGAATGCCTCCCCCATCCGGATCGATTCCAACCGCACGATGGGATACCATTCGGCAGGGCAAGATTCCATGGCAACCCTCCCCACCAATCCGCGCTCTCTCATCCCGCTTCAGTCCGTCACTCTCGTCTGGATGCTCATCGAGTGCGCCATCGCGCTCTGGGCCGCCGCCCGGGCCCACAGCCCGGCGCTGCTCGCCTTCGGCTTTGACAGTCTCATCGAACTGCTCTCCGCCGCCCTTGTCCTGCTTGCCTTGGTTCCATCCCTCGGCTTCCACCGCCGCCAAATCGACCGCGCCTCCGGCACTCTGCTCTTCCTGCTTGCCGCCGTCGTCGGTCTTACCTCCATCCTCGCTCTCGCCGGCAAACTTCAGCCCGAGGCCAGTCTGCCTGGCATCGCCATTACCGCGGCTGCGCTCATCGTCATGCCGTTGCTCGCCTGGCGAAAGCGCAAACTCGCCCGGAGCACTGCCAACAACGCCCTTGCCGCCGACGCGGTGCAATCCGCCACCTGCGCCTATCTCGCCCTCGTCACCCTCGCCGGAGTCGGCCTCAACGCCCTGTTCCACATCGCCTGGACCGATTCCGCCGCCGCCCTCGCCGCCATCCCCATCCTCATCGTCGAGGGCCGCCGCGCCATGCGCGGCCAGAGTTGCGAATGCTGCTAACCCCGCGCGCCTGCCCCCGGCAGCAACGCGTTACTCGCCGCGCGCCTGCGGCCGGCAGCAACGCGTTACCCGCCGCGCGCCTGCGGCCGGCAGCAACGCGTTACCCGCCCCGCGCCTGCGGCCGGCAGCAACGCGTTACCCGCCCCGCGCCTGCGGCCGGCAGCAACGCGTTACTCGCCGGCCCAAAGCCCGCAGTCACGCCCTCTGTGCGCGAAATCCGCCGTTTTCCCGATCCGCGATAACCATCCCCCGCCCAATTTGTGTTGACGTATTCCCATCTCAGGGCGTCTAACCATCCAGAACCGGCATGGCTCATCCATGTCCGGACAGCGCACGCCTTTTTATCCAGACGCGATAAAATAGGTTGCACATTGACTTCGCCGGAGGGCACATGGAACCGCTGAACGATGCAAGCGGATCGTCGCAGGATCAGAATACAAACAGAAAGAGAAATCGTTTCGCGCAGCTTTTTGTAGGGTCGGTCACCGTGGCCCTGGTGCTACTGATCGGCACCGTTCTCACCTACACGGCTCGTGCCAGATCCGTGGACAGCACCGACGCGCCGCAGTTGGCCGTGCCCGCCGTCCGCCAGCATGACAACGAATTTTCTCGTGTCGCCAAGGCCGTCGAGCCCGCCGTCGTCAACATCAACACCGAATCCACGGTAAAGAATGTTCACAAGCACCTGCACCGTATGCCGTCGCCGCAGAACCCCGACGACGAGCAGGCGCCCGACGACAACAACCGCGGCCTGCAGGATTGGTTCGACCACTTCTTCGGCCAGGAGCCCAACCCCGGCTTTCCCGGTGGCGGCGGTGACATGACTGCCCAGTCGCTCGGCTCCGGTGTCATCGTCAGCTCCAACGGCTACATCATTACCAACTTCCACGTCGTCGAGAAAGCCGACCGCATCCGTGTCTCGCTCATGGGCGAGCCCGCCCTGGTCAGCTATCCCGCCAAGGTCATCGGCACCGACCGCGAAACCGATCTCGCCGTCATCAAAATCGACGTCAACCACCCGCTGCCCTTCGCCAAGCTCGGCAACTCGGACAGCATGCAGGTTGGCGACTGGGTCCTCGCCATCGGCAGTCCCTTCGGCCTCAAGTCCACGGTCACCGCCGGAATCGTCAGCGCCAAGGGCCGCAACATCGTCCCCGGGCGCCAGTTCCAGTCCTTCATCCAGACTGACGCCGCCATCAACCCGGGCAACTCCGGCGGCCCGCTCGTCAACATGGACGGCGAGGTCATCGGCATCAACACGGCCATCTACACCGAAAGCTCCGGCTACCAGGGCGTCGGTTTCGCCATGCCTTCCAACACCATTGCCCAGGTCTTCAACCAATTGGTTTCGCCCGCCCACAAAGTCGAGCGCGGTTCCATCGGCATCACCTTCAGCGCGGAAACCAGCCCGGCCGTCACCCGCATGTACGGCGGCGGCAAGGGTGTCGTCGTGCAAGACGTGAATCCCGGCGGCCCGGCCGCGGAAGCCGGACTCAAGGCTGGCGATGCCATCACCTCGGTCGGCGGCAAAACCGTCGTCACTGGCGATGAACTGGTCGCCGAGGTCAGCTCTCACCATCCCGGAGACAAACTGAAGATCGGATACCTCCGTAATGGGAAGCAGGAAGAGGCTACCGTCGCCGTGGCCGATCGCCAGAAACTCTGGGGTGCTCAACTAGGTACCGAAGAGGAGGATAACGAGGAGCAGGCGCCCAGGGAAGGCAAGCTCGGGCTCACCGTCAAGCCGGTTCCCGCTGGGTCCGCCAAGCGCCTGAATCTAAAACCCAATCAGGGTGTGCTCGTGGTCGATGTCAAGCCCGGCAGCTTTGCTGATTCGGTGCAGCTCGGACGCGGCGATGTCATCCTGGAGATCAACCGCCAGCCCGTCGGCGATCCTGAAACTTTTGCCCGGATCGAATCGGGATTAAAATCAGGGCAGGACGTCGTTTTTGTCGTTCGCCAGGCGGGGCAGGGACATGATGCAACAAATGCCTTCCTAGGCGGCACCCTGCCGTAGTAAGCTGTGCATTCCCAACCACGTTGCCGGACTTGGATTCTTTCAAGTCCGGTGGCGTGTGGATTTCGGCCGATTCTTTCGCAAGTTCGTATCGCTCTTATTTGTTCCCGGCCGGGTCCTGACGCACCACGAGTTTGGTTTCATCTCCAGGAGGTGTCTTTGATCTGGTCACGGATACAGATGAGGATGAGAACTGCGATTTTGTTGGCCACGGCAGCCCTTCTGTGCAGCGCGCCAATGGCCGCCGCCAGGACCAAATTCAGCACCAACAGGGGCAAGGCGCGAACCCCGGTGACGGTCTCTCGGTCGCATGCCTCCGCCAGGAAATCCGCGCGCCCGGCCGCCAAGGTCCAGGTCGCGAGTACGCGCCGGGGAGCCAGGGGCAAGATGCAAAACCTTGTCAAGGCCCTCAAGGCCAAGTTCCACGGCCAGCAGTCCATTGATCAGGCCCGCACCATGGAAATTCAGCAGGCCCTCATCCGCGAGCACTACCTCGATGGCGAGGCTACCGGCGAATGGAACCAGGAAACCCGCGACGCACTCACCCGCTTCCAAAACGATAACCACTGGCAGACGAAGATCCTTCCCGATGCCCGGGCCCTCATCAAGCTTGGTCTTGGACCCAGTCAGCAGAACCTGCTCAACCCGGAGAGCGCTGCCATCGCCAACCCGTATCAGTCCGGTCTTGAAAAATCTTCTCCCGGCGGATCGAATTAGCAATCGTTGCAACGAGCCATTCTTTCTCTCAATACAAAAGCGCGGCCGCATCGGTCGCGCTTCTTTTTTCTCAGCCTCACTTGAATCGTCGCGGGAAACGGCTCGCGCCGCAGCGAACCTCGCCGGCGCCGCACAAATTTCCAGTACGGATCAAAGCGGTTCAACCGGCCATCGGATCTCTCTTCCGCTGGCCTTTCGACTCACCCTTTGAAATATTTACTGATTCGCCAACAAATCAGTTCAATACCGTACCTCGGAAGATAATCCTTCCGGCCCTTGCATAACCATTGCCTGAAGAGTAAATTTCGCCTTCGAAACGATTATCCTTTCCGTCAATCGTTGTCCGCTTACTCGGCGTAGAACCCCTCGCGCGTCTGCACCGTCAAATCCGCGTTTCGAGTGCTCAAATGCAGCTTGTGATAGCCACTCTCGGCCTTGTCCGGGGTGTAGCTCAAGCTGTACTGATGCCGCATTTCTTCCTCGATCTGTGCGTAGATATCCGTGACGCTCAATTTTTTCGAAAGCTCAAAATACTTTCCGCCGGTTTCTCTTGAAATCTGTTGCAGTATCTTTTTCCCATCGGTCTTGTTTTCGCGCGCAGTGCCTCCCTGTCCGCCGTGGCGCCCGCCGCCGGGATACCCACCCCCACCACCCCGAAACCGACCGCCCCCCCCAGGGAAGCCGCCGCCGTGGCGCCCGCCGCCGTTGCCGCCGCCCTCTCGTTCTTCGCGCTCGGAGGCAATGTACACGCAGTAAACAAGCGCGTCCGCGCGCTGTGCCGATTCGATCGCGCGCTCCAGGGATGTCTTGCTGTCGCGGTCCACGCCATCGGAGAACAGCACCATCGCCTTGCGTCCCGCTACTCCCTTCAGCACTTCATCGGAGGATAGGTAGACCGCATCGTAGAGCATGCCGCCGCCGAAGAAGTAGTGCGGACTCTGGCCGTCATCTCTATCGCGCCCGCGTCCGCCCCCGGAGTTGCGCGGCGCGTCACCGACTGAAATCTGGTCGATCCCCTTGGCAAGTTTGTCGTGCGCCGCCGTCACGTCCTGCAGCAATTCCACTTCCTTGTCGAAGTGCAGCACAAAGGCTTTGTCCTTGCCGTCGCGCAGCACACGATTGACAAAGTCCGTGTCCGCCTTGCGTTCATCGGCGAGCGCCTTGCGTTGTCCTGGCCCGGTGTCGGCCAGTATGCCCAGAGTCAGCGCCAAGTCGGTGTCGTGCGCAAATTGCGCGATCGTCTGCGCCCGGCCGTCCTGCTCCAGCACAAAGTCCTGCTTGTTCAGGGTGTTGACCGGCCGTCCTTTCTTGTCGCGCACAATCGCAAGCAGGTTGACCTCTTTCACCCGCACGGCAATCGCAGCGGGCGCGGGAGCGGGATTCTGTACGGGCGGCGGCAGCTGAGCAACAGCCATAGGCGCAAGGACGATAGGTAAGAGCACCCAACTCAAAGTGCGAGTGAATCGGAGCGTTTGCATTTGCAACAGGATGGCACAAGGCGCGCAAAGGTGAAAGCCGGGGCGTGAAATCGCGAACGGGATTCCCAAGTTCGGATAGGCGCTACGCATCGCGTCCGCCGCGACGACTCGGACGGGCACGAGACGCTGATTCGATTCAGGTAGATGGAATAAATGCGTTTCGCCGGGCACATGAAATCTGCATGCTCACGATGTGCCCGCTGCTCCTTAGGTCTCTCATGAGGCTTCCCTAATCGCGCTGGACTGCAAACTGCAAGCAACGGAGTGGCAACTCCCGGCGAGCGATTCCGTGCGCCGGCACCACGAGCCGTGCCGGGAAGTTCGCCTAATGTTTCGAAAGGAGAAACAGAATGTCCACTTCTGCGATCAGCAGCTCCTCCGCCAGCACGCTTTTGGAGGAACTATACAAGTACGATTCCCAGAAGAAACAAAGTGAGCTCGATCAACTCGGGAAAGATTTGCAATCGGGTAACCTATCGGCTGCGCAGTCTGATTTTGCGGCCTTGACGGGCGATTCCTCAACCAGCGCCTCCAGTACCACCACATCCACCGATCCGGTGGTCGAGGACCTGATCACTCTCGGCAAGGACCTCACATCCGGAGACACAAGCGGGGCGGAAAAGGCCTACACCGCACTGAAGAACGATCTGAAGGCCCAGGATTCTGCTTCATCCTCCAGTTCTTCTTCATCCACCTCCAGCACGTCCGCGGAGGCACAGGAGTTACTCAAAATTTTGGAGGGTCTGGGCGCGTCATCGTCCATGGTCACATCCGCTTACACCACAAACTCCACCAGCAACAGTTGATGCGGGAGCATCGCCGCCAGCCCGGTGCGAGCGCGGGCTG
>Ga0326727_10001588_pt1 | contig 82680 bp, 57 predicted proteins | sample MB2enrmetagenome_FD_207643 | JGI IMG/M metagenome (GOLD analysis project Ga0326727, IMG submission 207643) | Lab enriched peat soil microbial communities from McLean, Ithaca, NY, United States - MB29MY | ecosystem: Environmental > Terrestrial > Soil > Wetlands > Peat | place: USA: New York... | reverse complement strand
TTTCGTAGCGCGGGCGTCTCGCCCGCTGTGGCATGGGCATCCTGCCCGCGCGCTGGGCGGGAGCGGGACGCTCCCGAGACAGCGGGCAAGATGCCCGCGCTACGCAGGTAATGGTCACTCTATTTTGCAAATCTCAGTAGATCGGGAAATGACCGCTTGGGGAGGCGGGGGCAAGGCCTATCATGGGCAGCCTGTGACGTCAGGGTACCCGCGTTTAATGGCCAGGCGAAAGCCGTTTCGGACACGGATCCCGATGACGAGCCGCAATCCAAGAAACCCCTCATCCGCTTCGGACCTCAGCACCTTCTCCCCGGGGAGAAGGCGGGAGTTTATACCTCCCTCTCCAAGGGGAGAGGGTGGCGGCCATGCGCCGGGTGAGGGGTTACTTCGCCAACCTATAACCACTGAGTAGCAGCTTCGCCGCGCTGCGCTGCCTCGCTTACCAACACCGAATCAAAATATCCTCCGGGGTCCGTCCTCGATGGGCAGGCTGGGGTTCAAGGCCCGGTTCGAGGGAGGCTACTTCCATTGGATTTTGGGGAAGCGCCTGGGAATAATCCCCACGCCTTCCTTCACGGCGATGATGTGATCGATCGGCACGTTGGCGAGCTTATCCACGGCGCCACTGGGCCAGGTGATTTCCAGAGATTCCACGCTCTTTCTCTGCCCCAGCCCGAAATGGATACGCGGGTCTTGCGCCGACATGTAGCTCATCCCTCCCTGCGCTTGCCGGTATTCCACAAATCCCTCCGAGATGAGTTTCAACGCGGCGCCGCGGCCGTCGCGGTTGGATTTTACCCCCACGAGCATGACTTCCAGCCAATGGTTGGCATTCCCGCCATCGTTCCGCAGCAACTGCGGCAGATCGTTGTTGTTGGAGACGGCAATGTCCAGGTCACCGTCATTATCGAAGTCCGCCACCGCCGCGCCCCGTCCCACGGTGGGCTTCATGAAGTCGGCGCCCAGTTGCTCAGACACCTTCTCGAACTTGCCCGCGCCCAGGTTGCGGAACATCAGCTTGGGTTCCTTCCACGCAACCTGGTTATGATATAGGTTAATATTGTCCAGCATATTGCCATTTGTCTGGAAAATATCGATCCAGCCGTCGTTGTCGTAATCGAACATCCTGGCGCTGACGCCACTCAGGAGGATGGCCTTGTTGCCCAGGCCGGAGCGGAAGGTGACATCGTCAAACGTTTCGTCGTGGTTATTGCGATAGAGGCGGTTCAGTTCAAAATCCAAATGCGCGATGTAAATGTCCAGCCAGCCGTCGCCGTCGATGTCCGCCGCGTCCACACCCATGCCTGCTTCGTATTTCCCGTCTTCGCTGGCCGCCACGCCCGAGGTGAAGGAGACGTCGCGGAAGGTCCCATCGTGGTTATTGAGGAAGAGAAAATTCGGCCAAGTGTCGTTGGCAATCATGATGTCTGGCCAGCCGTCGTTGTTGAAGTCGGCCAGAACCACGCCCATTCCCTTGGCCTCCGGTTTGCCGACACCCGAGGCGTCGCTTACGTCGGTGAACGTGCCGTCGTGGTTGTTGTGGTAGAGCTTTAGGTGCTCTCCGTGATAATTATCGGGATGGCAATAGGCGCGATAGCCAGGTTTATGCTCACCGCACCAAAAGTTGGACTTGGGGGTCCATTGAATGTAGTTGCAGATGAGCAGATCGAGATACCCGTCCTTGTCGTAGTCGAACCATCCCGCGCTGGTGGACCAATTACCCACATCCGCCACCCCGGCTTTGGCCGTCACATCCGTGAACGTCCCGTCGCCGTTATTGTGATAGAGAATCGTGTGGCCGTAACCGGTCACCAGCATGTCCGGGTAGCCATCGTTGTCGTAATCCCCCACCGCTACACCCTGGCCGTAGAGGCCCTCCGCGCCGACGCCCGCCTTTTCCGTGACGTCTGTGAACGTCCCATCGCCGTTGTTGTGATAGAGGGCCGAGCGCAGCGGGCGTGAGGGCTTGTACCACTCCGTGCCGGTCGATTGGACGAAGTAGAGGTCCATCAGCCCGTCCTGGTCGTAATCGATCCAGCCCACACCGTTACCCATGGTCTCGATGTATTGCTTTTCCGGGCTCATGGTGGCGTCGTGCTGAAAGGTGATGCCGGCGGCTTGCCGCACATCGGTGAAGTGCACGGGAACGGCGGCCGCAGGAGGCCGCAGAGGCTGTGCGTGCAGGTTACTCCGCAGGGTCACACCCCCCGCGACGAGGGTAGTGGCCAGAAGGCCCACCGCCAGCGTGGGGAGCATCGAATCCCGCTTAGGGGACGGCTTTCTCAAGTCTCTTTCTCGCTAGAGTTTTCCAATAAACCGGATTTTCCATTATCGATTTCGAGCCCGATCAATAACCTACACCTGACGGCCACTGAATGCAATTGTCCGCCGGGTTTCCAAGGTGAGGTGCTTCCAAATCCCATCAATGATTGTCCTCTGATCGAATGCGTGGCGATCGGAGTGGGCTTAAAAAGCCGCTTCCCGGTAAGGGCGCCCAAAACCAATCGGACATTATCACCCGACTATTAAAAGGGTGGCAAATTTAACTTGACAGCCATCAATTCCTGCGTTTAGGATTACCTCCGAAAATTGTTTCCTGTGACATGGAGGAGGTGCAGCGATGCAAACGGGAATGTTGGCACCTTAGGTCGCAAGGCTTACATGCCAAGGGCCAACATCTACCTCGCATCGCAAAGTCCTCAGATGGTTCAACTCCTCCCTAGTCAATTTGCGTCGGGTCAGCGTCTTTCCGGTTAAGCCAGGGCTACCTCATAACTCGAGTACTCTAAAAGGAGGCTTGATATGGAATCGGAAAGTAGATTTCGGTCTCGTGTTTTCGCGCCAAGACGCCCAGTAGGTTCTTTGGCGCATTTTCAGAAAGTGCTAAGAGGCGCAGGGATGTTGCTCTGTTGCCTCCTGGTTTTTGTAGCCCTGCCCCTCCAAGCGCAGCTTCCTACGGGATCGGTGACCGGGGTGGTGAAGGACCAGTCGCAGGCGGTGATTCCCGGGGCAAACGTCACGCTGACGAACTCAAGCAACGGGTTCGTGTATACTGCGATCACCGATAATACCGGGGCGTATATCGTGCTGAACCTGCCGCCCGCCACCTACGCCCTAAAGGTCGAGGCCAAAGGCTTTAAGACCTCTGTGCAGCAGGGCATCACGCTGCAGGTCAATGAAATCGCTACCCAAAACGTCGTTTTGGAAGTGGGCTCCACAACCCAGACGGTGGAAGTCACCGCCGCCGCGCCCCTTCTCCAAGCTCAGAACGCGGAATTGGGCCAGGTGGTTACGGGCAGCCTGACGCGGGAGCTGCCGCTGGTGGGTCGAGACGCTACCCGGTTGATAGAGCTCTCTCCGGGCGTTGCCCCGGTCACCGGAGGCAGCGCCGCCAACGACAACGGGATGAATATTGAGTCCCAGGGCGGGCGGTATGATATTACGGACGTTACGCTCGATGGCATGACGGAGACAGGTCCAGACTTTGAGATCCGCGATGTGGAGTATATACCCTCCATAGACGCTTTGCAGGAGTTCAAGGTCGAGACCAACAATTTCAGCGCCGACACAGGTTACACCGGAACCACGATTGTGAAAATGGCCTTGCGCTCGGGCACCAACAAATTCCACGGGAGCGCCTACGAGTTTGTGCGCAACAACATGTTCGATGCCAACAACTTTTTCAGCAACGAATCGGGGCAAGCCGTCCCACCGTTGCACTGGAACGATTTTGGCGGCACCTTCGGCGGGCCGATTCAGAAGGACAAGATGTTTTTCTTCTTCGACTACGAAGGAACTCGGGAATCAACCTTGAGCGTGCACGCTGCGGGTCTTCCCAGCGCAGCCGAAGTAGGAGGGAATTTCGGCGAGTTGTGCGGCGGCGACGGGCCCAACGGCCCCGCGCCGGGGGCGACGTTCAACGCCCAGGGCGTATGTTCTAATCCCGCCGGCCAGCTCTGGGATCCTTACAGCGGCGTTTACAATCCGGCGATTAGCGCGGCGGTGCGGAACGTCTTCGTCCCATTTAACAACCTGGCGATCTATCAAAGCCCGGGCAGTCCCGCTCTTGCAGGGACGCCTTTCCAGCTCGCGGCCACCCCCGGCAATATGATTAACCCGGTCGCGGCAAAGGTGATGACCTATTTTCCCTCGCCGAATCTGAACGTGGGGACAGCAGCCTATAACCCCTATAACAATTTCACCAGCACCGGGTCTAATCCGAGCCGGGGCAATGCCATGGATATAAAAATTGACCGCCGGTTTGGTAGCAGTACTACATTTACCGCACGCATGGCGCACACCTGGTCATTCAATAACAGCGCGTCGTGCTGGAAGAATGCCTTGGATCCCTGTAGTGAGGGCCCCACTACCAGTACATCCTGGAACGGCGAAGTACAACTCACCCACAACTTTGGCGCCAACATGGTGCTGAGCCTGACCTACGGTCTTGTCCGCGGCGGTTGGGATGACCCAGGATCAACTCCCGGATATAACTTTAATGCGATTTCAACGCTGGGGCTTCCCTCTTATTTCAACTACGGAGTTACTAACCAAGCTCCCACCTTCAATATCGGGGAATACACTGCAGCCTATGCCCCCAACTCGATCGGCGAGGAGCAATTTATCCTTTCTCACGTCGAACGTCAGAGCCACGATATCCTGCCCAGCCTGAATTGGATTAAGGGCCGCCACGATATCAAATTTGGCGGGGAGCTTCGCATCCTCCAGCAGAATACCGAAGATTTTGGCGAGCCTCTAGGGTATTTTACCTTTAGCCAACTAGGGACATCGCAAAACTCGGCCACGATCGTGGGGGGCGATGCCATGGCTACCTTCCTGACGGGCACGAGCGTCGGGGGGTCGTATGGCAGCTTCGACATCTATCAGAAACCTGCCTGGACGGCGAAAAATATGGGCTTTTACGTCCAGGATAACTTCCGGGCCACGAGCAGGCTGACCTTGAATCTTGGCGTCCGCTACGACGTGCAATACCCAGCCACGGAGCGGTTTAACCGGCTGGAGTGGTTCGATCCCACCGTCGCCTCCCCACTTCAGGTTCCCGGCATGCCCAATCTGGTGGGGGGCGACCACTTTGTCACAGCCTCGAACCGAGGACTCTATCCGAATGTGTTCTATGGAGGGATCCAACCTCGATTGGGCTTTGCTTATCGGCTGAACGATAAGACGGTCGTGCGGGGTGGCTTCGGGGTCTTCTACACGTACTTTCAGTATGGCGCAGCCGTCCAGGATGGCTCCGGCAGCGCTGATGGGTACATGCCCAGTACACCTTGGGTTACCAGCTATCAGAACGCCGGCGCCATCCCCGCTGACACCCTCACCAATCCTTTTCCTGCCGGTCCCAACCTACCCACGGGCAATACGCTGGGCGCGCTGACGTATGTTGGCTTGACACCCACCGGGGGTTACAATGCGAAGGGCTGGGGGACTACCCCCTCGAATCTGGCCTGGAATCTGGGCATTCAGCACACGCTTCCGGGCCAAGTCGTGCTGGACGTCAACTATGTGGGCCAGAAGGGAACTCACCTGCCTTTCGACGGCTTCACGAACCTCAGCAACATGCCACCTTCGGTTGAAACACTTTCTACGACGCAACTGCAATCGCTTGTCTCCTACGTGCCCAACCCGTTTTATGGGATCATCACCAATCCCTCCAGTTGTCTGTCCGGGCCCACGGTTCAGGCTTACGCGCTTCAACTGCCTTTCGCCCAATTCTGCGGTGAGGACATAATTGAGCCGCCTTGGTCCAACTCCAACTACAACGCGTTGCAGGTACGCGTGGAGAAACGTGTTTCCAAGGGCTTGGAATTCTTCGCCAATTACACTTGGTCACATTCGCTGGACGACGCCTCTTGCAGCGGCGACAATGTGTGCTGGATAGGCGGCGAGTCGCGCGTGCTGGATCCGAATAAGCTTGAGCTAGGCTATGGCTCATCGGAATACAATGATCCCAATCTAGTGAATATCGCCTATACCTATAAGCTGCCGTTTGGTCAGGGAATGCATTGGGGCGCGAGCTGGAAGGGCGTCACCAATCAGGTTCTCGGCGGCTGGGAGACCGCGGGCATTTGGGTTTTCGACACCGGTCAGCCCCTCCCCATAAGTTGGAACTCCTGCGGAACGCCGCTTCCGACCTATAGCTGCCAGCAGCCGAACGCGGTGGCACCGTTGCAGAAGAATTCGGGCGTGAACATCACAAACTACTTCGCGAACGGGAATCAGGCGTTTGCTACACCCGCTCCGTGGACACTAGGTACGGCTGCGCCGTATACCCGTATCTACGGGCCAGGCGCGAGGAATTTCGACCTGGCCATGTACAAGAACTTCTCCCTGAAGGGACTCCGGGAAGGTGCGTCCTTGCAGTTGCGGTTGGAAACCTTGAATGCTTTCAACCATCCGCAATTTGGCTATCCCAACACCTCCTGGCAGAATCCTGAATTTGGGATTATCACCAGCCAGTCGAACACGCCCCGGCAGGTCCAACTCGGGGCGAAGCTGTACTTCTGATGAACTCTTGATCTACCCTGCCTGGGCTGGCGTAGGCACCTGGCGCCAGCCCAGGCTCCCGGGTCCGCAGCCTGGATTGCTTGGTCGTCACCACTTACTCGTGACTGTCTTTAACCGGGCTACTCCGGGGACAAGCTAAAAAAGTGTGAAGCCAGAGGAAGTATATTGTCCTCTGGCTTCACTTTTTTTATACCTGAAGATTGGCCGTGACCAGAAGAGCCGCAGGGCCGGACCGCGCGCCATGCTTGGAACCGTTTCCACGATGCGCGGAGATGCCGTCCAAAGGTTGGACGTATCGTCCAAGTCATTATCTACCGCCTTTTCTAGAAAATAGCGGCCCATCTTGATTCTCAGCCTTCGTGGCCACTTATTTTTTATAATTTTACTTGACATGCAGCAAATCCCGTGTTATGCCTCGCCTGTTAAGTGTATTGTTCCTGTGACATCGACGAGGCGGAACGATGCCAACAGGAAGGCTGCCATTTTAACCAGCAAGAATTAGACGTCAACCGCCCACTTGTCCCTCGCATTGCGAAGTAGTCCTTGGGCCCGATTTGTCCACTGTCATTTTGCGTCGCCGTCAAGGTGTCTAAGGGCGAGCCACGCCCATATCAGCTTCGAGATTTCTTAGGAGGCAATCTATGGAATCGGAAAGTAGATTTTGGTGTCGTGTTTTAGCGCCAAGACGCCCAGAAGGCTCGTTGGTGCATTTCATAAACCTGCTGAGAGGCGCAGTGATGTTGTTCTGTTGCCTTTTGGCTCTTGTCGTCCTGCCTCTTCGGGCGCAGAACTTTACGGCCACGGTGACGGGCACAGTAACCGACCCGTCGGGCGCGGTGGTCCCCGGGGCGAAAGTCACTTTGACGAACACGGGCAACGGCTTTTCTTTTTATGCCACAGCGAACGGCGCGGGAATATACGTGGCGCCCAACCTTCGTCCTGACACGTATAATCTGCGGGTTGAGGCTAAGGGATTCGAGGCTTACTCCCAGTCAGGTATCACGCTGGAAGTAAACCAAACTGCTACCGTCAACGCCACCTTGAAAGTGGGGTCGGCGCTGCAGATGGTGCAAGTGACGGCGGCCGCGCCGATTCTAGAAGCTCAGCATGCGCAACTGGGCCAGACCATCACAGGCACGTTGGTTCGCGAGCTGCCGCTCGTCGGGCGAGACGTTCAGGAGTTGATCACCCTCGCTCCCGGAGTCGTCCCGGCTCCCGGCGGAGGATGCACCGTTTGTGGAGGCGGCGGAGCGCTAATTAGTATTTCTTACGGCCTGCGGTACGACCAGATGGACGTAACGGTGGACGGCGTCTCAACGGCCGGTCCCGACTACGAGATTCACGACCAGGAGTATGAGCCTTCGGTGGACGCCGTGCAGGAATTCAAAATCGAGCAGAACAATTTCAGCGCCGACAAAGGGTTCAGCGGGAACACGATCGTGAGCATGGTCATGCGCTCGGGCACCAACCGGTTTCACGGGAGCCTCTACGAGTTTGTGCGCAACAACGTGTTCGACGCCAACAACTTTTTCTCCAATGAAAGCGGCGCGCCCATCCCTCCGCTCCACTGGAATGATTTCGGCGGCACTGTCGGCGGGCCGATCAAGAAGAACAAGGCATTCTTTTTCTTCGACTACGAGGGCACCCGCGAATCGTCGCTGGCGGTGCACAGTGCCGGCGTTCCCGACCCGGCCGAATTAGCCGGTGATTTCAACGAGCTGTGCGGGGAGGCTCATGGCCCGGCGCCCGGAGCTACGTTCAACGCCCAAGGGATGTGCTCGAATCCGGCCGGCCAGCTTTGGGACCCCTATAGCGGGTTTTATGTTCCCGGAGTGGGCGTGGTTCGAAACACCATCATCCCTTTCAACAACATGGCAACCTACCAAAGTCCGGGTGCGGACCTTGCAGGATCGGGCCTTTCGCTTCCCGCCCAGGCGGGCAATGTGATTAACCCCATCAACCAAAAAATCATGAAGTACTATCCGGCGCCCAACGTGGGCGTCCCCGGATCGCCGACTTACAACCCTTACGACAATTTTCTTTCGAGCGGCGCCAGCGTCAGCAATCACAACCAATTTGACATAAAGGTTGATTACATGCTGAACGACACAACGCACCTCACCGGGCACTACAGCAAAGTTTGGTGGAACACCTCGAGTCCATTCTGCTGGGACAATCCCGGCGACCCGTGCAACACCGGGCCGACGGTAAGCCCTCCTTACTCCGGCGAAGTGGAGCTGAGCGTTACCCACAACTTCGGCAGCAATAAGTTGTTCACCCTGACCTACGGCTTTACACGCAACGGCTGGATTGACCCGGGCGATACCACTTCTTACTTCGCCAGTTTCAATGCGGTCACAGCGCTTGGGGAGCCTGCCTATATGAATGATGATAAGGGAATAAAAGGCCTCCCGTCGCTGATCAGCTATAACAGTCCTTATCTAAGCGCCACAGCCAACGGCTACATGGTTGGCCCGCAAGGGTACCAGATCGCCAGGGTGACGCGCGAAAACCACGACCTGCTTGGCAGTTTCGACTGGATTCGCGGCAGCCACGACATCAAGTTTGGCGCCGAAATGCGAATCTTCCGGCAGAACTCCTGGGACCCCGGGATACCGAATGGCGACTTTACTTTTGATCAGTTTGGCTCGACCTCGCAGAATCCCACGACGGGCGGGGACATGATGGCCGGTTTGCTGAGCGGCGTCAGCACCGACGGCGGGGGGGGGTTCGAGGTCGACACCGCTCCTGCCGAATTGGCCAAAAATTTCAGCCTCTATATCCAAGACAACTGGCGAGCCACAAGCAAGCTGACGGTGAATATAGGCGTCCGCTATGACTTGCAATTCCCTCAGACGGAGCGGTTCAACCAGTCCACTTATTTCGATCCCTCCGTGGCTTCGCCGCTCGATGGCAAGGTTCCGGCGATCAGCGCATCGAACTGGACTTACACAAACAGCGCCGGCGCGACCGCTTCCATGACCATTCCGATTCCCAATATGGCCCAAATGTACGGCGCCGATGAATTTGCCGCGGTCGACGGGCACAGCCGGTGGTGGTATCCCAATCCCTATTACACTGCCTGGCAACCCCGGCTGGGGCTCGCTTACCGCCTCGACAGTAAGACAGTCTTGCGCGCGGGTGTCGCGAAATTCTATGACTGGTACCAGTATGGCGCGGCCTTTATCGGAGGCACCGCTGGCGACGGGTTTACGCAATCAACCAGTTGGGTACCTACCTATAACAATAACGGCTACACGCCTTGCTGCTACCTCAGCAATCCTTTCCCGGGGGGTATAATACAGCCTTCTGGCAGCTCGCTGGGGCCGATGACGGAGGTTGGGTTGAGCACGGTCGGACCTTATTACTCGAAGGGTATGCAAGTCGTTCCCTCAACTTGGGACTGGAATATCGGCTTCCAGCGCGATCTTCCCGGCAATATCCTTTTGGAAGCCAACTATGTGGGCATTAAAGGGACTAACCAGCAGTACGGCGGCTACACCAGCCCTAACTACTTAGGCCCATCAGTTGAGCAGGGCAGTCCATCGCAAATTGCGGACCGGGTCGCGCAGCTCACCACGTACGTGCCAAACCCGTACTACGGGGTCATCACCAACCCCGCCAGTTGCCTTTCGTCCCCTACAGTTCAGGCGGTGCAGCTTGAGTTGCCTTTCCCGCAATATTGCGGCATGGACATCGTTGAGCCGCCCTGGGGCAACACCGAATATAACGCGCTGGAGATCCGGGCGGAAAAACGCCTTTCCAAGAACTTTGAATTTATCACTTCCTACGTCTGGTCCAAGTCCATTGATGAGGGATCCAACAACGGCGATAACGTTGCTTGGCTTGGCGGCACCACTCACCTTCGCGACCCAAACAACCTGGAGTTGGAGCGCGGCCTTTCTCAATTCGATACGCCCCAAGTCTTCCAGCTCAGCTACGTTTATCAGCTTCCTTTCGGTCGGGGAATGCAATGGGGCTCAAAGTGGAATGGGGTGGTCAATGGGTTCCTGGGCGGTTGGGAAACCGCGGGCATTTGGAGCATTATGACCGGCCAGCCGGTCTGGCTGAGCTGGAACTCGTGTGGGCATCCCATCCCGACGTACGGTTGCCAGCAACCTAACCTGATCGGAGCGCTGGAGAGGAACACCGGCCCCAACCGGTTGCAGGATTATTTCAGCAATGACTCGCAGGTTTTGCAAGCGCCGGCTCCTTACACGCTGGGGACGGGTCCTTCGGTCCTGCCCAATATCATGGGGCCAGGCACCTTCAACGCCAATCTGGCGGTCTACAAGAATTTTGCCATCAGCAAGCTGCGGGAAGGCATGTCGCTGCAGCTACGGCTCGAAACCATCAATGCGCTCAACCGAGCGCAATTTGGGCTTCCCAACACGTCGTTTGAAAGCGGCCTTTTTGGCTTGATCAGCTCTCAAGTCAACGCGCCGCGGCAGGTTCAGCTTGGCGCAAAACTCATCTTCTGAGTCGCAGGTTCCCGAGGGGGCGGCACAACAAGCGCTGTGTCGCCCCTGAAGGGAGTAGTCACGGCACGCCCTTTGCATCGTGCGCCTCTCAAAGCCCGTCCCTTCGGGAAATGTGGACCGCGCCAAACAGAGGTCCGCGCCAGCCAGGGTAAGAACGAGTGTAAGGGTCAAAGAAAACCCGACCCTCCAAGCTTTTTGGAGAGTAGCAGGAACCCGGGGGTCTGGCGTTTCTGAAGTTTGGTTCGTAGCCTCGGTTGGCCACGGAATCAGCCTCGGCAGGTTCAACTGGGGATGAAGCTGTACTTCTGATGAACTCTTGATCTACCCTGCCTGGGCTGGCGTATGCACCTAGAGCCAGCCCAGGCTCCCGGGTCCGCAGCCCAACCGGTCACTACCGTCACCAATGCCGTAATCCCACCCCGGTTCGTGCACGGCCTCCCTTGATTTCGTTCTTGGCGGAGTTCTTATAGATTTCGATTTCTGTTGCCGCTTTGTCCGGCATCCCCAAACGAGTGTAGGCCCGGGACAAGTTCAAATGAATGATGCCATTCTTGGGGTCGAGTTGGGCTGCCATCTCGAGTTCCCTGGCTGCCTTGCCGGGTTCGTTGTCCTTCAGCTCGAGTCTGCCCAAAAGGTAATGGGACTCTGAAAGGCTGTTATCGATGTGGAGCGCGGTGCCGAGCGCCGCATAGGCACGCGATTCCGCACCCGCGTCCCCCCCTTCTGCCAGGGGAATCAGCAGAGCAGCATACTCCTGAAAGTGCAGAGCATCTCGTGGGAACGTTTTGGTCCCCCGCTCCAGGGTTCGCAGGGCATCCTGCGGGAAGCCGGCCAGGTTTTGAACCAAGGCGAGATTATAGTTCGCTTCCGGCGAATCCGGTTTGAGTGCCACCGCCCGCTCAAATGACTTGACAGCATCGGTCAGGAGCCCGCGGTTGGCTTGCGCGCTTCCTTGCACCATATAGGCGCGATAGGAACGGGGAAACTTTCGTACCATTTCCTGCCCCAGACCCAGGGCGAGATCATATTTGCTGTGTTGGATCAGGACAGTGGCAACCTCCAGGTAGGTGGATTCGTCGGACGGCGCCATAGAGACTGCCTGACTAAACGCCTCTACTGACTCCTTCAACTTGTCTTGCCCGGCGTAACACCACCCCAACAATCTATAATTGTCGCGAGTGGGAGGCGAGACACGATTGACTTGGAGTAAGGTGTCCTGACATTCGCGGAACCTCCCGGCTCGAAAGCGGCTCAGGGCAAGGTAATACCCCACTTTGACAGGATCCGGATAACTTGACTGGATGGAAGCGAATAGATCGCCCGCCATCATGTAATCCTCGGCATCCAGGGCCGCTTGGCCCCCCCGATAAACTACTGCAGGAGGCGCCGGGCCTTCCAGCAGGATGTGCAAGGTCCGGCGGGCATCCTGTTGGTTTTGGGTCCGATAGTAGGAATGCGCCAGGGCGACAATCGCTTCGGGCTGCTGCTTGACCAAGGCCGGTACGGAGCTCAGCAAGCTTATGGCCGAGGCAAAATGTTGCAGGTTTTCCTCGAGCATTCCCAAGAGAAAAATCGCTTCCCCATTTTGGGGGTCTGCCTTGAGAATCCTCTTGAGATTATCCTCGGCTTTCTCGGTTTGGCCCAGACGCCATTGGTTATATGCCAAGTTCTGCCGAATGGAAAGATCGTTAGGATTGAACTGGAGAGCTTTTTGGAAATATTGGTTGGATTCCGCCAGTTTCTGCTCCATTCCAAGAATGATGCCCAACTTGGCGAGGCAGGTGGGATCGCTGGGAGCCAGTTGTACGGCGCGGCGGAGTTCCGATTCCGCCGATGGCAAGTTGCCTGCCTGCATGAGCTGCACACCCCGCTCCGCATGAAGTTGGGCCTCTGACTTCTGCTGGCCAGGAACGCCATAGAAGGAGACGCAGAACGCCCACAGGATCAGAAGACGGGTGGTCAGGGTCATAGTCGCGCGATGATCGAACGGGCCTCGTCAGTCAAAGACATAACTTGTCTTGTTCTCACCGCGGATTGCAGCGGGTTGGCCGCGGTTCGTGCTCGATAGGTAAGTTTGGGTTCAAGGCCCTGTTCCATGGAGGCTACTTCCAGTCAATAACGTACACCGGACGGCCACTGAATGCAATTGTCGGTGCTGTCCTTATTTGACGTAGCGCCGACCTTTAGGTCGGCACATGCCGGGCTAAAGCCCGGCGCTACATCTCGAATTAGTCGCTCATGTCGCTTCGCGACACCCCGAAGTCGGCACATGCCGGGCTAAAGCCCGGCGCTACATCTCGAATTAGGACAGTACCCAAGTGTCCGTCTGGTTTCCACTGTGTGGTGAGCGGAAAGAATGTCGCAGGGATCTGATGCCCCTCCCCTGGTGATGACACGCAAAACCCTTCGCCGGCTCAGCGCATCGAAATATATATACGGAGGTTTTTCTTCCCCATGACACGACCTATCACGGATTACCTGGTGCAGGAGCATCAGGAGTTGTCTCATTTATTGAATGAGCTTCAGGACGAGCTTGGCGCGTTGCGGCTGGCGCGCGAGCCAGGGAGCACGGCCGACCGGTTGAACGGGCTCACCCAAGCGATTGCCCATAACCTCCATGCCCACGTCGTGGAGGAGGAACAGATCCTCTACCCCGCGCTGGAGGGCCACTTGCAGGGCATTGCGGGCACGCTCGAACGGATGCGGGATGAACACCACGCCGGCGAGCAAACTGCGAATACATTTTGCCAATCTCTCGCGCGCCTGATCAAAGGCGAACGCAATCGGCGTGAGGTGATGCAGAACGGCCGTCAGTACATCCAGTGGTTACGTGGCCATCTTTTGAATGAAAACGGACGCTTGTTCCCCATGGTTGAGCGCGGCCTCGACCCGGAAACGCAGCAGGAAGTGCGTCGAGCGATGGAAGAGTTGAGCCACCAGACCAGCGCCCGCATCTCCGCGGGGCCATCAGGGCAAGCGCCCGCCTAATAAACCGGCTATCATTTCTTCGGCCCGTCAGGTCATCAGGTTTGACCCTTGCCTGGTGGGCATTTTTATTTTGGGGGCGTCGTTTGCCCTCGAATGTTGGGTTCCTCTTGAGACGCCATGCTCCAGCTCATAATTCCCGGTAACCGGATTTATCATTCCGCATAGTAGGAGTGTCATTTGGAAGTGGCACGGTCGTCCCGCCCGTGAACGGTCACGGCCAAGATGGCCGTGCCACAGCAAATGACACCACGACCATTCTGCAGGTACCCCTTTCCCTGCTTAAGTATTTCTGGCAGACTGGGCACATCGTCACGAGCCGGGAGACTTCTGGACGCGGTCGATCGTTTTTAAGACATCCGAACCGCCTGAAGGTATTAGGATCATCTTGACCACTTAAAGGAGGGTACCTCATGACCGACGACTCATTGACCCGTCGAGACTTTATGCGAACGACAGCCGGAATGGCAGGCGTGGGGGCCGCGGCGAAAGTCAATTTGCTGACTCCCGGGCTCACGCTCGAGGCTCGGCCGCGCCCGGCGCCCGCCAGCGACCGGGTGCGCTTCGCATCGATCGGCACCGGCGTGGAGGGATGCGCGGTAATGCAGGCGGCGCTCGCCTGCCCCAATACGGAGGTCGTGGCGGCCTCGGACCTTTACGACGGCCGCCTGACCGCCGCCAAGGAGTATGCCAAGAAGGATATTTTCACAACCAAGGACTACCGCGCCATTCTGGATCGCAATGATGTGGATGCCGTGATGGTGGCCACCCCCGACCACTGGCACGCCAAGATTGTTCAGGATGCCTGCGCCGCGGGGAAGGACGTCTATTGCGAAAAGCCCATGTCCCACACCGTGGAGCAGGGCTTCGCGATCGTGGATGCCATGCATAAAACCAACCGCATCGTGCAGGTGGGCAGCCAGTATTGCAGTTCGATCGTCTTTGCCAAGGCCAAACAAATTTTCGAGAGCGGCGCGCTGGGACAAGTGACCGTGGTCGAGGCCTACATCGACCGCAATGACGCCAGCGGCGCCTGGATCTATCCCATCCCGCCCGACGCCAGCGAGACCACCATCGACTGGGGCCAGTTTTTGGGGGATGCGCCCAAGCGGCCCTTCGATCCCATTCGTTTCTTCCGCTGGCGCTGCTTCCGGGATTACGGCGAGGGCTTGCCCGGCGACCTTTACGTTCACATGCTGACCGGAGTCCACCTGATCACGGGAACCAATATACCCCCTCTGCGCGCCGCCAGCACGGGGGGGCTGTTCCGCTGGACCGAAAACCGCGAAGTCCCGGATTTGATTTGGACGCTTTTCGAGTATCCCGGCTTTCGTTTGTCGCTGCGCTGCAACCTCAACAATGATTCGCCCAGCCTGGTCCGCTGCTGTGGTACGAAGGGGACGTTGGAGATCAAGGACGATGTCCTCACCTTCGCGCCACAGAATACGGAGCCGAGCCCGGAGGGCTATTCGATTCTGGGGTGGCCGGACAAGCTGAGGAGAGAGTATTTGGAGCAATGGCGCAAGGATCACCCTGCGGTTCTGCCCGGACTACACACGGTGATTGAATCCGCGGAAACCTTTCAGGCCCCGCGCGGCTACGATGAGCGGATCGATCACGTGAACAATTTCATGGAGTCGGTGCGCTCGCGGCAGCGGCCCGTTGAGGATGCGGTCTTCGGAAACAACACGGCCATCGGCTGCCACATGGCCAACTACTCGTACTTCAACCGGACGTTCGCGACGTGGAATGATGCTGCGCGTAAGATACAGGGAGCATAGATTCCTGCGGGGCGCGGGGGGTCGCGACCGAAGTGCGCGCCTCGGCCCGCAGTGGGGATAAGGGAACCAGCTTCTCCCTGGCTCTTGCCTTTTCCGGGGATTAGGATTGCCCCCCTGAGACATATCGGCATCCCGGTTTTTCTGGAGGTCAAACTTATGACTGATTGGAAATATTCGCGCCGTGATTTCATGCGACGAACGGCCGGCGCCACGCTCGCGGCCAAAACCATCTTCCTGGAATCGGGTGGCTTTTCTTACGCTGGCACTGCGCCTGTGCCGCCCAGCGACACGGTGCGGTTCGGCATCATTGGCATCGGCATGCAGGGTTCAGGACTGCTGCGAAACGCGATTTCCCTGCCTGGGGTCGAGTGCGTTGCGGCTTGCGACCTCTACGACGGCCGGCATGACGTGGCCAAGGAAATTGTCGGCAAGCCCATCCCCACCACCCGCCGGTACCAGGACCTGCTCGATAACAAGGAGATTGATTGCGTCATCAATGCCACGCCGGACCACTGGCACAAGCGGATCGTGGTGGATTGCTGCCATGCCGGCAAGGACGTCTATTGTGAAAAACCCATGACCCACGCTCCCAGCGAAGGCTTTGAGATGATCGCGGCCGCGCAGAAAAACGGCCGTATCGTCCAGGTAGGAAGCCAGCGGGTCAGTTCCGTCGTTTTTGCCAAGGCTAAGGAGCTGATCAGTACCGGGGCGATTGGCGATGTCCACACGGTGGAATCAATGATGGGCCGCAACGAACCGGGTGGCGCCTGGGTATATCCCTATCCCCAAGACCTCTCGCCACAGACATTGGATTGGGATACCTGGCTCGGCACGGCGCCCAAGGTTCCGTTCAACCCGCTGCACTATGTGCGCTGGCGCTGCTGGCAGGCCTACGGGTCGGGCGTAGCGGGCGACCTGATGGTTCACCTTTTGAGCGGCATCCACTTTGCCGGCGAAATCAATCAGCCCCCCCAACGGGCCATGGCCACCGGTGGATTGTTCCGTTTCCGGGATGGCCGTGACGTTCCGGATGTTCACTGCGTGTTGTATGACTACCCGCAGTTCCCCGTGATCATCCGGCTCACTCTGGATTGCGAAACGCCGGAGATCACCCGGTTCCTGGGAACAGGTGGCGCGATGGAAGTGAGGGGCAATGAGCTGACCCTCACCACGCAGGACGGGGCCGATCATTCCCCGGGTTGGAACGTCGGCAGCTTTCCGAAGACCCTGCGGGAGGAGTACGAAAGGAATTGGCACGCCGAGAACGACGCCAAGCTGGCCAAGAGCGGCAGCGAAACCATCATTTATCGCTCCACCTCGGGCTATGATGACACCAAGCCGCACTTACGGAATTTTTTCGATGCGGTGCGGACTCGCAAGCCCGTCGTCGAGGATGCCGTGTTCGGAAACAACACGGCCATCGCCTGCCATATGGGGAACGCCTCGTACTTCAAGAAGCAAATGGCGCTATGGGATGGAGAATCAAAGAGTGTTCGCGTCTAGTTGCCGGGAATTATGCTCTGAGGCGTTTGCAACCTAGCCTATGAGAAATCTCCTTGAGGTTCGAGAGGGCCATCCCCCACCGAAGAAAAGGCCCCCGAAGGTGCGCCTTCGAGGGCCTTGGAGGATGGAAAAGGAGGAATAGCGTCCCGCATCGGCCCGCGTCGTGAAGCCCTGGGGGCAAGGTCAACGCGACGCGGACCCGATGCTCCAGCGGGACGGTGTTGATTATTTCGCCCCGAACTCATGAATGTCCAATCGATTCTGTTTATAGGCGCTATCAAGGAATCGGGCCGTAATTTGTCAACGAGATTTTCACGGCCTGATAAAACCGATACAATCAGCCGGCATGAATGGGACTTGGGCTTTTTACGGGCAGGATGAATACGGTTCCTGGGTGGCGCCCTCAGGGAATGAGCGCAGGGGTTGGAGTCGATGCGCTTCTCACAGGCGCCGCGCTTGGATAGGTGAATGAGCGAAGAACTTTCCGATACAGAGTTGCTGGCTGGCCTAGGGCGGAACGACCCTGCCGCGTTGGGTGAGCTCTATGACCGGTTCGCACCACGAGTATTCGGGCTGCTGACTCGCATCCTGCCCTCGCGGGACGAAGCGGAAGAGATTCTCCGGGAGGTGTTTCAGCGCCTTTGGAGTGAAGGCAGTAGTCTTGGCGATGAGGGCGGCAGCGTGGCAGCGTGGTTGATTGTCATCGCACGCGAGGCGGCGCTGGAACGATCGCGAAGCCAACGCCAGTCGAAGTCGCAACCCGGCGCCATCCGCAAAATGGCGGGCGCAGAAAAGGGGGGTGAGAGGAACTCCCGTAGCGCAAAGACCGCAGCTTCTATATCCGGCTCTTCCAAGGCCGCGAAAACCGGTCTTCCCGCCCCCGCAAGGACCCCGGCGACGATCCAAATCCCTCATGCTTGGCTCCCGCGCCCGCAAGAGATCGCGGTGATTGATGAACGCCTGGACCTTCTTCATAAAGTTGTCAATCAGTTGCCCAAGTCACAGCGGAAGGCCTTGGAATTCGCCGTGTTTGGGGGTCTGGGCGAGGCGGAAATCGCTGCGGAGATGGGTGAGCCGTTGGGCAAGCTACGGACCGGCCTGCGGGGTGCGGTTAGGTTTGTCAAGCATCGCCGTCGGGCTATAACGGGAACATGGGCTGCCAACATCTAGAGGAACTTTACGAGTTATTTTTGCTGGGCGCGCTTTCGGACCAGGGCTCGCTCGAGCTGCGCGAGCACCTGGCGCGTGATTGTCCGCACTGCCTTGTGCGAATTCGCGAAGCAGCGGAAACCGTGTATCTCCTGAGCCTCGCCTGCAAGCCCGCTCGCCCTGCTCCGCGAGTCAAATCGGAGCTGCTTCATGGGCTTCCCAAGGACTAGCCTGCCGCCCGCAGGTCTCGCCATTTCCCCATCACCCATCCAAGCAACCCCATGGTTTGAGGCAGTACTGGTGTCATTGGGAAGTGGCACGCGCGTCCCGCCCGTGAACGGTCACGGCCATGATGGCCTAGCCACAGCAAATGACACCACTACGTATGAGCCGCCGGCCTTGACTTCAACTCCTCAATGTGAAATAAGCGGAGGGCATTCCTCTGGGTGATTAAACAGGTTTTCCGGGCGCCCGGCCCAGGGAGAATACCCACACAAAATTCAGCAGGCGACAATTGTCTGATAGAACGGCCAGTCCGGGTCTGCGGCGGGAATTGGGTCTGATTCAGGCCACAGCCCTCGCCATTACCGACATGGTGGGGATCGGCCCGTACATTACCATCCCGCTTCTCCTTGCCACGATGGGCGGGCCCCAGGCAATGCTCGGCTGGCTGGTGGGTGCGGTGCTGGCCTTCTGCGACGGGTTGGTGTGGGCGGAGCTGGGCGCCGCGCTGCCTAAGGCCGGTGGCAGCTACAACTATCTGCGTGAAGCGTTCGGACCCCACCGTATGGGGCGCTGGCTTTCATTCCTGATGGTATGGCAGATCATCTTTTCCGCTCCACTCTCCATTGCCAGCGGCAGCATTGGCTTTGCAAATTACTTGCATTACCTGCTGCCACAGCTCACCCCCGGGACGGTGCGTCTGGTGGGGGCGGCGTTTCCGTTACTGCTCGTAGGGCTGCTCTACCGGCGCATCGGAGCCATCGGGAATCTTTCGGTGGTGCTGGTCACGGGTGTCCTTGCGGGTTGCCTGTGGATTGCCCTGTCCGGGGTACCGCACCTCAGCGCCTCGCGCCTCTTTGATTTCCCTCCCGGAGCATTTCATCTGAGCTGGATTTTCTGGGCAGGGCTGGGCCATGCCACGCTTTATGCCCTCTACGATTACTTTGGCTACTATAACGTCTGCTACTTAGCGGAGGAGATTCGCAATCCCGGACGGGTCATTCCCCGCGCCATCTTGTTTTCGATCCTGACCGTGGCGGTCCTCTACATCATGATGACCGCTTCGTTCCTCAGCGTCATTCCCTGGCGCGAGGCCATCGAGAGCCGCTTCATTGCATCGGTCTACGTGGAAACCTTGTTTGGACCCGCAGCGGGGAAGGTCATGACCGTGCTGTTGCTCTGGATCGCATTTTCCTCCGTCTTCTCGCTGCTGCTTGGGTACTCGCGAGTTCCTTACGCGGCGGCTGTGGATGGAAATTTCTTTCCCGCCTTCGCGCGGCTGCACCCGAAGGGCGGCTTCCCCTACGTTTCCCTGATTACGCTCGGACTGATCGCCTCCCTCTTCAGCCTCGGCCGCCTGAGCGAAGTCATTGGCAGCCTGATCGCCACGCGGGTCCTGATCCAATACCTTCCTCAGACCATCGGGTTTTTTCTGCTGCGCCTCCGCCGTCCGGATTTGCCACGCCCCTTCCGCATGTGGCTATTTCCGCTTCCTGGAATTGTCTCACTGTGCGGCTGGGTTTACGTCCTGGGAACCAGCGCCAGGAATTCTCTGCTGTTCGCTTTTGGTGTGTTTGCCGTGGGCACGGCCGCCTACATGGCGCGCGCCCGAGTGCGTGGAGAGTGGCCATTTCAAGAACCGTAGGTAGCAGGTGGTAGCTCCACCTACGACCTACCATCTACCTTCTTCCTCAGCAAAAAACTTCCCTCATTGTGAACGATCTGAAGGTCTTCGCCTTGAGGCTGGGCGGAGAAGCCCGCGCGGTCGCCGGCCATGGAATCTTCCAGGAGCTTGCGTGCTTCCTGGTAGCGCTTGGTTCCGGGCTTTTGCCCGGCGCGCAGCATCCACTGGTTGAACGAGCGCGGCCGCCGGCGGAGCGACTGCCGCAACACTTCCAGACCCGCTTCATCGAACAGACGGAGGAAAGTCGTCAATCTGAGCGTGAGCGTGTGAGAAGGGTCGCGAATCTGTTCAATGCGATTATGCAGATCGTACTTCGAATCGCTTTCGGGTGCGAGCGGGTCAATGAGCAACAGCCGGCCCTCAGGTTTCGCCACGCGGATCATCTCCCCCAGCACGAGTTGCGGCTTGGGCATGTGGTGAAACGAGCATTGGCATGAAACCAGGTCAAACGCCCCTTCCGGGAAGGGAAGCTGCTCAGCATCCCCGCGTACGAAGGCGACGTTCGAAATCTGCTTCTCGGCTTGGAAGGCGCGCGCCCTCCGCAGCATTTCGGGTGTCAGGTCTACTCCCCGCACGAAGCATACGCGCGGGGCGAGCGCCAGCGCAAAGGCGCCGGGCCCGCAAGCCACGTCAAGCACCAGGTCGGTGGGCTGGGCTTTTGCGAACTCGACCTTCTCCGCCAGAATTTCGGGTGTATCTCGAATTGCAAATGTCGCAAAGGCTTCCGCGGTTTTAGTGAATTGCTTTTCGACGGCTTCCTTGTGTTTTTTGGACATAGACTTTTAAGAAGTGTAGTCTACTAGATCTTCAGGTCCATGGGCTAGCGATCCCTGTCTTGAAAATAGTTACGGCCGATGCTCCCCTTGCTGTTGGATGCCGGTTCCGTTAGGATGACGCCTCAAGATTTTTATGCCGGGGTGTGGCGGCTGACGCTCCGAACCAGGACTGGCTGAACCTTTGACCTTCGGGAGTCGCCCTATGGTGAGGCGAGCGGTACGAACGCTCATTATTGTTGTCGTCCTTCTCTGCTCGATCTTCGTCTGCCCCGCGGCTGCGGAAAAGTCTTCTCTCGATGCGGTTCTCGATTCTCTCTTCGCCCTAAACGGTTTCCGCAAGGCCGCTATTTCTCCGGACGGCCAACGCATTGCATGGGTCGAGGCCCTGCACGAGGCCGATGGAGCTTCTTCTCCCAATTCCGCCATCTATGTCACCATGTTGTCGGCACCGGGAGCGCCGCCGCGCCGTGTTACCGCCGGGAGCGGCGGTGAAGCGTTGACAGAAGGCGAAATTGCCTGGTCGCCGGATAGCCACGAGCTTGCCTTCCTATCGAACGCAGAAACCCCGGACCAGTCGCAGTTGTATATTGCCAACGTCACCGGCGGCAGGCCCCGAAAGCTCACAAGCTTGAGGGGTTCACTGGACCTGCCGAGCTGGTCGCCCGACGGGAAGACCCTCGCACTCCTATTGACTGAAGATGCCCCGCGTGCACCGGGTCCGCTGGAGCCCATGACTCCCCCCTCCGGTGTCATCGGTGGGAAAGTCTACGAACAGCGCTTGACCACCGTGGACGTAGCCTCTGGACAGGTTCGCCAGATCTCGCCGGCGGACATGTACGTTTATGAATACGACTGGTCACCCGACGCAAGGAAGTTCGTCGCGACAGCGGCGCACGGGGAGGGCGATGCCAACTGGTACGTTGCGGAAATCTATTCCATCGATGCCGTTTCCGGCGAGGCAAAGTCCCTCTTCAAGCCGCCGCAACAAATTGCTGTACCTCGCTGGTCTCCGGACGGTAAATACATTGCCTTCATCGGCGGGCTGATGAGCGACGAAGGCTCGATTGGGGGTGATGTCTTTCTTCTTCCCGCGGCAGGCGGAGATGCCCGCAATCTCACCCCCGGCCTCAAGGCTTCCGCAAGCTGGCTAGCCTGGCGGCCGGGAGGCGATGAAATCCTCATACTCGAGAGCCTTGATGGGGCGAGTGGCATCGCGACGCTGGGCCTTCGAAGTGGCCGGGTTACCCCGCTATGGAGCGGGCCTGAAACCCTCTCCCTCGGCGGGTGGAATTATGCGCTTTCCCTGGCGCGTGACGGCAAGATCAGCGCGGTAGTGCGCGAGTCTTTCAGGTCGCCGCCGGAGGTTTGGGCTGGACCCATCGGCGCGTGGAAAAAAGTTACAAACACCAATCACGCCGCGCTTGCAAGCTGGGGGAAGGCTGAGAATGTTCACTGGTCGAGCGAGGGTTTCAGCATCCAGGGATGGCTCACTTATCCCCGCGACTACGATCCCACACGCCGCTATCCTCTGGTTGTGGAAGTCCACGGGGGGCCGGGCGCGATGGCGCGTCCCACTTGGCCAGGCACCCTTTTCGACTTTACCGTTCTTTCCCCCGAGGGCTACTTCGTGTTGCGCCCGAATCCGCGCGGCAGCTTTGGTCAGGGCGAAGCTTTCACCCGCGCTAATGTCAGGGACTTCGGCCACGGAGATTTGCGCGACATCCTCGCGGGTGTTAACTTTATCGTGAAAAACTTCCCTGTGGATAACGGCCGGGTAGGAATCGGCGGCTGGAGTTATGGCGGATATATGACCATGTGGGCGGTGACGCAGACGCAGCGCTTTCATGCTGCCGCGGCGGGCGCAGGGATTGCGAACTGGCAGAGCTATTATGGTGAGAACGATATCGACCAGTGGCTGATTCCCTTTTTCGGTGCGTCCGTCTATGACGACGGAGGGGTCTATGCGAAAAGTTCCCCCATCAACTACATCAAGAACGTCAAAACGCCCACGCTCATCCTGGTGGGCGACCGTGATGGCGAGTGCCCGGCCCCGCAATCGTTTGAGTTTTGGCATGCCCTCCAGACGCTGGGCGTCGAAAACCGCTTTGTGGTCTACCCCCATGAGGGCCACGCGATCGTTGATCCTGACCACCGCCGTGACATCATGCGGCGCACATTGGAGTGGTACGACCAGCATTTGAAGTAATTTTGCTCCAAGGGGAGGAGGGCCGGAGGCGCGGTTTGGCCAGTTTAATCGACCGCAAACTTTCCAGTTGACGAGCGAGCCATCGGACTATAGATTTAGCGTCTTTTCAGATGGATTTCGACGATTGAAGGACCGCCATGCGGGCTTACGGTTGCCGCATGCATCCGGCCCAAGCAGTCGCGGGAGGGGAGTGAGACTATGAAAGTGGGACTCTTCACAGCTCTGCTGGCCAGGCTGAGCCTGGATGAGGTTATCCAAAAGGTAAAGCCTCTGGGCATCCGAACCGTGGAGTTGGGGACAGGTAATTACCCAGGCGACCCGCATATCAAGCTCGACCTGTTGACCCAACCCACGAAGATCAAGGAATTCAAACGCAAACTCGAGGACCAGGGCATCAACATCAGCGCCTTGAGTTGCCATGGCAACCCTTTGCATCCCAACAAGAAGCTTGCCGAATCTCACGCCGAAACCAGTCGAAGAACTATTCTCCTAGCGGAGAAACTGGGGATTACGCGGGTCATCGATTTCTCGGGCTGTCCCGGAGATTCCGATGATTCCCATTTTCCCAATTGGTCGCCCACGCCCTGGCCTCCCGATTACCCCGAGATTTTGAAATGGCAATGGGAGAAGAAGGTCATCCCCTTCTGGACAAAGCGCGCCAAGTTTGCGGAAGACCATGGCGTGCGCGTCGCAATCGAAATGCATCCGGGTTTCGTCGTTTACAATCCCGAAACCATGCTGCGATTGCGCGAGGCGGCAGGGCCGGCCATTGGGTGCAACTTCGATCCCAGCCACATGTTTTGGCAGGGCATCGATCCCTGTCTGGCAGTGCGCCGATTGGGAGAAGCCGTGTTTCATGTGCACGCGAAAGACACCCGCATGTGCGACGCGAACATCAAGGTCAATGGCGTCCTCGATACCAAGCCCTACAGCGACGAGAAAAACCGCGCTTGGATTTTTCGCACGGTCGGCTACGGGCACGACGCGGATTTTTGGTGTGACTTCGTCTCCACCCTGCAGATGGTGGGTTACGACGATGTGCTCTCCATCGAGCACGAGGACAGCCTGATGTCTGTCGACGAGGGTCTGAGCAAGGCTGCGGCCTTCCTCAACCAAATTGTGATCAAGGAAAGACTCAAAGAAATGTGGTGGGCGTGAAGAGAACGTCCGTCGTCCGTTGTCCGTAGCATTGGTGATTTGCGATTGGTGATTTGTGATTGGTCAGTCTTTCCAGCGATGCGAACAGCCGCAAGGTCACATAGAAAAATCACCCACTGCACATCGCCAATCATTAACCACTGACAACGGACCACGGACCACGGACAAACAAATAATTCATGGGGGATTCGCATATGCCAGAAATTAACGTAGCACTTATCGGTCACCGTTTCATGGGCAAGGCGCATTCGAATGCCTATCGCCAGGTGCGAAGTTTTTTCCCCGGAGGGTTGACGCCGCGAATGAAGGTCCTCTGTGGCAAGGCTTGCAACGAAGAATTAGAGGCGACGGCGCGTCTGTACGGGTGGGAGGAATCCGATTGCGAATGGGAGCGGGTGATCGAACGCAAGGACATCGACATGGTCGATGTTTCGACCCCCGGTTATCTACATCATCCCATGGTTATTGCTGCGGCGGAGACGGGTAAGCATATCTTTTGTGAGAAACCCCTGGCGAACAGCCTGGCCGAAGCAAAGGATATGTTGAAGGCCGTCGAGAAGGCCGGGGTCATGCACATGGTCGATTTCAATTACCGGCGGGTCCCGGCTGTCACTTTCGCCAAGAAATTGATTGACGATGGGCGCATCGGTGACGTCTACCGTTACCACGGCGCTTATTTGCAGGACTGGATTATGGATCCGGAATTCCCCCTCGTGTGGCGTCTCGAAAAGAAATACGCGGGCAGCGGCGCGTTGGGAGATATCGGCGCGCACGCTACGGATCTGGCCGAATACTTGAACAGCGAAATCCAGGCGGTGGCCGGACAGATGACCACCTTCATCAAGGAGCGACCCCTGGCCACGGAGGGCGAAGGCGCCTGGGGAGCCAAGGGTCATAAGGGCAAAGGTAAGGTCACGGTTGATGACGATGCCAATTATTTGGCAAGTTTCAAGAATGGCAGCGTGGGGGTTTTCGAATCAACCCGATTCGCAGGGGGCCGCCGGAACTTCAACACTTTCCAAATTTACGGAAGCAAGGGCAGCATCGCCTACAATCAAGAGCGCATGAACGAATTGGAATTCTACGATCGCACCGAACCCAACGAACTGCAAGGCTTCAAGACCATCCTGGTGACGGAGGCCAATCACCCTTACACCGGCGCCTGGTGGCCGCCCGGGCATATCATCGGTTACGAGCATACCTTCGTTCATGCCATCCACGATTTCCTCGTGGCAATCGAAGAGGACCGTCTGCCGGAACCGAATTTCCGCCAAGGAGTCAGGAATCAAGCCGTGCTCGACGCGGTCGAACGCTCAGCCAAATCGGGCCGATGGGAGAAGCCCCATCGGTAGTGGTCTTGGGTAGCGGGCAATGCTCCAGGAGCGGGATTGAGATTTATCCGCCAGGACCCTTCCATGCCCTACATGATGGGAATCGATGTTGGGACCACGGGCACGCGAGCGGTGATTGTTCGCCCTGATGGTCATGTGGCAGGCGCCGCTACCGGCGACCACCAGCCGATGCGCATGCCCAGGCCCGGCTGGGCCGAGCAGGATCCCGAAGACTGGTGGCAAGCCACGCTGATTGCGATCCGCGCGGCTCTTGACCAAGCGAGCTTGAAAGGGTCCGACATTGCCGCCGTGGGTTTCTCCGGGCAGATGCACGGCGTCGTGCTTCTCGACAGCGCCTTGGCGGTTCTCCGTCCATCGCTGATTTGGTGCGACCAGCGCAGCCAGGCCCAATGCGATTGGATTACCGGCGAGGTGGGGGCGAAGCATCTCATCCAGTATGTCTCCAACCCTGCACTGACGGGGTTCAGTGCCCCCAAAATCCTCTGGGTTCGTGACCACGAACCTAAGACCTTTGAGCGTGCCGCGCATTTTCTGCTGCCCAAGGATTTCGTGCGCTTCCGCTTGACCGGGGAGTTTGCCACCGATGTATCGGACGCTTCCGGAACCCTCCTTTTCGATGTCACCCATCGGCGCTGGTCGTCGGAGATGCTCGGGGCGCTGAAAATCGATCCGCACATCCTGCCTCGAGCCTATGAGTCACCGGAGGTAACGGGTAAGATCACGCCGCAAGCGGCGGTTTTGACGGGTCTCAGCGCGGGAACGCCGGTCGTAGCGGGCGCCGGCGACCAAGCGGCGAGCGCCGTCGGCAATGGCGTCGTTTTGCCGGGACTCACCTCCGCCACCCTGGGTACTTCGGGCGTGATCTTTTCTTATACGGAGGCGCCGACCCTGGACCCCCGCGGGCGCATCCACACGTTCTGCCATGCGGTGCCGGGGAAGTGGCATGTCATGGGCGTTACACAGGGCGCGGGGCTTTCGTTGCGTTGGTTTCGCGATCATTTCGGCGCGGCAGAATCCTGGTACGCCCGGCACACGGAGGTGGACCCCTATGAGCTGATCATCCGCGAGGCCGAAAGAGTGCTCCCGGGAAGCGAGGGCCTTTTGTGGCTGCCTTATCTCATGGGCGAACGGACCCCTCATCTGGACCCGCAGGCGCGCGGCCTGTGGTTCGGCCTGACCGCGTCGCACACCCGCGCCCATCTGATCCGGTCCATCCTGGAAGGCGTGGCCTTCAGCTTGCGGGATTCCTTGGAGATCTTCCAAGAGCTGGGCATTCCCGTCGAGCAGATCCGCGCCTCGGGAGGCGGCTCGCGCAGTTTCTTGTGGCGGCAAATCCAGGCGGACCTCTTCGGCAAAGAACTTGTCACACTTCGTACCTCGGAGGGGTCGGCATTTGGCGCGGCCCTGCTGGCGGGGGTGGGGGCAGGGATTTACACTTCCGTGGAAGAGTCCGCGGATGAGGCCATCCAAGTGAAGGAGCGCATGGCGCCGAAACCGGATAATGCCAAGGTCTACGACCGCTACTATCACGTTTATCGTAACCTCTACCCGGCCGTGAGAGAGTTTTCACACGACCTGGCAAAGTTAGGGGCTGGCGAGTCTTGACGCCCCGGGAGGAAGGGCCCTGCGGGTCATGCGGCTTCATGTGGGAGAGGAAATCACCATGAAAACCCTGGCCGCCGTTGGCGCTTTCGTCACCGTGTTTTTGGCGCTCCCGCCGCAAGGTGCTGCTCTCGAGAATTATTCCGTCTCGGCCAGGGCCGTGGAGGGTCACACGACCTACCACTTGTTGGATGCCCGCCGCAAAATGGATCTGGGGATCATTCCCGATATGGGCAACTTTGCCTACGAGTTCAAGGTGAACGGCAAGGATGTTCTGATCCCTCCGGAGTCACTGAAAGCCTATCTCGAAAAGCACTGGTTTGGTTGGGGCATTCCCTTTCTCGCCCCTTTCGCCAATCGCATCGACCATGATTACTACTATTTCCAGGATAAGAAATACCTGTTGAATGATAGCCTGGGTAATCTACTGCGAACGCCCAACGCCAACCTTGTCTTGCATGGATTGCTGGTCTTTGACCCGCATTGGGAGGTGGTAAAGACCGGGGGCAGCGATGCCACAGGCGCGTTTATCACCTCGCGCTTGGAATTCTATAAATACCCTGACCTGATGGCGCAGTTTCCCTTCGCGCACGTTTATGAGGTGACCTATCAGCTTAAGGACGGGCAATTGGAGTGCGTCACGAAAGTGACGAATGTGAGCAAATCCCTGATGCCCGTTCACTTCGGCTACCATCCTTACTTTCGTCCGGACGGCCCTCGCGAGGAATGGACCCTGGGAATCGGCGCGCAAAGGCACTGGCCCGCCAACGAGGCTCTTATCCCTTCCGGTGATACCGAACCGACGGATCGCTACCTTCCCGGCGCTACCCAAACGTTTACACTTGGCCGGCAGTCTATCGACGCCGGTTTCTCCCAATTCCAGCGCGACGCCCAAGGATTGGGTCACATCTGGACGAAAGGGAAGGCCGAGAGGGTAGAGGTTGTCTACGGGAAAGAATTCGATTATGCCATTGTTTACGCACCGGGCGACAACACCCTGATCTGTATTGAGCCGCAAACCGGCCCAACCAACGCTTTCAACCTGGAACATGAAGGCAAGTTCCAAGGTCTGGTTACACTCGACCCTGGAAAAACATTTCAGGCGACTTATTGGATTATTCCGACCGGTTTTTGAGTGAAGATCGTTCGGCCGAGGTCAAGGCAATGAAACGACCGATGCCTTTGCTCGCCACACTCAGCTTTCTTCTTCTGATGGTGGGCCCGACCCTTCCGCAAGCACATCGCAGTTTGGACAGCGCCGCCGTTTCGCCGTCTTCAATTTCATTCCTCTCCAGGGGGGCAGGTATGGCAACTCCTCGTCAACCCTACTCTGCGACACTCGAGCGAACACAATTCAAGGGATGGGATGTTTATAAGCTGAGCAATGGCCTGGTGACGCTTTTTGTTGCCCCGGATATCGGCGGGCGTGCTATCCAGCTCCGGCTTGCCGAGCACGACTACTTTTTCGTGAACAAGGATCTCGAGGGAAAAGTCCTGCCCGAGTCGGAGAACAACGTGAAGGCCGGTTGGGCGAACTACGGGGGAGATAAGGTTTGGCCGGGTCCTGAGGGGTGGATGAGCGACAATGATTGGCCAAGCATACCCTACTATATCTTGGACGGCAGCCGCTTCAAGTCGGAAGTCGTCGTCGACACGCCCGCGGAGGTTGCGGTTCGTGTGACCAGTCCGGAGGATCCCCGCAGCGGCGTCCAGTTCCTCCGAACTTACCATGTTTTCGCGAGTACGACACGTATCTCGGTCGATCAGGTGATGCGGAACATCAGCCGGCGCCAGATTCGCTGGGGCGTCTGGCATCTGATCCAGAATGACGCCGCTGACGCCCACGATCCTTCCAAGCCCAATCCTGAGCTCTACATGTACCTGCCGCTTAACCCCCAAAGCAAGTATCCTGATGGGTATTACAACCCTTATGGCGAAGCACGGCACCCAAGTTACGAGGTGCTGCGCGGCGGGCAGATGCTGCGTATTCATTACCTTTATCACGTGGGGAAGATTGCGGCGGATTCTAACGCGGGATGGTACGCGGTTGTGAACGGGCAAAAGAACATCGCTTTAGTGGAGAATTTCAAATTCTTCCCGGAGCGGGAATATCCGGATGGCGCCTCGGTGGAATCCTGGAACGATGGGCCGGGAACCTTCTCCCGCGGCCCCTTCGATCAAACTCTTGAGAATGATCCGGCGAAAACCCCCTACTTCCTTGAGTCAGAAGTCCTGAGCCCTTATGCAACATTGGACCCCGGTGAGGAATATGCATTCCCGATTTACTGGTCTCCCACGCGAGTGCCCAATCCTCTTCGCGATGCCCTTTGGGCCGGCGTCGTCAGTGAGCCGCTCTCCGCAAAGCTCCAAGACGGCCGCGTTATCCTGAAGGGCACTTTTGGAGTCTTTGTCCCGGGGATATTGCAGGCAGATTTCTACAGCGTCGTGGGCGAGGAGTTGGGCCACGAAGCATTGCAAGCCGTCGACCCACGCGAAGTGGTAAGGTTAGAGAAGTCCGTTCCGGCGCCCGCCAACGCCTTCCGTGTCAGCGTGAGCGTGCATGACTCTGAGGGAGAGAATCGCGGTTGGCTTGGCAACGTCATCCTGAGACCCCGCCGGTAACGTTTCTGGCGCGGGCTCAATCGGGATCATACCTGATCCCCTACAGTATTTTCCGGGAGAAACAAATCATGGCAAAAACTAAACAGATCACGGCCTGGGTTGAGAACAAGCCCGGCGAAATTGGACGCATTGCAGAAGCGCTGGGCAAAGCGAAGGTTAACATTTCGGCCTTAACCTGCTGGGGAACCGGGGGCGAGAGCCCGATTCACCTTCAGGTCAGCAGTCCCGCCAAGGCGAAGAAGGTTCTTCAAGATCTCGGCCTGCGCATCACGGAGGAAGAGGTCCTGCGCCTGACGTTGCCTGATAAGCCGGGCGTTCTGGGTACAGTAGGAACTCGGCTGGGGGCGGCGAATATCAATGTTGAATACGCTTACGCCAGTGTCGCAACGGGAAGCAAGAAGGCGGACCTCATCTTGGCGGTTTCGGATGTATCCGGCGCCGCCAAGGTGCTGCGCGGCCTCTAGTCGAAGCCCCGCCCGGAAGTGGGGGTAACTATGGGGGACGTCCGCAACCGCGCGCGGATCAAGAAAAAGGATAGCGGTTTAGCTCCAGCGCGCGGTCGGCCAATTGGCGCCTCAAGCCAACAGTATCCGGCGGCGTCCGCTTAAGGAATCGGCGCAAGAGGGAAAGGTGTGTGCGCAGCGTGTCGCCTTCCGCAATGCGTGCGAGCGCCCGCCGTGCTTCGATTTCGGCCTGATCCGCCGCCTGGTGGAGGTAGGCGCGCGCGACGGCAATTTCCAATTCGCCGGTTTCCGGCGAGTTTTTCCCCAATTTCTTTTGGGTACGGAGCAGAACGCTTTCCATGGCGTAGATAGCCATCACCAGGTTACTGATCACGCCGATGACTTCCTGCTCCTGCTCCATCGCCAGCATAAATCGTTGGACGGCGCTTCCCGCCACCAGCAACAGCACCTTCTTCGCTCCTTCCACCAGTTTTGTCTCCTCGGCAAGCGGCCGATCATCAAACGAATCCTCGGAGGGCGCCATCCCCAGAACTTCCTCGGCCAGCTTTCGTGCCTCGGGCAGCAAAGCCAGTTGGCCCTTCATTGAACGCTTCATCAGCATGTCGGTAATCAGCAGTCTGTTGATTTCGTTGGTGCCTTCGAAGATTCGATTCACACGTTGGTCGCGATAAGCGCGCTCGACTTCGTAGTCGCTGGAGAATCCGTAGCCCCCGAAAATCTGCACGGCCTCATCGGCAACGAATTGCAGGGTCTCGGTCCCCATGACTTTCAAAATCGAGCACTCCACCGCGTATTCCTGCAAAACCTCCATGATCTGCTTCGGCGCGGTCGGCGCCCCCTGTTCAATTCCCTTGAGCAGCGCATCAATCAGTCCACTCGTCCGGTAGGAGATACTTTCGATGGCGTAGGTTTGCGTCACCATCTCGCCAAGCTTCTCCTTGATCATTCCGAAGTCCGCGATCTTACGGCCGAACGCTTGCCGCTCCCGGGCCCACTTCAGGGCGTCAACCAGGAGGTACTTGCACCCTCCCACGCACCCGGCGCCCAACTTGAAACGGCCCATGTTCAAAATGTTGAAGGCGACCCAATGCCCCTTGCCGATTTCTCCCAATACGTTCTCCCGGGGCACGGGGACGCCATCGAGATTTAGGGAGGTGGTGGAGGAACCGCGGATTCCCATCTTGTGCTCTTCCGCGCCAAGGGAGAGTCCCGGAAAGGTGCGCTCCACGATGAACGTCGTGAATTTATCTCCATCCACCTTGGCGAAGACCACGTAAATATCCGCGATGCCGCCGTTGGTGACCCACATCTTGGTGCCGTCGAGTGTGTAATACTTTCCGTCCGGACTGAGCGTCGCTCGAGTCTTGCAATTCAGTGCGTCGGACGCCGACGACGCTTCACTCAGGCAATAGGCGCCGACCCACTCCGCGCTTGCCAGTTTGGGGAGGTATTTCGCCTTCTGTTCTTCCGTCCCAAAAAAGGCGATGGGGAGTACACCGATGCCCGATTGTGCGCCGGCGGTTGCCGCCCAGGATCCATTGCGCGCCATTTTCTCGGCGACCAGAATGGAAGAGACCTTGTCGAGCTCCAGCCCGCCGAACTTTTGCGGCACATCCGTAGCGCACAGGCCCACTTCCGCCGCCTTTTTCAAGAGCTCGCGCAGCAGCCCGGGCTTTTTCTCTTCGATGTCCTTCACCCGCGGCGCAATTTCCCTGTCGACGAACTCCTGCGCCGTCTCGGCAATCAGCCGATGCTCATCCGTAATGTCCTCCGGCGTGAAGATTTCCTCCGGCGCCCGGGACTCGATCAGGAAACTGCCGCCTTTAATTCGCTGCGTGGTGGTTCGAGGCGTATCTCCCATGCTTTCCCTCGGCAATTTCTGGCTTTTAATTCCAGGCCCCACCGGCGGCACAACGTGATACGCCAACCCTCAGCTTGCCGCGGGCGGTTGCCAGAGTTCGATGCGATTTCCCTCGGGGTCCATGATCTACGTTAAGTTCTCAAAAATCCCCGCCGCGCCCATGCCACCGCCCACGCACATCGTGACCATGCCGTAGCGCGCTTTTCTTCGCGCCAGTTCGCCCAGCAAGCTCGCGGTCAGTTTCGCGCCCGTGCAGCCGAGCGGATGACCCAGCGCAATAGCTCCGCCGTTCACGTTGGTCTTTTCCAGGTCGAGCTCCGCCAGCTTGACGACGGAAAGCGCTTGTGCCGCGAAGGCCTCGTTGAGTTCAATGACTTCCATTTCCGCGAGTGTCAGTCCCGCAAGCTTCAAGGCCTTGGGCATGGCATAAACGGGACCCACTCCCATCTCTTCCGGCGGACACCCCGCCGTCGCAAAGCTCACGAAACGTGCCAGCGGTTTCAGGCCCAGCGCCTGCGCCTTTTCGCCTGACATCACCACCGCGGCGGCCGCGCCATCGCTCATCTGTGAGGCGTTTCCCGCCGTCACGCTTCCATGCGCGTGATACACGGGTTTGAGTTTATCGAGCGCCTCTCGGGAGGTATCGCGCCGCGGCCCCTCGTCGGTGTCGAAAACCCGCTTGCGCGTCTGCGGTTTGTTCCCTCCGTTCAGGCTCACTTCCACGACTTCCAAGGGCACGATCTCCCGCTGGAATTTGCCCTGCCCGATGGCAGAAATTGCCCGTTGGTGGCTGCGCAGCGCGAACTCGTCCTGTTCTTCCCTGGAGATGTGATACTTCGCGGCCAGGTTTTCTGCCGTCAGCCCCATACTCAGATATGTATCCGGGTAATGCTCCATCAGGTAAGGGTTCGGAGAGAAATGGTATCCCCCCATGGGGATCATGCTCATGGTTTCGGTGCCTCCCGCCACGACCACCTCCGCGAAGCCTGCCAGGATGCGCTCGGAAGCGAGCGCGATGGCTTGCAGTCCCGATGAGCAAAAGCGGTTGATCGTCATCGCCGAGCAGGTCACGGGAAGGCCGGCGCGCAGCAAGGCCACGCGCGCCACGTTGTGGCCCTGCTCCGCCTCCGGCATCGCGCAGCCCAGGATTACGTCCTCGACTTCGTTTGGGGCCAACGCCGGCGCCCGCCGCAGGACTTCCTGGATCACCGCCGCCGCCATGTCATCAGGCCGCGTCGAGCGCAACGTGCCCCGCGGCGCCTTGCCCACGGCCGTCCGTGCAATGGAAACGATCACCGCATCGCGCATGCTTTCCTCCTGCCTTGTTCCCCACGCCCCCCTATCGATAGGATGCGAAGGTGCTCCCCCGCGACGGTGCTCAGGGCATTCCCCCGCGCCCCTGACCCGGCCTTAATTCCTCAGCGGCTTTCCCTTCTTCAGTGTGTACTGAATGCGCTCGACCGTTTTCTTCTGTCCGCAAAGGCTGACGAAGGCTTCACGCTCGAGGTCCAGCAGATATTGCTCCGATACCGGTTGCGGTGACGTGAATTCGCCGCCCCCGGAGAGCACCCTGGCGAGTTGCGTCCCTACGACCACATCGTAGTCGGAGATGTACTCCGCGCGGCGCATCAGGTGAAGCCCCAGCTTCATCTTGGTGAAGGCCGGCTGGCCCAGGGCGCGAACATCCTCGCGGGGCTTGCCGGGACGATATCCCAGGCGAACCAGGTCGAGCGCCAGTTGTTTTGCATCCGCGATCTGCCGGTCACGGTTCATGCTGATGGAATCCTGAGGTGATAGATACCGTAACCGGCGGGCTTCCTCGGCGCTGGTGGAGACCTTGGCCATGCCCAGGGTCAGAAACACCTCTTTCACATAGGTGAAGGGGTCAGCTTCCGGATCCGCGGGCACGGCATCGAGCGCGCGCAGCAGCATCTCCTTGGCGCCACCGCCTGCGGGTATCAGCCCCACTCCGGTTTCGACCAAGCCCATGTACGACTCTGCCGCGGCCCGCACCCGCGTGGCGTGCAGGCACATTTCTGTTGCTCCCCCCAGCGCCATCCCGAAAGGCGCCGCCACCACGGGTTTGGGCGCGTACTTCAAAGCCATGTTGGCATTCTGAAAGGCGCGTACGGCCTGGTGAATCTCATCCCACTCACCTTCCTGAATCGCCATGAGGACAAGCATCAGGTTCGCGCCCACGCTAAAGTTCGACGCTTGATTGCCAATGACCATGGCGTCGAAGCCTTCGTCGAGAGCCTTCAGCCCGGCGTGCACCATTTGCACCGTGTCGGGGCCGAAGGTGTTCATTTTGGAGTGAAACTCCAGGCACAAGACGCCGTCACCCAAATCAATCAGGCTTGCGCCGGCGTTCTTCTTGAGTTCCTTTTTCCGTGCCTTGAGCGCCGGGAGGAGGATGACACCCGGCCTATCCGCAAGAGGGCGATAGCCAGCGGAAGCCAGATCAAAGTAGGTCGTGAACCCCTCCAATTGAGCGTAGAACGATTTTCCCCCTGTATCTCGCAGGCGCTCCACCAGGGGCGGTAGGGGGCGCCCCTGCTTTACCGCATCTTCCACAATTCGCTCGAAACCGATTGCGTCCCACAGTTCAAAGACGCCCATCTCCCATTTGAAACCCCACTTCATCGCGTTGTCGATGGAGACAATGTCATCGGAAATCTCCGGCACCCGCATCGCGGCATAATGAAATGTGTCGGAGAGGATCTGGCGATAGAACTGGCCGGAACGGTCTGCGGCCTGAAAGAGTATTTTCACCCGCTCGCCGAGATCCTCGACATGGCGCGCCAGTTCGAGTGTTGGAAAAACCGGCCGCTTTCTCGCCCGGTACTCGAACGTGCGGAGGTCGAGCGTCAGGATCTCATCCGGGTCTTCGCCCCGGCTCTTAACCTTCTTGTAAAATCCTTGGCCCGTCTTATCGCCCAGCAGGTTGCGGCGCATCATCTGATCAACAATATCGGGGATTTCGAAGAGGTCACGGCGCTCGTCGTGCGGCAAAGACTCACGCAAGTTCCGCACCACGTGCGCCAGCACATCCAGGCCGACAATGTCCAGGGTTCGGAAGGTGGCGGACTTGGGCATGCCCAGGACCGGACCGGTGAGCGTATCAATCTCCTCAATGGTGTAATCATCCTCCTGCATGATGCGCAGGACGTTCAGGGTCGTGAAAGTCCCCAGGCGATTGGCAATGAAGTTGGGCGTGTCCTTGGCGCGGACAATGCCTTTGCCGAGCACCGCGTCGCCAAAGCGCGCGATCGCCTCCACCACTTCCGGAAGCGTGTCTTGGGTGGGAATGATCTCCAGCAGCGGCAGGTAGCGCGGCGGATTGAAGAGGTGTGTGCCCAGGAAGTGCCGGCGAAAGTCCTCGTTGCATCCTGCGCTCAGAGAGGAAATGGAAATTCCCGACGTGTTCGAACTGACGATGGCGCCCGCAGAACGAACGGCTTGGACTTTCTCCAGCAGCGAGCGCTTTACGGTAAGATCCTCCATCACCGCTTCGATGATCCAATCACAATCCTTCAGCCCGGCGAGATCGTCTTCAAGGTTCCCAATAGTGATCAGGCGCGCTGCCTCCGGGACAAAGAAAGCAGCCGGGCGCGACTTGATCGCCGCATCCAAGCCCGCCCGCGCCAGGCGGTTGCGAACTTGCGGCGCATCAAGCCCCAATCCCTTGGCTTGCTCGTCGGGCGTTAACTCTTTAGGAATGATGTCGAGCAGCAGACATGGAACGGAGGCGTTGGCCAGATGGGCCGCAATGCGGGCTCCCATCGTCCCCGCGCCCAGAACGGCCACCTTGCGGATATCGCGCATAAGTTGCCCCCAGCCAGTTGCTGCTTAAAAGAGAGACTCATTATCACGGATGCCCGGAAGGCGGTCAAGCTGTGAGGAAATAGGGTAGTGTCTCAATTTGAATTTTCCCCCTCTTGACTCACCCCGCAAGCCTGCCATAATGAGGTCATGGCGAAGCGTCCCCGTGACCCAAACCAACTTGCAAAGATGATCGTGGATATTGCGACCGGGGAAGTCAAGGATACGGTTAGCGAAGCCAAGCGGCATCCTGAGAGTGTTAGAGGCCGGGCAGGCGGCCTGCAAGGGGGAACTGCGAGGGCACAGCATCTATCTGCCAAAAGACGTGCTGCTATTGCGAAGAAGGCGGCAGATTCCCGCTGGAAGAATCGATAGTTGGTTGAGCCGTAAAGCTTGCGAGCTTCTTCCTTTTTTCAGATTCCTCCGAAAAACTCTTTATAAATGGTTCAAGATATTTACTTTCCATTTTGAACTTGATTTGGTGTTTTTCGTTATCATCTTCGATGGCTCGTGGGCCGAATCTACTAAACAACTTTTCACACACGTCGTATCCTTCATCGCTAAGAGACTGCATAGTTCCATCTGCCGACAAGATATCAATAGAGAGTGCCGATTCGGAAACCCCCGGTACAAGGTCGCTGAGCATCTTGGCTTCATAGAGAACATAGATAGTTCTTAACAGCGAATCATCTGAACTCTGGCCACGTCGGCAGAGAACTCCCAACGCGGAAGCGTAACCAGAACCGATTGCAGCAAAGTCGGTCTGCATCGAGAAGATTTTATCGGTTGGGGCTTCATCATCGACAACTGCAATCACAGAAGACCGCTCATTCTTCTTTTCTAGGTAGTCATAAGTATCAATAAACCCACAAATGATAAGGCTGGCGCCGAGACGGATTTTTTCTACCTGTTCAACATGCTGTCTAAAAAATTCATCGGGGAATGTTGCTTTCCCTTTGGCTAGGAAGTCTCGGTAGGTTATACCAAGCATTTGTTGGGTGAAATCATCTGCTAAGGTCGCTTTTCTCTTGTGCATTGGGGCTTTTAGTTGATCGTAGATGTTATCTTGTTTAAGGTTGGCGCTCTTCAAATCCTGCTGGTACACTGAAACAAGCGCTACTTCGGAAGGACCTTCCCCAGCCAATAAAACCGGCCATCCATCTTTTATGAAAGATAATTTGTCGGCATTTTCATGGCTACCGATTGCCGGAAACTCAGCCCGCCAGTCGGTGCACATCACGATTTTTGGGTCATCTCCATCTGAGCAAGTAGCGGCTATGCAAAGGCTCATGCGTTTCCTCCTCTCGCGTACTGGCCCAAGTTTATAGAATTTCGGATGAGATTTTCGGAAAGCGATTCTTGTGGACACGCATCCCCCGACCGGCGTAGATTAAAAACCGGTCAAGGTACGCGCTACTGGCTGATGCGACTCAGCACCCTTCGCGCGTGCGTCCAAAGGGTTGGGCCAACACTCGAATCCTATACCTTGGAGTGTGCCCGATGCAATCCCCTAATTCTTCTTCCGAAGCTTGTCGAAAGCCCTCTGTGCCATCACAAACCACTGAGAGTTTATCTGAGCAGACTCGGCGACTGCTGGGCCTGCAAGGGCTTCCTCGTATCTCTTTCGAAACTGCGGGTCGGACTTTTCCATTACAACGATCAAGGCAGCGACAGACCTTCGCAACTCAAGGAAAGAGTTTAGCTGGTCGGAAAGAACCTGGGCCAACTCGAAGAAGTCTCCCATAAGGAAATCCTCCTTTGTCGTTTAGTCACGGGGATTCTATCGCGCGCTAAGCAAGTACCCGAAAGATTTTACAATTCAAACTGAACTTTGTACTTGACAAATAGAAATCCGTCAAGCATAATATTCAGTATGAATAAGCTAACCACTGAGAAGCGCACACAGATTCTAGGGATGTTGATTGAGGGCATGAGCCTACGGGCTACCAGTCGCCTTGCCGATGTTTCGATCAACACCGTTACAAAGCTGTTGGTAGATGCTGGTAACGCCTGCGCCAACTATCAGGACCGCACGCTTGTTAACCTCAGATGCAAGCGCATTCAGTGTGATGAGATTTGGGCTTTCTGCTACGCCAAGGAAAAGAACGTCCCCGCCGATAAGAAGGGGCAATTCGGATATGGCGACGTGTGGACTTGGACGGCCATCGATGCGGATACTAAGCTTGTGCCATCGTTCATGGTGGGCAACCGCGACGCACAGACGGCGCGTATATTTATTGACGATCTAGCGTCTCGCCTTAGTGGCCGCGTCCAACTTACAACGGACGGTCTCAAGGTTTACTTAGAAGCCGTCGAGGGTGCATTCGGATGCGATGTTGAATATGCGATCCTGGTCAAGACCTATGAATCAAGCCAAGAGGAAACCCGCTACAGTCCGCCCGTATGCACTTCATGCGAGCGAAAGCCGGTAACAGGCAAGCCAGACCCCAAGCACATCTCTACCAGCTTTGTGGAACGCCAGAACCTAACTATGCGGATGGGTATGCGGAGGTTCACTCGCCTGACGAACGCGTTCTCAAAGAAAGTCGAGAACCACGCCTATCAAGTGGCCCTTCACTTCATGCATTACAACTTCTGCCGAATCCACCAAACACTTCGATGTACCCCCGCGATGGAAGCCGGGGTTTCCGATCACGTCTGGAGCATCGAAGAAATCGCGGAGCTGCTGCCTGAACCTACTTTCGGACCACGCGGACCATATCGGAAGAATAAGTCAGCTTGTGCCTAGGTTCAACCTAGCGGCCCGAACCTACGCTCGATAGCCTCAACCTCATCTGGCGTAAGGTCGGGATTGGGTTCGCCAGTTGTATCAACTGGATATTGTGGCCCGGTTGGATGAGGAAAATATTTAGAGGGGTCACCTATCGTTATGCCTACCCGGTCGCGGATTTCCCATGTTCCTACCTTACCGATTCCCCGCTCGCGTAATTTGGCGAGAACCTGGTTGAGCCGCATCGTTAGGCTTGCGCAGCCTGTAACGCTTCGAGAGCTTGGTGGCGATAGACCGGTAGCGAGACGACCCTTCGGCTAACCGGTAATACGACTGGGGGAACCTCAACCTCTAAGTGAGCCCTTTCGAGTTCACGGGCGCTCGATAATGTATTCCAATACTGCCCCGGAGCTTTGAAGCACAGTTGCTCAAAATTACCGCTCATATAGCATGCAGCTATCTGTTGCAAAACAACAGCGTTGAGGCGAACCTCAGCTTGCTCCAAATTGTCACCACTAGTGACAAGGTCAAGGTCAAGACAATGGGCTACCGTTTTCGCTCCCTTGTGGCTGAAAAGATAGTGCAGGGCCGTAAGTATTGTTCCTGGTTGATTGCTCATTGTGGTGTCCTCCGTGTAGAGACACCTATCACGTTGATCTCCACTGTACCACACAATTCTCCATTTAGAAAGATGTTTTTAAGCATCCAAAAGATGCATCGGCAATTCTATTTCCAAACCTTAGATTATAAATTTCAAACTGAGACACTACCGGAAATAGGGTAGTGGGTCAATTTGATTTGCTGTAGCGGCGATCTCCGACCGCCGGCTTTTTGATTCAGTAGATTGCGGCGGTCGGAGACCGCCGCTACAGCAAATTGCCCCACTGCCGGAAATAGGGTAGTGTCAGAAAGTTGCGTTGATGGCGAAGGTCTATTGCAGGATTTGCAGCGGCTACTTTTCGGTGATGCCATGACGATCCTGACGCCTTGCTGGTTATAGATTCGTCCACACTCGCAAACCAATAGTTGGCCCTTGAGGGAAAGTGGGTTCCCGTAAACCCGCCAATGATCGAATTTGTCATCTGGCATGTCGGTGATGCGTGCGTTTGGGTCTTTGGCCAGCCGGCCGATTAGGAGGAACAATTCCGCCGCGTGACAATTTGTCACTTGCTTTAAGAACTTGGTGAAATCCAGGGGTTATCGACAACTCTGGGAATTTGTTGGAAATAAGACAGATAATCGTAAGAATCCGACCCCTGATCCGCTGGACCGCCGGTACCCTTGGATGTTATAGAAAACACAACCACTTATCTGGGGGCGACGGGGGAGTGGCGGAGAGCATCGGGGATTGTTGGACTATCCACTACTCAAGCGGACTGGTGGCCAGGGCGGGAGATGCCGAGCTTGGCCATGCGCGACTGGAGGGTGGTTCGTTTGATGCCCAGGCGCACCGCGGCGCCGTGCGGTCCGCCAATGACCCAATGCGTCTCGCTCAAGGTGCGCAGAATGTGATCGCGTTCTGCGGCTTCCAGCGTCATGGGAGAAGCTAGAGGGGTGTCGCCCGCAAGGCGATCCTCCGGCAAGGGCACGTGCAGGGCAGGACCGCGAGAAAGGATGACCGCCCTTTCAATGAGATTCTCGAGTTCGCGTACGTTGCCCGGCCAATGATAGCGTGTGAGCGCCTCCATCTCTTCCACCGGAATCGTTTCGATGCGGCGGTCCATTCCCTTGGCGTGCTTCTGTGCAAAATAGCGGACGAGCAGGGGAATGTCTTCACGGCGCTCGCGCAGCGGCGGGACGACGATGGGGAAAACATTCAAACGATAGTAGAGGTCGCTGCGGAAAAGGCGCTCATCGACCATCTGCGGCAAGGTGCGGTTGGTCGCCGCGACGACGCGCACATCGACATGCAGCGTGCGAGTGCCACCCAGGCGCTCAAATTCCTTTTCCTGGAGGACGCGCAACAGCTTGGGTTGAAGTTCGAGCGGAACGTCGCCGATTTCGTCGAGGAACAGGGTGCCGCGATCCGCAAGCTCGAAGCGTCCGACCTTTTGCGCAATGGCGCCGGTGAACGCGCCTTTCTCATGGCCGAAGAGCTCACTTTCCAGCAAGCCCGTGGGGATGGCGGCGCAATTGACCTTGACGAAGGTGCGCTCGCGGCGCAAGCTCAAATCGTGAATGGCGCGTGCGATCACTTCTTTGCCGGTGCCGGTCTCGCCGAGAATGAGCACACTTGAATCCGTCGCGGCCACGGTTTCCACCTGGCTCAACACGCGCTTGAGCGCGGGGCTTTCGCCTACGATTTCTTCAAATGTATATTCGCTGCGGATTTCCTCTTCCAGATAAAGCTTCTCTTCGGCCAGCTTATTCTTGAGCTCGGCGATCTCGCGATAGGCAAGGGCATTCTCTATGGCAATGGCCACCTGCGTTGCCACGCGCATCAGCAGGTCGATATCCTCCCCGGTGAAGGCGCCGGGGCGGAGGCTGGCCAGGCTGAGCGTGCCCAGGATCCGGTTGGCGGTGATCAGCGGCACGACGCAGCCGGACTCCAGGCCCTCGGCCCGGAAGCGTTGGCTGATGGCGGAGGGGAAGCGTTTTGCGTCGGCGCTGGTGACGAGCGCCGGCTGGCGCGTGACAAAGACTTCTCCGGTCGGTGTACCCTCCAGGGGGACAACCATTTCCTCCTGAAGCAGCCCCTTGCTCTGGGGGAAATCGAGGGCGTGCAGCCGGAGCTGCTGCGTTGAGGGATCGAAAAGCGCCAGCCCGGCGTAATCATGATTCATCACGCGCCGCAGGCAGGCGGAAATTGCGGAAAGCAACTCGCGCAAGTCGAGCGTGGAGACCAGGGCGTTGTTCACTTCCAGCAGCAAGCGCAGGCGATCGCGCTCGCGCGCAAGTTCTTGCTGGTAGATCTGGGCGTTCTGGGAGTTCAGAGCGTTGTCGACGGCCACGGCCACCTGGGCGGCTACCTGCTGGAGGAACTCCAGGTCGGCATCGTCGTAGGCACTCGCTTCGACCGAGCCGAGGGCCATTGCGCCCACCCGCCGTTGGGCAGTGGTAAGGGGCAGCACGCAGAGTGACTGCACGCCCCCTTCGCGCAGCAAGTTGCTGACAATCGGAAAACGCTCGTCGTGTTCGAGATGGGAAATGACCAACGGCTGCTGGTTTTCCCAAACCAATTGGCGTACGTTTTCCGCCATGGGGATCTCAAAGCCCGGCTGAATGCGCGTGGGGAGCGAACCTTCGAGTACGTGCAGGCGGACGACGCCGCGCGCGAGGTCGGGCAGCGTCAAGCAGATGAAATCAAAGGTGACTAAACGCTGCAACAACGCGGCGAGCGAACGGAAAAGCTCCGCCAGGTCGCGATGCGCAGCAATGGATTCAGAAACCTGGAGCAGCGCGCGGTAACGCTCGACTGCCGCGAGGTTGGTGGGTTCGAGAGGGGCAGGGCCAGCCATCCAATGGAGCTTAGCATCCCTGCGTGTCGCGGCTCAAGGTGTGTGGCGGGACGAGTCGTGGTGTCATTGGGAAGCGGCACGGGTGTCCCGCCCGTGAACGGTCACGGCCAAGATGGCCGTGCCATAGCACATGACACCACTACCGGTAAGAGGCGTGCGGAGGAGAACTCACGCGGAAACCCGTGGCCATGAACGCACGTTCGCCGGGACCGAAATGTCGCCTTGATGAAGTGCGTGCCGAAAAGTATCATAAGTCTCTTTCCAGGTTTAAATCCGGATCGCCGCATGGAGCGATGGCTACAGGCCGGCAAAAGTTTCTGGGCCCGCTGGAGCGACGTGGCAGGTGCGTGCGTGCTCGCGGCTTTGGCCTTCTATTTCTTGAGTGGCCGTTTCACGAAGGTGCGGTTCGACCGCGAACGCATCGACGTCGAGGTGGAAGAGGGGCTGATTCACGTCCAGGGGCGTTATCATTACCAGAACACCTCCCGCTTGCCGGCCTTGCTGACTTTGGCCACTCCCTTCCCGGTGGACCAGGATCATCCCGCGCCGGAGGCATTTACTCTCGCCGAGGTGGACGAGGGCGGGCGCGTCGTGCAGGAACTCCTACTGCGTGGTCCCAAAAAGGCGCCGGGCGTTCGCCTGGCATTCCTCCCTCTCGAGGCCAAGTGGATTCAACTCGATTACTGGCAAGCCACGCGCAGGCACGAGGGGCGTTATCTGCTGACGACAACGCGCGCTTGGGGGCGCCCGATCGCCCAGGCGTATTTCCGGTTGCGGCTGCCCACGGACTGCCATCTGAATGCCTCGAACTATCCCGTGACTGAAATCCCCGGCGCGCACCGGTTCACCGCTTTTACCTTCTCGAGGACAAACTTCTTTCCTGACCAGGACTGGAGGTTCTCCTGGCGACTGGGGCAATCGGCGGCCGCCCGCCGCATGGGAGGTGCTCGGTGAAATCACGCCATCAGATCCTTCTCTGGTTGTTGTGGGTCTTATTTGCCGGCGCTGTCCCTGCTTATGCCAATAACCCGCCGCAACCGGATGGCCTCTACACCCTGATTTTGATTTTCCCGGTCGCGATACTGGGGTATCGGTTGGCCGGAGCCCGGGCGACCGAGAAGGAGCGCAAGTGGCGCGTGCGGATGGGCCTGCTGCTGGCTCTTTGCACGCTTCTCACCTTTGGCGGGACCATGCTTGCGCTGATTCCGCTCCTGATCATTTTCGGTTACGGAGTAAGGCGTGGCATCCAAGCGATAGCACGCGGGCAGGGAAAAAAGCGCGTAGCATGGGGGTGCGTCATCATCCTTTTCACGCTTTTCGCAGTGGCGAATTACCTGGTGTCTCTCGACAATCCACTTGAAGGGCCGTCGGTGGAAAACGGCGCGCTGGTGAATTTGCGAATCATCAACGTCGCCGAACAGGACTTTCAGAGCAACGCCACGCTCGATGCCAACAAAAACGGCTTGGGCGAATACGGCAGCCTGGAGCAGCTCCACAAGGCGCGCTTGTTGGGTGATATGACATGGACGCAGATGCAGAAGCCCGTCTACCGTTACGTCGTGGTCTTGACCGGCGACCCCACCCGGGATGAGGTGCAGTACTTTGTTTATGCCGTACCGGTGCATTACGGACATCCGCGCGCGGAGTTTTCCCTTATAAAGGCTTTGCGGCCCTATGTACCTTATGCGCGCCGCACCTTTGCGAGCGATGAGACCGGCGTGGTCAGGGCCGCAGACTTGGGCGGTTCGCGCGACGTAACGCGCACTGAGGCGGAGAAGTGGCCACCCATTTAGAACCAATCGCAATCCATCGCAGTTCATCAAAGGCTCACCCCCGTCCGGGGCGCACGGCTTCTCCATCCCGGTTTTAGCCCATCAGAAAAATAGCGGAACATCTGCAATTGGAGCGCACCATCATGGCGCGCGTGCAGGGAACGGTAGTCCTGCAAGCGATCATTGGCAAGGATGGGGCGGTCCAGGACCTGAAGGTCTTGAGTGGGCGCGCTACTTCTTTCCCTCTTCCTTCAGCCTTTCGCGCTGCCATTCCCCGTTGATGGCGGGATAGAACTGCTCGGGATGTTCGATGGCCCAAATCTGTTTGTGAATGATCCAGTTGTCGGGATCGAGGGCGGAGGCCTGCTGGAGGGCGGCCAGGGCTTTATCCTTTTGCCCGAGGTCGAGATAGGCGGTAGCAAGCCCCACCAGCGCCCGGGTGGATTTGGGATTCACGTCGAGCACGGACTGGAATTCGCGCCGGCCGCGGTCATCCTGTTTGCTCTCCACGAGGCGTTCCGCCAGCGTCAAGCGAAGATCCAGATTCTGCGGTTCGCGCTTGGCGGCTTCCTCCGCCTGATGGAGCGCTTCTCCCAGCGGGCGTGTGTATTCGCCCGCGGATTGCACAGCCGGCTGATGACTCGGAGCGGAAAGCAGACGTTCGATCGCTCCCGCGTCGGCCGGGTTCCGGACGTCGAACTCGCCGATCTTCACGTAACGGAGGATGCCCTGCTCGTCAACGAAGAAGCCGTTCGGGACCACCGGAAATCCGTACAGATCCCACAACCCCTGGGCGCGATCGACAGCGGAGGGAAAGGTTACGCCCGCCGCCTCGGTAAAGCGCCGCGCCACCTCCGCTCCTTGAGTGTCCATGGAGATCGAGAAGATTTCAAAATTCTCGTGTTGATGCTTTTCGTAGAATTTCTGCCAGACCGGCAGTTGCGCGCGGCACACTCACCACGAGGCCCAGTTGAAGATGAGCACGCGATGGCCGCGGAAATCGCTTAGCCGGTAGGTGGTCTTGCCGTCCAAAGAGGGAACCGTGAAGTCAGGCGCGGGCTCGCCGACCTGGACTTTTTGCGCCCGTCCCGAGGAAGGGTTTGCCGCCACGAGCGTTGCTCCCAGAATGAATGGTATCAGTGCGCGCATAAGGCCTCTCGATTTGCGGGAAGGTTGGCCCCCTCCCTGGGGGCTTACTGGTCCGCCTTGTCTGCACTCGGATCCACCGGCGCATACATCGTAGCCGCCGGATGATGGGATTGCTCGAAGGCGGTGATACGGTCGGCGATGCGCAGGGTCAGGCCGATATCGTCCCAGCCGTTCAGCAGGCATTCACGGCGGAAAGGGTCGACGCTGAACTCGAAGCGGAGCCCCGCGTCGTCCGTGATGGTTTGAGTTTGAAGGTCGACCGTCAGGCGATAGCCTTCCGTCGCCAAGACGCGGCGGAAGACTTCATCAATCTGCGCATCGGATAGGGTCACGGGCAGAATACCGTTCTTGAAGCAGTTGTTGTAGAAGATGTCGGCAAAGCTCGGCGCCAGGATGGCGTGGAAGCCATAGTCGAGGATTGCCCACGGCGCGTGCTCACGGCTGGAGCCGCAGCCGAAGTTGGCGCGCGCTACCAGCACCGACGCGCCTTTGTAGCGCGGCGCATTCAGCACGAACTCCGGGTTGGGGGTCTCGCCGTCGTCAAAATAGCGCCAGTCATAGAAAAGCACGCGGCCGTAACCCTCGCGCGTGAGCCACTTCAGGAATTGCTTGGGCACCATCTGGTCCGTGTCAACGTTCACACGGTCGAGCGGTGCAACAAGGCCGGTGTGTTTAGTAAATGATTGCATAGGTTTTTGTCCGTTGTCAGCTCACAAGCTCAAACTTTTCGATATTGGTAAGATCTGCCCACCAGCAGGCATTAGTTTTCTTGTCTGGAAAATCTTTCGGACGGTTGGTTTGAATTACGTCGTAAATGATCCCCGCATAACCGTCGCAATACTCACAATTCTCATGCAGCTCAAAGTTTAGCAATTTCAGTTCAGCGATTTCGCCGTCTTTAAAGAATACCCGGAGGATCTTCCCCTCGAGTTCACGGGAGAGTCCTTTGGTGTCCGTCGCCGTTGTCATTCCGCCGTGCCCAGGTTCCATCCGCGTATATCCACAAAGTGCCCCTCGATCGCTGCGGCGGCGGCCATCATGGGGCTGACCAGGTGCGTGCGGCTGCCTTTACCCTGGCGGCCTTCGAAATTGCGATTGGAAGTTGAGGCGCTGCGCTCGCCCGGGGGCAGCACATCGGGATTCATGGCGATGCACATGCTGCAACCGGCGTCACGCCACTCGAAGCCCGCGTCGCGGAAAATCTTGTCCAGGCCTTCCTTTTCCGCCTGCGCCTTGATTTGCATGGAGCCGGGAACCACCAGGGCCTCCTTCAAACTCTTCGCCACGTGTTTGCCCGCGACGACGCGCGCCGCCAGGCGCAGGTCCTCAAGACGGGAGTTCGTGCACGAACCGATAAAGATGCGGTCGAGCGGGATATCCGCGATGAGCGTGCCGGGCTTAAGCGCCATGTATTCGAGCGCACGGGTCGCGGCCTGGCGGTCCACCGGATCAGCAAAGGAGCTCGGCTCCGGCACGCGGCCCGTGACGTCCGTGACCATGCCGGGGTTCGTGCCCCAGGTGACCTGCGGCGCAATCTCCGCGGCGTTGAGGGTGATGACCTGGTCGTAAGTTGCGCCCGCGTCCGAAGGGAGAGAATTCCAGTAATCAACCGCGTCCTGGAATTCCTCGCCGCGCGGAACGAAGGGCCGGCCTTCGAGGTAGGCGAACGTGGTCTCATCCGGAGCCACCATGCCGGCGCGCGCGCCGCCTTCAATCGACATGTTACACACCGTCATGCGGCCTTCCATGGAGAGCCCGCGGATGGCCTCGCCGGCGTATTCAATCACGCGGCCATTGCCGCCGGAGATGCCGATCTTTCCGATGATGGCGAGAATGATGTCCTTGGCGGTAACGCCCGGTGTCCGCTTGCCGTCGACTTGCACCAACATGGTTTTCGATTTGAATTGCACCAGGCACTGCGTGGCCAGCACGTGTTCGACCTCGCTGGTGCCAATGCCGAAAGCCAGCGCGCCCAAGGCTCCGTGCGTGGAGGTGTGGCTATCGCCGCAAACAATCGTCAGGCCGGGCTGCGTGATGCCCAGTTCCGGCCCGATGACGTGCACAATGCCTTGATTGGGACTCTGCATGTCGAAAAGCAGAATCGCGTTCTCGCGGCAGTTGCGCGCCAGGGCGTCCATTTGCGCGGCCGCCACATTATCCGCAAGCGGCAGATGGCGGTTCTTGGTGGGCACGGAGTGGTCCATGACGGAGAAGGTCAGGTCGGGCCGGCGCACTTGGCGCCCCGCCACCTTGAGGCCGGAAAAAGCTTGCGGCGAGGTGCCTTCGTGGACAAGGTGCCGGTCAATATAGATGACCGCGGGCTGGCCAGGTTCCTCGGCGACGAGGTGGGCCTCCCAGATTTTTTCGTATAAAGTGCGAGCAGGCATAAGTTTTAACCAGTGGGCAGAATTTTCGATGTCGCCCCGGGAAGTTGATTATACGCTAGCGGGGTGGAAGTAGTAAATTCCCGCGGAGCTGGGGTAGCGTGTAGCGCGGATCCCCGTCTTTGGGATCCGCGGTTCTTCAGCCGCAAAATTACCAATCACCACGACGAGGGTTTGGGCAACACCTGCCCCGCTCCATTCGGTCAAATGCCAGAGGAAGAACCGCAGACAAAAGCGGAGGTCTGCGCTACGCTTGCTTTTAGCCTTCCAATTGGCATTCAAAGTGCGTCGCATCCTTTCAGACACGGTCTGCTTTTTGGCCGTGGCGGCTTTGGTTATGGTCTTGAATTCTTCGCTCTGTGCTGTCATTGACCAAAGGCCCTATTGGTGTTATAAGGGGGGCCATAATTTCGTCCCTTGACTTTTGGTTTCATATATTTTCGAAGGAGGCACTTTATGGATAGGCGCAACTTCATTAAGAAGGGGGCCACAGCCGCTGGGGGCATGGCCGCCTCGAACAAGATCCTCGAATCGCTCGCCAAGGCGGGTGAAACCGCGGTAAATCAAAAGCCCGTTCCAAACCTGAAGGGCCAAATGCCGTACGGCATCATCGGCAAGATGAAACTGAGCCGGATGATTTTGGGCGGCAACCTGATCGGTGGCTGGTCACATTCTCGTGATCTGATCTACGTTGAGGCGCTATTCAAGGCCTACAACACTCGCAGCAAGATCTTCGAGACCTTGGAGTTGGCGGAGGCGTGCGGAATCAACGCTTTCCTCACCAATCCGCTGCTTTGCGACGTCATCGACGACTATCATCGAAACGGTGGGAAAATCCAGTTCATTTCTGATTGCGGCCAAGATCCCGTATTGGAGGCGGTCCAGAAGTCTATTGACCACGGAGCGGCCGCCTGCTATATCCAGGGACTCATAGCCGATCAACTTGTTCAGGATAAGCAGTTTGACACGATTGCGAAAGCGCTGGAAATCATCCGCCGGAACGGCCTGCCGGCCGGGGTGGGCGCGCATAAGCTGGAAACCATCAAAGGGTGCGTCGATAAGGGGCTGCGGCCCGATTTCTGGATGAAAACCTTCCACCAGCTTAACTATTGGTCGGCCCGCCCGGGCGAACCCGAACACGACAATATTTGGTGCGACTCCCCGGAGGCGACCACCGCCTACATGCACAACTTGCCGGAGCCGTGGATCGCTTTCAAGACCCTGGCCGCGGGCGCATTGTTACCGGAGAGTGGCTTCCGCTACGCATTTGAAAACGGCGCGGATTTCATTTGCGTCGGCATGTTCGATTTTCAGATCGTGGATGACGTGAATACTGGGCTTGCTGTGCTGAACAGCGGGCTCACTCGCTCGCGCCAGTGGCGTGCGTAGCGCAGGTGGGCATCATCTGCTTGATGTGCCTGCGGTGCGCTGGAGTGAAGTCAACGTTGTTCCATCGAGACGCGACGGAGCCATCGATACCCGAACGAGGACAACCGCGACAATGAAAACCGGCAAAGGCCACCCATGGGTTGCTCTACTAGTGGTCTTCATTTTCGGCATTGTGCTCTACGGTCTAGTTCGGGCCTCAGTCTCCGCCCGACGTGCCAATGTTCACGCAGAACAATTGACAACCTCGTGGGAGTATGGCGGAGGGCCTGCGCGAGACCATTACTCCTCACTCACCCAAATTAATCGGTCAAACGTGAGCCGGCTCCAGAGGGCCTGGGCCTATGATACGGGAGAGAAGAAGTCGGGCGATTATGGGCTGGAGACGACGCCGCTTATCATCGACGGTGTCCTTTACGGATTGACGCCTTCGCAAAAGGTATTTGCCCTCAACGCTGCCACGGGCCAACTCCTCTGGAAGTTTGACTCGCACCTCTACGCGACCCAGCCGGATCGAGGTTTGGCTTATTGGACCAGCGGCAAAGATAAACGTATCTTCGCGGGAAACATGAATTTTGTCTACGCACTGAATGCTGAAACCGGGAAGCCGATCCCGGCCTTTGGGAAAGACGGTCGAATCGACCTCCGTGAAAATCTTGGCCGGGATCCCTCCTCCGTCTCGATTCAATTGACCAGTCCCGCGATCGTTTATAAAGATTTGTTGATCGTGGGAGGTGCGGAGCCGGAGACCCTGCCTTGCGCTCCCGGTGACATACGAGCCTACGATGTGCGAACCGGTCAGCTTCGGTGGTCGTTCCACACCATCCCCCATCCGGGGGAGTTCGGATACAACACTTGGCCCAAGGATGCATGGACATACGCGGGGGCAGCTAACAACTGGGGCGGCATGGCGCTCGACGTCACCCATGGCATGCTCTATGTCCCCACGGGTTCAGTCTCGCCGGACTTCTATAAAGTGAATGAACACGGCGACGACCTGTTCTCTGACTGTCTGATTGCTTTGAATGCCGAGACGGGCAAAATGATTTGGTATTTTCAAGCGGTCCGTCACGATCTCTGGGACCGGGACTTTCCCACGACGCCGGCGCTTCTAACCGTCCAGCGTAACGGCCGCGAGATCCAGGCGGTAGCGCAGACGAGCAAGCAGGGCTTCGTTTACCTGTTCGATCGCACCAACGGGCAACCGCTGTTTCCAATCGAATACCGCAAATACCCGCCCAGCACCGTTCCGGGAGACCTGGCCGCCACCGAGCAGCCCCTGCCCACCCAGCCGGCTCCCTTTGCCCGTCAGCTTCTCACCGAAGATATGCTGACGAACCGGACCCCCGAAGCTCACCAATGGGCCTTGGGCCAGTTCCGGAACTTTATCAGCGATGGGCAATTCGTGCCTTTCCGAGTCGGCAAACCCACCGTCATCTTCCCGGGTTTCGACGGCGGTTCGGAATGGGGCGGTCCGGCGGCAGATCCCGAAACGGCCGTCCTGTATGTCAATGCCAACGATGTGCCTTGGACCGGGGAACTGGCGAAGAATACGAGCACGGGAGGAACCGCGCGCGGCTTGTATGTCGACCGTTGCGCTTCTTGTCATGGGGTTAACATGGCGGGGTCGCCCCCGGAGTTCCCCTCGCTTCTCGGCATCAGCAAACGCCTCAGCCTCGCGCAAATTAGCAGCACCATTCAGCGGGGCGGAAAAAGGATGCCCAACTTTTCCGACCTTTCCCAAGAACAGTTGTCCGCTCTCGTCCAATACGTGGCCAGCGGAAAAAATGCGAGCGTCGAGAGCTCTTACTCGCCGGCGGTAACAGTGGCCAGGAGTTATTTCTTGACCGGATATAAAAGGTTTAGAGATCCCCAAGGGTACCCCGCCGCTCGGCCACCTTGGGGTACGTTGAGTGCGATTGACCTCAACACCGGCAAATATTTGTGGAAGATTCCCTTGGGTCAGTACCCTGAACTCGCCGAACAGGGCATGAAGAACACCGGCACGGAGAATTACGGAGGGCCAATCGTCACCGCCGGAGGGTTGCTGTTTATTGGAGCCACCAGCTTTGATAACAAATTCCGCGCCTTCGACAAGTCCACGGGAAAACTGCTCTGGGAAGCACTGCTGCCCTTCGCAGGAAATGCCACTCCCGCAACTTACCAAGTGAATGGGCGTCAGTATGTGGTGATTGCGGCCGGCGGGGGGTCCTCGGCGGCGGAACCCAGCGCTCCGACGGGCGGAGTCTATGTTGCCTTCGCACTTCCCTGACCGGGCCCGGGCGGCAACAAACGCTTCGCAAACTCTGATCTGTAGCCGCGGCTTGCGAGGTGCTCGCGGAGGTCGGCGTTCTCCTATGACATGGCAGAGAAATTTGGGGCATAGATGACGACGGGAATGCGTCCGGAGATCAGCGGTGTTCGCCCGCCGGTCGCACGTAGCCGAGGGGATGGTACTGGGCGAGGAGGTAGTTAAACAGCGGCTCCTCCGGCGTGCGCCGCACTTGCTGAAACTCTAAGGGCCGGAGGGCCCGCCGTGGGCCTTCCAGGCGAGTCGTATCGAGCAGCAGCGGGGCGTAATTCTTGTCAGCGGGCGAACCCTTACCATCCCCCACCCCAACGAATTTCGCGAGGCCTTGGCTCCCGTACGCTCAAGATAAAACCCCTATCCAACATTCCAGGCACTACATAGTGTAGTGAGGGAGTGCGCAGCCAAGGCAGGAATAGTCAAGCTGGCGCCTCAGGGATTGGGATTATGGCAAGTATTGCACCTCACGGGGGCGCCCTTCTCGTGATGACAGTCCACGCAAGCAACCATGGAGATCGATTTTTCCTTGGTGATTACGTCGCGTTCACCCACCGGCCCATGGCAAACACTGCATAGGACCTTGGCCTTCGTGTAATGGACGCCATGAGAAAAGTAGACGAAATCCGGAAGCTTGTAGATTTGTATCCATGGGACCGGCTTATGCTGTTGGTAATACTCAGTCAACTTAACGATCGCCGGGCTCTTTTGAGCGATGGTTGCATGGCACACCATGCACTGGGCTTCGGGGGGGTAGCTAATATCCTCCGCTGCTGAAATCTGATGGCAATTGGTGCATTGCTCGATAAACTGGGTGTGCAGCTTGTGGCTAAAGGGGATGGGCTGCGGCTTTGTAGCAGGCACAGCTTTCGATACCTGCTTGTCCTGGCTCCAGACCCTGGAACAAAAAAGCGTTGCCGCCAGGATCGTAAACGCCGCGGTTCCCCATAGGTGTTTTCCAGGTATGACCGAGAGGCTTCGCTTCATGCGCACCCACACTTGTAGCGCCGACCTTGAGGTCGGCAGGTGCTGACCTCAAGGTCAGCGCTACAACATCGACTACAACATCGACCGCTTGTCGTCAGGGGAGGGCAAACGCCACAAAGGCATCACCAGCCCTGGTGCGGGGCTTTCCCCCACCGCCGGCCGCAATCACCACATATTGCTTGCCGTTGGCTTCATAGGTAGCGGGGCTGGCATATCCGCCGGCGGGCAACTCGGCTTCCCAGAGTATTTTCCCCGTGCTCTTGTCAAAGGCACGGAATTTCTCATCCTGAGTAGCCCCAATAAAGACTAGCCCGCCCGCCGTTACAACGGAGCCGCCCATATTCTGGGTGCCGGTGGGCGGAATACCGCGCGCCCTCAATTCCTTGTGCTCCCCCAGGACCACCTGCCAAACAATTTCTCCCCGGTTCAGATCGATGGCGGTTAGCTGGCCCCACGGCGGTTTGATCGCGGCGTAGCCTTCCTGATCTACAAATCGTCTGGTGCCTTCCGCCAGTGTGTAGGGATAGCCGGAGCCAGGCGGGGCAGGTCGGAGCTTGATGATCCAAGGCTCATCGTGAGAATTAACGTAGTACCACCCGGTGCTGGGATCGAACGAACCACCACCCCAATCCGTACCACCGTCCAAACCGGGAAATTCCAGTGTGCCTTGGAAACTTGGTGGAAGCCATTCGTCCCCACTTCGGACCTGCTTAAATATTTCCAGCGCATATGCCCGGGCTTCGGGAGATATATTCGTAACATCGTCCGGAGTGAAAACCTGACGCGTGTAAGGCGGCGGTTTCAATGTCGTCAGTTGAGTTGGCCAAGCCTTCTCTCCTGGTACATCGGAGGCCGGAGCCGGCCGTTCTTCTACGGGGTAAAGTGGCTTGCCCGTCTCCCGATTCAACAAAAAGACTTGGCCAAACTTCGTATTCTGGGCCACCGCGCGGACTCGGCGGCCCTTAAGGTCGAGCGTTACGAGGCTGGGGGGACAAGGCAGGTCACGATCCCACAAATCGTGATGGACGACCTGATAGTGCCAGATGCGCTTTCCCGTCTTAGCCTCCAGCGCTATCACACAGTTTGCAAACAGGGCCTTACCCAGACGCTGACCACCAAAGTAGTCGAAAGCGGCGGACCCCGTGGCCAGGAATACCCACCCGCGCTTTTCATCGATTGAAAGACCGCCCCAATCGTTGGCGGCTTGCCCATTTTTCCAGGAGTCACCTTCCCACGTGTCCTGGCCGAATTCGCCGGGCTGGGGAATAGTGTGGAAGATCCACACCTGGTTACCCGTGCGCACGTCGAAGGCCCGTACGTGACCAGGCGCGGCGGGGTCAGGCCCCTCCCCATTCTCCGAGCCTAAGATAATCAAATCCTTGTAAATCGCTCCGGGAGAGGTCACATCGTAAAGCAGTCCGGAGATGTCCCGCCCCAGACCCTTGGTCAGATCCACCGCACCATTTTCGCCAAAGGATGAGACCAGGTTTCCGGTTTTGGCATCCAGGCAGATTAAGCGGTCGAGCGCCGTGAATAGGATTCGCTTCTCCTGCCCATCTTGCCAATATGTAACTCCCCGATTCACCCCGCGCGGCGAGGCGGCACCTCTTACCGTGGCATTTGCGCCTCGCGTTCCCAGTACGGTTACGAAGGGATCGAATTGCCAAAGCAAAGCCCCAGAGGCAGCATCCAAGGCGCAAGCTTTAATTTGCGCCGTGGTGATATACATAACACCATCCACCACGATCGGAGTGCATTCGATGGTCGTGCTCGGCCTCTTCATGGCGTCTTGCGTGTGATAGGTCCACGCCACGCGCAAATTGTGGACGCTCGAGCGATTGATCTGGTCGAGCGCCGAATACCGCATCGTCCCGGGATCCCCGCCGTAGTAGCGCCAATCCCTGCCTGCGCCTTCGATGGCCATGCCCCGAGGGGCTCCGGCTAATCTCCGTGATGAAGCCACCATCATTGCCGCGCTCCGCTTCAGAAAAGAGCGGCGGTCGATGTGTACCGGCATGATGCTCGACCTCCTTTTGGGTTTGGGTCGACTTAGCTTATATCCGTTCAAAATCGGCCAAGATCGGAAACGGCCATCGTTTGGCTCTTTCCCGCCAGATCTCCACCGGGCAATTCGAAGGTCACGTGCTGCTCTTTTTGCCGAGTTGTGAGAGTCAGGTGCACGAGCGAGACTTCCCCGCCCGGACTCGACACGGCAATGCGCGTTGAATTTCCATGCTCGACCAACAGCGCCAGGCACGGGTGATCGACTTTTACCGCCCAACCTGCCGCGAGCGGAACACTGCCTGGCCGGTAAAATACGATTTCCGCCACGCCCAGGTGGTCGTTGATCACGGCCTGCTGGGCAGTGGTGTTGGTGATAACCCGCACGGGCGGGCGCGCCACCCATTCCGCAAGCTGCGGCACGTTAGTGCCAGGCAGAACCGCGTATGAATATTGCGCGTCCTGCGGGTGCACGCCATGGTCAATCCAGAGCGCAAACACTTGTTCTGTTACTGGAGTAGGTGGATTCGACGTGCTGATGAACTTCCAATCCCCAGTTTGAGGTCCCACTTTGACGCTGGCATCAGCCGGTCCCAGGAACGTATAGCCGACCTCGTCGTGCAACACCCATGATGTTTGCTGCACTTTCGATTCGCCCGGCTGGACCTCATGCCCATCGATCATCACCGGCCCGTGCAGCAGCGTTTGGTTCAGGGTAGTCCCGATGGGCTCATCGCGCGTGGAGGTAATGCCCGCGCCCAGCGCCACGATCTCGCGGTCGAAGAAGAACCACGCTTTTTGGCCGTGCGTTAGCGCTTTAAACAGGGGAACAAGGGGCTGAGTTTCGCTCTCGTCGAAAACCATGGCAGCGGCGCCATAGGTACCGTCAGTGACCCCTCCGACGAAGGGTTCCTGCTGTCGAACATCTTTGGTAAATTCGTCGGTCGCATGCGGCGAAGTCACGCCCGGCAAGCGTCCCCAATCCAGGACGGGGAAGATATCTTTATATTCATCGCCCCGCCGTACGATCCAGGTGGTTCCGAAGGGAAGCCAGCAGCCTTTCACGTTTTCACCGTTAATGGTTTCAGTACCCACGGTCCGGTTGGAGATCATTTTGACGGACATGTAATACGCGTCGCGCTGGTGCGTCATGAAATCGGAGTTCCAGAAGTACCGGTTGCCCACAAAACTGGCCGGCGCTCCCGACCCCGCAATGTGTTTCTTGAGCGCACCCAACGCGGCGGCGCGCTCCGGCAGCAAGCCGGCAAGTTCATCGCATGCCGCTTCGAATTCCACGGCTCCTTCCGAGGCTTCTTTGCGGACCAGGGTACGGCCGTAGGCGCTGTAATCGAGCAACTTGCCGCGAAGCATGTGCCCGTGGCCCTCGAGCAGGTGATCGGCAAGTAACGAAAGCTTTTCATGAGTGAACGCATAGCGGGTTCCTTGAAGGAGGGTGGCGTATTTGCAGGTATCGACCATGAAGTCGTGGCCATACCCGCCGTTATAAAGTTGCGGACCGTGTTGGTGAAAACTGAAATCGCGCTGGATGCCTTCGCCGATGTTGATGCGGATTTCCCTTTGGATCGCTTCACTGCCGGCGGCAATGTCCTCAGGGGAGCGTGTCAGTATTCCGCGAATCAGTTGTTGCTCGGCGAACCAGACCAGGTTTTCCCCGGTGGCGTAGCGGGGATCGACTTCCATAGGGCAAGTGTAGTAGGTCAAACCCTGGCGGAGAAGGTCGGCCGGCAAAACATCCTCGAGCGGCACCAGGGTGCGCGTCAGCAGCAGCGGATGACCGATGGTGTTCTCCCACCACAACGTCAAAACGGGATGCCTTTTCGTGTACCAGCACTGGAGCCCGTGCTCGATGCCCTCGAGCATCTTCGCCGAGTGATAGTCCGGGCTGGCGAGACTCGCGTAGGCGCTCGCCATCTGGGCCAGCCGGCCCAAGTGCGCGTTGTTCCAGCCCGGACTACCGCCCACGTACTCGATGTCAGGCCAATGCCCGTCCTCCGCAACGGATGAAAGCCACTCCTCCGCGTGCGTGTAGTTGGGTTCACGCACGTCGTGCGAGTAGTTGGGGTAATTGGGAGTAAGAACCTGCGCCTTCAAGCGCCGCAGGATCAACCCTAGCTCATCCGCGACGGGCTCCGCCGAGCGGGGAGTCACAGGGTTGGCCTGTGGGTGTCCTCCCGGGCTTGCCGCCCCCGAAGTTCCCACCGCCGCCAGAATACACGCCGTTATAAAGGCAATGATGAAATTCATATAACGATCTTCACGATTTGCAACCATGGTATTTCTCCTTGTCACATGGGAACGAAATCACCTGCCGAGCCCACCCCGGCAGCGACCACCTTACCCGTGCTCGCCACCGACTCGCACTCCGCCTGGGAGGGTTCTGAGAGCCCGCACGGCAGGCGACATCCTGTGGCCCACGGCGAGCCAGCCGTGGGTAAGCACGAAGCTGAAAGCCATACTCCCGCTTGGATGTTATAGCACTCTAGTACTAAAGTTCCTTGACTAATCCACCGTATTGAAGCATCACATGAGTATGGACGCCAGATCAATGCACAAGAAATTAGTGACGTAAGGGGGAGCCGTCCCGCCCATCAAGCCTCGCAAGTTTCCCACATGAAACCTCTGGATTTTCACAAAACAACTAGCGGCCCTCCCCCTTAACCCCAGTAGACCAATCCTACCCACTGGACCTTGAATTCAGGGGCGCTCACGCATACATTATTCGCGGGGCGAAAACGGAAATCCTCGCTAAGGTGTGTAGTAATGGCCGGCCTAAATTGAATTTCAGGAGAAACTATTGCCATGATCAATCGCAGAGGGTTCTCGAGGACCAGCGCATTGGGTATAACCACGGCCGCGGCCGGAATGGGCGGCCCGCCTGTTGCAAGCGGCGCGTCCGCTGACGGAGTCCATTTTCACCAGTCGGGCTTTGGCCCTAACGCCCAGGGTTGGACCACCTGGAGCGACCGTGCAGAGACTGCGCCTCGAACCTTTGTTGATCCGGTCATCTCCTGCGGCGAGCCCGGCTCGCTCGGAGTCTCCGGAGACGGGAACATTGCTGCCTGCGGCGGATGGCAGCGGACCCTCCCCGGCGTCAAGGTGGGCGCCTGGTACAGGTTTGTTGCCCACTACCGGGCAGTCGGCCTGAGCAGCGAGAATTGGCAGGTCCTTCCGCGCCTGGACTGGCAAACGGCGGACGGCAATCATGCCGGACATTATGAGCGAGTGGATTATGCTGCCCGCTCCGTGCGTAAAGGTCCCTGGACCGAGGTGAGCCTCGAGATCCCGGCGCCGCCCGGGGCCACCGGCGTCGTTCTGGAACTCTTCCTGGCCCATGCGGCCACCATCGATTTGAACGCGCCCCATTTCTATTCAGGGGAATTCGACTGGAAGGACCGCCATCTGCGAGAGTCCCGACCGGAGGTCATGCGGGATTCCCTCTATTCCGGTGGGAAGGCGGAATAAGGAATCCCCTCCGGGGCTTACCCACAATCGGAACCGGCCATGGCAACGAGTATCAGTAATCTGGATTTCGGGCTGCTGGCGGTCTTTTGCCTGGGACTCCTGCTCCTCCGCTTCGGCCTAATTTGAGCGCACGCGAGTTTCAGAAGCGCTGCACGCCGGCGAGCAATCGCGTTAAACTAACCCTCATGAAGAAACGTAAAAACCCAAAATCGGGTGGTGGGCGATCCACGCGAAGAACTTTCTTGCAGGAGATACTGGGGGTGGGCCTGACACTGGCGGCTGAGCCGGCTTTCGCGGCGGATATCTTGAGCCCGGCGTTGGCGACGAAACGCCGCATGATTGAGTGGCAGACCCACGACGTGGCCAGAATTCCCGAGGGCTACCAGGTGGCGGTGGCGGATGTGAACGGTGACGGCCGGCCGGATATCCTGGGACTGAGTGCGGGTAAGAACATCGTGGAGTGGTATGAGAATCCGACTTGGAAGGCCCGGCCGGTTACCACCACGACGCAGAAGAACATCAGCTTGGCGCCGCTGTTTCATCCGGGATATCCGGCGCGGGGTATGGCGCTGGCGAGTGACTTTGCGCTCGATGACAGCACGCACGGCGGCAGTCTATGGTGGGCCGAGCCGGGACCGGATTGGGACCGGGAGTGGTCACTGCGCTTGCTGGGGAAGATTCCCACCTCGCACCGGCTGCGCTGGGCGGACCTCGACGGCAACGGGCGGCTGCAACTTGTCGATGCGGTGCTGCTGGGCTTCGGCGCCGTGGCTCCGGATTACAAGGTGCCTGCGCCGCTGACGTGGTTCGAAATGCCGGAACAACTTCTGCGCGGGCATGCCGCGACGGGGGAACACCCGCCGGCCGAGTGGACTTCGCACTTGATTGACGCTTCCTCGACCGTTGTGCATGGGGTCAACGTGCTGGATTGGGATGGCGATGGGCGCGATGAAATTCTGACCGCGAGCTTTGAAGGTGTACATCTGTATCATGCCGCAGGACACGGCGCCGGGCTCACCTGGAACCGGACACATCTTGCCGCGGGTGATCAGCAGTCAACGCCGAAGCGGGGATCGAGTGAAATCGGGGTCGGGAAGGTGGGCGGGAAGCGCTTCCTTGCCACCATCGAACCTTGGCATGGCGACCAAGTGGTGGTCTATCTTGAAGCGAAGCGCGGTGAGTTGTGGGACCGGCACGTGATCGACCCAACCTTCCATGAGGGCCACGCGCTCGCCTGCGCAGACCTGGATGGCGACGGCAACGATGAGATCGTGGCAGGCTACCGCGGACCGGGAACCAGCATGTACGTTTATTACGCTGCGGACACTTCCGGTACGAACTGGGAAAGACAACTGCTGGACGCGGAGATGGCCGCTTCCGGCGTGGTCATCTGGGATCTGGACGGCAATGGCCGCAAAGACATCGTGGCCATCGGCTCCGCAACCGAAAATGTGAAGTGGTACGAGAACGCTGGAAGCAAGTAAGCGTCACCGGCCAGGTGATTTGCTTTCGAGCTGCCCGTTGAGTTCGGTCTTCTTATGATTTGGTCCTGCTGGTACAATCCCTGGGTGTCCGTCCGTGCACACGAGAGGGAATGAGTGCCAGCGGGCGAAGCGCAATGATGACGAGGAGCGTGCCGTGAGTGATCAGGCGGAAGACTTTGCCGCGATGTTCGAGGCTTCGATCCTGGCCAAGCGCCTCGATCAGGGCGAACTGGTTGAGGGCAGGATCGTCTCCATCGGCCCGGAGGTGGCGTTAGTCGACGTTGGTCGCAAGGGTGAGGCGGTAATGGATATCGCCGAACTGAAGAACGCCGACGGCGAGTTCGAGGTCGCGGTGGGCGACCTGGTCCAGGCGATGGTGGTATCGACCTCAGGTGGGCTGACGCTCTCCCGAAAGCTGGCGGGAGCGGCGGCGAACGACCGGCAGTTCGAAGCCGCCTTCGAAAGCGGCCTGCCGGTGGAAGGGAAGGTCGAACGGGAGGTAAAGGGCGGCTACGAGGTGCGCATCGGCCGGCGTCGCGCGTTCTGTCCGATTTCCCAGATTGACCTCCGCGGCGCGGACCCCACGGCGCACGTAGGGCATGTCTACCCATTCCGCATCATCGAGTACAAGGAAGGCGGCGAGAACATCGTCGTCTCCCGGCGCGCGCTTCTCGAGGACGAGCAGCGAGTGAACGCCTCGAAGGTCCGCGACAAGATCGTCGCCGGCGCCGTCATGACCGGCCGTGTCGCTTCCGTCCGCGACTTCGGCGCGTTCGTCGACCTCGGCGCAGGTGTCCAGGGGCTCCTCCACGTGTCCGAGATGGCGTGGTCCCGCGTGTCGGCCCCTGCGGAGATCGTCAAAGCGGGCGATGAGATCACGGTCAAGGTCCTGCGCGTGGACGAGGAAAAGCAGAAGATATCGCTCGGGTTGAAGCAGCTCTCCGCCGACCCCTGGTCGAGAGTGCCCGAGGTGTACAAGGTAGGCGAACGGCTGCCCGGCCGCGTCACGCGCGTGGCGCAGTTCGGCGCGTTCGTGGAGCTCGAGCCGGGCATCGAGGCGCTGGCCCATGCTTCCACGTTTGAGCCCACCGGACGATCGGGAGGCTGGGCAGGTCAGGTCACTGCCGGGATGACGGGCACATTCGAGATTCTCTCGATCGACCTCGAGAAGAAACGGATCGGCGTGGCGCTGGTTCAGGAAGCATGGGCGCGGGCCGAGGGGGCTGCGGGAGCCCGGCCGGGCATCGTTCCAGGCGCGCGCCTGACGGGAAAAGTTGAGCGACACGAGAACTTCGGCGTGTTCGTGTACCTCGCCCCCGGGCGTACCGGTGTCATCCCATTGAGCGAAACCGGCATCCCCAAGGAAGCCGATGTCCGGCGAGCCTTTCCGGTCGGCGCGGACGTCGAGGTCATCGTGCTGGAAGTCGATCCGGCAGGCCGGCGCATCCGCCTGAGCGCGAAGGCAGTGGCGGAAGCGCGCGAGGCCGAGGAAATGCGCGAGTGGACGGAGCGCAATGCCGCTCCCGCCGAGGGCTCCGGGATACTCGCCGACAAGCTGCGCTCGGCGCTCAAGTCGCGAGATAAGTGACACTCTTACCGTCCCGGCGGGAGTGGGTACTACGTCGTGTTGGGGAAAGACGGACTCGCTTGGCGATATGACGTCATCGCGATAGCGATGATGGAGGCGTGAGTTCGGGGCATTTATGGCCAACCCGCGGTTGTGGGTGGCAGGCCACTGGTCATGGAAGGCGCGGAAGTAACCCCTCATCCGGCCCGCGACGGCTGATGAGGACGCCGGTCGCGGTCCACCTTCTCCCCTCGGAGAAGGTTGGAAATATCGCGTGGCGCTCACGCGCCGGAAGAATAATTTCTCTCTCCGCGAGGAGAGGGTGGCTCGCCGCCGACGCTTTCACCAGCCCGGGCGAGTCGGGTAAGGCGTCACTTCGCTGCCTTCTCCGCCAGCGTCCGATTCGTGCTCCCCAGCTTCCCTTACCAAGGCCAACCCCATGGTCGTGAAACGGCCAGCCTGCGGTTGTAGTCCTACTTCCGGCGGGCGCCGTGTTCCTCCAGTGCAATCCGGACGAGCTGGCTGCGGGTTCTCACACCGGTTTTCTGGAACAATTGTTGAAGTGCAGCTTTCACCGAACTCTCCGAGACGTTGAGACGCGTGCCAATTTCCTTATTGCTGAGCCCCTCAAACACCCCTTGCAACACCTGCGTCTCCCGTTCCGTGAAGGGTTTGGTCTGACCCTCCCCTTCCGGGTGTTTTGACGCCCTAACCAGGGCCTGAATCGCATTTTCATCCAACCAGGTTTCTCCCGCCATGACTTTGCGAATCGCTTGGATGAGGACCACGGGCGGCCGGTGTTTGGGAAAGATTCCGCTGACCCGCAGATCGAGCGCCCGCACGGATTCGGCATCACTCATTCCTGCCGTGACCATGAGGAACCGTCCCTGAAAGCCCCACTGACGGGCTTGGGTAATGAACTCGAAGCCCCGCTCTTTCCCGAGGTCATAGTCCAGCAAGACGAGATCAATAGGCTTATGGCGCAGGACGTCGGTGGCTTCAGCGACCGATGCGCAACAAGCGACCATCTCCAAGTCGGGCTCGCTCTCCAGTAACCGGCTTAGGCCCTCTCGAAAAAGCGCGTGATCGTCCAGTAAGAGAATCCTGATTTTACCCATTGGTTTCTCGCGCTCGATCCTCGTCCCCCTGATCCGTGGAAGGGATGAGGTCCAAAGCAAAGCAGCAGCCCAGGGGTTCTGGTTCGTACCGGAGGTCGCCCTTGAAGGTCCTCACCAAAGCTCGCGAGAGGTACAAGCCCAGTCCGGTGGCTTCCGCCCCCTGCTGAAACGGTTGAAAGAGACGTTCCGGGTTGGGAATGCCGTGACCGGTGTCGCGGACTCGCACCACCACCCGCTCGTCTTCCACGGACGCGCTGACGGTCAATTCCTTCCGCTCCTGGTCCTGCATGGCGCGCTGGCTGTTCTTGGTGAGGTTCAGGAGCGCCTGCAAAAGGTTATGCCGCTCCGCCCACACCCGGGGTAAGGTTTTGGGCACGTCCCAACGAAAAAGCACACCCGACTCTCGCAACGAAGGCGCGGTCACGATGCGCAATTCGTCAAGGACCGAGCCGAGGTCCACAGGGGCCAGATCCTCGCTTCCCACGCTTTGCCGAAGGTCCAGGGCGGCGGTTTTTCCCAGACCTTCCACGAGACTCCCCAGGGCGCGGAAGTCCTCGCTCACGGCCAGCTCGCGATGGCGCGAAAGGTTTTCGTAGACCACGGAGATCGCGCCGCAGATGTTGCGGACCTCGTGGGATACGGCCCCCACCGCCAAGCGCGATGCGACCATAAGGTGATGGAGACTGGATTCCTCCTTGTCGCGAAGATCCTCGGAGCTATCGACGAGCATGGCCGCGAGCCTCGGCCCGGCACTGGTCTTGTACGTGGAAAACCAAATGTCCGCGAGAAACACCTCGCCATCCTGGCGCCAGCCATTGCACTGCATCGCGGTCCGGAAGCTGGGCGTGGATTCGTCGGCCGGTGGGACCCTGGCCAAGGGCGGTAGAAAGTCCCTAATGGATTGGCCCGGCAAGGTATCAGGCTCAAAGCCCAGCAACCGATGAGCAGCTTGATTTGCCATCAGGATCCTGCCGGCAGAATCCATGGTCAGGATGGCCGCCGGGCTGCTTTCGATGAGCGCCTGCAATTGCTGCTCAGCGTCGCGCCGCAACGCTGCCTCTTGCTCAACCTCGCGGACGTGTTGTTCCGTGAGCCGCCGGTTCTTGGCCGACTCGTGGGCAAATAGACTTGTACCAAAAAACGCGGCGAACATGAAGATGTCGCGGGGAACTCCCGCGGCCGCCTCCCACTCAAAAGGACCAAACATTTCCGCCAGAAAAGTGCAGAGTCCGCCCACCATCGCGGCCTGCCAGGGCGCAAGGCAGCTCCCCACGATCAGCATGGGAAAAAGATAGAGAAAGCCAAAAGAGACGTTCAGTTCGACACGCCAATCGATCAGGCCCACGATCAAGATCATTGCGGCGGCGATGATGAGAAGTTTGGTGCGGCTTAACCGTTGAAAGAAGGAAAGCATTTCGCTGCTGCCTGCATGATGACTGGTATACACTCGTGCGAAACACACCCACCGCAACTGGCCATTCTACCAAATCCCCGTGCTACCGCTGCACCGATAGCCAGAAGATAGGTTCACTCTGGCCGAAAGATAGCGTCCAAGAGATAGGCCGGACTGCCCTGAAGATAACTGGAAGACCACCGAACCAGAGCCTTAGTCTTAAATGTTAGCTCCGCAGTGACGCCGTCTCATGGGTCCAGCCAATGATGCGCACACACTTCTGACGGTCGGAGGAAAGTCATGAAATATCCGGTTCATATCAGCACAAGGTTCGCCGTGGTGTTGGTGGTGGCAGCGGCAATTATTGTCGCCATGGGACTTTTGGAATCCGGCCGCAGTCATGGTCAGGCTACCAACGCCAATACGCCACAGGTAGGAGGTGCAAAAACCAACCCGACGGAAGCGACTTTGGACCTGTCGTCCAGCCAATTGAACTCGATCAAGATCGAGCCAGTGGGTAGTTACTTGTTTCCCGTTGAGAAGGAAGCGGTCGGCAGCATTGATTATGACGAAGACCTGTCCGTTCGAGTTTTCCCGGCTTACCAGGGAACCATCATCGCGACCCTTGTACAACTGGGCGCCGAAGTGCATATCGACCAGCCCCTCTACACCATTAAAAGCCCTGACCTCATCCAGGCGGAGTCGACGCTGATCGGCGCGGCGGCGACTTTCGTCCTGACCAACAAGGAATTGTTGCGCGTCCAGGGTCTGGGCGGAATTGCCGAGCGCGAGAAGGAACAGGCCGCCTCCGATCAGCAAACCGCGGAAGGTGCGCTCAAAGCCGCGCGTGACGCCGTCCGCGTCTTTGGCAAGACGGATGCCGAAATCGATCAAATGATCGTCTCGCGCAAGATCGATCCCGCCCTGGTCGTGCGCAGTCCCATTCCCGGCAAAATCACCTCGAAGAACGCGCAGCCGGGGTGGTTGGTGCAACCGGGAAACCTGCCGGCGCCTTACTCGGTGGCGGACGTCTCGATCAAATGGATGCTGGCAAATGTCATGGAAAGTGAGATCCCGCTTTTTCATTTGGGCCAGCCGGTCCAAGTGCACGTGATCTCCTATCCTGACCGGGTGTTCAGGGGGAGGGTTGCAAAGATCTACGAAACGGTTGATCCGAACACTCATCGCGTAACGATCCGTTCCGAGATCGCGGACCCCCACGATGAGCTGCATCCTGGAATGCTCGCCAACTTCGTCATTCGCGTCCACGACCCGGTGGAAGCCACCGCCCTACCCGCGAATGGGGTGGTGCGTGAATCCGACGGCACGATGACGGCTTGGGTGACCACCGATCGCCACCGTTTTGTGCAAAGAATCATCAAGACCGGCCTGCGCAAGGATGACCAGGTTCAGATTCTCGAGGGTTTGCAGCGCGGAGAACTGGTGGTGGCAGACGGCGCCGTGTTTCTGAGCAACATGCTCGAGGCGCCACCCAGCGACTGAAAGGCAGTGGCTAGTGCCTAGTGGTTAGTGGCAAGTGCTGAGTGAATGCTTTTTTTACTCGGTAGACATTGTCCAGTATCCGCTAACCACTAGCCACTAACCACTACCCACTGATCTTATGTTCAAAGCTCTCATTGCATTTTGCCTAAGCCGCCGCCCGATTGTGGTGCTGGGCCTGGTGTTGTTTGCCGGAGCCGGGTTCATTGCGTTCAAAATGCTCAATATTGAGGCCTATCCCAACCCCACGCCCGTGATCCTGGAAATTACCGCCCAGGCGCCGGGCCTCTCCGCCGAGGAGATGGAACGTTACTACACGCTCCCCACGGAGATTGGGCTCTACACCACGCCGGGAATTGATGTTATCCGGTCGACCTCGTTCTATGGATTGTCCTTCGTGCGCGTCAGCTTTAAATATGGGGTGGACTACAATTTCGCCTACGCGCAGGCATCGGTGGCGATGCAACAGAACGTTAACCTGCCCGGCAATCTGGTGCCCACCATCCAAGCGAACAGTTCGACGGGGGAAATCTATCGTTATCAGGTCGTCGGTCCCAAGCATTTCGGAATCACCAATCTGCGCACGGTTCAAGATTGGATCGTGGCGCGCCGGCTGTTGACCATTCCCGGCATCGCCGCCGTCAACAGTTGGGGCGGTCCCACCAAGGAATTCCAGGTCGAGGTGGACCCTCACAAGCTCGAAGCCTACAGCGTCACCGTACCCCAAATCCTGACGGCTCTAGGCAATGCCAACCTCAACGTCGGCGGACGCGAAATCCGCATCGGCCAGCAGTCCATCAATATCCGCGGCGTCGGCCTGATTGATGATGGCGGCAATGATGATTTGCGGCAGGGTTACAAAGTTGACGACATCGAAAATGTGGTTCTCGCCCAGTCGAGCGGTGTCCCGGTGCTGGTCCGGGATATCGCCAAGGTGTCGGTCGGCTACCGGCCCAGGCTCGGCATTCTGGGCCGCGACCAGCAGGACGACGTGGTGGGATCGATCGTGGTGATGAGGCGGACGGAAAAGACCGCCGACATGATTCCCAAGGTCAAAGCGGCCATTGACAAGCTGAATCACGACGGGAGTTTGCCGCCCGGAGTCAAGGTCGTTCCTTATTACGACCGCTCATCTTTGATCGCCATCACCACGCACACGGTTCTGCACAATCTGATTTTCGGATGCCTGCTGGTCTTCCTGATCCAATGGATTTTCCTCGGCAATCTCCGCAGCGCGACCATCGTGGGATTGAACATCCCGTTCGCGCTGTTCTTCGCCACCATTCTCCTGGTGATCCAGGGCGAAAGCGCCAACCTGCTGTCGGTGGGCGCGGTGGATTTCGGCATCATCGTGGATTCGGCCGTGATCCTGGTCGAGAATATCTTCCGCAATTTTCAGCGCGACCCGGAAGAAAGACAGAGTCTCGTCCAGCGTCTGGCGGGGGGTTCTTGGGGGCCCGACCCGACGCGGTCCCCGGACCATACCGCGGCGGCTCACGGATGGACGGATCGATTGCGGCTGATTCTGATCAGCGCCATGCAGGTGGACAAGGCGGTTCTCTTCTCAGGACTCATCACCGTGGCCGGTTTCGTGCCCTTGTTCACCATGCAGGGAGTCGAAGGTCAAATCTTCGGCCCCATGGCGCGCACATACGGCTACGCCCTGGCCGGAGCCTTGATCGCCACGTTCACTGTCACCCCTGTGATCGCTTCCCTGCTGCTTCCCCAGCGCGTGAAGGAAGCCGAAACCATCCTCGTCCGCGGATTGCACCGAATCTACAATCCGGCGCTGCGTTTTTCACTGAATCACCGCTTTCTCGTGGTAGGACTTGAACTCGCACTTTCTCTGGGAACGTTCTTCCTGATCGCACCGCGGCTGGGCAGCGAGTTTCTCCCGCATTTGGAAGAAGGCAACTTTTGGATCCGCGCTTCCATGCCGATCACGCTTTCGCTCGAAGACGGCGAGGCGGCCACGAGAAAAATGCGCCAGATTCTCCTGCGACACCCCGAAGTCCTTACGGTGGTTTCCCAGCATGGCCGGCCGGACGACGGCAGCGACGCAGCGCCCTTCTCCAATGTCGAGCTCTTCGCACCCCTCAAGCCTTTTGACGAATGGCCTAAAGGCTTGACCAAGGATAAGTTAACCAACCAGATTCAAGCGGAGTTTAATAACGAGCTGCCGGGGGTCATCTTCAATTTCTCCCAATACATTGAGGACAACATCGAGGAAGCGATTTCGGGCGTCAAAGGCGTCAATTCGGTCAAGATCGTCGGTCCCAATCTCGTAACTATCACCCATCTTGCCGAGCAGGTCCGAGACCAAATGAGCCAGGTGCGGGGCATTACCGACCTCGGCATCTTCCCCGTCCTCGGACAGCCCAACTTGAACATCAAGGTGGATCGTGCCAAGGCGGCGCGCTATGGCCTCAATTCCGGTGATGTTAACTTGGTCGTGCAGGCGGCCATGGGGGGAGCCGTAGCGACTTCGGTCTTGGAAGGCGACCGGCAATTCGACCTCGTCGTCCGTTATACCCCGGAATACCGCGACAACATCGAAAAAATCCGCAACGTCAAAGTGGCCTATCAGACCTCGAGCGGCGCCAATGCCTATATCCCCTTGAGCGAACTGGCGACGATCACCCTGGATACGGGAGCTGCCTGGGTTTATCACGAGAGCGTGCAGCGCTTCATCCCGGTCAAGTTCAGCGTCCGGGGGCGCGACCTGGGGGGCACGGTCGAGGAGGCCCAGAAGCGGATCGCCGACAACGTGAAACTTCCGCCGGGATACCGGCTGATTTGGGCCGGCGAGTTCGGAGACCTTCAGGAAGCCAAGCAACGTCTGTATATCATTGTACCGATCAGCTTCGTGCTGATTGGCGGGATGCTCTACGGCTTGTTCAATAACTTGCGCGACAGCCTTCTGGCGCTCGCCGGCATCCCTGACGCGATAGTGGGCGGTATCCTGGCACTCTATCTCACAGGTCTCCATTTCAGTATCTCCGCCGCCATCGGCTTCGTCTCGCTCTTCGGCGTGTCGGTCATGGACGGTATCCTGATGATTACTTTTTACGAACACGAAAGGGCCAAGGGCTTGGCGCCCGTGGACGCGATGTTCCGCGCCGCAACTACCCGCATGCGCCCCCTGCTGATGACGGCGCTTTCGGCCTGCATCGGCCTCTTTCCCGCGGCCATTTCCACGGGGATCGGCAGCCAGGTGCAGCGTCCGCTGGCCACGGTGATCGTGGGCGGCATGCTGCTCGGTCCCGTCATGCTGCTTCTCGCTGTGCCCGCGTTGCGAATGATATTTCTAGGCCGCGACAATCACTCGGCGTCGGAGGTTCAATCAGGATGAAGACCGCGTGTCTCCTTCTTCTGACGATGAGCTGGGCGGCATTGATGCCGGGGACCGGTTACGCAGTCCCGGAATTAGTTGCTTGCCCTCTCCCTTGGGGAGAGGGCGTCCCGCGACCGGCGTTTTCACCAGCCGGCGGGGGACGGGTGAGAGGTCACTGGGGCCCAGCATCCCTACCAACATCTTCGCAGAGTTCCGCGGAGACCGCGAGTGGCCATCCGCGCGATGCCGGACACGCTGTTTCGCCTCGCGACGGGAGACATTCGACGGAGGGGAGAGCTTCTGATGAAAGGCGATACGTCGGGCGACCTTCTGACCCAAATCACCCGGCCGGTCGGTCGAGCCTGACCAGGACAAATCGTCCGAATTCGCTCCCGAATAGCCGGCCACGTTCCATACGCGGAAATGCTCTTCATCAGCCGGGTCCAGGCAAATCCCCGGTAAAAGGTGGATTTATCCCGAACAAAACGGTCCACCACGCCATGCCGGTTCGAAGCTCAAGCAACGTCCAGCCTTCGGGGCTGAGGGGCGACAATATGTCACATCGCGGCGTTAACCCGGCGAGAGTTGACGGGGGCAGTGGCCCCCAGGTGCGGGGATTTTCGGGCTATCCACAATCGCCTGTGAGCCGGAAGCCTTAAGGAATGAATTCTATGTTTCGCACTCGCAAATCGGGCCCCGCCCGCTTCATCGCGACCATGGCCTTACTACTCACCGCCGGTTGCGTGGTCGGGCCTAAGTTCAAGAAGCCGGCCGCACCCGATGTGGGGGGTTATACGCCCACGCCGATTACCACCACCAACACTACCCCCAACGTCGTTGGGGGAGAGGCCCAGCACTTGGTGGACGGGAAAGACATTCCGGGAGAGTGGTGGAATTTGTTTCACTCGAAGCCACTCAGCGATTTGATTGAGCGCGCGCTCAAAGCCAATCCCGATCTCAAGGCAGCGCAGGCGGCTTTGCTCGTCGCACGGGAAAATGTGCTGGCCCAACGAGGTTTCTACTATCCCAGCGTTACGGGAGGATTTACGGTGACCCGGGCGAGGACAGCGGAGGACCTTTCACCTGCCCTCAACGCCAACATCCAGAATTACAGCCTCTATACGCCCGAGGTGAGCGTCTCCTACGTGCCGGACGTTTTCGGTCTCAACCGAAGGACCGTGGAATCGCTCACAGCGCAGGCGCAGCAGGCGCGTTTTGCCTTGGCCGCCACGCATATTACGCTGAGCTCCAACGTCGCCGCCGGAGCCATCCAGGAGGCCTCCTTGCGGGGGGAGATTAAAGCTACCGATGAGCTTATTACTATCAACACCGACATGCTGAAAATTCTGCGGGAGCAATATCATAAGGGGTATGCCAGCGAGCTCGACGTGGCGGCGCAGGAATCGCAGGTCGCGCAAATCGTCGCCACCATGCCCCCGCTGCTGAAGCAGTTGGCGCAGCAACGGGACGGGCTGGCGGTCCTGGCCGGCGGGTTCCCGCAAAAGGACTTCACCGAGAAGTTTGAACTTTCCAGCCTGCAATTACCGCAGGAACTGCCGCTGAGCCTTCCTTCGAAACTCGTCGAGCAGCGCCCGGACGTGCGTCAGGCGGAGGAGAACCTCCATGCCGCCAGCGCCCTCATCGGCGTAGCCATTGCGAACCGCCTCCCGAGCTTTGCCCTGACCGCCGATGCCGGCAGCTCGCCGGATGCCATCAGCAGGATGTTCTCACACGGCAATGGCTTTTGGGATTTGACCGCGGGGATTACTCAACCCGTCTTTGATGCCGGCACCTTGAGGCACCGCGAGCGCGCCGCCCAAGCCGCCTACACGCAGGCCTCCGAACAGTATCGCAGCACGGTCTTGACCGCTTTTCAAAATGTCGCTGACACGCTGCATGCCCTGCAACAAGACGCCGACGCTTTGCAGGCTGCGGCCGCCGCAAAAGATGCCTCAAGCGTCACCCTCGAATTGGCCAAAAAACAGTACGGGTCCGGCTACCTCAGCTATCTGGCGCTCTTAAGCGCGGAACAAGCGTATCAGCAAGCCCTGATTAACCTAGTGCAAGCGCAAGCCAATCGTTATGCCGACACGGCCGCTTTGTTTCAGGCTCTGGGCGGCGGATGGTGGAACCGCCCGGATATTCCTAAGAATTAATTCGCGAGCAGGTACGAATATATCTGCCAGACCGGAGGATGGAACCGGGGAGTAGAAAATGTGTGTGAGGACGCGACGCGGAAAACGTGGACGCTGTAGAGATCTGGGCAACGACCGGGCAGTCGCCGCAGCGGTCGTGCTGGCCGTAACCATAGTGCTTCTACTAACGGGGTTCTTTGGCTCCTCGGTTGATTTGAGCCTCCCGGGGCCCAGGGGTTGGATTTAAATTGGCGTCGTCATGATCGTCGCTGCCGTTGTCCTCGTCCGGCTCTTCAGCATCGATGACAAAAGAATAAGGTGAAACCCATCTGGATTAAGACCGGTCAACCGAGGGTCGAAAGGAATCCCGCTTCAGTAAGTTGCCGACCAGTCCGCTTGGACGGCGCATAATGGCTGCATCCTCGCCGCTTTTAACTCCCCCCTCGGCCGCCTACCGGGCTTCGAGCCCCCAAGGGGCCGGCGTAAAGCGACATAAGAATATTTTATCGTTAAGAATCATATTATTGATTTATAACTGTTGATGTTTGTTGTATGATGTGGTCTGAAGGATTTGGGGTTCCCCTACGGGGCGGCATTTCCGAATTTGGAGGTCAAAATGAAATTGCAATTCCCCAGAACCATTCTCCTTTTGGCGCTACTGTTCGCATGCCCGAGGCTCATGGTCCCGCAGGAGCTGCCCGCGAGCGAGCCCAAGCCAACGCCCAGCGAGGCACAATCCCTGCTCAAGGACCTGGCTGCGCAGGAGCAAGAGTGGGAGCAGTCGTGCCGTCGCATCGCCGCGATCTATCGCGAGATGGCGGCGCCTTCGGAGTCTGATTCGGCCTCGGTTCGCGAACTGAAACACCAGTACGCGCGTCTCGCTGAGAATGAAGATAAGGCCGCGGCGGCGGCGAAGAAATTAGCCACCCATCACGCCCGGTTGGCCGCCCTGTTACACGATTCTGCGGATTCGACGGGAACCAGAAATTTATATGCAGATTCCGCCTACCGGCGCTGAGGATCCCAAGCCCCATCGCTCGACTTGTCATCGGCGCTTTGCCATGATCCACGCCACCCCCCGTCAGCACCACCCCGGCGCTGGGAGCGCCACCCCTCCTCATCTGAGGAGGGGAGTGTATTAAAAAAACTCCCCTCCCGATTCAGAGCCTGCCCTGAGCCCGTCGAAGGGGGGACGGCGCGTCAAGCGCCGGGGTGGTTACCCGCTGTGTGCGGCGCATAGGTTATCTATCTTGACATGCGGAGAGCACATCCCGCGCCCTCGTCCAACGAAGACCGGGATAGCGATCGTTGTCGAGCGGTTCCAGCTTGGCCCGACCGTCGAACATGTTGCGCATGTACTGCATGCCCTGCCATACCGGGTAAAGTTCCTTCTTTCCGGGAGCGACCAGGTGTGTGACCTTGATCAGCGCGCCGAGCATTCCCAGCCCTCCGGCGCGGAACAGGCGGAACTGCTTACCGGTCACCTCACTTGCGACGGCGGCGAGTTCCCGGGCGCTCAGTTGATCGCCGGCAATGCGCAGAAAGCGAGGGGAGGAGGTATCAAGAGCCGCGCTCGCCGTGAAGGCGGCCGTGTCGTCCATCGTGGTGAAGTCCAGGCGCTGGTCGGCGTTGCCCCAATAGAGGACGCGTTTCCGTTGGAAGAGAATGAGCGGCATCTGGCCGGTCAGCATCTCGGCAAACGCCCCATTGAAGATGGTGGTCGCTCGAATCGAGGCCATTGCCAGGCGCTGGTGGAAGTCCCGGCGCAGATCGAGATTGCGATTCTCTCCGGGGGGAAACTTGGTGAAATCGATCGAGTAGTCGGACGGAATGAACCGCGGCACGCGAGCCTGGACCGCAGCGTCGAGCAGAACCGTTTGGGCTTCCACGATGACGTCCCGCAATCCCGCGAGCGCCGATACCACGCAGGCCGCGCCTGAACATGCCGGTGTCACCTGGGAAACGCTGCTCAAGTCGGCACGGGCAATCGCTACGCCCATCTCCTCCAGCCGTTCCACCTTATCTCGCCGAGTGCTGGGGCGAACCAGCGCCCTTACGCAGGCTCCCCGTTCGAGCAAAGCTCTTGCGATGCGTCCACCGAGATTGCCGGTAGCTCCCGCCACGACGATGGTCGGTTCATTCATGATTCCGATATTACCGAAAGGATGGCGTCGATGCAAAGTGGGCGCGGATGCGAGTGGGAGGGCGATCGGAGGCTTTTTCGGCCGATGAATTCTGCCTCCTCAGTTGAGGAGGGGATTAAGGGGTGGTGCTGTTGGCGACTTCAGGTTTTCGGTTTCAGGAGATAACCACCGCGGCGCTGGGCGCGCCACCTCTCCCTTCGACAGGCTCAGGGCAGGCTCTGAATCAGGAGGGGAGTTACCCGGAGCATTTTCCTCTTTCGTGGCGAGCCGAAGGCGCACCACCGGCGATGAGAATGCGCGAAGTGTCTTGGAGTGCGGGAGCAGCAGCTCCCGCCTTCCGCCTGCGCTTCATACGGCCAATGTGCATGGGGCGGAGGAAGAAAAGCGGTAGCTGCTGCTACCGCAATCCAAAGTGCCTTTAGCAGAGCCATTTTCAGGGCAGCGAACGGCGTAGTCGCAGGTCACCCTTCAGTCGCCGGACCGTAATTTGGACAAGCTTGAAATGACGACACCCGTGTAGCGGGCTTTCGGGCATCGCGCGCGCAGGGCGGCCACGGTTCCAAGGGGTTACAGACATCCGCCCTTCCCCGCTCGTTGTGCGGCTCTACAGCAGGCCGAGCTTTCCGAGGAAAATAGTAAGGCACACGATCGCCCGGACCGCTTCGCCCCCGGGGGCGAAAGCCTTCTCCCTTTCGTGGCCTTGGGGACGCAGCATTCGCCGCAACCCCTCCAGGATCCTGGGTTCGCCGTCTACAAAAAGTACTCGCTTCATGGCGCCCTCGTCTCCCTGGAACATTCCCCGGGATCGATGGGTAAGCGGATGTAGAAGGTTGTTCCCTTTCCCACTTCACTCTCAAAGGTCAGAGCCCCCTTGTGCCGTTCCACCACCACCGTCCGGGCAATCGCCAACCCCTGTCCCGTACCACGTCCCACTTCCTTGGTGGTGAAAAAGGGATCGAAAACCTTTGAGCGGTTGGCCTCCGCAATACCACAACCCGTGTCGCTGATCGATAACAGAACGGTGCTCCCATCCCCCTGGGTGCGAACATGGATCTTGCCTTTCGCAAAGGTACCTTTTACCACATCGCCGATGGCGTGCGCGGCGTTCACCAAAAGGTTCAGGAAAACCTGGTTCAAATCCCCAATGTTGCAAACCACCATCGGCAGCTCACCGAATTCGGTTTCCACGTCAGCCACGTACTTCAGCTCATTGCGCGCCACCGTGAGAGTACTGAGCAGCGCCTTGTTGAGGTCGGCGGCGGCCATTTCCTTGCCTTCCGGGTGGGCGAACTCCTTCATGGCGCGCACGATGGTGGCCACGCGCTCCACCCCCTCCAGCGTTTCGGCGAGGGCGCGGGGAACCTCCTCCATCAAAAAGGCGCAATCGGATGCTTCTTCCAGGCGTTGCACTTCGGCCAGGAACTCGGGACTGGCGGCGCCGGAGGCGAGGGCGGAGCGGAGTTCCTGGTACTTGCCTAAGAGAGATTGGAGGGATTCGAAGGATTCCTGGAGGAAGCGCGTGTTATCTCCCACAAATTGGATCGGGGTATTAATTTCGTGGGCAATTCCCGATGCCAGGCGACCCACGGATTCGAGCTTCTGGGCGTGGCGCAGCTCCATTTCCGCCACGTCCCGGCCGGTGATGTCGCGCGCAGTGCCCTGCACCCCGACGGGTTTTCCGCCTTTATAGATGAGGCGCGGTTTCACTTCCAGCATCACTGGGCTCCCATCCTTGGCGCTGACCTCGATTTCCGCGGTGAGGTCCGTTTCCCCCGCCAGCAGCCGCCCATGCCCGCGATTGACAGTTTCCCAATACTTGGGTGCAATCAAATGCGTCAGGCTGAGCTGGGTAGCTTCCTCCTCAGAGTACCCTAGAGTTTTCTGCCCGACGCGGTTAAGGGACGTCATACGCATTTCAAGGTCAGTGGTATAGACAATGTCACTGGCATTTTCGAACAGTTCGCGGTAGCACGCCTCCGAGGCGCGCACTTCCTCCTCCGCGCGCTTGCGGCCGGTAATGTCCTCCTTGATGGCAATGAAGTGGCTGATGGTCCCCAGGGCGTCACGCACCGGAGTTATCGTCATCCCTTCCGTAATCTCGGTGCCGTCCTTGCGGCGGTTGACGATCTCTCCTTGCCAGACTTCGCCAGCGAGGACGGTTTTCCAAAGCTGCTGATAAAACGCCTTGTCCTGTGCCCCGGACTTCCAAATCCGCGGGGTTTGGCCGACCACCTCCGCGGCGGAGTAGCCACTCAGGCGCGTGAACGCGGGGTTTACCCAGATGATGCGGCCATCGCGGTTGGCGATCATGATGCCGTTGGCGGCGGATTCGAGCGCCGTGGTCAGGAGGTGGGCTAGCTGTTCGGCGTGCTTGCGCTCGGTGATGTCGACGAGAGTGCCCTCGATGACCTGGGAACTGCCGGCGGATGGGGAGCTGAGACCTATGTTGGCGATCAGCCAGACGGGACTGCCGTCGTTGCGCCGCAGCCGCATCTCAAAGTTAGTGAGATACCCTTCCGCTTTGAGCCTGGCGAGGAAGAAGGCTCGATCTTCAGCCGAGTAGTAAAAGTCCAGGACGCGGTGAGCCAATGCTTCCTGGGGCGAGTCGAAGCCGACGATTTTGGCCATCGCCTGGTTGCAGCCCAAAATGCGCCCATCCAGGCTGGTCCGCAGCACGCCGGCGAGGTTATTCTCGAACAGCAGGCGGTAGCTCTTTTCCGACTCGCGCAGCGCCTCCTCCGCGCGCTTGCGCTTGATAAACTGCGCGAGGTTGTCCGCCACGGCGGCAAAGGCTTGAAGGGTGGCTTCCGTCAGGGGCTTTCGTGCGAATGCCGCCACCACCCCCAACACCTGCTCGTCCACCTTCAAGGGATAGCCCGCAAATGCCACCATCCCTTCCCGACGAGCCCATTCCGGGTCTCCCACCCAGGAATCTTCCTGCACCGAGTTCGTCAGGTGGGGCTCACTGTTCTCGGCGATGCGTCCAATTTTAAACTTCCCGACGGGTACGCGCGCGTGGCCACCGTCAATGTGGGTGTACAAGCCGGCGCTAGCCTCGAGCACGAGAACTTTCTCCTCATCGTTCACGGTCCAGACTCGGGCGAAGGCGGCATCGATGTCGCGTACCAGGATCTCCGCACAACGCTGCAAGCCTCGCCGCAGGCTCTCCGCCCCCGTGAGCGCCACCCCCACTTCTGCTACCAGCGTCGCCAGGCGATGCCGTTCGGCCATGGTAGCTTCGGCATGTTTGCGCGCGGTGACGTCCTGGGAAACGGAAAGGACCGCCCTCCGCCCGCGAAAATCCAAAAGGCACAGATCACTTTCCACGTCAACGAGTCGCCCGTCCTTAAGTCGATATCGCCCCTCGCTTCGCACCAGGGACTGAGGGTGAATTGCCTGGATTTGGGAAACAATGCCTGCTTGGCTTTCCAGTGGCGACAAATCCAAAACCCGCATCTGGAGAAATTCGTCGCGCGAGTAACCGCTAGCGGCGACGGCAGCGGCATTGACCTCCAGGTATTGCAAGGTCTCCGCATCAAATAACAATGTGGGTAGGGGAATGGAGGCAAAGAGCGAGCGGAACTGTTCCTCCGCCTCGCTTAAGGCCTGTTCCCCCTGTTTGCGTTCCGAGATGTCGCGGATGCCGCAGCAAAATAAACCTCCCTCAATCTCCTTCACGGGGCTAAGCCGGACTTCGGAGGGAAATTCCATACCGCCCTTGCGCAAACCACGCATCTCGAACGTCTTTCCCACGTGGCGGGCGACCACCTTCGAGAAATCGTACGGACCGCCCTCGCCGGAGCGCTCGGGCACCCACTCAGGGAACAGCATGCCCAGCGGCCGGCCGATCAGTTCCTGGCGCTTGTAGCCGAAGAGAATCTCCGCTTGGGCGTTGACGAGAACAATGCGGCCCTCACCATCCGTGATCGCCATCGCATCCGGCGCTGACTCCAGAAGCGCCCGGAACTCACCCTCTTTCTGTTTCAGCGCCCGCATCAGGGTGGTTCGACGGTGATACGCCAGGAGGCCGCCCAGCAAGATGATCAAGAGGCCCGCTGCCAGCTCCTCCTCGACGGCCATGTGGCGGACGTTTTCATAGGCTTCCGTGCGGTCGATTTTGTTGACCAATCCCCAGCCGGCTGACCGGATATACCGGGTCGCCGCCAGCACCGGAACGCCCCGGTAGTCGTTGTACCCCATGAAAGTTTCATGGCCTTCCAACGCGACGCGTGCCGGGAGGGGAGCGGTGGAGAGGGGAAACCGCAGGTTCGGGGAGCCTGCCGGATGGCGTCGCAAGGGAGAGAAAAAGACGATGTCATCACCTTCGCGGCACACAAGAAGCGCTTCCCCGGTCCGGGTCGGTATGCTTTCATGTGTCACAAGAGGAAACAGGGTTTGCGACGCATCCACGACCAGCACCACAGCCCCTCGAGGCTGGTCGGTCATTGAGACTCCTGCCGTGATACCCTGCCGAGAAAAAACCGGAGCACTGAAACTGACCAGGGTCTTCCCCCGCGCGTCGCTGAGCACCTCGGGGCGCAAAATGCCTGTGCGGACTACGGTCCGGGAGATTTCGGCGAACTGGGGGCTCAAGGGTTCAGAGTATTTGGACTGGGCCACGAGGTGTGCATCCGAGTCCAGGAGGTAGACCCCATTGTAGTAATACACGCCGGCCAATTCGTCCAAGGCGACCGTCAACTCCGCTGGGTCACCCGCAAGGCGCCTCGGAAGTTGACCTGCATCGTGGTGCGCCTGCAAGGCAGCCATGACGGCAGGGTGGCTGGAGATGAGTTCGGCGTCCGCTTGACGTTCCGTTAACCAGTCCGATACCCTCTGCGCCCGATCCTCGGCAATACTGGATTGGCGCGCCTGCCATTGGCCCGTCTCTTCCTGGTACAAGCGGCCGATGTGGAAATGTAAGAACCCCCCAGTCATCACTACCGCCAAGGCAAGCGCCAGGGTGTAAGCCCAGGCCTCTTTGCCGCTTCCGACCGTGACCACGGCATACCCATCAGCCTGCAACATGGTGCTGAGGGTTTTGCGCACGTTCGCTTCATCATTGATGGTCAAGACGCTCGCGGCGGGGGGTGGGGCATTGGGATTTTCGCCTGCCCCGGTTATGACGCTCTCGAGTACTTTCATTCGACCGATCTCCATGTCCGATTGGCAAAGCTTTGAATAGGGCGCGATGACGCCAAGTCCGCCGCTTGAGATGGCCCTCTGCCCTCGGCAAAGCACGTATCCGGGGCTTCACTGCTCTTCGGTTCTATCGGCAAAACCGAAATCCAACATGAGAAGTAACTTGAAAACTGAGGAGATGGGGAAGTCGCTCAGAATCAAGCAGGTTACCTCCTTCCGCTCGCCTCACTTAGGGACGGGTAGAACCGTGGGGAAGAACAGGGCGGAAAAGTGTTATGAGCCCTTATACAGGGGCGCCATCTGGCTGATTTTTGAACGAGGTCGCCCGCAAAGAAGGGTTACGGATGGACCGGGCTTTTTGTCGGATAAATCTTCGGATGTCGCCCCTAGCGAGTCTGTGTGAAAACTGGCGGATTCGCCATTTCCCCAACGAACATTCAACAGGTTGCGTTGTGGAAAACGCCGAAAAATCGAGTTTTCACGCAGACTCTAGCGGGGCTGGGGAGTTTCTTATTCCGTCGGCATCCCACGGCTGGCGAAGCTGTGAAAAAATCCGAAGACGGGCGATTTCATCCCATGTATCCCATTGAAAATTCAGGTAGGGGCACGCCATGGCGTGCCCCTACGACGATTTTTTCACAGCTTCTGGCGCCGTGGGCTAAATGTCGACGGGCTTTCGGGCATCGCGCGCGCAGGGCGGCCACGGTTCCAACTGGTTACAGACACTCGCCCTTCTCCGCCCGTTGCGCAACCCTACAGCAGACCGAGCTTTCCGAGGAAAATGGCGAGGCACACGATCGCCAGGGCCGCGCCGCCCAGGATCATCCACAGGGATTGTTTGCGCAGCCAGGACTGAACTTCTTTCTCCTTCCGCGAGGAAATCAAAAAAGTGGGCTCGTTAGTTCCTTTCAAGATGATGTTGCGGTCGAACTCATCCCGCGGCTGGGGGTTTTCGGCGCAGGTCCCGGTGATGTGGTAGGTGTGGCCAGGCAGTAAGCAGTACTCCGTCAGCCGGTAGTGGCCGGTGGCGGCTCGAGTTTCCTGCCGGGTCATGGTCGCCAGGTGTTCGCGTCCATACGCCAGGGCGGCCTGGCGCGCCTTTTCGGCCTCCGGGTCTGCTTGCGGCTCTGCGGCTCCCGCTGCCTGGGCGACCATGCTCAACACTTGCGGATTCTGGCGAACCTGCGCCAGCACGGCCGAAGCATCGGGGGCGTGCTGAGTTGAAGGCAGGGTGCGGCTGTATACCTCGGCGCACCGTACCAGGGCGGATTCAAACTCCGGCGTTCCCTGCGGATGTTTCCACACTTCCAACGCCAGTCGAGAGATCTCCCCGCTTGGGTCCTGCCGAGCCAGCATGGCCTTCATCATTTGGGCCCGGAATCCCTCCGCGCCGGCACCGGTGGGGTCCGCGAGCATATTCAACAGGGATTGCCGTGGCTGCGCGTGGGCCGGGTCGCTCGCGTGACTGATCATGCCGATCCCTTGTCCCACCATCTGAGTAAAGTGCCGCATTCGTGCTTGCTCGATGTACTGGAGCAACTCCATGTCCGTGGCGGGCACGCGGGAAGCGGCCGCGCCCTGACTCTGCGGGCCGGAGCCGGAGGAAGCGCCTGATCCGCTGTTTCGCACTTTGCGCGTGGGCCCTGCTGGCAAGTCGAGTTCGGCATGGGTGGGGTCGATCAACACATTGCCCGAAGCATCTTGGAGGTCGAATTTCACGCTCTTGATGTCGGTGGCCACATGCTTCCACTCGCCTCCGCCATCGGAGTCGGAATGCCACTCGTCGATGACCACCTTGAAAAGGTAACAGGGCGTGTGCGTGACGGGGCTGAGCAGAGTTTCCTCAGCACGCGCTTCGCCCTGGATCTGCACCAGTCCCATGGGCACACTGCGAATGCGAATTTCCGGTGTGTCCGCCACGAGCCGGTATTTCCGGTACTCGCGGAATCCCTTCAGGAAGAGGTAGATTCCGCCTCCAAAGCCAAGAATGGAAGCGAGCAAAAGTCGGCCTTCGTCTTGGGTCATAGTGTTTTGCCCCGGTTATCCATAATATTAGCAGCAAACCAGGGTCCTTAGACAGAAGTCCGTCTCAGAAATCGCTAGAGTGGAAACGGAATTTCCGAAGCTCCGCCAGGGGCGATATCATGTAGCCCGCTTTGCGGGCTCTGGAGTTTCTACATTTGAGCCCCAGAGCCGCCCTGCTAAGCGGAGGCGGTTAGCCACTGCACGGTATGGGCGTATACGGCCACGTGGACGTCTTTGAATGGGTAGCGCGGACCACCGCTTTTGTGTCCGCGTCTATTCCTACCCGTGATCGAGCGATCAAATTCGTGTGCGCGGATCGGACGGCATTCTCACGCGGTCGACGATCAAACCGCAGCGTTCGTTTTGTTCGTCGGCGCTCATGCCGGCGTATTCGTTGGAACTCGACCATCGCCAATCTTCTGGGCGGCTAACTAAACCGGCCCTCACGGGGTTTAGGTGAATGTATTCGACCTTTTCGTTGTAATCGCTAACACTGCGCAGGGCGCAGTCGAAGAACCGGGTTTGCCAAAGCTCGCCGTCGGCGCCCCGGAACTCATTGACCGCGCTCGTCGAGCTCTGCTTCACCGGCTTGATGGCCAGTGAAATCGTTACCGGATACCCCGGCGCGCAAATGCAGTACCAGTGATGGGGGAGAAAGACCCAAGCTGTCAGGTGAAAAGGGTGCAGCGCCCGCGCTCGGTTGAAGGCTCGCGCCAACAGGGCGAAATCGGGCTTGGTGAATTTCTCCCGTCGCCTGAGCAGGCACACGACGATAAAGAAATATCGATCGGAAAGAAAAGAACGCCGGAGTTTCGAGACCGGTATGGCATACGGCACGGTGGGGATAATCGCTGCGGAAAAGACGCGGACCGCAAAAGCGGCGGTCCGCGCTACTTGCTTCTTCGATCCCACCGGTCTGGGGTCATCGGCAAGGGCCAGAATCTTCCGGACGATTCGCCTGAACATCTATAAGGTTGTCGGCTCCGTCAAGCAAAATTCTACGGTCGGTCCTGGAAGGTTTAGCCTTTACGGTGGCCAGGTTCCACCACACATCTATTCGATCCCGTGGGAGGGACCATGATGGCTATGCTGACTCCCTCCCCCCTTGCGGAGGGAGGCCGGTAGCTCAATCAGAGGTTCGGCCATGGTTAGGCCAGCGCTACTTCCCCGAGCATCCCGGCATGCGAACCTCGCCGACAGAATTCTTCATAATCGATCTTATCGCGCAACATGATGTAGAGCCGGATGGCCAGCTTGCGGGCCACGGCCACCTTGGCGGAAGCTCGCCCTTTGCGAAAGGTCAGGCGGCGGTAGACGCGGCGCAGTCCCGGATCGAGTCGGCTGGCGGTTTGCGCCGCCTCGACCAGCAGAAAGCGCAGCAGACCATTGCCCTGCTTGCTCAGCCTGCCAAAATGCTGTCGCCCGCCACTGGATTCTTCCTGCGGAATCAGCCCCACATAACTGGTGACGTGCTTGGCGTCGGGGAAGCGCTCGATGGGGCCCAGCACCAGCACCGTACCCAGCGCCGTCAGCGGCCCCACGCCGGGATGCGTCAGCAAGCGTTGGGCGTCGGGCCGTTGCGCCACTTCCTGGTCGATACGTTGGTCGAGCTCTTCAATCCAGGTATCCAGTTGCGCGCGCAAGGCCAGCAGATCGCTACGGCGCCGTGCCCTTCCTTCTCTTAGAGGAAGCTTTTTGAGCTCTTCCTGCCCGCGCTTGGTCCAGAGCTTCTGGCCGAGGCCGAGTCCCTGATTCAACGCTACCGCCTGCAAACCGTTGAGGGTCCGCGTGCGCATTTGCACTAATTGGTGCCGATGTTCCAGCCATACCCGCGTGTCGCGCTCGGCAGCGCTGGGCAGCCAGATCTTGGGAAAATCCCCCCGCAGCAGCAAGTTCAGCAAGTGCCGGGCATCCCGCCGATCGTGTTTCTGCTTGCGCGCCTCCATGGCCCGGATCTTCGCCGCGTCCCCCACCACCAACTCGTGTCCCAACTCCGCCAGCATCTCGGCAAACCACCCCGTGTAGCTCGTGCTCTCGATCCCCACCAAGGCCGGCTCTGGTAATGCCGCGTAGAACCTTCTCGCCTCGCCGTTCTCGTGCTCCAGTTCCTTCTCCACCATCTCCCCCGTCTCCGTGTCCACTAGGGCAATCTGTTGTGAGCGGGCGTGGAAATCACAGCCTATAATGTTCATGTCTCGGCTCCTCCTCTTCGAGAGTTCCTGGTCTTTTTTCCAACTTCCAGTCTACTCTCCCCGTCGAGGAGCCGACGACCTTATGCCATCAGAGGTGGGCGCATTTCAGCCCTCCTCCGCGGCTCTTAACACGATGGGCGCTTACACGTTTACTGATGCGAATAAACAAAAAACCGCAGAGGAACGTAGAGTACACGTACCTCTGATGCGATACCTGCTGTGGCGGTAGGAGCGTCGATTATAAACCCTTGGCGACTAGCGAGGAGTAATCCGCGAAAAGGGGCGACCAACTTCCGAGTGGCGGACAACTCACCCTTTGTCAGACCCGATCCTGAGGTTTTCAGTTACAATTGGACCGGGGACTGAAATGGGCAGACAGGTAGCTGTCGTGCTTTACGTGGTGGCGATGGCAGCCGTCATAGTCGGCGTAGATTTGGTGTTCTTCAGAAACCGATTCTGGGAACGGCTGACAGTGAATATTGGAATCGTCTTCGTGTTCGCAGCGTTCTACTTGAGATTCCTGAGGCGTCCATGAACAAGGGGCGACAGCGCCCTTTCGCTGCGATTGTGCCGATGCACTTCGACGATGCACTCGCTGCAGACGGCTATCTGTTGCTGTTCTTGAATCACGGAGTCCTCGGAAGTTGTCCCACAGGCGCTTGCGGCGGCAATCCCCCGCGGAACTGAAGGTGATCGGTCCCGCCTGACGTTAGGTCTCTATCGGAAGTGACCCGGCGCGAAAATGTTGGAGACGTGCGGAGATGGTGATTCGCCGGGTCACTTTCGATAGAGCCGTTTGA
>Ga0326727_10001587_pt1 | contig 82772 bp, 65 predicted proteins | sample MB2enrmetagenome_FD_207643 | JGI IMG/M metagenome (GOLD analysis project Ga0326727, IMG submission 207643) | Lab enriched peat soil microbial communities from McLean, Ithaca, NY, United States - MB29MY | ecosystem: Environmental > Terrestrial > Soil > Wetlands > Peat | place: USA: New York... | reverse complement strand
CGCGCTGGGCCTACAGCAGGTGCTTGGAGGGGGCAGCTACCAAACCGCCTGGACATGTCTGCATAAGTTGCGGCGGGCGATGATCCGGCCCGGACGCGAACGGCTGGCAGGCGCTGTGGAGGTGAAGTTTCGTGATTTGGTGAATCAAATGGGTGATCCCCCGGCTCTGCCGGGGTGACAGCTAAAGTTTGACAGTTTCGGGAGTATGCCCCGGTTTTGCTTGTTGTCGCTTTTGCTGTTGCGGTTGCTTTTGCTTTCAAGCGGTTGCGAAAAGGCCCCCTTGAGGGACCAGCAACCGTAAAGCCTCCGGCTCTACCGGAGGATACTTACTAGCTTCAGCGTTGGCAGTAGCATCCGCTTCCAGCGTGATACGGTCGCTCTTGATGATCTTCGATGACAATCTCAGCTTCTTCATAGCCACGTTCTGAATGCCGCTGCCCGGCTCAAAGACGAACTGAAACGTCCTCTCGCGCAATGGATTCAGGTTATAGACGCGACCATCGTCGGGATCGGGCGGCAGTTCCGGCAGTTTGAGAATCGCCGTGGAGAACATCCCTTGCAATGGTTCGATTGCCTTGTAGGAATCGCAAAAAACTCAGGTCCAGCGTCCCTTCCTTTTGGGAATAGACATAGATCACCTCAAACGCTGGATTAAGCGGCCTGCGGCCAAACTCCCCATTCACCCATTCAATGCTGTGCTGGGAATAGTCCTTTGGATGGGCAAAGAAGTAGTCCAGTTCGCCCCGGCGGAATGCCTCTTGGACATAGTAGGATAGTGCTGTACGTTACCGCATGTTTGCACGTATATGCGCCGATGCGGGATTTTGATCGAAGAATCGAAACCACGATGCCACACAAACTTGAACACGCGCCCGGTACGGACTTAATTGAGCGCCTTCGAAAGATTCTTCGCCGTTGCGAGGCAACGGGAGAACAGGTCAACTTTCCGGGCGAAGGCGGCGAGAGACGATTTTGCCTTTGGCTAGCTACAGAGTTCTTCAGTGACCTACTGGGTTGGCCTGGCACATCTGTTGTGCAGGGGGAACGGTTTGATTTGATTCTGCGCGACAATGCAAGGTTTCCTGTCATTACGATTGAGACCAAAACCCCGTATCACGAAGCTTCAGCCAACGAGCGCCGCGACTTTGAAAAACGGCTTTCAGCCTTCCCAACGCTGCGCTCCGAGGGCGTAAATACGCAAAACGTCCTCGAATGTTTTAAGGCCTTCGGCTTTGAAGGGCCAACCGCGCAGGTCGCGGAGTCAAGCATTGACCTCTAGTACCATCATGGTTGTGGCAGAAGATGAAACTCATGGGGGCAGAGATGGCTGACTTTGAACCTATTCCCTACCGCATTCGTATTGGCGTTACTGGCCACAGGAAGCTGGATGATTCGGCGGCGGTCGAGGCGCTGGTGAAACAGGCCATCGATGCCGAAGTCGAGAAACTGTTTCCGGAGGAGTCGCGGCAGAGAATTGAGCGGGTTCGGCGCGCGGGGACGACCGCGATCTCGTTCCGCGTTCTAAGTCCGCTGGCGGAAGGGGCGGACCGCGCGGTGGCGCGGGCCGTGCTCGGCTATCCCGATGCGCGTCTCGATGTTGTTCTTCCCCTGGCGCTGGAAGACTACCTCGAGGACTTTGTTACCGAGGAGTCCCGGAAGGAGTTTCAGGATCTGCTCGACCTATGCAGAAGGCCGGTCTTCCTGCGGACCCGGCGCATCCAGGACGAGCGCCACGATCCGGAGGCCCAGGCCAAGCTGCGCCGCAGTGCCTACGCCGATGTGGGAAGGTACGTGGTAGACCATTGCGACGTCCTCATCGCCGTTTGGGATGGCCAGCCTTCGCGCGGCCGCGGCGGAACGGCCGAGATCGTCCAGTACGCCCAAGAGCAGATGCGCCCCATCATTCAGGTTTGGGGAGATTTGCAGAAGGTGTTGAACACCAACAACAACGGTCTCGACGCCTCCGCGCTCGCCGCCATCGACCGATTCAACCGACAGCCGATTACGCTCGAGCAGAGGGCGAGCTACGTGAAGAATCTCTACCGAGAACATTTTGAGATGCCTACGCACTCAGCCGATATCCCCGCCTGCGTGCGGGCATTCGTGAGCGGCGGCCTCTTCCCTTATTATGCGCAGGCCTCCATTGTGGCCAAGGAGAGTCAGAAGCGGTTTTACCGGGCAGGCAAGTATATTTACGTTCTTTCCACAGCGGCAGTCGGATTCGCTGCGCTCGGAGTTCTCTTCCCGGCGCTCGCCTGGGCCGGATTCAGCGTGGAACTTGCGCTGCTGATCATTTTGTTGCTGACCTTGTGGCAGGCGCACCGGCAACATTCTCATCAGGACTGGATCGAGAACCGGTTTCTCGCCGAACGCATCCGCTGTGGAATCTTCATGGCCATCTGCGGCATAGAGCCAAGGCCCATCGAAGTGCTTCCCTATATGGGCCATTCGCAGACGGTCAACGACTGGACCGTCCGGGTGTTTGAAGAGATTTGGGACCGGCTGCCGCGGCTGCGCCGTTGCAGCCAGGCGGAATGCCTGATCCTCAATGAATACGTTCGCGAGGCATGGATCGAAGACCAAGTTAAATTCCACCAGGGCAAGAAGGAGCGCGAAGGACAGGCCCGCAGGCGGCTCGCCAGGGTTGGCGCCATCGTGCTTCCAACGACGATCGCGGCAGCGGCGCTACACATAGTGCTGTTCGCTTGGTGGCCGATGGCCACGGGGTCGGAGCCTATGCACTGGCTCCATCAGGGATTGCATCGGGGACTGGCGTTCATTGCGTTGCTGTTTCCGGCAATTGCCGCATCGCTTGCCGGCATGGAAGCGCATCGCGAGTACCTGCGCCTTGAAAAACGCAGCGCCAACATGGGACCGCAACTCGAGCGGTTGAACCGGCAGATGGCCTCGGCCACCGATCCGGAACGGTTCGAGAGTCTATTGCAGCAGGTGGATGAAATCATGCTGCGTGAGACGCAGGACTGGCTGATGCTGATGCGGTACGTGGAAATCAAGGTGAACTGAGGCTTGGTTCGGCTATATCTTTGGAGAGAAATATCCAGTGAAGACCTTATGAGCCTATTCGCTCGGCCAGAGTGCGTCGAGTGGGATGGGGGGCTGGTCGCACCATTCGGGGAAGGCGTCAAGGGCCGGTAGGTTGGAGCGGTCGTTCAGAGCGGCCACGAGTGCGGTGAGAAAGTCGGCGGAGCTCGGAGGAAGATGGTCAACGCAGTAGGCAATGTTCCAATGAACGGCGACGTCCGAGGCAACGGGAAGTTCCGACCCAGTGAGGAGGGTCTTCAACTGGCCGAGGAACGGGGTACTGTGCCGCGCTTCAAGCAGGGCGATGACGTGGGCCAGGAACGCGATGCGCGGCGTGGTGTTCAGGGCATATCAGTAACTCATCACCTTATCAAGCTGACGTAAAGTCCCGGTCATCGCGGCACTGTCTCCGTCTTCGAGGCTCTGAAACAAGGCAATCCAGGATGCGCGGCCCGTTTCGAAGGCCGGGGAAGAGGCAACAAAGTGGCGCGTGCCGGCAAACTCCCAGCCTGTCTTTTGTAGCCCCGCCGCTTTAGACACAAGCGCGCTTTCGGTCTGACGCGCGACGCTCGTTTGCCCCGCGCCCCACTGACACGCCAGCGCCATGGTGTCGCGAATCAAGATCATGGGCGTTGCGGGCGCCGGAAAGGCGGAGTCGTCAAGCAACGCCACTTGCTTGGCGCAGTCTTCAAAGCGGGCTGTTGTCAGGTCCGCTTCCACAAAGTCGAGCCGGGCATCCGGCGACGGATCCAGCTTGAGCCAACGCCCACTCAACTCATAGGCGCGGTCATAGCGGTTCAGCCTGTTGCGATAAACGGAGACCGCGCTCTGGAGAAGCTGGACATCGTCGGAAGCGATGTGCAAGCCTGCTTCAATGGCTTTGGTTGCGGCCGGGAGATCGCCCTGATCTGCGAGTGCGCTGCCCAGGCCGATCTGCGTCCCGGCCCACTCCTGCGGAGAATCGGCTTCGGTGAAAACTTCGAGCGCACTCCGATAAGCAAGGATGGCCTGTTCGAGCAATGCCGCGGCCTTCTCGCCAGTCGCATGTTCCCCCTCATCGCGCAGAGCATCTCCCAGCTTAGTCTGGGTGTTGGCCCAGTATATAGGGTAAGTGGCCTTAGTGAAGACTTCAAGCGCCTTTTGATCAGCTTGCACAGCCTGGTCCAGCAAGCTGACAGCCCTGTCTCCGGTTACAAGTTTCGCCTCATCGCGCAAAATGGCGCCCAGGTTGCTCTGTGTCCCCGCCCAGTCCTGCGGCAGGTCAGCCTTGGTATAGACCTCCAGCGCCGCCCGGCAAGCCTGCGCCGCCTGTGCAAACAGCTCCGACGCCCGCTCCCCGCTACTCCGCTCTCCTTGATCCAGCAACGCGCTGCCCAGATTATCCTGCGTCATCGCCCAGCCCTGCGGCAGGTCCGCCTTGGTCAGAACCTCCAACGCCGCCCGGTAGGCCTGCACCGCCTGCGCAAACAACTCCGCCGCACGCTCCCCGCTGCTCCACTCTCCTTGCTCCGCCAACGCGATGCCCAGATTGTTCTGCGTCGCCGCCCAGAGCTGCGGCAACTCCGCCTTGGTCCGAACCTCCAGCGCCGCCCTATGGGCCTGCACCGCCTGCGCAAACAACTCCGCCGCCCGCTCCCCGCTGCTCCGTACTCCTTGATCCGCCAATGCGAGGCCCAGATTACTCTGCGTCCCCGCCCAGTAACGCGGCAGGTCCGCCTTGGTCAAGACCTCCAGCGCCGCCCGGTAAGCCTGCACCGCATGCGCAAACAACTCCGTCGCGCGCTCCCCACTGCTTCGTTCTCCTTGATCCAGCAGAGCATTGCCCAGATCGACCTGTGTCTCTGCCCAGTCCTGCGGAAAGTCTGTCTTGGTCCGAACCTCCAGCGCGGCCCGGTAAGCCTGCACCGCCTGCGCGAATAAGTCCGCCGCCCGCTCCCTGCTGCTCCGCTCTCCTTGATGTAGCAACACGTTGCCCAGGTTGTTTTGCGTCAGCGCCCAATCCCGCGGCAAGTCTGCCTTGGTGCGAACCTCTAGCGCCGCCTGGTAAGCCTGTACCGCCTGCACAAACAACTCCGTCGCGCGCTCCCCGCTGCTCCGCTCTCCTTGATCCACTAATGCGTTGCCCAGATTGTTCTGCGTCCCCGCCCAGTCCTTACGCTCGACCGGAGCTGTGTGTTCGTGCAAGAGATTCCGGTAGTCCTCAACCGAGCGGGCTAGCAGGGGAAGGCTGTCGCTGGAGGGCCCGACTTCACCTTCCTGACATCGTGCGTCGGCAGCCTTCTGGACCGCATCCAGCCACATGCCGCGCAACGCAGTGTCTTCCGGGTAGCGGCGATGCGCCTCGGCAGCATCGTCGCGCGCCTCTTCGAGAACTTGAGTCGCCTGGTGATATTGGGAATTCAGCTGGTAGCTGTTGGTAGCCTGCCTTGCGGCGTCGATGGTCTCGCGCAGGTCACTCCGCCGTTCTTCCAGATAGCGCTTCGTCTTTTCAGCATTCGCCTGTCTTCGAGCATCGAAGAGCCTCTCGAATTCCTGGCCGGCAATCCCATAGTGCTTCAGCGCGAACTCGGCAAGAGCTTTCTGTTCCTCGCTGGCCTCTTCCTTGCGCCGCTGAATGTCTTCCGCCCATTGACGAACCTGCTTATCGACATCCTCGATGGCGAAGCCGTTCGCCTTGGCCCACTCCGTCATGGCTGCGGCCAGCTCAGCTTGCTGGCTTTGCGCCAAGTTCAGCTTTGCCTTCAGCGCACGAATCTCCTGGCTCTTGGCATTGCTTTGGAGCAACAGGCGATGCAGCATCTTTTCGATCTGCGCGTCCCCCAGCAGAAGAAGGGATCCCTTGGGCAACAGCCGGATGGTTACGGCGGCCGGCAGTCCCCCCAGCTGCCCATCGGCTGGCTGGTAGACCACCAGGTCGGCAGCCCCGGTGATCTCGATGCGCAGGTTGCCGCGTTGCGCCGCCTCCAGGGGGATCGATAAAGCCACCGCGCCCTCGCGATTGGTGACCTCCGGCGAAACGGTGATCGGCGTGGATGAGTCGTCAATATAAGTCAACGAGACGCGCACGTTCCGCACTGGCTGGGCAGGATCAAGATGGGCGTTGACGACTACCACTGTCATCTTTTGCTGCGGGGCGGTCTTGTGAGAAGCAGCCCACGCTCCCACAATGCCAAAAGATACCAGGAACCCTAAACACCAGACTTTCGGCTTCATCGTTCTCTTGCACCTCTGGATTCTTTGGTTGAACATCCATGGATGTTTTGTGAGGGGCTACTTCATTGCAGGCGGTCCCCCTCAGGCAGTGGCATCCGTTCAGAGCATTCAAGGCTGCCTCAGCTTTGCCATATCCATATTGAACGGCTGGCCAGTTAGCACCTTCATAGGATGCTCGGCCTCGTAACCATCTTTGCGAAACAGAATCGTGACGGTCTTCGGCTGCGGCTGGGGCAAGCGCAGCATGTAGTTCCCCTCAGCATCGGTGTGGGCAATATGCTTGTCACCTTGATCGGTCTCTACGTCCACTTCGACACCGCCAATGGGCATCTCGGTCTGGCGGTCGGTCACTACGCCCTCGAATTCCCATGGCGGCGGCGGCGGCGGATGAACGCCGCGCCAGATGCCGAAAGCCAAAGCTATTGCTATGACAGTGGCTGAAAGCGCCTGAACCATGCGCCTGCGGGCCAGCGTCCAGCCAAGATAAGGACGAAGCGCAGTGGCAGCCTTTGCGCCCTCGGGGTCATTGATGCCCTGAAGCTCGAGCATCGCTGGCAGCGGCGTCCGGTCCAGAAGCCAGGGATAGACGGGCTTGCCAAGGGCCTCCGCACTGGAATACTCGAAGGTGATGTAATCAGAGCCGCGCGCATGTTCCGACCAGCACAAGACAAGTGTGCGCGAGGCGCGGATGGAACGCTCCAGGCGCTTCTTCCATTTCTGGCCGGGGTCGATGGATTGCAGGTCGAAGAAGACGTGGTATCCATGGCGCCGCAACTCGTCGAGCATCGGCTGCACGCGCTCTGCGTCCGTGCGCGAGTAGCTAAGGAATACGTCGTAGCGGGTCCAGGCCATGTCAGTGCTTCACACCAGGATTTCCATCTTGCTTCTCGGCTACGGACCAATATACGCCCAGTTACCTCCGTTGGCGAGCCTCTCCGCATTCATTCCAGGGCGAAAGATCCGAGTGCGCCTGGCAGCGCATTTACCGCCGCTGCAGGTAATCCGCCCCGGGTATTTTGAACCACGGTAAGTGTTAGTGTTCGGGCAGAACCGCGCCTGCGAGGGCCGAGGAATGGACCGATGAAGAAGAAGCGGTTTTCTGTGGAGCAGATCGTTGGGGTGTTGAAGCGGGCCGAGGTTGGAGTACCTGTAGCCGCACTGATCCGCAAGGCAGGGATCCGCGAACCGACGTTCTATCGCCGGAAGAAGCAACACGTAGGCCTGGAGTCGGACCAGGTCCGGGAGATGAGGCAGTTGCAGGACGAGAACAGCCGGCTGAAGCGGCTGTGGTGGCCAAAGCGATTCAAGCCCTGAAGCTTTCGGTTTCCGTTCAAACCAGGGAACGCCCGTTCTGGCAGTCGCGGTACTACGATTCCCGCCACCTTCCAATCCACTGCAAGCCGCCCCAATGGCGCGGGACCGGGGAACAGGCTGCGCGCCGCCTATGCATAGATGGTGCTTCCCAAGATCTGGAACGCTGAAACCTTTCAACGGGACAAAACTGAAAATCGAGATCTGCGCTGGTGAACCCAGTTGTGAAGCAACCCGCTCTCCCCACCGGTTAGCACACCGCCATGGCGGCAGTTCAGCGGCATAAGGTGTACAAGGGGATCGGCCAGAGTAAGACGCCTTACTATTCAAGGGGTCCGCTCCAATCGACAGATCAGCCCTAGCGCCAGCCTGCGGGGGTACTTTTGGGGTATTCTTGACCATCCGAATTGCAAAGCATTGATATGGTTATTGTTAGAGCCTGATGTGAATCCTCACTGCTCGAGGGGTACTTTTCCAAGTGGGGATGTTTTGGGAGAAAAATGCCACTGACGGATACTGATGTTCGCAAGGCCAAAGCTCTCCGCAGCCTTTGCCTCGGCCCTCCTGTTCAAAGCGGGAATGGCGGTTGCTGGTGTTGACACATTCCAGCGTGACGAGAATTCATGCACCGGCGTCTTTCGAGGCGCTATAATCGTTTTCGCGTCTCATCCCCCCACTGAGGCGATCTTCCGGGCGCGCGTGACGGAATTGGAAATATTGAGGCATTTTTCCTTCGCAGCTCGCAATACCGGATGAATAGCGAAAAAGCATGTCTTTCCTTGGCCTTGGCACGCTGGACTGCGGCCACACCCGCCTTCCAGAGCGCTGCTCAGCCCATGGAATTCTGAAGAAGGAGTAAAACGATGACTGTTTCTTTGAAGCCCATGTCTTCGATAAGTATTCGCAGTCGTTGCGTCGCCGTTTGCGCGATGCTGGTCTTGGCCTTTTTCAATGTTACCCAGGCCCGGTGTCAGACCACCGCGGCTCCAGATCGGGCGGCCGTTGCAAGCAGGATCGCGGAACCGATCGACGAGAGCGCCCGCGTCGTCCTCAAAGGGACAGTTCATCCGCTAGCCAACGCAGCCAACGATCTTGGAGAGGCGCCCGAGAGCCTTCCGCTGGAGCGAATCCACATGGTGCTGCGGCGCAGCGACAGCCAGGAGCAGGCCCTGCATCGGCTGGTCCAGGATTTGCATACTCCGGGCAGTGCGAGTTATCACAAATGGCTCACGCCGGAGCAGTTCGGCCGGCAATTTGGGCCGTCGGACGAGGATATTGCCACCGTCGAGTCCTGGCTCCAGTCGCATGGCTTCGCCGTCAAGCAAGTCAATCCCGGCAAACAAACCATCGAGTTCAGCGGCAACGCCGGCCAGTTTCGCAAGACTTTCCATGCCGCGATCCACAGTTATCAGGCCGGCGGCCAGACGCATTACGCCAACGCTGGCGATCCGGATATTCCAGCCGCGCTCGCGCCGGTCGTAGGCGGATTCGTCGCCCTCAATAACTTCCCGGTGAAGAGTTTCATTCACGTTGCCGGAAAGGCAAACTATAATTCGCGGACGCGCCAAGCGACGCCTCAATGGACCTATGCCAATGCGGATAACTTTCCGGTGGCCCCGGCGGACTTCGCCATACAGTATGACCTGAACCCGCTCTACCAGTCCGGCGTCAATGGGTCCGGCCAGAGCATTGCCATTGTCAATGAATCCAATATCGATATTGAGGAGGTCAACAGTTTCCGGTCCCTCTTCGGCCTGCCGGCGAATCCCCCGCAGATTATCATCGACGGCAACGACCCCGGGATCGACGGGATCAACAACCTTTTTCCCAATTATGCGTCTACGGAAGCCTATCTCGACGTTGAATGGTCCGGAGCCGTGGCGCCCAACGCGACCGTCTATATGGTCATCGCCGCCGATTCGACTACCGAAGCGGGATTGTTTCTCGCCGCCGAACACGCCGTCTATAGCAACATCGCTCCGGTGATGAGCGTCAGCTTCGGTGGATGCGAAAAGGAGCTTGAATCCACTAACTCTTTCCTGAGCGGCCTATGGGAGCAGGCAGCCGCCCAGGGTACTACCGTCATGGTCAGCGCCGGAGACGGCGGCTCGGCTGGATGCGATGACTTCGATTCTCAGGAGTTCGCGGTGAACGGCATTGCCGTCAGCGGCTTTGCTTCCACGCCGTACAACGTCGCGGTCGGCGGCACGGATTTCTATTACAGCGACTATGCGAACTCGAGTGCCCTCGGCAGCCAGTTGGCCACTTACTGGAATACAACTCCCACCCAGCTTCCCCAGGCTTCTTTGCTGCAGGTCATCCCCGAGCAGCCTTGGAACGACAGCCAATATGGCCTTGACATCGAAGCCGATACCAATGGCTATTCCTCGATTGTCGCCGGCAGCGGCGGAGCCAGCAGTTGCACGTCGGGAAGTGGTACGGGTACATATGGCGGCTGGGCTACCTGCACCGCCGGGTACCCCAAGCCCTCCTGGCAGTCCGGAGCCGGTGTTCCCGCGGACCAGGTCCGCGACCTTCCCGACGTTTCGTTGTTCGCCGCCTGTTGCTCGAACCTGAGTTACTATCCCATATGCGCAGGCGACGGCGACTGCCAATCTCCCACGGGGAGCAATCTTGTCCAAATCAGCGCTGTGGGCGGCACCTCCGCCTCGTCGCCGGCCTTTGCCGGCATCATGGCGCTGGTCAACCAGAAATACGGCCGCCAGGGGCAGGCGGACTTTACGCTGTACCCGCTGAAGGCGCAGTTTCCGGCAGCCTTCCACGACGTAACTCAAGGTACCAATTCGGTTCCGTGCAACATCACCACTGTCGTTACTCAATACTACGGGACGTTTCCACCCTTGGACTGCATTGCCGTCGCCAATCCCTTTACCGTGACCGATCCCATCTATGGCTCGGCGACGGAAGGCCAGCTAGGCACTGGGACTACGCCTGACTACAATGCCGCGGCTGGATACAATCTGGCCATCGGCCTGGGCACCATCGACGCCAATCAGCTCGTTACGAACTGGACCAGCATCAAGTTTGCTTCCACCACCACCACCCTCATGCCGTCCTTGACCTCCTTCACCCACGGAACCTTGATTTCGGTCAGCGGCTCGGTTACAGCCGCAAGCGGCACGCCGACGGGCGAAGTGGCTTTGATGACCGACAGCCCGACACCCTTACAGCAAGGATTGACAACGTTCAATTTGACCAATGGCGCCTTTTCTTCCAGTGCGGTCGAAGATCTGCCGGGCGGCACCTATAACATCTGGGGACAGTACAGCGGAGACAGCAAGAATGCAGCCAGCGCCTCCGCGAAGACGCAGATTACGGTAAGTCCGGAAAGCAGCGTACTTTCTTACTCCATGACCACGTACCCATCTACTGTATCTCTCAGCGCGGTGCCCTATGGCATGCAGATGTTAGCTAGCGCGCAGATTACCGGGAACAGTTGTCAGACGGGTTGTCCTAATCCTACCATTCCCACTGGCACAGTGGTGTTCTCCGACAAAGGAACTGCTGTCAACACCGTCCCCATCAACCAGACGGGGTTTGCGCAGTACTATAGCCCGTTTTCTGTGGGAAGCCATTCCGTTGCCGCCAGCTATTCGGGCGACTCCAGTTACAAGCCCTCCACCGCTTCCGCCGTCAGCTTCACGGTGGTTCAGAGTGCTCCGGCAATCCAGCTGACCATCAATGCAAGCACCTCGTTACAGGGCGTTACCGGGCAACCGACAGTACTCATCATCCAGGTTTACAACTCCCTTGATGGCTCGAAAACCGCCGCTGCTCCAACTGGAAGCGTCACCCTGTCCGGAGTTCCAACCGGCGTTCCTACCTCTGCCACACTGTCGTCTGCCGGCTACTCCGTTACCCAAGGCGTGGAAGGAGTCGCCAGCGTCGTTTTTCCGGCAAGCACACCCGCCGGAACCTACACCGTCACAGTCAGCTACCCTGGCGACCCCAACTACTCCGCCATCGCCTCTACGAAGACTGTTACCATATCCGCGACGGGCGCGGGGAAACCTTCGAGCATTACGGTAACCGCCAGCGCCACATCTCCAACACCCTTCGCCGCCATCACCATCTCCGGAGTGGTGACCGGCCAGACCGGCTCACCCGCTCCCTCGGGCTATCTGCTTTTCTACTCCTCCGGAACTATCCTGGGATCTATTGACCTCTATCCTCCCGCCAGCGGCAGCACAACCTCTTTCTCCTTCCTGCTGAACAGCGACAGTATCCCGCAGGGGGCCAACCTGATGACCGTTCAGTACCACGGCGATGCAAATTATCAGCCGTCCATCGCCACCCTCAACCTCTCCAATCCGCTCTCCGATTTCACCATGATTCCCGTCGCCGCCAATATTCCCATATCTTCCGGCTCTTCCGGCGGCAGCGCGACGGACAATATTCTGCTTACATCCATAAACGGCTTCACGGGAACCGTAAGTTACACCTGCTCGGCGGCCACGGGCGTCACGTGCTCGCTGAATCCGGCCTCGAATACACTCTCCAGCGGCGGCAGCGCCGTCACCGTATTGACGGTGAATGCCCCGGCTTCGTTAGGGAACGGAACCTATAACGTGTTGCTTACCGGCAAGGACGCGGCGGGGCAATTCATTCACACCCTGGGACTGGAAGCGATCGTCAGCGGCGCTTCTACTTCCAGTCAAAACTTTGCGCTTACCAACAGCGGAAGCATCACTGTCGCCGCTGCATCCAGCCAGACTTCGACGCTCACCGTCACGCCCTCCGGCGGATTCACCGGGCGCGTCAACTTCTCGTGCTCCGTCAGCAGCACCCCGGCAGGACTGACTTGCAGCGCGCCGCAGGCGAACATAGCCGGCACATACCCCGGTACTTCAACCTTGACCGTCAGTACCACTGCGGCAACGCCAGTGGGAACCTATGTAGCCACTGTCACAGCCACGGATGCCGCCACAGGGAAGATCTCGGCCAGCACTACCGTAACGGTGATAGTTACCTCTGCGGCAAAGATCACACCCACGGTGACGGTGACTCCGTCGGCATCGAGCATCACGACGGCGCAGGCGTTGACGGTGACGGTGGCCGTCAGCGGCGGAACCGGCAACCCCTCACCAACCGGCTCGGTGACGCTGACCAGCGGCACTTACACCTCCGCGGCAGCCACTCTCAGCAGCGGCAGCGCGACCATCAACGTTCCCGCTGGCTCGCTGGCAGTGGGCAGCGATACGCTCACGGCAACTTACACGCCGGACTCATCCAGTTCCTCGACCTATAACAGCGCGACGGGATCGAATACGGTAACGGTGACCTCCGCGGCAAAGACCACTCCCACGGTTACAGTAACACCATCGGCATCCAGCATTACGACGGCGCAGGCGTTGACGGTGACGGTGGCCGTCAGCGGCGGAACCGGTAACCCCTCACCAACCGGCTCGGTGACGCTGACCAGCGGCACTTACACCTCCGCGGCAGCCACTCTCAGCAGCGGCAGCGCGACCATCAACGTTCCCGCAGGCTCGCTGGCAGTGGGCAGCGATACGCTCACGGCCACTTACACGCCTGACTCGTCCAGTTCCTCAACCTATAACAGCGCCACGGGATCGAATACGGTCACCGTGACCTCCGCGGTGACTCCCACCTTCACGATCGCCGGCACGGCGGTCACAGTCACAGCGGGCGCAGCCACAGGAAATACATCCACCATCACAGTGACGCCTGCTGGAGGCTTCACAGGCAGCGTGGCGCTGACCGCCCAGGTCACTTCCAGCCCGGCGGGCGCCCAGGACCTGCCTACTTTGAGCTTCGGCTCGACCACCCCGGTGAGCATCACCGGCGCCAGCGCCGGCACGGCCACCCTCACCATCTCCACCACGGCAGCCACCAGCGGCGCCCTGGTTTATCCTGAACGCCCCGGCGCCAAACCTCGCGGGATTCCCTGGTACGCGGCCGGCGGCGCCACGCTGGCCTGCTTGCTGTTCTTCGGCATTCCGGCGCGGCGGCGTAGCTGGCGGACGATGCTGGGAATGCTGGCGCTCCTGGCGGCCCTCGGCGGCGGCGCGGCCGCGTGTGGAGGTGGAGGCGGGGGAGGAGGAGGTGGTGGCGGCAGCGGTAACCCCGGCACCACGGCAGGAGCCTACACCATAACCGTGACCGGCACCTCGGGCTCGACCACGGCAACAGGCGCCGTCGCCCTCACCGTGCAGTAGCAGGAATGCTCCTACAGACGGCATTCCTGCTCCCGGACGCGCACCATCAGGTCTCCGGCGGCTGGCGGAAGGCTACTATCAGCGAGTCTTCCATCCGCAGCGGGCCGCGGAACTGTTCGCTTTCTATAGCAGATTCCGGGGCGGCCATGGCGCAGGGCCGCGGCAGGGACGACTTAATGGTGCCCGCAATCATGTTAGCGATCTCCTTGGTGGCGTTTAGCGCGTCCGCCTCGGCGACCGCATCGACCGGCTGCATCATCATCGCCGCGGTGGCTTCGTAGGCCAGCCCGCCGGCCATGCGCACTTCAATGCGGCCCTTCCACTTGCCGGAGAGATTCACGCTCCCCAGCATGTGGCCGGCTTCCACACAGAACTCCTCGGGAGTGAGCATAGAATCCAGCGTCACGGCCAGCATCTGTTCCCAGAATTGGGAGTTAGCCTTGATCACACATTCCTGGTCTACTTGAGCCCTCATGCCGCACTCCGATCCCTGAATCCGCTTACATTCTTTGTTTCTTCTTAACTTATCGGGCAACTTTGAGAAAGCCTTAATCGACGAGGCCGAGGAGCAGTTCCGTTGTTATTGGAAGGGTTCGATGTGACCCAGATCACTTTCAGGGGTGCGCCTTGGCACATCTACGCCCATTGATCGGTGCCACTCTGTGCAGTGCGAGGTAAATGCCATGCAGGATGATGCTCCGGATACAGGTATGGCTCGCTGGATTCATCCGGCGGCGATCCTGGTGGCCACCGATTTGAGCGACCTGGAGCGGCTGATGCCGTTTGCCTTTGAACAGGCATCGGAGGCCGGAGCGCGTCTGATTCTGCTCCATGTGCTGCCCTCCGCCGCGGCCATATCGGCCGATGCGGCGGGAATGCCATACTACGATCCGGCCGGTGCGTTGGAATTCGCGGCCAGGACGCTGGAACCCTGGTGCGCGTTGGCGCGCCGGCAGAATATAGCCTGCGATGCCCTGGTGCGCGAAGGGCAGCCCGCACGGCAGATTGTAGCTTCGATCCGCCAGTTCCAGGCAGATCGAGTGCTTCTCGGAACCCGGAGCCGGAGCAGGCTGGGCAAGTTGCTTTTAGGCTCCGTGGCAGAACAAGTGCTGCGCTCGGTCAACCTCCCGGTCATGACCGTGGGACCCGAGGCTCATCTCCTGGTGGAAGACGGCGATCGCGAACGCGTGGTGCTGCATGCCACCACACTAAGAGAGACCTCTCGCCCGAGCGCGGCGCTTGCCTGCAGAATCGCGGCCAGCCAAGCGGCCAAGCTGGTGCTGCTGCACGTGCTGCCCTCCATGGACGAAATGGAGCGGAAGGGTCTGCCAACCGGCCTGGATTCGGCGGCCATGCACGAGTTGCGCATCCTGGCCGCGGAGACCGGCGCGGGTTGCGCAAGAGCCGTAGAGGCGCGCGTGGCCCACGGCAATCCGTCCATCGAGATTCTGGCCGAGGCCGCCGAGCAGCACGCGCGATTGATCGTTCTGGGCGCAACCGAGCGTTCGGCCTTCGAGAATCTCACCCGCGACCGCGTCATTTACCGGGTTCTGGCCCACTCGCAGTGCCCGGTCCTTACTCTGCGCGAGCCCGTGGCGAACCCTGCCGCGGCCGAAGCCGAGTCGCTTGCGATCCATAGTTGAAATTGGGCGATGCGGTGCTGGCTTGGTTGTGAAGCGGTGCTGGAAAAGAGTTTCTATAGAAGAGGTCTACGCTGTAAGTCGCTCGAGCTGGTCGGGCTTGACGATGGTCAGGGTGGCGCCCTTGATGGTGATCCACTGGTCGCGGCGAAACTGGTTCAACAACCGCGTCACCGTCTCACGCGAGGTGCCGGCCATGTTGGCGATTTCTTCGTGCGTCAGGGCCATGGTAAAGCGGATCTCCGGCTTGCCGTTGGCGGAAGCGCGTCCCCAATCCAGCAGCAGACGGGCCAGCCGCCCCGCCGCCGAACCGGAGAGTGCCAGGCGTTTGGCATCGTGAAAGACAGTCAGGTACTCACCGGAAAGGGATTGCGCCGCGTGCATGCTGGCAATGCCGTGGCGGCCCAGGAAGTCCACAAACTCCTGCTTGCGCACCGTCTTCACTTGGCATGGCTCAATGGCCTCCGCAGTGACTTCGTGGGGAACGTTGGCTAGAACGGCGCTGAGGCCCATCACGTCGCCGGGGCCGGCGATCTTTAGAATCATGGTCTTGCCGTCGCGGGAGGTGGAGGAGATTTTAACCTGTCCAAAACAGATGACAAATACGTTGCGCGCCGGGTCGCCTTCGGTAAACAGTTTCGCGCCCCGTGCATGGCTCATCATGATGCCGATCCCGTCGTAGTCGCGCAATGCCTCGGGTGTGAGATTGCAGAACATTCGCAGATGGCGATGCTCACAATTTATGCAATCTTCCGGAGGGTGATGGGAGTGGAATGATGCCATGGGAATCCCGTCAGTCAAATTGCAGTATAGCGCACATTCCCAGGCGCAAGGCAGGGATTCACTCTCAATTCCCGTTGCGGTCCAGGGAAGCCCCCGGTACGGAAATTTGTCGATGCAAGACTTCTGGCCTACGCCAACACCTCCCCGGAGCTTCGCCGGTGCGCCCTGGGCGTACGGTTAAGGCAGCAGGCGATATAAGCACGGGAGACCTCGCGGGCCAGTTCCTCCAACAACTGCATCCGCAGCGGCGGATAGTCCTGAAATGCCAGATTCAGAGCCTCTGTGGGTAGCAAAAGCACCGATCCCGGAGTTTGAGCGCTCAGCGAGTAGGTGTGGCGGCCGTCCCCCAGCACAGCCGCCAGCTCGACCAGATCCCCGGCGCGCGCCGGTCCCAGCGTCAGCCGCATCTCCAACCGCTCCGTCCTGCGCAAGAACTGACCCGAAACCACTACGTAAAGCCCCCGGCAGAGCCCGTACTGACGAAAAACTGTCTCCCCGGTATCGAAGTCGAGGCATTGGGCCGAGCCGTTCAGCAGATTGCCGGTCGCCGCGGGGCAGGCCAGCAACTCTGCCAGTGGATGTGCCTGGACAGCCTCCATCCGCCTGGATATCTCCTCCGGTTCTATGGCCAACTTTCTCCTTGCCTCCGCCCGGCGTCCGGCCCGGCGGTGAGTGGCGTCTGCATTCCACCTGCCGGCTGTTCCCTGGCGCGCGCGCTTGGCGCCGCGGATTTGCGATGAACCGGACTTCATGGTCCACACTCCCTATCCTTCAAATCACTCCCGGTGCAGCAATTCCAGAAAAATGTATCCATGAGATGGAACGTATGGATTGCTCCTTCCGCCCGCCATCCCGCCTCGACAGCGAAGCTCCTGCTCCCGCGCTCCCTGGCGCTAGAGGGTCGGTCCCACGGCGCAAGCCTCCCGCTCCCGACTCCAGTTCAAGCCGGCCGGGGCCGGTTCCGGCGGAACGCAAAGAACCGGCACGCGTGAGCGGGCAAGCAGGGCAAAAGCGGTTCCATGCGGCCCTGGCGTACCGCTGGCGCGCTTTACCCCGGCCACCAGGATGCAGGGGTGGTATTGCGCGATCGCTTCCACGATTGTGTCTGCCGGGTTGCCGTCCTTAACCAGGCAGCGCACTGGAAAACTCCCGCTCGCCCTCACGCCAAGCTCCTCCAGCGTCGTGGAGCAGGGGTTTAGAAAGGCCGCGGCCTCGTCCGGGGTGCGCGCATGCAGCACCAGCAACGTGCGCTGAAACGTTTCGGTAAGGGAATGCGCCATGGCCACCGCGGCCTCCATTGCCTCGTTGCGCTCCATGGCCAGCAGCACCGGCCCGCCCGGAACAGGGCGATATGCGCCCGCGTTCCAGTCCGCCGCTACAGCCAGCACCGGACACGGCGACAAACGCACCAGCTGTTCGGCAACGGCGCCCACAATCACCGCTCCAGCGCCCTCGATCCCCTTGGTGCCAATCACGATCAAGCCGGCTTCGTATTGACGGGCCACATCCACCAGCATCTGCGCCACCGCGCCCTGGCGGACCTCCGAATGGCTGGGTATGCCTTCCCGCAGCAGATCGCCGGCCAGGGTCTCCAACGCGGCGCGCGCCTCTTCGCTCAACTCGTTCAGCACCGGGCTGGGAATCGCATCTACAGCCGCGTAATCCAATGGGTCAATGCCGTGCGCCAGCACAATGCGCGCCCCGTACGCTTCAGCCAATTTGCGGGCATACTCCAAAGCCGCCTCCGACTGGCCGTTCAAATCCGTGGCCACGACGATGGTCTTCATGCCGGCTGCAAAGCTCATGGATGCCTCCCGCCGCACTGCGGCGCCTTGGGTTTATCCCTATAGACATCAGAGTCTGCGCTTCCCATGGGGGGCGCGGCAGTGACCCCATTCACCCCCCGCTGTGATTCTGGTCACAAACCAACGATTGAGTAGCCTGGAGACTACCCGACCAGCGCCGGCCAGCGCAAGTCGCTGTAACCACGCCGGTATACATGCGCTGGGCGAATACTGTAGCCTTTTTTGAGTCATGAGAAACTCAAAACAGTCCCGTATTCGATCGATTGCGCTCTCACCCCTCGCCTGTTTGCTGCCGATCCTGCTCGGCGGCGTCCTGGCTGCGGCAGTTCAGGCCATGGCCCAAGCTCCCGCGCCGGACTCGCCCGCTATCGAGGCCCAGGCCCATGCCATGCTGGCCAAGCTCACTCTGGAACAGAAGATCGACCTGCTCGGCGGCGAGGACGGAATGTTCACCCATGCCGCGCCCGCCATCGGCCTGCCGCGTTTCAAAATGTCCGACGCTTCGGTGGGCGTGCGCACCTGGGGGCCGACCACGGCTTACGCCGGCGGCGTTGCGCTGGCCGCCACCTGGGACCGGGAATTCGCCCGCCAGCTGGGCGAGAGCCTGGGCAAGGATGCGCGCGCCCGCGGCGTTAACTTCCTGCTCGGCCCGGGCGTCAACATCGCCCGGTCGCCCATTGCCGGCCGCAACTTCGAGTATCTCTCCGAGGATCCCTTCCTGAACTCCGCCGTCGTGGTTCCGTTTATTCAGGGCGTTCAGTCCCAGGGCGTCATCGCCACCGCCAAGCACTATGCCCTGAACGACCAGGAGTACAACCGCCACAACGCCAGCTCCGACGTGGACGAGCGGACCATGCGCGAGATCTATCTGCCGTCGTTCGAGGCCGCCGTCACCAAGGGCCACGTGGACGCGGTCATGAACTCCTACAACCTGGTCAACGGCGTCCACGTCACCCAGAACGACTTCCTCAACCTGAAGGTGCTCAAGGGCGATTGGGGATTCCAGGGTATCCTGATGTCGGACTGGGACGCCACCTACGACTCGGTGGGCGCAGCCAACAACGGTCTCGATCTGGAGATGCCCAGCCCACGCTTCATGAACGCCAAGGGTCTGCTGGCCGCGGTCAAGGATGGCTCGGTCAAGGAGTCCACGATCGACGACAAGGTGCTGCGCCTGCTTCGCGCTGTGCTGCGCTACGGCTTCCTCGACCGGCCCCAGCTCGATATTGCCGAATCCACCTACTCGGTCGCCGATCGCGCCGTGGCCCTCGACGGCGCGCTGGAGAGCATTACGCTGCTCAAGAATGACGGCGGACTGCTCCCGCTCAATCCATCAAAGATCAAGACCATCGCCATCATCGGCCCCAACGCCTGGCCGGCAGTCACCGGCGGCGGAGGCTCCTCCGAGGCCCAGGCCTTCGAGCCGGTCAGTATCCTCACCGGCATCGCCAACCTGGCCGGCCCCAATGTGCATGTCCTCTACAGCCGCGGCCTGCCTGAGATGAACGACCTCTTTCGCAATACCCGCTGGGACGGCCCGGTTAAAGTGGCCACCTATCCCAGCAGGGACTTCACCGGCAAGCCGGAAACTGCGACCGTTTCTTCGATCGGCGACTTCCGCTTCGAGAGGCGCGGGCCCAGGGACGAGACCCCGCGCAGCGTCCGCTATACCGCCAGCTACAAGGCAGTCAAGGCCGGCAAGTACCTGCTTCTGGCAGCCTCCCAGACCTGGGGCAGCGACTTCAAGGTTCTGGTCGACGGCAAGGAGCTGCCCACCCCGCCCCACGTCGAAGGTCAGGCCCCCCCAGTCTGGACTCTCGATCTGACCGCCGGCCAGACGCTGAACGTGCAAGCCGATTACGTCTCCGGATTCGGGGGCGTCCGCTTCGGCATGGGAATCGCCTATGAGCCGGACCTGGTCTCCGAGGATGCCCGGAACTTCGCCGCTGCCGCCGATGTAGTCGTGGTGGCCGCCGGCTTCGATGGCTTCACCGAGGGCGAAGGCCACGACCGCACCTTTGCTCTGCCCTGGGGCCAGGACGCGCTCATCGAAGCCGTGGCCGCGGCCAATCCGCACACCATCGTCACCCTCACCGGGGGCGGCGGCATGGATATCCGGCGCTGGCTCGCCAAGGTTCCCGCGCTGCTCCACGCCTGGTATCCCGGCCAGGAGGGCGGCAGAGCCGTCGGCGAGGTGCTCTTCGGCAGACACAACCCCGAGGGCAAGCTCCCGGTCAGCTTCGACAACAGTTGGGAGGAGAATCCCTCCGCTTCGTGGTACTACCCGGTCAAGGGAGCCGACACCTCGCTGCACGTAACCGAACCCGGCCGCGAGCCCGTCGATTACGTCATTCCCCACGTGAAGTATGGAGACGGCCTGCTGGTCGGCTATCGCTACTGGACCACCACCGGCAAGCACCCGCTCTACCCCTTCGGCTTCGGGCTGAGCTACACCACCTTCAGCTTTACGAAGCTCGAAGCGCCGGCAACGGCCGCCGCCGGCTCAATCGTTCCGGTCAGCTTCGACGTGACCAACACCGGCAGCGTGGCCGGCGCCGAAGTGGCCCAACTCTATGTCTCCGACCCCTCCGCCAAGGCCACCCGCCCGGAGCGCGAACTCAAGGGATTCGAGAAGGTTCGCCTCGATCCCGGCCTGACCGAGCACGTAACCATCGAACTCGACGCGCGCGCTTTCAGTTACTGGGACTCGACCGCCCACAAGTGGACCATCGACCCCGGCAAGTTCGTGATTCGCGTCGGCGACTCCAGCGAGAATACGCCGCTGAGCGCGGAGTTGACGCTGAAATAACCGCGTTAAGGCAAGACGCGGATTTTGTAGCAGTGGTAATCAACCAGGAGACTCTTAGTGAACACGTTCACGCGGTTGCTTGTCCTTGCTTCAATTCCGCTTTTCTGGGTTGTCTCCGCATTTGCGCAATCGGGAGGAACATCTGGGAAAGAAAGCAGTCTCTATTCGATGGCACTGATCGCCAGCGTCAATGAAATGCAGAAATCGTGGGGTTATATCGATAATAGCGCCAACGGAAGCAGAATACGCACGGATTACAACCACTTGATGGTGAGGCAGAATCCTGAAATTACGGATGAACTACCGAGGGAATTCGGAGCTCATCACGTCGAATACCTGGATGACCGGGCGCTGATCGGCAGATACAGAACTCTGCGAAAGGAATTCTCTGTTCTCGAAATCCACGCGATCCATAACGAGGGGCCACGATTGAAGATCAATATCTCTGTGTCGTGGGTCGAGTATAGGGACGGGAGGCTCTCTTTCGGCTTTTCAGACTGGAGTGAGGTCGAATTCCTTTTCGACTGCGAAGAGCAAACCTACACAATTACTGAAGTGAAGCTCGGCGGCATCTGAGAGCCCCGCCGAGCTGCCTGGGATCCCAATTCTCACTACCGCAGACTCTTCAGCGCCGGGTACAGCTTGCGCCACTTCGTATAGCCGGTCATGTAGGTAGCCAGGTCAGCGGCGTCCGGCTCGATGCGCTGGGCGACCTCGATGGCCTGGCCGCAGGCCTCGTCCAGGTCGGCCCAGTGGCCCGCGCCCACGCCCGCCATCAGCGCCGAGCCAAACGCGCCGCCCTCTTCCGCGGTCAGCACCTCGACCGAGTGGCCATAGATGCCGGCCTGAATCTTCCGCCACAGCGGGCCGCGCGCGCCGCCGCCGCCCAGGCGAATGCCGCTGACCGGAATGCCCAGTTCGGCGAAAAGCGTAAACGTATCTTCGAGCGAATAAGCCACGCCTTCCAGAACCGCGCGCACAAAATGCGCCGCCGTATGGACAGTGGAGATGCCGGCAAAGGCCGCTCTCACCTCGGGGTCCAGGTGCGGCGTGCGCTCGCCCAGCAGGTACGGCGCCCACTCCAGGCCCTGGCTGCCCGCCGGAACCTGGGCTGCCGCCCAGGTGAGCGCGTCATAATCCAGACCGGTAAAGAAAGTCTCCTTCAGCCAGCGCAGGCTCAGCCCCGCCGACTGCGTTACGCCCATCACGTGCCACAAGCCCGGAACCGCGTGGCAGAAGGTGTGCAGCCGGCCCTTGGGGTCTTTGGTCGGGCTGGCCGTGGCGGCAAAGACCACCCCCGAAGTGCCGATAGTGGCCGAAACCGAACCCGGCTGGAGGATGCCCATGCCCACTGCGCCCGCTCCCTGGTCGCCCGCGCCCGCGACAACTGGAGTTCCAGCAGCCAGCCCGGTCAGTCCCGCCGCGGCATCGCCGATGCGCGCGCAAACCTCCGGCGACTCGTAGACCTTGGGCAGCCAGCTCTCGGGAATCCCTGCCGCCTCGGCCACCTCGCTCGACCAGCGTCTGTGCGTCACGTCCAGCAGCAGCGTTCCCGAAGCCTCCTGCACGTCGATGGCGAACTCCCCCGTCAGCCGGTAGCGCACATAGTCCTTGGGGCAGAGAATGTGGCGAATCTTGGCGAAGATCTCCGGCTCGTGCTCCTTCACCCACAGCACCTTGGTCAGTGTGAAGTTGGGCAGCGCCGGGTTGCAGGTCAGCTCCATCAGCCGCTCGTAGCCGATCTTTTCCGTCAGCCAGTCGCACTGCGGCTGGGTGCGCGTGTCGCACCAGATCAGCGACGGGCGCAGCACCTGGCCGTCATCGTCCAGCAGAACGGCGCCGTGCATCTGGCCAGTCAGCCCGATGGCCGCGATCGGCTCCCGAGGCTCAGGCGTGGCGGCTAGCGCACCGCGAATCGCCTCCTGCGCCGCCCGCCACCAGTCTTCGGGGTCCTGCTCCGCCCAGCCCGGATGGGCCGTTTTGAAGGCCGCATGTTCGCTCGACGCCCCGGCAATCAGTTTGCCCGCGCCATCCACCACCACGGCCCGCGTGCCGCCCGTGCCCACATCCATCCCAAGGAACCACATCCCCGTTCTCCCCCTTGCGTAAATCGCTTTTCCCGGCGCTGGCAAGCATAGCAGCTAACCCGTGGTATAGGAAAGCCGGGCAAGACGTACGGTCGGGCCAATTTCCCCATCACCGGTTACCTCGGAGCGGTTCTCCTCGTCCGCCGGCCAGTTCATCGTTACTTTCATGGAAGACACCGTAGTCTAATTGCTCACCGCCGGTCACACAAAGGTCTTGTATACGGAGGAGGGACCTCGCGCTATCGTCAAGAGCATCTCCCGAATTGGACGGAAATGAAACTCCCCAATTATTACGAGTTCCTCCAAATCAGCCCCAATGCCGATCCAGAAACAATCCACCGCATCTTTCAATTCCTGGCGGCCCGCCTTCACCCCGACAACTCACGCACCGGCGATGCTGAAAAGTTCATTCTCTTGAAGCAGGCCTATGAGGTCTTGTCCGAGCCAGCGCGCCGCGCGGAATACGATGCGGCTTGCGCAAAGAAAGCAGCCCAGCAGGCTCCCCTGTCAACGTCGATAGATTTCATGGATAGCCTGGACGGTGAGTTGAACCGGCGGCTGGCGTTGCTGGCGCTGCTTTATACTCGCCGCCGCTCCCGCCCCGAGGCCCCCGAAGTCTCGCTTTTCGAGGTTGAAACGCTGATGGGTTTTCCCCGCGACTATCTGGAATTCACCGTCTGGTATGTGCACAAGAAAGGCTACATCAGCCGCGCGGACAACTCAGCTTTCGCTCTCACCGCGGAGGGCGTGGATTTTGTGGAGTCGCAACGCGCCGTCGCGCCGGTTCTGAATAAGCTGCTCACCAATGGTACGGAGTTCTCCGGCGTAGATGGGAGTGGCGGCGAGCAAAGCGTTGCTCCCAGTGCCATCCCATTTGTTGTGAAGGAAGAGAGACGCACTGGAAGAGATCGCCGCAGACATGCGTGATGGATTGCGATGCAGCGCGTCTGCTCTCTCGGAAGGCCCCATATCCCGCCGTTGATTGAGACCTGCGGCGGCCGAAGACGGTCTTCCGCTATTGAACCTTGAAGGCGACGGCGATCTGCGAAGGCATCCGGGAGGGACAGACAATCTCCAGGCCGTCCGGCTTCTGGCTCCAGACAAGCTTTTTCCGGCTGCCCAGCAGTGTGACCGAGTGAACAGGAGCGGCGAGCAAACCTGCGCCGCTTCCAAACGAGGCGATCTTGACCTGCGCGCCGGGTTGGGGCGGGGCCAGCGCGAAGGCGTACACCGAACCGCCCTTGCCCACGGTGAAACGAAAGTCCGTGGGGCCGAACTGGAAACCGGCATGCGCCTGGCGAAGCGCGCCATAGGGCATGACGCGCAGGTTGCCGTCCGCATCGGTGGCTCCTTCGCCGAGCTTGACCCACGCCTTGCTCCCGTAAATTCCTTCGCCGTTGATCTTCATCCATGCGCCCACCTGTCGCAGCAGTTTCAGGCACTCCGGGTCCAGCGATCCGTCCGGCCGGATGGGGATATTCACGGCGTAGCTGCCGTCGCGGCTGACCACCTCGAGCATGTAATGGATGAGCGCCGGCGCGCTGTAGACGAAGCCGGGGCTGTAGAACCAGTCGCCCAGCGCGTTCTCGCCGATCCAAGGCTGGTCGGTCTTGATGTTCTTTGGGAAGCGGCTTTCGACCGTGTTCACAATGCCGTTGGCGCGCGGATGGAACTTGACGATGCTGAAGGTATCCACCTTGCCGCGCGTGGCCAGCGTGTGATTGTAGTAGTCGGCCATCACCCGCTGCATGGCGTCGCACTTGTAGCCCGTCCCCGTCTTCTCGCCGGTGAACGGCCCGGTCGAGTCGCCGTCGGTGTAGATGAAGTCGGGATCGTACTTGTCGATCACATCCATGATGCGCAGCGCCCAGCGCGTTGCGTACCAGTGCGCATAGTCCAGATGCTCATAGAAGATACCCTTTTCCGGCCGGAATTTCGCGTTGGCCACGTCTTTGTAGGCGCGAAGATTGATGCCATAGAGAAGGCGCGGATCGTACCCCTCCCACCATTTCCTTTTGCCGTCGGCCAGCGTAAGGCTGGCGGCGTCGTAAGGCACGCCGGCTTTGGGCCCGGTGGCGTCGCTGCCAAAGGCAGGCTGGTACCACCACCAAGTGTACTCGTGATGAAAGGCCACGCCGTATCTCATGCCGACCGAGTGGGCGGCCTTGGACCATTCGCCGATCAGGTCGCGCTTGGGCCCCATGTTGACCGAGTTCCAGGGCTGATAGGTCGAGTTCCAGTTGTCGAAGTTGTCGTGATGCACGCCCTGAACGATAAGGAACCGGGCGCCGGCGTCGTGATAGAGCCGGACCAGCCTGGCGGGGTTGAGCTTGGCGGGATTCCAGGTACGCAGAACGTCCTTGTAGCCGAATTCCGATGGATGGCCGAAATCGCGGATGTGGTTGTCGTAGGCCGGAGTTCCGGGCTGATAGATCTTGCGCGCGTACCAGTCTCCGCTCTGGCCGGCCGACTGCGGCCCGAAGTGCACCCAGATGCCGAACTTTGCATCGCGCAGCCAGGCCGGCTCTCCGGGATAGTTCCTGGCGATCGAATCCCAGGTCGGCTGATAGGGACCGGCTGCGATGGGGAAGTCCATCTTGACTTCCGCAAAGCCTGCCGGATCCTGCATGGTGAGCGAGTCCGGAGGCTGCGCCGCAGGCACATCTGGAATCGGCGCCGGCTGGGGCATCTGCTGCGCCCACGCGGGGAGTGCCACGCAGACGACCAAACCGAAGGCCAACGATAAAGCGCACAATAGAAGGCCGCGGCGAAGACGAAACAACGCATTCATTGGAATCATGACCCTATGAGGGTATTCGATGCGTCCCGGCGTCCGCAACCGGCTGGCCGTAGAGTGCCCGGGTGCAAAGAGTTGCCTGCACCGGGGGTTAAGCCTGGGCTTGGCAACGATGCTAATAATTTGAATTGTTCAACCTTAAGATGTGCGCGACGCCGTTCGGGGGATTGCGCAATATAGCCTCGACGATATAGAAAGTTTTGTTCGGTGTTTTATGTCAGGTTTAAAACAGTAGGAGGTGTTAGGCGCATGAACAATCGATATCTGGGAATCGTTCTCATGCTCGCATTGCTCGTTCTTCTTGGCGGCCTGGTTCCGCTGCCCGCAGCGGCTCAAACCGTTCTGGGGCCTGAATTCACATTGATCAAGCTTGCTGTCAGTTCATTGCAGCGGGACGAACGGCAATGCGAGTACTTTCTCTGGACCAAGCTGGGCGGCGATTCGCAGCGCATCAGCTTCAGCTACTTGCTTCCGGATGGAAAAACCGACGGCGATACGCCGCGGATCGAGAACGTCACTATCGTCCTCACTCCGGGAAAAAGCGTTCCGACGGCAAGAATCACCGGCTTGGACGACAGCCGGCGGTCACTGTGGCGGTTGGAAATGGCGCCGGGGGTGTACGACCTCAATGAAAAGTGCCTGTCCGGTATCCCGACCTCACTAGGAACCGGCAAACAATAGACGGTTACCGTCGCAGGGGCAACCGGCATCTGCGGCATAGGGCGCCCGAGCCGGTGCTTTCTGTCCAGCCGGAAGCAAATGAGGGTTTCCATGAAAGCCAATCCTGTTGCTTTCGACACCAGCGGCACGGGATTGACCCCGCTTACCAACAGCCTTGGGAGCATCGGACCCCGCCGCAGCGGGGATTCGCACTTTCACTCCTGCCGCCTGGCGCGACAACGCAAGCCGCCAGGATCTTCCCGTGGGATTGATTGTTAGTTCTGTGAGAGGTATTATTGGAGGCTGGGAACAGTCCCGGCCCGAAGCCGGGAGAATCAACCCAGGAGAGAACGCAAATGAACGCCATGTTTCTGAAGCTGTATGTGAAGTTCCAGGATCTGATGAACCGCGAGGAAGGTCAGGATCTGGTCGAGTATGCTCTGGTTCTTGCATTGATCACCGTTGGCGCGGTCGCCATCCTCACCGGCATCGGCAGCAAAGTCGTGGCCACCCTCAGCGCCATCAACTCCGCGCTCTAACCCGAACCAAGGAAGTCCTCACCAGAGGCAGTCAGGGCGTCGCCAAACACAAAGTTTGGTTCGCCGCGGGAGGGAGATCCCTGCCACATGGATTGGTTGCTCTGGAGATTCTCTCGCGGGCGGCATGGGTGCTTTATGGCATCCCAGGAGGTGACTGACATGTCGGCTTGTATGTTGAAGATTTGTTACGTGTTACGACATTTGACAACGCGAGAAGACGGTCAGGATCTGGTCGAGAATGCCCTGATTCTTGCCTTGATCTCGGTTGGCGCGGTCGCCATGCTCAACGGCATCGGCAGTAAGGTCGTTGCCACATTAAGCGCCATCAACAGTGCACTCTAGCTCTGATCGATCGATTGCCGCGAAAGCCGGGGCGGAGCATCGCAAGTCGGTAGGCTGGACGCATTAAGGGAGGGGATTCGCGAAGCACCCGCTTTGCGAATCCCTTTTCCGTATTTCCTGCTTCCTGGTAGAGGTATTAGTGGAATTATGTTCGCGGGAAGGTCCACATGAAAGGGATTGAGAATTACTGGAGTCTGCTCAAACGGTCGCGAAGGCTGCCTTCTTCCTGGTTGCGGGCTCTTTGCCGCTCAAGTCCGATGGCCAGTGAGCTGGTCTAGGCCCCAGCCGGCTTGGGGTTGGCGGGATCGAACTTGGCCACACGGACCTTTTTGGCGAGGCCGAGTTTCGAGAGCAGCCAGATGCCCCAGTAGTTCGGATCGATCTCGTACCAGGCCAGGCCGTGGCGGGCGGAGACGGGGTGAGCGTGATGGTTGTTGTGCCAGCCCTCACCGCCGCTCAACAGGGCGACCCACCAGTTGTTGCGCGAGTCGTCGCGGGTGTCAAAGCGGCGGCTGCCCCACATGTGAGTGGCGGAGTTCACCAGCCAGGTTGCATGCAGGCCGAGAGTGACGCGCAGGAAGGCTCCCCACAGCAACATGCCGACGGCGTTCGTTGGGCCGCCCGCAAGCCAGCCGCCGCCGAACAGCAGGGCGCCGCTCGCGACGAGGGGAATCCAATGATACTTGCTCAGCCAGACGTAAAAGCGGTCCCGTTCCAGGTCTGGAACGTAGCGTGACAGCGCCTCAGTCTGCGCGTGCAGCGCGTTGCCGCAGAGGAGCCAACCCGTATGCGCCCAAAACCCGCCTTCGCGGGGCGTGTGCGGGTCGCCCTGACGGTCGCTGAGCTGGTGATGCACGCGATGGGTAGCGACCCAGAAGATCGGTCCACCCTCAAGGGACAGCGTGGCGCAGGTGGCCATCAGATATTCCAGACCCTTGGGAACCTGGTAGCCGCGATGGGTGAGCAGCCGGTGATAGCACATGCCAATGCCGACGTTGATGGCCATGACGTAAAGCGCCGCCATCGCCGCCAGGCGCTGCCAGCTAAAGAAAAACAGCGCCGCAAGCGCGCCCAAGTGAAAGCCGACGATCACAGTCAGCGTCAGCCAGTTGATGCCCGCGTCCACTGATGCGGCGCGTCCCATGCGAATCTCCTGCCGCGCCGGGGCCGCATGGATTGCCGCGTACGCGGGAGTATAGGGAACTGCTGGAATCGACAGGCTTGAAGTTGCGGCTGCGAATTCAGAAGAGGGCGGGGTAAGGACTGAAGCCATTCGGGGGAAGTTCCTTGGAGAGTGGCAACGCGCCCACCCTGTCCACAGCCATTGTACCCGGACCGCAGGACAATAAGCATATGAGGCGATGCCTTGTCAGTGATGATGCACCGCGATTGCAGAATTATGTGAGCAATTCTGCTCACAATCGTGCAGGATACCGCGGCATACGCGACCGCTTGCACGCCAAGGCATTGCCCGGCAGGCCTCAGATCACCCTGAACGCTTTAGCAAAAGCGACCTTCGAAGCCGGTTCAGTCGACAGCCAACGTATCGATAAACAGCGCCGTCAGAGTCCCATTCACCACCGCGGCAGTCACCCGCACCGGATCGCCCTTTGCGGGTCGAAAATCGGAGCTTCCCGCGGCCCCCATCTCAGTGTCCACTATCGTATCTGGAGCGATTTCGAAAGACTCAGCCTGTCCGGATTGGTCTGTGATCGAGAGCGAACGCTCTTTTTTGTTGAAACTGGCGACTGTTCCGGTGCTCTTGGTAAACGGTCCCTGCCCGAGGCTTCGCAATGCAACGATGGTGCGCAAGTCGCCGACGCCGAAGTAGTAGACGATCACGCGTTCGCCGGTACTCTTGAATGAGTCGGCCGCGGCCGCATCGGTGCGGATATTCCTGTCGAAGGCTATCTTGTGATGGGAATGTAACATATCTTTGAAATGACCTTCGGCGCCGGCGTCGGTCTTAACCACAATCGTCCTTGCAGTCGAATCTACAGAGCTTATAGTGCCGACCAGCGCATGAATCACCTCTTGAGCTGTCGCTGCGGGAGAGGTTGGCAAAAAACATCCCGCGAGTAGGCATATCCTCAAAACCCCTTTCGACATAAATCCCTTCCTGAGTCCATCAGAACCAACGCCGGTCAAAGGTTCGAAAGAGAGGCTCTGTTTGGATGCACACAGTGTAGTGCAGTTGAAGAGGGCTTGCAAGAACAACTCCTGCCCTGGAGCAGATGAGACTGAAAATGGGTGTCCTCCTGGCAACGGGGCGATAGATTATCGTCGCCGGGAAGCGGAGGCGACTCAGCCCGCCGCGGGTTCCGGAGCAACGGAATAGGAAAGCATCAGAATGCCGCTTGGCAACGCCTTGCTCTCCTCAAGATGAAGGCTCTGGCGGCGTCCCTCCGGTAGCAGCGGAACCCCGCTTCCCAGCATCACGGGCATCAACACAACCTCAACGGCATCCACGAGTCCGGCATCGAGCATGGCGCGGAAGAGAATGCCGCCGCCGCACAGCCAGATGTCCTTGCCCGGCTGCGCCTTCAATGCGGCCACCGCCTCCTCGACGCCGCTGCTCAGAATGGCGACGCCGAGGTGGTCTTCGGGCTTCAGCGTGCGCGAGACAACGACCCAGCGGTGGCCAAGATCCGGCCACTGAGCCGCCCTCACCCTGGCAACCTCATACGTTCGCCGCCCCATCAGCAGCGTGTCGAACTGCGCGTGAATCGCTGCATAATTCAACTCGGGATCGGCAACCATCCAGTCATACTCGCCTTTGGGTCCGGCAATGAAACCATCCAGACTCATCGCCACGCCGTAACGCAAACGCCGCATCCTCGCCTCCGCTTGAGAACAGCTTACCCCTTTTCCGCCTCGCGCAGTTAGGCGACGGGTCCGGAGGCGCCGCGCTGTTCAAAATCGTTGTGTTTTGCGCTCGGATTCATGCAAAAAAGCCCTGTTTTGTGACCAACCCCCCGGTTTTTTGGGGGTCTTTGTCAACTAATTGGAAGATGGGCGGCTTTTGCAAAAAGTCTATAAGGCATTTAGTATGAATGTCTTACCTCATAATCCCGGCCGGGGGCGGAACGCGAAAAGCGGGCATTTTGGGGGGAGGGGGGTGGGGGGTAGGGGATTTTCGGCTGGATGTGGGCGCGCGCCGGGCTGGCGAGGGTGGGGCAGGCGGAGGTCAGCACGCAACCATTATGCGCTGCCGGATGGTAATTCCCGGCAAGTACGGTGCGCGCTCAGGCTTTCAACGCACGCTCCACTCTTGCCCAGACTCCGGATGCGGTGAGGAAGCCGCCGCAGGCGGCGGCGTCCAGCCCGGCTTGGACCCCTGCATGAAAGCGAACTGGCAGGGGCTGGAAGGTGAGTTCCGAGTAGCCATTCAACCGCCCCAGGGACATTTCACCCTCTACAAGCCGACCTCCGGGTACCGGTTCTCGAATTCAGCCACAAGTCAAAGATCGGAAATGGGTTACAGCTCTTGCCCGCCAAGCATCCTCATTTTCGCAAGGGCGTTCCAGCAATGGATTGTGGCTGTTCTCGCCAACTGAGACAGAATTCTGGGTGCCACCATTCTGGATTGGTCGGATCGTCCGTTCGATTCTTCATTGAAGACCGGTTGCGCATAGGTCCATAGAGCCGTAGCCTCAATCCTCAACGGTTAAAGTGGTTTACGGGAGGCATCGTCCGATCTATACTGGTGGGTTCTTATTAACAACCCTGAAGCCTCCGCAACTTCAGATCAGGTGACACTTAACCGGCGGTTCTGTGGGCAGAACCTGACATCGGCAAATGCCGAGAGAACTCGTCTCAGACCTCCGTTTGGATCTTGTCCTGGAAACGTCAACAAGGAGTCTGGATCATGAAACTCTGTCCTCGGGCCCTCTCTGGAGTCACGGCAGTTGCGTTTGTGTTCTTCCTTGCACCCCTATCCGCAAATCCGCAGTCGAGAAGGGCCGATTCGCTGACAACACCTACCGGAGTGGCAAGCCCCTGCAACCCGAAGGCAGCGCCAGGGTACAACCCTCTTACCCGTCTCGCAGAATCCGGCCGCATCTCAGTTGAAGGGGACTATCTGGTCATCGAATACAACGCCAGGACGATGACTACCGCATGGATCGACTACAAGGATCACGGCCGGAATCCACGGGCCATTGTCGAAAACGGCGCGTTCCTCCCTGTGGTATACAACCGGGAAAGGATCGCTGTACATGTTTGCGATCTTCGATTCGCCGACCAGCTCACAGTTACTACGAACCCCTTGGCCCTACCGGAGGGAGGAGCTGACATTCATGGCTACATCCCGACCGCTCCCACCGCGCTCGCCCCTACCCTCGATGCTTTGCAATCCGTAGCCAATACCGGTGTCGCCGCCCCGGCAAGCGGCCTCGGCTATTCCACGACGCCGACATTAACGGTCGCCACAGTTCCTGGCTACACGGCGCAATCCACTAGCACCGATGCTAGTGGGAAGACAACCACCGTCCCCGCCACCATAAATCTCGACCCCGGCCAAGTCGCCCTCCAGATGTACGCTCTCGTCCGCAATGGGATGGATCTAGTCGACAGCGTAAATCAGATCCCGCACGGTCAGAGGCCTTTCATAGAAACCTCCGCTGCACGCATCACCTGGAGTGACGATCCGGTCTTGGCCAATCCGGGGGAACCGTGCACGGACGAGCGCTCGCGGCCTCAGGGCCCCCCGGGAAGCCTCACTCCGACCGCAATTCTCTCCGGCAGCCTCGACGATGTCCGCGCTCATGCCGTGTTGGTCTGCAAGCACATCATGAACCATCGAAAGGATGCAGTAGAGAAGTTGAACCCGGCCGCCTTTGACAGCGACCTTACTGAAGTCCAGAATCTGGCAGTCGCGCTTTCTAACTTGGCTGCATCCGTCGCTGCAAACGGCTTTGGAACTCGCGCGGCCACACTCCAAAACAACTATGGAATCCTGTGCGGCGTTTTGGACTCGACGGGTTATGGTCAAGGTCAAAACCCGAATCCCGTTCTGCAGGGCTTTAATGACAAATACGAGGCAGCCCTCAACGCCTTGGCCGCCAACTCTAACGGTCAAGTGACCCTCGACCAAATAAAGGGTTGGGATCCGAGAAGTATGTTTGACGCTTTGAGTCAGCTGAAGAAGCAACTGCGAGCGCTCGATATCATTTCCGGTACCGTCTTTGCAGACATCAATCGCTGGAACGAGGAGTCTTCAATCGAACAAACCGACTTGCTCACCCCGGCAGCAAACAATGCCTTGATGCGCATCTCCATTCTCGTGCAGCACAGCTATACTCCCTTCACCATAATCAACAACCCCTCCGCCACCGTGACGCTTCCGGCATCTGTCGCCACAGGAACTTCCGCCACGACAAGCACGCCCCCTCACGCGGTCAAGACGATTCTCCTCGAGGTGCATCGCCTCGCCCAGTTCAATCTGGTGGGTGGAATTGTTTTCTTCAAGATTCCGAACACTACCTACGCTGTCACTCCGGGCACGAATGCTACGCCGACATCCAGCGGAGCCACGACTTATACAGGCACCTGCGGCGGCACTTCTGGGGCCACCTCAAACCAGGGCACAGCATCCACCTATTCTTGCGTTGTTCCGACCCAAAGCTCCAGCATTCAACTAGCGGGAATGGCCGGACTCACCTATTACCCGTGGCGAAGAGACTATTTCCCGCGCCACAGTGGAAACGGCGTCTATAGGAGGAACCTCTATCCTTCGATCATCGGCGCAACGTCAGTCACCTCGCTGGGCAACTCAGTTGTCGTCGCTAACTGGGAGCCTTTAAGCGGGTTGGACATCTTCGCTGGTGGCGGATGGGCGCACCAGAATGTTCTTCCCTCCGGCATAACTACGAGTACTATCCTACCGGCCGGATACACTCTACAGCTCGGGACCAAAGTGAAGTCCGGATTTGCATTCGGCTTCGGCTTCGACGTTGGTATCCTCAGCCAGATCTTTGGTAGCAAGACATCGGCTGCGTCCATGCCCTGACGCAGAATGCTAGGCCCCGTCTTTAGGGTCGGGTATCGCCGCTATTCACTCTACACAGGAATCCAGATTCGCTCGGTGGGTCGATTCTGGATGGACAGGACTTCTCCGTAGTGCCAAATCGCTAAGTATTGATGCGGGAAACAGCCCACGGTCAATGCCAGGCCACAGACGCAGCGAGCGCAGGACAGGATAGATCCTGATAAACGCCGCGGGGCCCAGGAATTCTGAGGCTGCTCTATCCCTCCTCCGCCTCGCGCAGCTTGGCGATGACGGTGAAGTCTTCGAGGGTGGTGATGTCTCCCTTGATCTCGCCGTGGGTGGCCAGTTCCCTGAGCAGGCGGCGCATGATCTTGCCGGAGCGGGTCTTGGGAAGCGCCTCGGTAAAGCGAATATCGTCCGGACGGGCCAGCGAGCCGATCTCCTTCGCGACCCACTTGCGCAGCTCGGTCTTCAACTCCTCGCTGGGCTGGTTGCCGCTCTCAAGGGATACAAATGCCGCGATGGCCTGGCCCTTGAGCTCGTCGGGACGGCCCACCACCGCGGCCTCGGCCACCTTGGGATGGGCCACCAGCGCCGACTCCACCTCCATGGTTCCCAGCCGGTGGCCGCTCACGTTGATCACGTCGTCCACGCGGCCCATCAGCCAGAAGTAGCCGTCGGCGTCCTGGCGGGCGCCGTCGCCGGTAAAGTAGCTGCCCGGCACGTCGCTCCAGTAGGTCTTGCGGTAGCGGCCGGGATCGCCATAGACGGTGCGCGCCATCGAGGGCCAGGGCTTGCGGATGACGAGCAGGCCGCCGTGGCCCGGGGGCACCGGCTCGCCCTGCTTGTTGACCACCTGCGGCTGAATGCCGAAGAAGGGCCGCGTGGCGGAGCCCGGCTTGGTGGGCACAGCGCCGGGAATGGGGGCAATCATGATGGCTCCGGTCTCCGTCTGCCACCAGGTATCGACGATGGGGCAGCGGTTGCGGCCGATCTTCTCCCGGTACCACATCCAGGCCTCGGGATTGATGGGCTCGCCCACCGTCCCCAGCAGCCGCAGCGAGTCCAGCTTGTGCTTTTCCACGTGCTGGTCGCCCCACTTCATAAAGGCCCGGATGGCCGTGGGAGCGGTGTAGAAGACGGTTACCCGGTGATCGTCCACGATCTTCCAGAAGCGGGAGAAATCCGGCCAATTGGGCGCGCCCTCATACATCAGCACCGTGGCCCCGTTCTGCAGCGGCCCATACACCACGTAAGAGTGGCCGGTGACCCAGCCGATGTCTGCCGTGCACCAGTAAATGTCCTCGTCGCACAGGTCGAAGACATACTTCGCGGTGAGGTAGGTTTGCACCGCGTAGCCGCCGGTGGTGTGAACCAGGCCCTTGGGCTTGCCGGTGGTGCCTGAGGTGTAGAGAATGTAGAGCGGATCTTCGGAGTCCAGCTCCTCGGCGGGGCAGTCGAGCGCGGCCGCAGCGATCAGGTCGTGCCACCAGTGGTCGCGGCCCTCGACCATCGTGATTGGCGAGCCGGTGCGGCGGTAGACCACTACGTGCTTGACGGAGTGGCAGGCGTTCATGGCCTCGTCCACGGTGCGCTTGAGCTTGATCTCGTTGCCGCGGCGGTAGCTGGAGTCCTGGGTCAGGATGGCCACGCATTGCGAGTCGTTGACGCGGTCGGCGATGGCGTTGGCCGCGAATCCCCCGAAGATGACGGAGTGGACGGCCCCGATGCGCGCGCAGGCCAGCAGAGCAATGGCCAGCTCCGGCGTCATGCCCATGTACACGGCCACGCGGTCGCCCTTGCCGATCCCCAGGCTTTTGAGGGCATTGGCGAACCGCTGCACCTCGGCGTGCAGGCCGGCGTAAGTCAGGCGGCGAATCTCGCCCGGCTCGCCCTCCCAGATGAGCGCGATTTTGTCGCGGCGGATGCCGAGCGCGTGGCGATCGACGCAGTTGTAGCTCAGATTGAGCTTGCCGCCCACAAACCATCGCGCCCAGGGCAGATCCCACTCCAGTACCTTGTCCCAGGGCTTGAACCAGTGCAGATCGCGAGCCACACCGGCCCAGAAGCTCTCCGGATCGGCGATGGATCGCTTGTAGAGCGCCTCGTACTCTTCGAGGCTCTTGATGTGGGCCTTGCGGCTGAACTCCGCCGGCGGCGGAAAGACGCGGTCCTCGCGCAGTGTGGAGTCGATGTCCTGATTGGCAATCGAGGGAACGGGCAACGAAGACATGGAGGCGTCCTTTGGGGAAGGGGATCGAGGTTGCGCACGGCGGTCTGGGAGAGCCTCCCGGAATGTCTCCGCGTGGAGTCACTTTACCGGGACCGGGGCACACACGGCAAGCGGGCAGGAGAATGGGCCGGTCGGGGCTGCCGCCTTCAGGATTTCAGCGGGCGTTGAGAACAGGCTGGCGGCCGCCGGCTACCCGGCCTTCTGCTGCGCGGTCACATACTCCCGCAGCGCCGCGTTGATGCGGCTTTGATAGCGCCGCCCAGTGGCGCGGAAGAACTCGATCACATCGGCGTCCAGCCGCAGAGTGATCTGCTGCTTGTTCTGTGCCGGAACCAACTCCAAGACGCGCTGCCAGCCGACGCCGGGCTGGGGCGGAATGTCGCTGACGTCAATGTCCTTATCCGATTTCTCCTGAAGTTCCTCCCAGGCCAGCCACTCTTCCTCGGTCAATATAGAAGGATGATGGGAGTCAGGCCGATAGATCACGAATCCGGTATCTTTGCTGTCCATTTCGAGTCGCCTCCGTACGCAACTCAAGCGTATCCGCTGCCCGCTCTGTGCATAGATCACAAGAAGAATCGTCAGTTCGACGCGCCCCAGGATTCACCGCCCCTCGCCGCAATCGCCGCAAGCGTCCGGACGTTCAATGCTACCTCGATCCTTGAACGTCTCGCAGGCTATAAGAAGCGGAACCTGCTGTTTGCGGAGGTTGGACTTGGGATTCGCCGGATCCCGCGCGAACTCCACGACCGCCTGAATACTACTACAAAAGCCACTTCAATCAAAACTTCGATTGTAGCTACTATTGGGGTTCATTGCTCGAATGTCGCTCTCAATTGTCCATCGTTGAGAACGTATCGAATCCGCAAGGTTCCGCAGCCGCCGTAGCGCCGCCCACCCAGCTTGACCGGGCGAAAGGTCCAGTCCTTCACGGAATCCAGCATCGCCTGGAACGCTATCGCAGGGCCGGAGAGGATATGCAGGTCCGCCTCCTTCCCCGACGGAGCGAAAAGCAGGCAGGCAACCACAATACCATCGATGCTTACATGAGGCTCGTTCAGCCCGGGCGGTCCTACCGGTTTGCTGTTCACGATGTAGGAGGCCATTTCACTGCTCGACAGGCAAACCACGTGGTCTGGAAGAATCGAATGCTCATCTGAGTCCGGACAGGGAGCGCATCGCGGCTGCTGGGCATTCAATGCGAATCCTATCAGCAGCGCGAAGGCAAGGGTGAATCCCAGACGCATCTGCTCCTCCTGGCGCGGTAGAAACATGGATCGCAATCCTCCCACGCCTCGCCTGTGGCGAATGCATACCGAGGCTCTCGACAAATCGACTCTGCTATTGCGCGTACCGCTTCCGGTGCCAGATCCAGGCGGTGCGGATTATCTCGTCGAGCTGGGTATACTTCGGCTTCCAACCCAGCTCGCGGATCGCCTTCTCCGAGCTGGCAATCAGAACCGCCGCGTCGCCGGGGCGCCGGGGATGGATCTCAGCCGGAATCGGATGGCCGGTCACGCGGCGGGCCGAATCGATGACCTGGCGTACGCTGAATCCCTGGCCATTGCCTAGGTTGAAGATCAGCCGGTCGCGCGTCCCCAGCGCATCGAGAGCCAGCAGATGCGCGCCGGCCAGATCGGAGACGTGGATGTAGTCGCGAATACAGGTTCCGTCCGGCGTCGGATAGTCGTCGCCGAAAACCTTGATCGCCGCGCGCCGGCCCAGGGCGACGTCCAGAACCAGGGGAATGAGGTGCGACTCGGGCTCGTGGGCCTCGCCGCGCGTCACACCCTCGGGACCCTCGTGTGCTCCGGCCACATTGAAGTAGCGCAACGAGGCGTAGCGCAGGCCATGAATCCTGTTCAACCAGCCGAGCATGTGCTCCACCAGCAGCTTGGACTCCCCATATACATTGGTGGGAAGAAGGCGCGCATCTTCCTCGATGGGCACCGATTCCGGTTCTCCATAGACGGCCGCGGAGGAGGAAAAAACCAGCCTGCGCGGACCGTGGGCCAGGATCGCCTCGAGCAGCGAGAGGGTGGAGGCGGTGTTGTTGCGGAAATAAATCTCGGGGCGCGCCATGGACTCGCCGGCTTCAATGAAGGCGGCAAAGTGGAGGACGGCGTCGAAGGGCTGGCCCTGCCTGTCGGCGGCGATGAAAAGGTTTTCAAGCGCGGTCCGGTCCGCCAGCTCCCCCTCCACGAATTCCACCCCTGCGGGCAGAAGATCGCGTCTCCCATGACACAAGTTGTCAAAAACCACAGCTTGATGTCCCGATTTGGCGAGCACTTCAGCGACTGTACCGCCGATGTACCCCGCACCGCCGGTGACCAATACCTTCACAAATAAACCGCCCTTTCCGGAACTCTTTGGTTTACCTCGAGTTTATTATAGTTGGGCAAGGCTGGAGCCAGCCTCCAGCCTCGGCGGTCGCATGCACAGCTGGCCATACAGGATGTTGTGAGCTGCGCAATCTCTCTGCACGGCATCGGCGTTGGCGGCATTTTGCAGCCGCAAACCGGATTTTTATGATTTCTTCCCCGAAGGAGGGATTGAAGGCTTTTATATCGGTTGCCATTCTAGTAAAATGAGTGCGTATGGTATCACTGGGGTCCATGCGATCGACGATCCGCCTTGGGTTAAGCAGGTCCATGAGGGAGAGAAGAAGCGCTTACGCTCCATCCCATTGGACACAAACGAGGTCTGAATTATGCGAGTGAATGACCCCCGTGGCAAGACTGTACTCGGATTGCTTCCCGAGCCCGAGCGTTCGCCCGGCTCGTTTATCGCCAGTACCGTGATTAACGGGCTGATGCTGGCCTTGATGCTCTACATCGGAGCCACTGCCAAGCGGGCTGTCGAGGAACACACGTATGAGATGACGGTGTTGGTCGTCCCCAAGCCTGCGCCTCCAGAGAAAGCCAAGCTGCCCGAACCGCCAAAGATCAAGCCGCCCGAGCCGCTGAAGACGCCCGAATTGACACTGGATGTTCCCAGGATCCACGTGCCCAAACCGGAGCCCAAGCCGGATCTGAAACCCATCCAGATGGAAGTCAAGGTGGCGCTGCCGACGATCAAGGCGGCCAAGCCCGCCGTGATCCTCGCTCCCCAGCCCAAGGCTGCCCTCGCGGCGGCCATGCCGGCGCAAGACAGCCACGTCAAGCCCTCCACGGCCCCGGTGCATCTTGGAGAAACCTTCGGGGTGACGCCCAATCCCAACGCCAGGGGGCCGGCCACCATCGCGGCTATTGGCAATCCGTATGGCGGCATGAAGGGCCCGGCCATCGCGCCGCATGGAGTGGTTGGCTCGACTGGCATTGGCAATGGGCTCAAGTTCGGCTCCAACTCCGGGGTAGCCGGCAAGGTGGCCTCGGCCGGTATTCCCGCCGCCGCCGCGGCTCCATCGAGCAGCTACACAGGCGGCAAGGTAGCCTCGGCCGGCATTCCGGCCGTTGCCGTGGCCGTACCGGTGCAGAAAATGGTCGAACCGGAGGTCACGACCGATCTCGAGATCGTTTCCAAACCAACCCCCGATTACACCGCTGAAGCCCGCCAGTTGAAGGTTCAGGGCGATGTCATTCTGCGCGTTACGTTTACCTCCAGTGGGCGTGTGGTGGTGCAAAGCATAGTGCGTGGCTTGGGGCACGGTCTGGATGAAGAGGCTCGCCGCGTGGCCCAGCAGATTCATTTCCGGCCGGCCACCCGCAACGGACATCCGGTAGACCTGACCACAACCGTCACCATCACATTCCAACTGGCGTAGCATTTACACTGCACATAGGAACATACGGCTCGATTCAGCCGCGTGATGCCGAATCGGAGTTCGCGGACAGAGGAAGAATTGCAAGAACCCACCCTAGGAGCTTGACATGACGTTTCGGAAGATCTCCCTCGCTTTTCTGATCATTATCCTGGCTGCGGCCTGTGCGTACGCAAAGAAGATACCGAAGTACGAACAGGCGCACCAACTCACTCCGGAACAAGCCGCGCTGGTTGAAAAGGCCATTGGACGCGAAAAGGTGCTGATCAGGAACATCAGGCAGCGCACGCCCCTGGTGGAGACCTACATCCAGAACACCAGGCCGGACGTGAAGCTCTATGAGGTGCCGGTAGAAGACCAGTACATGCTCAGCCGCGTGGACTTCGGCAAGACCTTCGTCGACAAGACCTACAACCCTCGCTCCGAGGCCAAGCACAACGGCAAGCTCGGCTTCTTCAAGGGTTCATTTGGGGCTATCACCGGACTGACCAAGGCGCTGGGCCTGGAGCGGTTCACCTATTCGCCCACCGGCTTTATGCAGATGATGTTCCTCGACCCCAGCGGCTTCGACAACCAGCATTACGTCTTCAGCTTCGTTAGGCGGGAGTTTCTCGGCTCGGTCCGGACGTGGGTCTTCGACGTGCATCCCAAGGTAGCCGGCATGGGCCGGTTTTATGGCCGCATCTGGATCGAGGATGTGGATGGCAACGTGGTGCGCTTCAACGGCACATATACCGGCCCCCCCACCGAGGAGTCCTCCAAGTACTACTTCCACTTCGACAGTTGGCGGATGAACGTGCAGCCTGGAATCTGGCTGCCGGTCGCCATTTACGTAGAGGAGACAAACCGCATCGAAGGTGAGAAGACCGTCGGACTGAAGGCCCAGACGCATTTCTGGGGCTACTCCCTTAAGCTGCCCACTAGGGATAGCGAGAACGTCAGCGTCAAGGTAAACGACGCCATCGACAAAAGCGACGACTCGCAGGACGTTGGCCCCCTGCAGGCCACGCGCGCCTGGGTTACCCAGGCTGAAAACAACGTGATCGACCGCCTGGTGGAAGCCGGCCTGGTGGCGCCGCTCGATCCGGGCGGCTATGAGAACAAGGTTCTGGACCAGATCGTCGTCAACCTGGTGGTGCCCAACAACCTGGCCTTCACCGACCAGTTGCATACCCGCATCCTGCTTTCGACTACGGTTGAGACAACCACGGTCGGCAACACCATCCTCATTAGCAAGGGGCTGATCGACAGCTTGCCCAACGAGGAATCGATCGCCTCGGTCATCGCCATGGAACTGGCCCACATCGCCATGGGCCACCATATCGACACCCGTTACGCCTTCAACGACCGCCTCATGTTCCCCGACGAATCGACCTTCCAGCGCATCGACATGTACCACTCCGACCACGACAACGCGGAAGCCGCCAAGAAGGCGATGGAGTACCTGCAGAACTCGATGTACAAGGACAAGCTGCCCTCGGCCGGCCTCTACTATGCGCAATTGGTCGACCGGGAGAAGGTGCTCAAGAGCCTTAACACACCCAAGCTGGGCGATTCGCTGCTCAAGGCCGACGGAACCCCCTGGATGGCCGACCTGCAACGGATGGCGACCAAGCTGAACTGGGACGACCTCACCCAGACCGCCGCGCTGCCCCTGGGCAGTTGGATCAAGACCGATCCCTGGGACGACAAGGTGCATATGCTCACCGCCAAACGCTATGCGCCCATGAACGCCCGCGACAAGATGCCGTTCGAGGTGACGCCCATCTTCTACAAGCTGCAGCGCTATGAGGGAGCCAGTCCCGATGCCCCGGCAGCACCCGCCGCGGCTTCTCCTGCGGCGGCTGCCGCAGCCGCGCCCGATCCCGGGGCTCAACCCGGCGCGCAGGCCGCGCCGGCCAGCACCACTCCGCAATCGCCTCCGCCCGCGGAGCAACCTGCCGCCGGCAATGCGAGCCAGCAGCAGCCCGCGCAAGCTCCGCCGAACCCGCAGTAGAGCGGACTCCTGGAAACCCTTGGCCGGTACGCGCCGCGTGGCTCATCCCGGCCAGGGAGCTCGATAGGGACTCGAATTGAAGTCCGTACCTGCAACTCAAATTCACCTAGACTGGACGTGCTTCGTGCTTACGGTTTCTGTGATGATGAAACGATCGCCCCTTGCATGGTTTCCTGCTCTGTTTTCCATCCTCTTTGCCGCGGGGATCGCCCGTGCGCAAGTGGTTCCCTCGGCCACCGAGGGGCATCTCTCCCTCACTGTTGGCGGCCTGGGTTCCGTCTTTCAGCCCGACTACGAGTGCTGTGGGGTTGCCGGAACCGCTTCCAACCGCCTGTACGGCATAGGAGCCTTTGTGGACGTGAGGTTCAGCCGCTGGTTTCAGGTTGAGGGTGAGGGCCGCTGGCTGCGCTTCAACGAGTGGGAGGGAGTCGACCAGGACAACTACCTGATCGGCCCGCGCCTGCCCATCCACCGCTTCCAGTTTCTCCATGCAACCCCCTACGTCAAGGTGCTGGCCGGCATGGGGAAAATGAGCTTCGAGGACGGCAATGGCTCGGGCCGCTATGCCGACATTGCTTACGGCGGCGGCGTCGATTTTCGCTTGTCCAGGAGATTCAGCGCCCGCGGCGACTTCGAGTACCAGCAATGGCCCAGGTGGCCGAACATGCCACCTGAATCTGGGATTGCGAACACCACGCTCTTCCCCTATGGCGCCAGCGTCGGCGTCGGCTACAAGGTATTCTGAGCCGGCTTTCAGGCACGCGGAAGCTTTCCCGCGAGCACCTGCCTCGAATCATGGTAATATTGGGTCTCCGGGACCGCGGAAACGCTGGCGTGTCTCCGGAACCCCTCGCGTAACTGGCGATTCAGGTGGGCCACCACCGGGGAGCGCGAGGCAGTCCTAGAGCGTTTCCACAATTCACGTGCCCTTTCCGGCATTGTGCAAGGCGGCATTTTCTTAAGGAAAAATGCCACTTGAGGGCAGTGGTTTCGGGGTACAGCGATTGTGGAACCGCTGGAAGCCGATCGCCTGGGCACTCAGTTCAATGTCCAGCGATACCCCTGAGAGGACTGCCCATGACCCATTCGCAAACCAGTTTCCGCGATTTCCTTTTCCAATCCGATCCCGAGATCTTCGCGGCAATTGCCGGCGAAGAGCTCCGCCAGCAGCAGGGAATCAACCTGATTCCCTCCGAGAACTACACTTATCCAGAGGTTCTGGCCGCGCTCGGCTCGGTGCTGACCAACAAGTATTGCGAGGGCTACCCCGGCCACAGGTACTACGCCGGACAAGCCTTTGCGGACCGCGTGGAGAACTCTGCGCGGGAGCGAGCCTGCCGGCTCTTTCGGGCCGAGCACGCCAATGTGCAGCCGCTCTCCGGCTCGCCCATGAATCAAGCGGCCTACCTGGCCTTCATGAAACCGGGAGATACGATTCTGGGCATGGACCTCTCCCATGGTGGACACCTGACGCACGGCGCTCCGGTCTCGCACATGGGACAGCTCTTCCACTTCGTTCGCTACAAGACCAGGCCGGATCAGGCTGGCTGCATCGACTTCGACGAAGTGCGGAGGCTGGCGCGGGAGACCCGTCCGAAGATCGTCCTCTGCGGCTACACCTCCTACCCGCGGGAGTACGACTATGCAGCCTTCCGCTCCATCGCCGCCGAAGTGGGCGCGCTGGCCATGGCCGACGTATCCCACGTGGCGGGCATGATCGCCGCCAACGTCCTGCCCAATCCGCTGGACGCGAGCTTCGACATTGTGACCACTACGACCCACAAGAGCCTGCGCGGCCCTCGCGGCGGCATGATTCTCTGCCGCAAGGAATACGCGAAGCAGATCGACAGCTCGGTCTTCCCCGGCCTGCAGGGCGGCCCGCACATGAACAGCATCGCCGCCGCCGCCATCGCCTTCCGCAAAGCCGAGGGGCCCGAGTTTCAGAGTTATGCGCGCCAGACTCTTGCCAATGCCAAGGCTCTTGCGGAAGAGCTATCCCGAGCGGGCGTAACGCTGGTCACCGGCGGCACCGGCAATCACATGATGGTGGCCGACACCATTGCGAGTTTCGGACTTGACGGCAAGCAGGCGGAGCAGACCCTGGAGCAGATCGGCATCGCCACCAACAAGCAGGTGATTCCGGACGATCCCAACCCTCCGCTGCGGCCGAGCGGCATCCGCATCGGCACGCCGGCCTCCACCACGCGGGGAATGCTGGAAGAGGATATGCGCCGCATTGGGGGATGGATCGTGGATGCCCTTCGCCACCCCGGAGACGCTTCCCGGCTCTCCCGGCTGGCGAGCGAGGTGAAGGGCTTGAGCGCCGCCTTCCCCATACCGGGCTTCGATTCGCTGCCGTGGTAGGTTGCCTGGGCAGGTCCGATTCCCGAAGAGAGAACTGAATGAACAAAAGCCCTCACGCTGAAACTCCGGCATGAGGGCTTTTCCTGGCTGCAATTCCCGGGTTGAAGATCAGCCGGCCTTTTCCAGCAGGCAGAGCGACAGGTCGCGGCGCTCGACCATATCCTTGGTGATCTCCAGGTCGCGGACTCTCTTGTTGCTGGGCAGGTGGTACATCAGGTCGAGCATCAGTTCTTCCAGGATCATGCGCAAGCCGCGCGCGCCCACCTTGCGGGCCAGGGCCTCGCGGGCCACGGCGCAGCAGGCTTCCTGAGAGAAGTGCAGGCGAACGTTCTCGTACTCGAAGAGGCGCTGGTACTGCTTGAGGATGGCGTTGCGGGGCTTGGTGAGTATCTCGATCAGCGCCGCCTCGTCCAGTTCGTCGAGGACGCCCACGACGGGCAGGCGGCCGACGAACTCGGGAATCATGCCGTACTTGATGAGGTCCTGCGGCTCGGTCTTGCGCAGCAGCTCGGTATCGCGATGGGAGTGGCCCAAGGTCTCGGCGTCGCTATCCACAGCCTTGAAGCCCAGGGCCTTCTTACCCACGCGGCGGCCCACCACGCGCTCCAGCCCCACAAACGCTCCCCCGCAGATGAACAGAATGTTGGTGGTGTCCACGGCGGTGAACTCCTGGTGGGGATGCTTGCGCCCGCCCTGCGGCGGCACGTTGGCCACCGTTCCTTCCAGGATCTTGAGCAGAGCCTGCTGCACGCCCTCGCCGGAGACATCGCGAGTGATGGAGGGGTTCTCGTCCTTGCGGCCGATCTTGTCGATCTCGTCGATGTAGATGATGCCCTGCTGAGTGCGGGTTACGTCGCCGTCGGCGGCCTGGAGCAGCTTGAGGATGATATTTTCAACGTCCTCGCCCACGTAGCCTGCTTCGGTGAGAGTCGTCGCGTCCACAATGGCGAAGGGAACGTCGAGCATCCTGGCCAGGGTGTGCGCCAGCAGCGTCTTGCCGGTGCCGGTGGGGCCGATGAGCAGAATGTTCGACTTGGTCAGCTCGACTTCGTTGTTACGCAGGCGGTTCATCTGAATGCGCTTGTAGTGGTTGTAGACGGCTACGGCCAGTTTCTTCTTGGTCTGCTCCTGGCCGATCACGTAGTCGTCGAGAAAACACTTCACTTCCTGCGGCTTGGGCAGGTGGCCGGCGGTGGCGGCGGGAGTAACGTCGCCGCGGTCGTCATCGAGAATCGAGTTGCAGACGGCTACGCACTCATCGCAGATGTAAGCGCGCGGGTAGTCGCTGGGCGACGAGATCAGCTTGGCCACAGCGTCCTGCGACTTGTGACAGAACGAGCACCGCAGCGCTTCTTCGGGTCCCGTGCGCGTTTTCATTGAATAGCTCCCTCTTGAACGGTGTTAGTCGAGTTAGCGGAGTTACCGGGGATAGTGGGGATAGCGGTGTCAGCGGAGTTAGCGGCGCCGATCCGGTTGGCGAGTCGCGCGCGGCACATGTCGATGGTCTCGATGCCGCGTTCCTCAAGTAAGGAGTTGCAAACGGCCACGCACTCGTCGCAGATGTAAGCGCGCGGGCGAGGGAGGTCGACGGGGGTAGCGATCAGCACGGCCACTTCGTCCTGCGACTTGTGGCACCACGAGCAGCGCCGCGCTTTTTCGTATCCGGTTCGCGTTTCCATCTTACTGCTCCCTTTGGACGGCGCTAGCGGTGTTAACTCCGCTAGCTCCGCTTCCACGTTACGTGCGCGGCCGGTCGATGATTTCGTCGACGATGCCGTATTCCTTGGCTTGCTGCGAGTTCATGATGAAGTCCCGCTCGACGTCGCGCTCGATGCGGTCCAGGGGCTGTCCGGTGTGCTTGGCTATCAGGTTGTTGGTGATCTCGCGAATGCGCAGAATCTCGCGGGCATGAATGTCGATGTCGGTGGCCTGGCCGCTGAGGCCGCCCATGGACGGCTGATGGATGAGGATGCGCGAGTTGGGCAGGGCGAAGCGCTTGCCCTTGGTCCCCGCCAGCAACAGGAAAGCCCCCATGCTGGCCGCCTGGCCGATGCAGTAAGTGACCACGTTGTTCTTGATGAACTGCATGGTGTCGTAAATGGCCAGGCCGGCGGTGATGGAGCCGCCGGGAGAGTTGATGTAGAGTTGCACGTCCTTGTCCGGGTCCTCGCCGGAGAGGAAGAGCAACTGCGCCACGACCAGGTTGGCCACCATGTCGTCGATCGGCGTGCCCAGAAAGATGATATTGTCGCGCAGCAGACGGGAGTAGATGTCGTAGGCGCGCTCGCCCCGGCTCGTCTGCTCGACCACCATGGGAACCAATGCCATTGAGTGTTCTTCCCGCTCTTCGGTTAGGGGCCTTTCGACCCCGTTGCTGGATGGCCGCGCGGTCTATATGCCGCGCGACGCCTTTTGCCCGTCCGCCGGCCTTACGCGGGCAGACGTTCGTACAGCATATTCGCGGTCTTCTCCCGCCGCAATTGTTCCCGGATTCTAACCAGCCCGCCGTCCTCAGTCAATCGCACTTTTAGGTTATCGACCGGTTCGCGAGTCTCCAGAGCCAACAACTGCATTTGATGGTCCAGTTCCTCGTCGGTGACGGAGATTTTTTCCTCTTCCGCAATGCGGTCCAGGAGGATGCCGGTTTTTACCTCGGCGGCGGCGCCGTCGCGCTGGGCGGCGCGTAGCCGCGCAAAATCCAACTTGCGCATCTGTTCGGTGTTCATGCCCTGGGCCGCCAGGGCGCGCAGGCCGCGATCCAGGCGGGCGTCAATCTGCTCCTGCACCAGCGATTCGGGGACCGCGAACCGGTAACGCTCGCCTAGCGCCGCGAAAAGCCGGTTCTTGGTCTCGCCTTCCACGCCGCGGCGCTTGCGGTTGGCCAGGTGCTCGCGAACGCCGGCTTCCAGATCGGCATAGCTCTCGTAAGCGCCAAGTTCCCTGGCAAAGTCGTCGTCCAGCTCCGGCAGCGTGCGCTTCTTGATGGCCTTGACCTCCACTTCGTAGGCCACGGTCTTGCCGGCCAGTTTGGCCTCGGCGTACTCGGCGGGATAAATGACCTCGGCCTTCAGCTCCTGCCCAGCCTTGGCGCCGCGCAGGGCGGTCGAGAAGGCCTCGACCGTGTCCTTGCCGCCGATCTCCACCAGCGTGTCGTCGCCGGCCACTGGGGCTGCCTCGGCATCGCCTTCAATCCGGCCCTTGTAGCTGATCTGCGCCCAATCGCCGTCCACCAGGGCGCGGTCTTCCTCGACCGGCTCAATGGTGGCGCGCGACTCGCGCAGCTGCTCAATCTCGCGCTGGAACTCCTCTTCGGTGACCTCGACCGGCGGCTTCTCCACAACGACGCTTTGGTAACCCTCGATGGAGAAATCGGGAATGAACTCGAAGACGGCCTTGACGTGCAGCGGCGCGCCGTCCTCGACCGTTAACTCGGTTACATGCGGCTGGCCGACGGGCCTGACGCCCAGATCGGCGACCGCCTTGTTGAACCGCTCGGGCAGCAGGCTATCGATCACTTCCTTGCGAATTTCTGCGGCAAACCGGCGCTTGAGGACCGTATCCGGCACCTTGCCGGCGCGGAAGCCGGGAATCTTGGCATATTTCCGGTAGCTGCCCACCACGCCGCGATAGGCCTTCGAGACCTCCTCGGCGGGAACGTCCAGCACCAGTTCGCGGGAGCACTCCGGGTTGAAGACCGGGGTCCCCGCGTCCGCCGCGGCGGATTCGCCCGTGGGGTGGTGGACAGGCCCGTGCTGACGGTCGTGGCCTTCGTGGGCGTGACCATCCGAGGCCTCGGCCGCACCGGGGGTGGAGTTGTTCTCGAGGGTATCGGTAGAACTCAACGCTTTGCCTTCCAGGCTCGCCGCGGCGAGCCAATCAAACTGCCCATCCGGCTGCCATCCAAGGCTCACTACCGCCAATTCGGACGGCCATCTGCCGATTGCGAGTTCAGAACTCCAGTTTCCCGCTGCAAACGGCTACCCTTCACCGCCGCTCGATGCGAAACCGGCGCCGCGTGGCCGGGAAATCTCTCATCTCATGGTAAGGGGGTTTGCTGGCAGGGTCAAACCGGAAGGCTCCCGTTGGGCGCGAAGTGCATCGCGAAAGGCACGTTACTGTTCAGTGACCTGGGGCTTACGAACGTAAGGGAGGAAGCGGGGATGGGCCGCGCCGCACTGAGCGTAGTGCTCGCGGGCTTCATTCAGGCTGAGGTCGCCGTTCACGGTCAGGCGAATTTCGGAGGCGGTGTCGTCCTCCTGGCCATCGTCCTCCCACCAGCAGACCGGGCACAGCGCCAGCGCGCCGGCGGTCTCCAGCGTCTTGTATCCGCAGCATGGACAGCGAAAACGAGGTTCCACCATCTCCCCCGCATGAATGGACGAGGACGGAGACCGGGAAGTTTACACGGAGGATGGCTTTCAGCGGCTATCGCGTCTTCGGAATGCCGCGGACCGAAAGCAATGCACTCAAACCGGCGCGACCCCAAGGCCGGTCTCCCAGCGATGCCCAGAGGGATCCACCTTAGTAGCTGGGGTGGAGGTTGCTGCGCCGAAAGCGGTATATGCCTTTTAGCGGGACTCCAGCTGAAGCCTGGATTTCGCAGTTCAGATCATTGTGCTCGTCCCGAAGCGGGACAGGCTATCTGCCTGCTGCAAAGAATCTTTACTCCACTTGAACGTTGATTGTGGTCTGCGCCGTGGCTGATCCCGAAGTGGCAGTCACGGTTACCTGATAGGCGCCTGCGGCAGTGCCGGGGTTCCCGCCTCCGCCGCTTCCGCCGCTCCCTGCGCCGCTGTTTCCAGAACCGCAACTCAACACTCCGCCAGCGAGCAAGGCCACAAAAACGAGCAGTCCGAGCATCGCTGGCCAGCGGCGGCGCACGAACATGCCAAAGAGCAGGATGCAAGCCAGCGCCGTGCCGCTGGTGCGCCAAGGGCTCACGGGGTGAATCACTGACGCGCTGCTTGCCGCCATGGTTGAGATGGTGAGCGTGGCTGTTCCGGGGGCAGTGCTGGAAAGGGTAACCGGACTGGTCGATCCGAAGCTCAATTGCGGCTCATCCCCCGAAACATTGGAAGGCCCTCCCGCAATGGCCGCGGTCAGCGTTACGCTGCCGGCGAATCCTCCGCTGGGAGTTACTGTGACGATCGAAGTGTTGCCGGTGGTTGCACCCGGAGCAGCGATGATTACCGCTGTAGCGCCGATCGTGAAGCCGGGGACAACGGCTGCGTTGACGGTGAAGCTCTGTGTCACCGGCGTGGCCGCCGCGTAGGTGCTGTTGCCGGCCTGCGACGCGGTAATGGAGCAGGCGCCGGCCGCGAGGAACGTGGCCGTCGCGCCGGAGACGGTGCAGACACTCGTCGTGGCCGAGGCGAAGCTGACCATCAGGCCGGAGGTGGCTGTGGCTATGAGCGTCAGCGGCGTTCCCACCGTCTGCGCGCCGGGATTGTTGAAGGTGATGGTCTGCGCGGTCAATGCCGGCGTACCCAATTCAGGCGAAACGATGGTCTGTCCTGAAGCCTTGTCGGTAAAGGTCGCCACGCCAGAAGAAGAAACCGTAAACGAAAGCCCGGTATCCTCAACATCCAGGCAAGGAGAATTCGCGCAGGAAGCAAGATTGTAGGTCGATCCCGCGGCGTAATGAGCCGTGACCGTCATGGTGTTTCCAACCGCCGATGGCGCGATGCGGACGACCGACGCAATCATGTCTCCCGGCTTATAGGCGGTTGGCCCGGAGATGGGCTGCATCTGTGTGCGAATCTCGCCGCTGTTGGTAATAATCGCCGAAATGCTGTTGGGGTAGTAGAAGATATGCGGAGTTGCATCGCTCAAATCTTCCAGGGTGTTGGTATAAGCCGTTGGATAACCGGCGGGACTCATCCAGGTATAGCCTGTGGGCGAAGTGGCTGCATTCTCGGCGACGATCTGCGGCCACGCGTACATGGCGACGTCGCCGGTCTGGATGCCGGTGCCGCTGCTATAACTTCCTCCAAAACTCCCCGTTGTTCCCGCGGATAAGTCGAGCGCCACGGTGGAAGACGAGCTGCCGCACGGCGTGGCGGAGATGGGGCAGACGTCGACGATGCGATTCTCGGTGGAAATGTTGGGCATGCCGAGAAGACTGCCGACTGAAGTCAGTGAAGCCGACCCGGAGGGAAGCTGCGCCAGGCTGACAATATACAGGGAAGTTCCGTCGGTCAGATAGTATTGGCGCAGATTCGCGCTTCCGCCCGGTATTGTTGCGGTTCCTGTAACCGAGCGCAGCGTAAAGTTCACGGTGGAGTCATAAACCGGCTGATTCATCGCGGCTGGGGTGGTAACATTGCCGCTCGAGTCGACGATCTCCAGTCCCTGCGCCTTGCCGTTAACTCCCAACTGCTCGCTCTGCGTATCGCTGCCGCCGTCACTGCCCACCACGCTGTTATGGATGGCATCGGTCAGCACGGTGCCGCCAACGGATATCTCCTGCGGCTGGTTGCTCGCATCGAAGGTAACCGATACGTTGCCTCTGCGCATTCCGGCCAGGCTGTTGACCGTCAGCGGCCCCGCAATCCAGGGCTGATAATTCAAGTACAAAAAGATAAGTTCAGCCGAGCGGTGTCCCCAGGCGTCGGCGCTGCCCGCGCCGTTGGAGCTATCGTTCAATCTAACCAGGGAACGGCCGAAATCCTCGCCCAGGATTTGCCCGAAGTAGTTATACCCCGCGCTGAAGGTCATGTCCGTTGAGGTGCTGCCCATCTCGTTGTGGCGCGAGCCGCCGTGCATGGTTCCTGCCTGCGAAAGCCGGTCGCGGCTGTACTCGGCCTCCGCCAGCGCATCGGGGTATACGTTTGAATTGATGCACGAGGCGCCATTGTTGGTGTTGCATAGATTCGGGTACTTAGCCTGGCCCAGGTTCATCATGTAGATGAGTTGCACCATGTGCGTCAATTGCAGCCCGCTATAGTGCGTGTCGAAACCGTCAAGCTGGGCCTTGCCGTTGCCGGCGGTGCAACTGGCCTGGTCGTAGACCCGAGTCGTCGGAGTGGTCGGCAGCATGCAGAGAAAATGCTCCGTGAAGTACTTGTAGCCCTGGGGATTGGCGGCGATTTCAATCTGCCGGAAACCAGTCGTCTGATTGGAATTCGCGAGTCCTCCGTCGTAGTAGTCCAAGGCCGCGCTCATCTGCGCAGTGGCCGCGCTTTGTCCGAACTGCGCCGTATCCAGGCCCATAACATAGCCAAGCCAGTAACCGCCCAGAACGGCCTGCATCACCTGATTGGCGGTGTGCTCGGGATCGAAAACCGCATCGATCGTGAGCCAGGACCAGTTCGATTGCGCGCTACTCATCACGCTTGTCAACTGGGATGAAGTCAAAAGACTGGCGCCAGCGGGCGTGGTGTTGTACTGGTAAATCATGTCCTTGTAAATCAGGCTGAGCGCGGTCTCCTCGTAATTCGCTTCGGTAACGACCGTGTCGGTGGGAAGATACTTTGAATAGAGGTATCCGTTGGCTGCAAGCAGATAGGAACTGCCGCCCGTAGCCTGGCCGCTATCGGATAAGTCGCAGGGGTTGCTTCCCGTAACTCCGAGAGCATAATTGATCTCACTCTGCTCGAATGTCTGGTACGAGGCGGCGGTGATGGCCGGCTTCCCGCCTTGCGCCAACGAATTGAAGCCGGCCGCGCTGCCGTTGTTCTGGTACCACCAGAAGGCGAGCAGAGCGACGGTTCCCCACTCGCCGTCCGCCACATCGTCTCCCGTGTAACCCCCGTTGGCGGCGCAGCTCAGAATCGGTTGCGTGCCGTTGTTGACGATGCTCTTCACCTGCAACGTGAGTTGATTCATCACCGATTGCTGGGTTGGATAGAGGCTGGCCGCGGGACCAAGTCCTTGGGGAAAATCGAGATTCTGAGCCGGACCCGGCACGGAGCACAACAGCGCGGCCAACGCCGGCAGGATCGATAACCGAAGACGCTTGAGTTCCATTGGAGATTCTCCGGGCTGTTGTAACATCCGCCGCCTTGCAGACGAACGAAACTCCCCCTTTCGCTCCTCAGTTCAGCGGCGCCAGATGCTTGGTGTTCTGGTAGGTATAAACGATGCGGTGGGCGACGGTGATGGTGGAGAGCGCGGCCAGGACCCACAGCACCGGGGCCATCACCCCCCAGTGGTTGAAGAGGGCGCCGAGGATGATGAGCACGATCCGCTCCGGCCGCTCCATAAAGCCCACCTTGCACTGGCCAATGAGGGCTTCGGCGCGGGCACGGGTGTAGCTGACCATCAGCGAGGTCACCATCACAAAGGCCACCAGGCACACGTACCGGAAGCGGTTGATGCGGCCGTAGTAAACCAGCAGGCCGAAGAACAGCACCACATCCGAATAGCGGTCGATCACCGAGTCGAAGAAGGAGCCGAAGACCGTGACCTGGTTGTTGCGGCGGGCCACGCGGCCGTCCACCATGTCGAAGATGCCGGCGCCGAAGATCACCATGCCGGCATAGAAGAACATCCAATCGGCGTTGGTGGCGTTGGCGTGGCCAAAGAGCACCGCGGCCACGATGTTGATGACCAGGCCGATCAGCGTCAGCACATTAGGAGAGATGCGGGTGAGCGCCAGGCCATGCACAATGCGGTCGAGAAGCCAGCCGCAGGCGCGGCCAAAAGCACTTGTCCAGGTCATCCCAAACTTCCTTGCTTCTCTGCGCCGGCGGCGGTTCCGTTCTCCATGCCTTCCGCACCCGCTTCATCGTGAATGGTGGTCAGTTTCAGTATTTCAAGCTGGCGCTTGCCGTTGGGAGTGACGATCGTGGCGATGTCTCCCAGGCGCTTGCCCACCAAACCGCGGCCTATGGGCGAGGTGGTCGAAATCAGCCCCTTGGCAACGTCGGACTCCTCGCTGGTCACCAGCCGGTAGACGATCTCCTCATCCTTGGTCGAGTCGAAGACCACCACCGTGGAACCAAAGCCGGCCCTGTCCCTGGGAATGTTGGAGAGGTTCACCAGCGAGAACTCGGCCATGCGCCGCTTGAGCTGGCCCAGGCGCGCATTGACGAAGTCCTGCCGCTGTCTCGCCATGTGATACTCGGCGTTCTCTGTGAGATCGCCCATAGCCACGGCCTTCTTGATTTCAGCGGGAAGTTCGTGGGCGAGCTCGTGCTCAAGGATAGCGATCTCGGCGAGAATCTGCTTTTTAATGTGTTCGGGCATCCATGTTCCAGGGCGGGGAGCGGGATTACTCCATCCGCGAGAGATGAAAGAACTTGAATACTCATTATACGCGGGGGACGGAGAACAGGGATCAGGGGTTAGGGTCAGGGGTCAGGGATCGGGAAACGGCGCATTATCGGACAAAGCCGCATCTTCGCAGGTACTCGGAATTGACGGCAAATGGGCCTACACTGAAGCTGCTCTGGATTCTCCGCACGCTCCTTATGCTGCGGACCGCATTGATCGTTCTCGCTTTGGCCGCGCTGTCGGCGGCATCGGCCATCGCTTCGCCGGTTTCTTCGGCGAAGACGGATGGGAGCGTCTCAACTGCCGTCTCCTCCCGCCACCCCCGGAAGAAAATGAACCGGCAGGCCGCCGTCAAGACTGGCCATGCGGGCAGAGCGAAGGCCCGCTACGCGGTTTTGCAGGAGACCCGGCGCACGGCTGGCCGCGGGAGGGCGCGCAGGGGGCTGGCGATGGCGCAGGCTGCCGCGCTGCATGTGAGCCGGGCTGACATGCCGCCGCCGCTGGCGGGATCGCTGGAATCGCTGGTGCGGCAAAACGACAAGACCGAGGCCGACAACCTCGAGCGGATCGAGGACGAAGACGATCTGGCGGATCGCATCGCCCGCGGGATGCTGGTGCCGGTGCCGGCCTCAGCGGCGCTGACCGTCAATGCCAACCTGCCCGAGAGCCATCGCTACTGCCGGCCCTGGACGGCGCAGTTTCTCAGCGATCTGGCGCGCGTCCATGGGGCCAAGTTTCACCGGCCCCTCGAGGTCAGCTCGGCGGTGCGCACCGTCGAGTACCAGAAGCAGCTGATGGAGACCAATGGCAATGCCGCGCCGGCCGAGGGCGAGATCGCCAGCCCCCATCTGACCGGGGCTACCATCGACCTTGCCAAGCAAGGGATGAGCCGGCAGGAGATAGGCTGGATGCGAAGCTGGCTGCTGCCCTTGCAAAAGGCGGGCAAGATCGACGTGGAGGAGGAGTTTCAGCAGGCCTGCTTCCACATCACCATCTATAAGAGCTACGCGCCGCCCGCCCCGGCGCCGAAGGCCGTGCAGCGGAAGGCTGCGCAACGACCGGCTGGAGAGCACAAGGAAACCCCGGAGACCGAGCCGCCCCCGTCAACCGAGGCTGAGGAGACAGTCTCCCAGGGATTCTAATGGGCGCGCTTCTATCCGCTCACTAGGAACAAGGCCGATCGAGGGTTGTGGTTTCCCACCCTTTCGCCAGAAGAAGGGCGAAAGGATGGGGCACGGAGCATCTTTGGGGCATCCGGTCTCGGTTCATTCCAGTCGTTACTCGCGGCAGGAAATGGGGCTTTTTCTTACTTGTAAACAAGAATGAATTTGAATTGATTTCTCCACAGCGCCTTTCAAGGGTACAATCGCGAACGAACGCATTTCTTTCCTGGAGTCGCCGGGAACCACGCCGGCGGTCTGTTGCGTATCGTCTGCATGACGCAACTGCTCGCCGGGCGACGCCAGAGTGCGGGATAGCTATGCGTCGAGCCCCAAGCGGCTTTCGAAAGGCGGAAACATGAGCGATCTGGAATCTCCATCTGTGGCCGAATCAGCCCCCGAGGGTGCCGGCCTGAGCCAGTGGCAGCGCGTAACCAACACGTTTACAGCGCCGTCGAAGACCTTTGAAGACATCAAACGCGGTAACAGGAGCTGGTGGCTGCCGTTCCTGATTACGGTGCTGTTTGGCGCCTTCCTCTTCGGGGCGGTTACCACGCAGGTGACATGGGGGGTCGTGTTCGAGAACTCCCAACGTGAGATGCCTGAGTTTGCCAAGCGGATGATGGAGAATATGACACCCGAGCAGAAGGCGCAACAGGAGCGGCGGGGGCCAATCTCCCAGGAGATCAACTGGGCGCTCGCACCGCTCGGCGTGCTCCTTATGGATGTCATCGCAGCCGCGGTCCTGTTGGGGACGATCAACTTTGGATTTGGCGGAAAGGCCAAGTTCAGCTCGATACTTGCGGTGACGCTTTATGCGGGCCTTGTTTTGTGGCCGATCAAGCTGCTCCTGGGAGGAATCGCGCTCTTCGCCGGGGCGTTACCTGAGGCCTTCAATCCGGGGAACCCAGCCGGAACAAATCTGGCTTACTACCTCAGCAAGCCGGAAACACCGCCGGTGCTCTACGCGCTGGCAACATACGCGGACATCCTGACCATTTGGAATCTGGTACTGACCTCGATTGGGGTTGCAGTTGTGGCAGGCACAAAGCGCAGTGCGGGCTACATTGCGGTCTTCGGATGGTGGGCGATCCTGGCGCTGATTGGGCTGGGATTTGTGGCAGCCATGGGCTGACGCCGGGGCTGGCTGCGACCGATAAACGGGGCGCTGAAGAGATTCGTGGTCTCCCATCCTTATGCCAGGTCGGGTCCCCGGCGCGGTACTTGCGCGCTGGGGTGAAGTAGAAAGGCAAAAGGATGAGGCACGGAGCCTCTTGGCGATAGGAGGGACCGAGATAAACAGCGCGAATCCCGATGGGGTTCGCGCTGGTCGTTTCTGTGGAACCTGAGAAGGCTACTCCGTCCAGCGGCGCATGATGAGGGTAGCGTTGATGCCGCCGAAGCCGAAGGAGTTCGACAGGGCCACGTCGAAGCTGTGGGCGATGGCGTGGTTGGGCACGTAGTCCAGCCGGCACTCGGGATCGACGTTGTCCAGGTTGATGGTGGGCGGAAGCTGCTGGTTGACCAGCGCCAGCACGGAGATGCCGGCCTCCAGACCGCCCGCGCCGCCCAGCAGGTGGCCGGTCATGGACTTGGTGCCGCTGACCTTGAGTTTGTGGCTGAGGGCGTGCTCGCCGAAGACCGCCTCGATGGCGCGCGATTCATTGCCGTCGCCGGCCGGGGTAGCCGTGGCGTGAGCGTTTACGTAGCCCACCTCTTGCGGTTGGATGCCGGCGTCTTTGAGCGCGGCTCTCATGCTGCGCTGGGCGCCCTGGCCCTCGGGAGCGATGCCCGTTATGTGATGGGCGTCGGCGCTCATGCCGTAGCCGATGACCTCGGCCAGAATCTTAGCGCCGCGGGCTTTGGCGAACTCCAACTCTTCAAGGATGAGAATGCCGGCGCCCTCGCCGATCACAAAGCCGTCGCGGTCCCGGTCGAAGGGACGGCTGGCGCGGGTGGGTTCGCCGTTGCGGGTGGAGAGCGCGCGCATGGAGGCAAATCCGCCCACCGAAAGCGGCGTGACCGCAGCCTCCGCTCCGCCGGCAATCATCGCGTCCGCGTCGCTGTGCAGGATCATGCGCACCGAGTCGCCGATGGAGTTGGCGCTGGTGGCGCAGGCTGTGGCGGTGGCCGAGATGGGACCTCTGGCGCCGTAACGGATGCTCAACTGCCCGGCGGCCATGTTGACGATGGCGGCGGGAATGAAGAACGGCGAGATCTTGCGCGGACCGCCCTGGAGCAGGTTGGTGTGTTCGCGCTCGATGATCTCGAAGCCGCCGATGCCGGAGCCGATGAAGACGCCCACCCGGTCGGCAATCTCTGGGGTGATCTGGAGGCCGGCCTGGGCGATGGCTTCCTGGGTGGCGGCGAAGGCGAAATGGATGAAGCGCCCCATCTTGCGCGCTTCTTTTTTGTCCACGAAGTCCAGCGGGTCGAAGTTCTTGACCTCGGCGGCAAAGGTGACCGAAAAGCCAGTGGTATCGAAGCCCTGAATGGGCCCCATGCCACTGGCGCCGGCCAAGAGCTGCCGCCAGACCTCGGGAGCGGTGTTGCCCACACCGCACACCAGACCGAGTCCGGTGATGACGACTCTGCGGGACGGATTGGACAAGGGCTACTTGCCGCCTTTCGCGTTCTTCTCGATGTAGTCGATCGCGTCCTTGACGGTCTTGATCTTCTCGGCGTCTTCGTCGGGAATCTCCAGATCGAAGGCCTCTTCGAATTGCATCACCAGCTCGACCACGTCGAGCGAATCGGCGCCCAGGTCCTCCTGGAAGCTGGCGCCGGGGGTCACTTCGGCTTCGTCCACCTGCAGTTGCTCGACGATGATCTGCTTGACTTTCTCTTCTACGGCCATGCGTGTTTCTCCTCGTATTTGTTCAGAACTTGAAATCTGTCCGGGGCTGGAGTTCAATCCCGTTCCGTCAGCCTACGATAACGGCTCGCGGCAGGGGAAGACAACCACCACGCCAAAAAAATGCGCATGACCCCGAAATTTCAAGTCTACCGGCTGGGTCGGGGTGTGTAAAGGCGCACTCCTTTCCGACGCAAGATGAGCCCGAGGGGGAGCTGATTCCAATACAAGATGAGCCTGTAGGGGTGGTCATGCCGGTGTGAGTACATCCGCATGAGAGAGGCGGAAAGCTGGAGTCTGGAGGCGGTTGGCCGGTTTGCTGAGGCCAGCGAGGGGATGCGTTTTGAGAGCGAAAACCTCCACATTGGCATGGTTGGGGGAGTGTTTTGCCGGTCCAACGGGAGTAGGACGCCAAGGCACGGCTGCAAGGGGCCGGATGCTGCGCCGCATCGAGAAGAAGCAAGGTCGAGCCGGACGATCTTCCCCGCCGATTTTGTGCTCCACTCCCAACACCATACAATGCTTACAAGGCCTGGAGAATCGGGAATCGACGCTTTTGCCATCCTCGGGTTGGGTTCACAGTGGCATCGCGGCTTCGCAGCGAGAGCGTCCCGGCTGCAGTGGGAACCAAGCCGGATTCGTGGATCGCGGGTCTGTGTCCGCTATGTGGTGGGAAGCGGCGCTACTTGCCAACGGAAAACTTCCGGGGAAGTAATCGCGCAGCTGACCATTGTCGAGATACGGAACCGCAACCGCCAAAGGCGGCGGTGAGCGTCTAAGGCGCCGCGGGCTACCCCTGCGAAGCGGCGGCGCGGGCACGGTTCAATGCAAGCAACCGCTCCGCCGGTTCAGCATCGGTCAACATCACCGGCCAGCCATACGCCGCAAACATCGCCGCATCCGACTTCCGATGCGCCCCCAATAGCCGGCTAGGTAGGCGTACATCGAACAATGTTAGATAACCCTATTGAGGGATTCCATGCAACTACTGTATTAGCACTTCCGATTCCCCTCTAGTAACACATTTCGCTTGACACGAAATGACGAAAGGTTCTAGGGTCACAACAGTTCCTCTGGAAAATAGGCGTGAGATTCATTCCGAAGTGCGCGAAGTGTCCTCATCGCTAGAAAGTGCTCGCGGGGGGTTTGAATGAGAGGGCTCTCATGTGTTCACTCTCATTTTGGTTGATGAGTTGCCCGGCATTACCTTAGAGCGGGGTTGAGAATAACTTGTTTTCATCCTACGATCTCATGAGGGACCTATGTCTGCGTTGAGGAATAATTTTGTTTTTGTAACCCAGCATCTTCGCAATCTGCGCGGCAGTTCGCAACCGATTCTGACTCAGGCCAGTGACGGGCTGCTTTATGTTGTGAAGTTCACAAACAACCTCCACGGCGCCAACCTACCGTTCAATGAGAGCGTCGGGAACGAGCTTTACCGCGCCTGCGGGTTGGCTGTTCCCTCATGGAGGCCGCTGCTGGTCACAGATGCCTTTATCGACCGAAATCCAGATTGTTGGATGCAAACTGAGGAAGGACGACTCCGGCCAGACCCAGGCTTGTGCTTCGGTTCCCGCTTCCTCGGCGGTGACGGGATACGCCTATTGGAAATCCTGCCAGAATCCAGCTACAAGCGGGTTCGCAACCGCGAAAGCTTCTGGCTGGCATGGATGATCGACATTTGTGCCGAGCACGCCGACAACCGGCAAGCCATATTCGTGGAAGATGCTAGGGGCTACCTAGACGCGCATTTTATCGATCAGGGACACCTTTTTGCCGGTCCCAAAGGAGAACAAAACCCGCGCTTTCTAGCATCGCGCTATCTTGATCCACGCATCTACCAGGATGTATCCTCAAATTGTCTTCTGAGCTTTCTGAAGATTGCAGGGGCTCTGGATGTGGATCGACTCTGGCGCCGGATACAAGCACTGCCGCAGGATTGGACAACAGCGTCGGCGCTCAATGGCTTTGCGCAATGCCTCGCCAGATTGTCCAATGCCAACCTCTTGCAGAATGTGCTTGATACGATTGTAGATGCCCACAAACGGAGTACAACATTTGACCGCAACGACCGCCAAGACGCACGAAAACCCCCACAGGCGGTTCTGCGCTTTGGAGTACCGGCCACAGAGGTGCAGCAGCGACTCATCGCATGTCGCGTCCGTAGTTGCGCTTGTGCTTCAGGATGAGAAGGACAAGCTCCGTATTCTTGTCCATCCGGATTTGCGCACAGTGGTTCCGGAAGGAGACCTGGAATACCTCGAAGCGGTCCTACCGGATTTTCTCGAACGCGCCAAGCTGCATCCGGAGGCTCTTTTCAAGCAGCTCTGTTCACTCGGAGCCGGACCACTGGTGACCCAAAAGGTTGGATCAAGCATTTCAGACCATCCGCCGCTGTTGAAGCTGTGCTCGCATTTTGTCCAGCTCTAGCGCGGTCTGCGGTCTTCTTTCTGTTTCAATCCCGCCACAAAAAGGCGTCCTTTCATACCAGTTTCTCTCACCTCCACTGGTACAAAATTTGCCGGGCACTCCAGCTTCCCGGCGGATTTTGTAATGCACTCCCAACGCCATACAATGTTTACAAGGCTTGGAAAATCGGGAATCGACGCTTTTACCATCCTCCGGATTGGATTCACAGTGGCATCGCGGCTTCGCAGCGAAGCCTCCATCCAAGCCCGGATGGAGGTGGAGCGGGCTTTCGAGAGCTCCACCTGTTCGGCGACTTCGCCGAAATCGAGCCGAACGGCTGCCACCAGGTACGCTTCCGCGGGCGGTTGCCGCCAGTCTTTAAGGGCCTGTAGCTCAACGGTTAGAGCAGGGGACTCATAATCCCTTGGTTGGGGGTTCAAATCCCTCCGGGCCCACCATTTAATATGCTGAAAATAAAAGATGTTATAGGCAAAATGAAGCGTTTGCTCCGTGCGGCGTTTTCGTGTAGTGCATGTTCTGGTGCATGTTGATACAATCAGTGCATCGGAGGCGCTATGAAGCGAACAGGCACTCCAAAAGTGAGAGGCGTATTCGAGCGTCCGGCTGGTTCCGGTTGCTGGTGGATTAACTATTACGTCGATGGAAAGCAGCACAGAGAGAAGGTCGGCCGCCGGGGAGATGCCCTCGCTTTGTACCAGAAGCGCAAGGCCGATGCACGGCGCAAGATCAAACTCCCGGAGTTGGTTCCAGGAAAAGCCATCACGTTCGGCCACTTGTCAGAGATGGCAGTGAAATACGCCGGGAATCATCTTGCGTCCCCCGATCACTACATCACCAAGGACTCGATACTGAGAGAACCATTCGGCGCACGTCAGGCCTCTGCAATTACCCCGCAAGAAATTGACGAATGGCTCACCAAACATTGCAAGACGAACGCCACGGCGAACCGATACCGGGCCTTTATTTCCCTCGCGTACCGCCTTGGAATGGAGAATGGAAAAGTCCCGTCGAATCCGGCCAGGCTTGTGCGATTGCGGACGGAACACAATGCGCGGATGCGCTTCCTCAGCCGGGCAGAATATGCCGAGTTATTGGGCATTATCCAGCGCGACAATCCCAAACAGGTGCCCGCGTATATCGTGAGCGTGTACACCGGGATGCGATGGGGAGAACAATTCTCGCTGGAGTGGGGACAAGTGGACCTCAAGCGGAAGGTGGTCCGGCTGACGAAGACCAAGAATGGCTCCGCGAGAAACGTTCCCTTGAACGCCGTGGCGCTGGAAGCACTCAAACAACAGAGAGAAGCTGTAGCCCACGAGGCTAAAGACCCTGTCTTTCCACGTCCCAGTCCCAGGTCAGATTGTCGCTGGTGGTTTGAACCAGCTCTGCGCGAAGCGAAGATTTCCGACTACACTTGGCACAACAACCGGCATACGTTTTGCTCATGGCTGGCCATGGCGGGAGTGAGCACCAGGGAAATTCAGGTTTTGGCCGGCCACAAGACAATCACAATGGCGGCGCGTTACGCGCATCTTTCGCCGGACGCTACGGCCTCAGCATCGGAGCGGCTTGTTGTCTCGTCGTGATTTCAGATTGCACTGCCACCGGTAATCGTCAGGGACAAACCGGGCATTCAACGCAGATTTCAGGAGGGTACCGCGATTATATCGTTCGTGGTATATTGAGATGAAGTGGATTGTCGAAACACTGAATGAAGTCGTGGACGCGGAAGTGGAGGCGTTGCCAGCGGATATGAGGGCGAGGCTTTCGCATATCGCCAATCTGATCGAAGAAATGGGACTTGAACGGGTTGGCGAACCGCATGTGAAGCACCTTGATGGTCGCTTGTGGGAGATGCGGCTTAAAGGGCGAAGCGGAATCTCACGGGCGCTCTATGTTGTGGCAACGGAGCGGCGTGTGGTAATTGTCAGGGCGTTCGTAAAGAAGACGCAGAAGACGCCACGGCGAGAAATTGAGTTGGCTTTGGCACGCGCAAAAAGCATTCAGTGAGGAGTTAAGTTGATGGCTAGAATCAGTGAACTGCATCAGAAATGGATGAATGAGCCGAAGTACCGCAAAGCCTACGCCGACATGGAAGATGAATTCGCACTGGCAAAGGCGGTGATTGCGGCGCGCAATCGGGCCGGGCTGACTCAGACGGAATTGGCTCGGAAAATGGGAACGACTCAGCCGGTCGTTGCCCGGATGGAGGGGGGGCGGATTCAGCCTTCCTTGCGGACTCTTAAACGTTTGGCCCAGGCAACCGGTTCCCGGCTTGCGATCCGATTTGAACCTTGCCACTCCGGCTCCTCCGTGCGCTAAACGAATTCATGTACATCTCATTGGAAAACGGATTCTGCTTTGAGCAGGGTTCAGTGGTGTCCTATTGCGTCTCCGGCACCCAGCTTGAATGCTTTGCTGATATTGCTTCCGGTGCGTCGGAAGGTATATAATGAAAGCTGTGTGGAGGATGCCATGGACGCCACAATCGAGACTCTGACCCCGACCGAGGCCGCTGTCGTATCCGGTGTATCGGTGCGCGATGTGCACCGCGTGATCGACGAGCGCATCTTGCCGGAGAATTTCTACGACACGCGCGAGGCCAGATTCTTCAAGAGTGACGCCTGTGTCTTGATTGCCTTCTACTTCGGCGCAGCCGACCGGCTGACCTCGGAGGAGCGGCAACGGACCATCACACTGGCGAGCCGTCATATCTCCGATCCGGCGTTCCCCACGAAGATTGTTCAGGACGAGTTTCTGACGATCGATCTAGCGCCGTTTTGGAAGGGCGTGGATGAGCGCCTGCTGCGTTTGAATGCGGCTCGCGCCCAGGTCTCCGTAGATGATGAGATTCTGAGCGGAACTCCCGTTATTAAGGGAACGCGCGTGCCGGTATACGATGTTGCTGCGTCCGTCGCTGCGGGCATTCCGATGGAGAGGATTCTTTCTGCGTACCCGAGTTTGAAGCGGGAACAGGTGGAACTTGCCGCACTCTATGCGGACGCCAATCCACAGCGCGGCAGACCCAGGCAGCGCATCGTTCCGCCCGCAGGTGCGAAGATCATTGCGTCTCGCCGCAAGCTCCGGTCGATTGCACAGTGACAAAACTTCTCATCGACGAATGCCTCAGTTCAGAACTCGCTCTTATGGCGCGCGAGCGAGGCCATCACGAAGCCTCGCATGTTGTGTGGATTGGAAAATCCGGCTGGAAAGACTGGGATCTCAAGCGAGTCTTGCTAGACGAGGATTGGGTGTTGGTGACGAAGAATAGCGAGGACTTCCGTGGCCTACGGGAAGCGCCGGGAACCAAAGGTCAGTATGCCGACGTTGTACTTCACGCCGGGCTTATCTGCATCAATGGTCCTGTTGGCATGGACCTCACACTCCAAAGAGAACTTTTCGCCGAGGCGCTGGACGAACTCGATGCCGACGGAGATCTCACCAACCAGATTCTTGAAGTGACCCTCGAAGACAGCGAGGCGAGCATTCAAGTCGTTCGCTATAGCCATCCCCACGCAACAAACAAGCCGGCAAAACTCTGAGCTTGTTAGCGGGCAACCGGACAGCTATCGTCAGCTAGCGAGCCGCTCCGGGTGATCCATACGGGCAAATCTTTTCAAATCCGCCACAGGGATCAGATTGCGGGTTCCGATTCGCCGGGAACTGAGTTGCCGGTTGGCGAGCAGGTAATCCACCGAGCGGACGCTGATGGAGAGAATCTCTGCGGCTTCTTCGCGGCAGACCAGCAGCTTGTCTTGTGGAGCGACCGTTACCCTGGCGGGCGGCTTTTTCAGATCATCATTCAATCTCGGCATAGGAACTCCCTGGGGATAGAAATGCGCCTTGCCTGCCGACTCCGGCTAATACTGCATCTTGACAATAACGCAGGTGTAGCCCTAAAGTCAACTTGTAACGTTACACTAATTTTGTGACGTTCTGGAGGAGCAGAATGGCCGAGAAAGCAGTAATTCCGCAACAGCCGGTGATTTCCGTGCGCATCTCCGAGGCGCTACGCGCCCGCCTCGAAAGTTTGAAGGAGCTACTGGCCCGCAAGAGCGGCGAGAATGTCTCGACTTCGGAAGTCGCCAAACAACTGCTGGAATCGGCACGAGAAGACCGCTTGGACGTGGCCGAGTTGCTCTCGGAGGCGACGAAGTCGCTGACCCAGATGCGGCGGAAGATGGAAGCCGGACAATCGCTATCGCTCGCCGAGTGGATCGTGATGGCCTATTTTGCCCGTCACGGAGCTGAAGCCTACGCCGAGAGTGCACGGGGAATGCCGGTGTCACAAGAGACCATGAAGGGGATTCTGGAAGCGTTCCTCGCAGCCTACAAAATGCGGCGGTCGAAGAAGGCCAGCAGGGATGCTCACTATCTCAGCAATCTCCCCATTCTGAACAAGAACGGACAGCAGGTCATCTCTGCCGAGGAAGTTGGTGTACCCACAGCCACAGAACGGTTGATTCGGGCGCTGGAGACGCCCCGTTCCGGCGTGTGGCCCCAGTTCGCGGCACGGAACCTCTACGACCTCTTGGAGGAAGAGTCTTTCAGCAACATCGAAGCGCTGAATCGGGCGCTGAAACCTTACTGGATGGCGTTGTGGAAGGCGGCGGCCAGAGGTCACTATATCACCTACCAAATTCCTCTCCGGGATCATGCCGCCAGCAATCTCTTGGGCCAGCGTTCCACGCCTGCGATCTCTTCGGTATTCGAGGGCGGATTCGTTCTTTCTTTTGCGGTTGGAAGCTCCAGCGATTTGTCCCTGCTGTTGAATCTCCCGGAAGACCGGAAAGCCATGTATGAGATGGCCCCTTATCCGATGATTGCCGAGCTTCGTTCCCTGCTCGATGAATGGGACAGTTCGGCTCAGAATGCCCACTGGAACGGACGCTATTTCTTCGGTTACACGTCAGATTCCAGCGATGCCGATCCGCGTGTCTGGATTCGTTGCGAAGGCAGCGCGACTTTCGGCTTTAGCGATGCGGAGTGGGCGTCTTTGAGGAAGTCCTTCCTTCGCGCCTGGGAGATGCCCGAGTTGCAGCGAGTGTGGAACGAGCTATCGATGGAGTACGGCGAACTGTAGTCACGGCGCTGCTTGCGCAGCGGATGAACTGTGGACACGACACCCCCAACTCGGGAACTGCGGGGAGCCGAAAAGCTCCCGGATGTTTACGCGGGTAAACGCCTTTCGGGTGAGGGAGTTTTGATTTTTCGCCGTTATGTAGGTATGCGCGCGGTTCCGCCCGGAAACATCCAAAGCGCCTTACGGCGCTTTGGCGTAAACACGTTGATACAAAACGACATGATTTGAAGGTGGAAAGATCGTCATCGCGCAGGCATAGAAGGGCGGTCGCTATGAACGCTTCTCGTTTGACGGCTCCCAACCGGAGCGGTTCGCTATTCCCCGACGAAGCCAAGCCCGGCTTTCGGACGAAAACAGCCGCCACGCGATTTACTCCCGGCGAACTGGCCGAGGTTGAATCCGCTGCCGAGAATGCAGGTCAACCGCTCTCGGAATGGTTGCGCGAAACGGCGCTGCGCGCGGCGCGGCAGCGCCCTGCCGATCCCGCCGAGTTAGTCCTCGCTGAGCTATGGGCGGTGCGTTATACGCTGCTGACTCTCTTTCATGCAGGGGCGCTGGCGACGGCAGAGGGCAAGACGCTGCTGCCTGATTCGGTTCTCAAAATCCGCGATCAAGCCGATGCCCGCAAGACTACACAGGCGCGCAAACTGCTGACGGAATTCCTCGCCCAAGTCCCTGCGAAAGGCGGCAAATGATGTCCTACCGGCTATCGATTCCGCGATACGTCTGGCAACTTGCCGCGCTGACGGTGATTTGTGTCGGCAGCACGTTTGCGCTTTGGGCAGTGCATGTATGGACGCCATTGCAGCGCCATTATCTGTGGCCGTATGTGTGGTGCTCCCGGCCCGGTGCCGATCCATCCTCGCAAATTGCGCTTCGATGGATAGTGAAAACCGCGCCGGGCAGAACGCCGGAACTCGCCACGGCGAACGATATTGTTTCCGGAACATCGAGCGAGCTTTCGTCTACTGCCCGTCGGGCAGGATGGACAGGGTTGACGCTCGGCCCGCGAGAGCGCGCTCCGATCGCCACGCTCAAGCCGTTTCTCGAAGAGCAATTCTTCAACGAAAACAATGCGTGGATCATAGTCTTGCCACCGTTGTTGTGCGGACTAGCTGCGTTCTGTTTTCTGCTTTTAAGTGCGGCATGGTTGGAAAGCAGGTTGAGCTATCTACGCTGGCAATTGGAGCAAACCTTATGGTTCGAGCCGACACTGTACCGTGTGCGGAAATGTTTGGCCATAACCGCCAAGCTCTTCTCTGGCCTGATGGCAATGACAGCGCATAAGAAGCTAATAGACGCTCCGACAAAGAAGCCAATTCCCGCGCCGGTTGCGCCGCCAACCGCGTCTATGCCGGCGACGTTCTCGCCTTTCGGCACGACGCAAGATGCACAGAAAACGGCTTATGTCTGGAGCAAGAAAGACGAGATCGAATAACAGGAACGCAGCCGATGGATAAGGAGCGTGCCTCATGCTTACTATTTCTAAACCGCTCTCTGCGAGTCAGGCGCGCACCTACCACGAACGGGAGTTCGTATCGGAAAGACAAAACTACTGGAGCCGCGACCAACAGGGATTCAGCGAATGGCAAGGACGGCTTGCCCATCAATGGAGCTTGCAAGGGCCAGTCGGCGATGAGCACTTTGCGCGGCTAACGGAAGGCCAGCATCCATACACTGAGGAGCAGCTTGTCCGGCATCAAGTCTCCCGGACCTATGAGGGGAAAGGTGGAAAAGAGGTCACCAGCGTTGAGCATCGCGCCGGATGGGATGCGACCTTCTCCGCGCCAAAATCGGTTTCGATTACCGCGCTTGTAGGCGGCGACGACCGGGTGCGCATGGCTCACCGGGAGAGTGTCCGCGCGGCGCTGGCCGAGTTGGAGCAGTACACGCAAGCACGCATCGGAAACGTCCATGCACCGGAAACGACCGGCAAATTTGTAGCTGCGACCTTCGAGCATGACACGGCCCGGCCTGTCGATGGGTATGCCGCGCCGCAGTTGCATACTCATGCCGTCATCTTCAATGTGACCGAACGCGACAACGGCCAGGCGCGCGCCGTGCAGCCGCACGAGATCTTCGTGTCGCAGCGGTACGCAACTGCTGTCTACCGTTCTGAGTTGGCTCTACGGCTTGAAAAATTGGGCTATGAGGTCGAGCGCGGCAAGCACGGACAGCCCGAAATACGAGGCTATTCGAAGGAGTATCTGGAGGCATCGAGTCCACGCCGGGAGCAGATCAAAGAACATCTCCGCGAACAAGGCATCGACGGCGCGGCGGCGGCGCAAATTGCGGCCCACCACACACGCGACCACAAGGAATTGCTGTCCCAGGAGGAAGTGTTGCGCCGCCACCGTGAACTTGCCGCGCAGTACGGCAACCAGGCTGACAAGGTTGTTGCGCAGGCGCGGCAGCACGAGCAAACGCCGACCCGCGATCCACAGGCAAAGGCGCAGCAAGCGGTGACTTGGGCGCGGGATCATGTCTTTGAGAGATCGGCAGTGCAGGACCGTCGCGCAATCTTGGAATCCGCCTTGGCGCGCGGCATGGGCGAGACGACCTATACCGAAATCCGAAAAGAGTTCGAGCGCCGGATCGATGCGGGCGAGTTTCGTGAACTGGTTCGCAAGAACGGAGGCCGACAGTTCACGACCACGGCAATGGTGCGCATGGAACGCGAGATCGTTTCCCGGATGCAGCAAGGCAACCAGCGCGACTACAGTGCCCCAATGCTCGTCTCGCCGCAGTTGCGAATCGGAACGGAAGATCGGCACCCGGAGTTAAGCACATCGCAACGTCAGGCTGTGGACGAAATCTTTGTTTCGCGCGACAAGATCGTCGGCTTGGATGGAGTGGCCGGCGCCGGCAAGACGACCGTGCTGTCCGTAATCCGTGAAGGCGCAGAAGCGGAAGGATACAGAGTGGAGGGTTTCGCGCCCACATCCCGCGCTACGCAAAAGCTCGCTGAGGCGGGCATGGAAACGTCCACGCTCCAGAGGCATCTGGCGCGTGGAGAGCAGCCGGATACTGGCGAGAAGCGCCTCTACGTGCTCGACGAATCTTCGTTGGCATCAACCCGGCAGGTATATGAATTCGTGAACCGTCTTCATCCAAACGAGCGCGTATTGTTGGTTGGCGACCGGCGGCAGCATGAAGCTGTCGAGGCCGGGCGGCCATTCGCTCAGCTTCAGGATGCGGGCATGAAGACGGTTCGGCTCGAAGAGATCATGCGTCAGAAAGACCCGGAACTGAAACAGGTTGTCGAGCAGTTCGCGCGTGGAGATGTGCGCGAGGCCGTTCGGAACCTAGACCGGCAGGGCCGGGTCCACGAAATCCAGAACCACGGTGAGCGCATTGCGGCGATTGCCACAGAGTATGCGAAATCGCCGGAGAACACGCTGGTAGTTTCTCCCGACAACCGTTCCCGCATGGAAATCAACGAGCATATCCATGCGGCATTACAGAGCTGTGGCGTGGTCAACGCCAGCGAGCACAGCCTCCGGGTGCTTGTTCCTCGCCAGGATATGACCGGCGCTGACCGCACTTGGGCTGAGCGGTACGAAGTGGGCGATGTGCTGCGATATTCGCGCGCCTCGAAAGAGACCGGCATCGGCAAGGGCGCGTACGCCACGGTGAAAAGCATCGACGCTCCGGCCAACCGGCTGACGGTTCAACTGCCGGACGGAAGCGAACGGGCGTACGACCCGAGACGGCAGCAAGGCGTCTCTGTGTTCCGCGAGGAATCGCGCAGTTTTTCAGTTGGCGACCGCGTCCAGTTCACAGCGCCGGTCAATCATCTCAAAGTGGCAAACCGCGTATTGGGCACCATCGAGAGCATTGCCGACAACGGGCGCTTGCGGCTCCAAATGGATGGCGGACGCGCGGTCGAACTCGATACCAACAGACAGGCGCATCTCGATTATGGCTACGCCGTGACCAGCCACTCCAGCCAGGGCCAGACCGCCGACCGCGTACTCGTTCATGTAGACACGGAACTCGGCGCGAAAGACCTGCTCAACAATCGCTTCGCCTATGTGTCCATCTCGCGCGGGGCACACGATGCGCAAATATTCACGAACGACGCAAAGGGACTGGGCCAGGCGCTAGGCCGCAATGTCTCTCACGCGCCCGCGATCCAGCCGGAACCTGTGACGCTAAAGATCGCTCCTCAATCCGAACACTTCCAAGAATTGGTCCAGGGACTTGGGATGGGCATGTAGTTCACAGCCGACGATGACATTTCCCGGATAGCAGCAGCGTAGCCGAGGCCCGGCCGGAGTCAAGGCCGTCCGCCGCGGCGGACGCCGCTTCGCGGTCAAGAGCCTTGACACCGGCCTCCCAGCCTCGGCTTATAATTGCAGCCATCCGGGAAATGTCATGAAAAAGGCCTTCCTGCACATCTGCCGCTTGATTCGGAGTTTTGCCATGAACACAGCGCACTATTATGTGCCGAAATTCGGCATGGTCTTCCTCCTCGTCTTCCTTGCACAGCCGTTGCGTGGGGAAGAGAATTGCCCCTTGAAGGCAACAGCGATTCCGCACGTCCTGATGTACCACACCGTGTCCGAGAGTGAGAACGGATGGCGGTCGGACTACAAGATGGCCGTTGACATTCGCATCCAAAATGTAAGCAGTTCCAAGATAGAAACAGCTACGTTCGCACTGAATAACTCTCCTTACGGCGGGCAGTGGAACGTCTCCATATCGCTGGAACCTGGACAATCAATGACATTCTATCCTCAGTCCGTGTTCGATCTTGGCGAAAATCCCAAAGGGCTTCCACTTGCCCTGGAACTTTCGAAGGTCAAGTACAGCAACGGGATGATTCAAGACATCTATCAGGGGTGCGACTTCGGTAAAACGCCGGTTCCACTGCCCATGACGGTGTCGCAATCCGCAGCCAACCCTCCATCGGCTCCTGACTGGTCGCCTGCAGGCGTGGTGTCGCCGCCGAGGCAAATTGGCCCCCTCGATACAACAAGAGGATATGGAAAAGGAGCACTCACGTTTTCAATTTTGGTCACCGGTTACGGCGATATCCGCGGCGTCAAGATCAAGCAGGGTAGCTGGGGCGACAAGGCAGATGCCGAAGAAACTGAATTGGTCCGAAAATCACTTTGGTTTCCCGCTGTGAAAGACGATACTCCAGTGCCGGTTAACATCAGCATCGAAGTAGTCAACCCGCTGTCCCAATCACAGGCTCAGAATTATCAGCAAGCGATTTTGCACAACAAGGCGGCCTGTGAAGGTGGAGAAATGAGCGCGTGCAAGACGTTAGGAGACTTGTTTTCAGGCCCCACTCAGATAGCCCCAACCATCGCCCCCGATTACCAACAGGCCGTCAAGTATTACAACATTGCCTGCGACGGTGGAGCGATGAATTCATGCATGACTCTTGGCCTTATGTTCGAAGAGGCAAAGGGTGTGACTCGGGACTTTAAGGAGGCCCGTCGGTATTTCAAAAAAGTTTGCGACAGCGGCGACCAAAATGCCTGCGTCGCGGAACACTCGGTGCCATTCCGATTCTGAGTCAGTTCTGCCGACGGTGCTGCTATTGTCAGACAGTCCCCCGTTGAAGAACGATGCGCCGCATGTCGTCCCTGTAGCAAAAAGCGCCAACACTTTACACCAGAATGGCGTTCACCTGATCTATATTGCGGATAAGGGAGAATTTCCATGGTTTCGGTCGATGACTGGCCTTTGGATGGATCAATTGAGAACCTCTTGGACGGGGTTCCCACTCTTGGTGGCAACCTTGACGGATTAAACCTCCAATTGAGAAAAGCGGAGATGAAAATTCGGCAAGAGCAGATTAAGGTTGCGAACCGGGCAAATCAGCTTAGTCAAGCTCTTATAGAAAGCAACGAGCGAGCCAGCAAGCAGAATGAGGAGAATGCGAAGCAGATGAACTCCGCAACGCAGGCCCTGGCCCAATCAACGAACTGGCTGAAATGGGCCACATGGGCGCTTGTTGCATTTACTGCTGTTCAGGCGGCGATAGCGTTTGCAGCATTGTTCAAAAAACAATGCATGTCGATCTTAGCTGGACGGGTATGCCTGCTATGGAAGGAGGTAGATGCAGCCGCAATTCCAATCCAATGGGAGAAGCGGAACCTCGTCGATCCGGTATGAACGTCCTTCCGCCGGGCGGCGACATCTATTGCAAGCGGCAGAATCAATTTTAATTTTCTTAAAACCTAACCTTTTGTAATTAGCAAGCTCTGCCGCTGCACGCGCTCTGCTGATGATGAAAAGAATGTACACCTCGAGAACATCACTCCGGCTCTCTATAGCGTTTTCATTTGCATATGTGATTAGCGACTCGGGCAGACGTAACGATTCGGGCGAAAGAGTTACCTCGCGTAGATTAGACAAAACTTCCTCGACGCAGGTTGAATAGCCTCGCACGGAATAATCAATCGCCCGAGCTGCGACGACGGACGACGCCTCACGTCGGATATCTTCACTCAATCCGAACCCTTCAAACGCGTGCTTCATGAGAAACTCTATCGTCTCGTGAAAAGTGTCCTCTGTTCCCCAGTGCTCCGTCTTGTTTGGATATATCCGCCTCTTCAGCGCCTCGTAATTTCCAGCCCTAATGAATTCTACGTTTTGTCGATGCTCCGTTTGGGACTTGGCCTCTTCCAGTCGTATCAGGTCAATTGCCTTCGGAGTCATCGCCCAGTATCCGGTAGTGAAATACTGCCTGCATTCGTCTTGGTTGACATTTTCAACAATCCTCTTGACGAGTTCATCCTTCTTACCATTTATGGATAGGTGATGCGCCTGAAGGAAGGTTTTCAGGACAGGAACCGTTGCTTTTCTGACAGCAACCTCATAACCCGCCGGGGCCAAGTAGCCGCCTCTCTGCAGCTTTGCTAATATTCTGGTCCGGTCCAGGTTATGGAACGTACACCACCAACCCAACACGTTGGGATCGTCACTCCTTTTCCCTTCTAACATCGAGAGGAGCTGAATCTCGATGCTCTGGAGTGGATCGTCAACGGCCTGCGAATCGGACACTTTGAACCCCCAGTGCTTAGCAGTGAAACGAGATGTGAGTCCTTTTAACATTTGGCGTCCTTCTATGAATTCGAATTCCGTTAATTGGTCATGGAACCCATCCACATGCGAGCCGGACTCCCCATTCTTCGAAGAGAGGCTATGCTCAGAGCGTGCACATCTCGATTCAAAATTCGTGCAACTCGGACACCTTTCCATCGGCGAAGACAACTGACAGATGCGGATAGTTGTAAATGCGCTTTGCTCCGGTGGTTACAGAGCTTGGAGGTCCGAGAATCGCAACGACTTGCTCCGAAGTTTGCCCCACAGCGACCTGTTGCGTAGATGGCGCGTTGACCGTGTTCACCGGTTCCTTCTCCTGGTCCACTGGAGCTTCAGTGGGATTCTGGAGATTCGGGCTGGCGGCTGAGGAATTAGCAGTGTCAGTTGGGCCGCGCTCCACTAGCACGCAGTCATCAAGCGATATCGACACGTCTACCAATCGTGGAACCGTGAGTACCTGTCCGAATGCCGCTACCGTCTTTTTCGGCGGCAACTGACTTGCGCTGGACATCCGGCAGGACAGCGTGAGCTTTGCGCCATACGGCTCTTGAAACAATGGTAATGGTTGCCCGAACCAGGTCGGTGTTCCGCTCTCTTCATTGAACCCCTGCTTAGCCACTGCCATTACTCCAGGCGGCGACATTCGGTCCACAGAATCCATCTCGTTCGCCGGTATTATGATGGGGCCGCCCGGCGGTGCCACGCCCGCCGGCCCAAGCCATAACTGTGCATCTGGCAGCGCGGGCCCGTCCCACGGGCTATAGTGGCCGTTCGCAAGCTTGACTTCTGCCTCCTGCACAGCCTCCAGAGACGGGTAGTGCGATTGAACCACGGGCCCAGTGATGGTGATTCTTCGCCCTTCTGGATACTGCCTCTGGGCGGCGTCGAAATCATTGTGAAAGGATAAAAGGAGTTGCTCAGTAGTGGTCTCCACGGGCGGCAGGTTTTCCGGCTTTGGCGTGGAATCATCCTGCTCGGGACTGATAGCAGTTTGGCCGGCGGAGTCCGAGGCGGGGAACGCCGATACAGTATTGGGTTTCTGAGTGTTTCGGGAAAGGCTTGAGATTGCCAGAACAGCAATAAGAACAACGGGGGCCAAGAGCACAAAAAGCTGTCCCGGACGGCTCAGACCTCGATACCAGGTTGAAAAGCTCGCAGTGATTGCGGTTCCGCGCCTCAATCCGCAGTTGATACAGCGTGCAGGATAGAAGGGAATCAGAAAGAGCCATAAGCCACAAGTGAGAACCGCCATGAACAGAGTGCCGAAACCAAGCGCCCGTTTGAATCCGGTTAGCTTGCCGCAGTTCGGGCATTGGAGCATCTGCATGGTAGACCTCCAAGTTGAACAATTCTCGGTGGTAAAAGAATGGTATCACTCGCAGCGCGGGCCCACTTGGCTCAATATCGAGCTTGACGCGAAGCACTCCCCGGAACTGTCGCTTGAGTCCCTCTGCGGTAGCTTCGCCGGGTTGCTTCATTGGCAAACACAGCGGGCTCGCTGATTCTATTCATCACCTGTGATTTTGATGCTGATGTTGAAAATCCCGGCATCCAACAGCGTAGAGCGACGGATGGGTTTATCCAGCTTTTTGATTTTGCTCGAACATACTTTTTCGACCGCCTCCGCTACATATGGTTCGCAAAGAGGTGACACGAGAACGCGGTTGATCAGTACATTAAGATCGCAGGCAACTGATATACCACGTTCCTTTTCCGGCAACGACCATTGCTCTTCGGGGAGGAGTATGGTTGCCCTCAGTTCTTTCTCGTGCTCAAAGCTTCTCCTCTTCATGAAAAGGCCGTAGTGACGGTGTCCCTTCTCAATCGGATCGTTCTCAAAATCGGCATATCGCACGGATTCAATGATAATGCCCTCTCGACTTCCAAGGGAGGCTCGCAACTGCCCGATTGTGGATTCGATGGCAACGGCCTGTCCAGACGCCGAATACAGTTTCCACATTGCTTCGGACTCATATTCGCATCGGTGCCAGCAGTTCACTCCAAAGCGCATTGTCGCCTCGCGCTGCGCGTCCTTGAATCCCTCAGAAAGCCCGAACATAGCCCGGTCGAATTGATCGAGCGCCTGCGCAGATAGAGCCGCAAAATGCGTTCTCAGCGCCAGCATGGGATCGACTTGTCTTGTCTGAACCATTTGCGAGATTGCATCGACATGGCTTTTCGGCAGGCTACCCTCAAACGGGTCCTGCAACCTGGACGGCGACGCGAAATAGAGCGATTCAGTCGTCAGCAGCGCCAGAAACTTGGCGAGATCCAAGTATTTCCAGATTTTTGTTTCTGCCTGTTCTTTCATCTAGCGCCATTCTCCTGCTTCGAAAAGTGGGCTGATCGCTGAGAATATTATGAAGCGCCAGGCAAAATGTGAACGATTGGATTCGTGGCTTACCGCGCACAGGGAAAATTCTGGTGCATGTTCTGGTGCCTGTTTGACATGGAAAGTCGTGCAATACTGTGCAGTGCCGTGCGAAAGGGAAAACATGTCTATATCATTGTAACTAGATGTTTTATTCAATTTTATGCAGCTCCGTGCAGCCCCGTGCAAAACCACAAAAATGTGACTCATAATCCCTTGGTTCGGGGTTCGAATCCCTGCAGGCCCACCAAACCTTCATCTCTCCTTGTCTGAGCACACTGCCGGCGCAGCGAGCGAGGACGGTCCTTGTTGCCGGGCAGGCGAATGCGGAGAGAAATCAAGATGTTGCAGCCCATGAACCCAACAAGATTGAAACCCCGCATGGAATGGAGAGCGTAGGCCGCGATCTGCCGGCATTGCCACCCAAGATTTCCCGTATCAGTTAACCAAAAAAACATGTTCTTCTCGCCGACAGGTCTGGATACCGTGTGGTATACTGCTGGCGCTGTTCAAATAGGAGATTTTCGGGTTGATATTGATCCGGCCCCATTGCAGTTGAACAGCGAGGCCCGCCCAGGCCGCAGAAGGCAGCCGCCGCGACACGCGTCTAAGTTGGGATCCTCGCCCTCGTGTCAATCGGCATGGACCGGATCGATGGGATGACCGCAGGCCATGCGAAAACAAGCCGGCGGGTGCCGTGTTGTTTATCTGGGAATAAACAGGCAGCCCATTTTTCCAGCAATTTGCCGAGGAGTCGTTCGCCATGCTCGCCCTTTCCCGTTCTGCCCGCTCCATGATTCTTGCCTTGTCCTCTCTTTGCGCATCCAACCGCCCGCGCACACCGGGCAGGCTGGCGGCGCTACGCGCTGTTCTGGCTTTGCTGTTTTTCGGGGCCTGGAATGTCGCGTGGGCGCAGACATTCGATGGATATCAGAGCGCTCAAAGCTTTGTGGTGTCCACTGGACTATCCGGCCCGCAGCAGGTTGCCGTGGATGGAAATGGGAACGTCTATATCGCCGATGCGGGCAACAACCGGATTCTGATGGAGACGCCGTCTGGAGCCGGCTTTACGCAGAGCACGGTGCCTTCCAGCAGCCTTAGCGGCCCCCTTGGAGTGGCGGTGGATGCGAACGGGAACGTATATATCGCAGATTCGGGGAATGGCCGGGTTTTGAAAGAAACCCTGTCCGGAAACAGCTACACGGAGAGCGTAGTTTCACCCAGCGCCCAGTATCGGCGTCCTCAGTGTTTGGCTGTGGATGGGAGCGGCAACGTCTATGTTGCCGATCCTGGCTACGGAGCCCTATTCAAAGAAACGCCCTCTGAAAGCGGCTATACCGAAGCCACGATTTCTTATCAGTACAACTATACGGGCAATGCGACCGAGGTCGCCGTGGACCAAAACGGCAATCTGTATATTACGACTGGCGGATCGGCTAACGGCCCCGTTGTCTTGAAGGCTGCTCCGTCAGGGAGCAGCTACACAGTAAGTGAAGTGACCACATTTGGAGCATCCGGGGTTGCAGTTGACAACAACGGAGACGTGTTTCTCTCCTACGGTTCGCGCGTGGTGGAGGAGATCCCGGCCGGATCTATATACTCTCAGCTGACAGTAGACCAGAATCTGGATCTTCCCAGTGGCCTTGCGATGGACGGCAACGGCAACCTTTATGTTGCGGATTTCAAGAATAACCAGGTTGTGAAGGACACTGGGTGGAACGGGAACTTCGGATCGGTCAATGTTGGCAGTCCAAGCTCGAAGCTATCGTTGATCTTCCGCAACGACACGTACTATTCCGTTGCCATGGGTATACCCGTAGTGGTTACTCAGGGTGTCGTGGGACTCGATTTCGCTGACGCCGGCACGGGAAGCTGCACTACCAACGGACCAGCCTACACCTACTCTGACGGCGAGGCCTGCACGGTGGATGTAGTCTTCACTCCGAAGTATGCCGGGGCACGGTACGGAGCCGTTGAGCTGTTGAACAGTGCTGGGAATGTGGTTGCAACCGCGTATGTACAGGGGACGGGAATGGGCCCACTGTTGAGCTTTCCGCCGGGTGTACAGAGTCAGTTGTCGTTACCGAATGTGACCAGCCCGTATGCCGTTGCGGTAGACGCGGCGGGGAATCTCTATATTGCGGAAGCAATCGACGGATATGATCCCAGCAACTCGGTCGTTAAGGAGACGTGGAACGGGAGCGGTTATACACAATCTACAGTGGCGACTGGCTTTGGCTACCCGACCGGGATTGCTTTGGATGGAGCGGGGAATATATACATTGCCGATCAGGACGGTTTGACCGTTTTCAAAGAAACACCGGCGGCGAACGGCAGCTACACCCAGAGCATTGTTGACAACACGTTGGGGACGGTCGGGGGAATTGCCGTGGACGGTGCAGGGAATGTCTACGTCGGACGCGGCGGAATTGGTGTCGAGAAAGAGACATTGTCGGCCGGAAGTTACATTCGAAGCGAGATTCTCTATACCTTTTACGCGAATTCGATAGCTGTCGATGCTTCCGGCAATCTCTATTTTGCCTCCGACGACTACAACGGAATCCTGAAAGAGACCCTCTCGAGTGGCGGATACGTTCAAAGCACGGTCGGAACTATAGACCCCCTGAGGGTCGCGGTCGACGGACGCGGAAACGTTTACGGCGCTGTCGGATTCTCGCATGGAAGCGTCTGGGAAGAGCAACTTGCGGGCAGTTCTTACATCGAGACCGAATTGGCCAACAGCTTGAATAACCTTGTGGGTTTGGCTGTCGACGGAGCTGGCAACGTGTTTTTCTCAAGCGCCAGCCTTGGCGATGTTTGGGAGATCAGTTCGTCCAACCCCCCGGTCCTCCACTTTGCTGCAACATCTGTGGGCCAAACGAGCACCGATAGCCCGCAAAACGTGACCATCGAAAACGCAGGCAACGCCGCAATGAATGTGCCGGTTCCGAGCCAGGGAAGCAATCCGAGCATCCCGGCGGGGTTCACGGTGAACGATAACGGGGCGTCGGCGTGCCCGCTGGTAGACGCCGGTTCTCCTTTGCCGGGGACATTGGCAGCGGGCGCTTCCTGCGTGTATTCCATCAGCTTTTCACCGCAATCGGCGAGCAATACGAGCGGCTGGCTGGCGTTGACCTACGACGCGCCCAACGAAGCAACGCCCAGTTATCTAACCGAAAACATTCCGTTGATTGCGGCAGGTGCGCAGCTTACGCCTTCGATCACCTGGGCGACGCCAGCCGCCATCACTTATGGAACGGCCCTCGGCAGCAGTCAGTTCAATGCTACCGCATCGGTTCCCGGAACCTATACCTATACTCCGCCGGCAGGAACGGTGCTGGGCGCCGGAGCGCAGATTCTCAAAGTAACTTTCACACCCACCAACACTACGGACTTTACGACCGCGACGGCTACGGTGAACTTGACGGTCAATCAGGCCACGCCGACAATCACCTGGCCGACGCCGGCGGCCATCCAGTATGGCACGGCACTCAGTTCAACACAACTCAACGCGAGCACGCCGGTTGCTGGGACATTCACCTATTCGCCGGCCGCCGGAACGGTTTTGGGCGCTGGACAGCAGACGCTGACGGCAACCTTTACGCCCACCGATACGACGGACTATACGACTGCGACGGCGACCGTGGTACTGACGGTTAACCCGGCGACGCCGGCGATCTCGCCGACTTCCGGGACCTATACCACGGTTCAGACGGTAACCATCACCGACACGACGCCCGGAGCGACAATTTACTACGAGGCCAGCGGACCTGTTCAGACTAGCGGATACGTGCCGTACACGGGTCCGATCACATTGTCCGCGTCGGGTTACGAATACATCTATGCCTATGCCGTGGCGACCGGCTCCAGCCAAAGCTCTACCGCGTACGCATACTACACCATCAATCTGCCCGCTGCGGCCACGCCGGTCATATCTCCATCCTCCGGAACATACTCCTCCGCGCAGACGGTAACCATCACCGATACAACGCCAGGCGCAACAATCTATTACTCCGCCAGCGGAACTGTTTCGACCAGCGGGTACGTGCCGTACACCGGTCCGATCACGGTTCCGGCAACGGCAAACGGGTATGAGGACATCACTGCCTATGCCACGGCGACCGGCTACTCGCAGAGCAATTACGCGTATGCATACTTGAGCTTCACTCTGCCTCCTGCCGCGACGCCGGTGATTACGCCAGCCAGCGGGACATACAACTCGGCTCAGACGGTCACCATCACCGACAGCACGCCTGGAGCAACGATCTACTACTCCGCTTCCGGAAGCCTTCAGACCGCCGGATTCGTCCAGTACACGGGTCCGATCACGGTGTCGGGGGAGGGGTATGACACCATCCAGGCCTATGCCACGGCAACCGGCTATTCGCAGAGCGCGTACGCGACTGCTACATATACCTTGCAACTACCTCCCGCACCCACGCCGGTGATTTCGCCCGCCTCGGGGAGCTATGCTGGCACGCAGACCGTCACCATTACGGATACCGCGCCAGGAGCGACGATCTACTACACGACAAACGGCTCCGAGCCGACGACCCTTTCCGCGCAGTACACCGGCCCCATCACGGTGTCTTCTTCAGAGACGCTGGTTGCCGTTGCGACAGCCAGTGGGTACTGGTTGAGCTTGCCAGCCAGCGCGCAGTACATCATCGATTCGTCCTCGGCTTCGTTTATCTATACCATCGCCGGCGACGGCTTTTTCGGGTATAGCGGCGACGGCGGTCCGGCAACCGCCGCGGACGTAAATGCTCCTGCAGCAACCGTCCTGGACAGCGCCGGCAATCTCTACATCGCCGACAGTAACAATCATGTCATCCGCAAGGTCGCGGCGGGCACTGGAATCATCACCACAGTCGCGGGCAACGGGACCTGGGGATACAGCGGCGACAACGGACCGGCAACCAGCGCGCAACTCGACTTCCCAATGGGAGTGGCGTTGGACAGCGCGGGCAATCTATACATTGCGGATACCTATAACAGCGTCATTCGGGTGGTATCGGCGACAACCGGAGTCATCACCACCTTTGCCGGCAGCGGGGTAGGGAACTGCGGCGGCGATAACGGGCCGGCAAGCAGCGCGGGATTGTTGGTTCCCACGGTAATTGCCTTCGACGGTGCGGGCAACCTTTACGTTGCCAATCCAGATTGCAGTCGTGTCCGCAAGATCGCCGCAAGCACGGGAACGATTACCACAGTTGCGGGAAACGGCCAATATGGATACAGCGGCGACAACGGACCTGCGACCAGCGCGATGCTTGGTACTCCCAGGGGAGTCGCGCTGGACAGCGCCGGCAATCTCTATATTGCCGACCAAAGCTTTGACCTCGTCCGCAAGGTGAATGCCCTCACTGGAGTGATTACAACCGTGGCAGGGACCCCGCCGGCTACTAATTACGGACCCCCCAACAGCGGGTACAGCGGCGACGGCGGCCCGGCGACCAGCGCCAGACTTACCTGGCCTTACGCGGTAGCGGTGGACGGCGCCGGCAACTTCTACATTGCCGACTACAACAACCAGGTCATCCGCAAGGTGACGGCCAGCACCGGGATAATTTCTACGGTCGTTGGAGACGGAAGCGGAACGCCGTGCAGCTCGTTCGGCGGGGATGGCGGCCCGGCCACCAGCGCGGGGCTCTGCAACCCCGAAGGCGTTTCAGTGGACAGCGCCGGCAACCTGTACATTGCCGACGGCGGTGAGAGCCGCATTCGCGAAGCCACGGTCTCCGGCCCTCCTCCGGCCACGGCGGCGGCAGCACCCGTCTTCAGCGTACCGGAGGGAACTTACGTTGGCACGCAAACGGTGACGCTTACCGATTCCACGCCGGGAGCCGCTATCTACGTGACGATGAACGGCGCGACGCCGAGCACATTGTCGCCGATGTACAACGGCCCCATCAACGTGACGGGCGCGGTTACAATTCAGGCAGTCGCGGTGGCGCCGGGTTACCTGGCAAGCGCTCCCGTTACGGCGGCCTACACCATCACCACCCCGCCCACCGCGGTGATCTCGACCGTGGCGGGCAACGGCACCTTTGGCTCTACCGGCATTGGCGGGCCGGCTACTAGCGCCGAAATCGGCTACCCCGAATTCGTTACGCTGGACGGCGCGGGCAACCTCTACTTCTCGGACCCTCAAAATGAAGTGGTCTGGATGGTAGCGGCACAGACGAGAGCGATTTCGATCGTGGCCGGCAACGGGACGCCGGGTTATAGCGGCGATAACGGACCGGCGACCAGCGCTCAGCTTCAATATCCCAATGGACTGGCAGTGGACAGCGCGGGCAACCTTTACATTGCCGATTACTACAACGACGTTATTCGCAAGGTAACGGCAAGCACGGGAGTGATTACAACCATTGCCGGAACATACGGCCAAGTTGGGTCCGCCGGCCATATTGGCGATGGCGGTCCAGCATCCGCCGCTTACCTGGACTGGCCCTCCGGTCTGGCGTTCGACAGCGCCGGGAATCTGTACATCGCGGATAGCGACCACTACGTTGTCCGAAAGATTTCGGCGAGCAGCGGCATCATCACCACCGTGGCCGGGAACGGCGCCGGCAACTACAGCGGGGATGGCGGCCCGGCAACCAGCGCCGGGCTGAGTGTAATCGACGCGTTGGCGTTTGACAGCGCCGGCAACCTCTACATTTCCTCTTCTTACACCGCGAGAGTCCGCAAGGTCGCGGCAAGCACCGGCGTCATCACCACCGTGGCCGGCAACGGGGATGAGGGCGTCACCGGCGACGGCGGCCTCGCCGTCAACGCGGAGATCAATCCCCCAGGGATCGCCGTCGACTCTGCCGGCGATCTCTACATCTCGAATTGGCCTGGCGCGGTTCGCGAGGTAGCGGCGAGCACCGGCATCATCACGCGAGTTGCAGGCAACGGATACTTCGGCTATAGCGGCGATGGCGGATCGGCAACCGTCGCCGAGATCGCACCGCAGGGAATTGCGTTCGATTCCGCAGGCAATCTTTATATCGCGGATGCGGGCAACTACAGGGTCCGCAAGGTGACATTCCCCGGCCCGGCGGCGACGCCTGCCTTCGGCCTTGCGGCGGGCACTTACGTCGGCGCGCAGTCGGTGGCTATCACGGACACCATGCAGGGCGCGACCATCTATTACACCACCGATGGAAGCACGCCGACGACGGGCTCCGGCGTCTATAGCAGCCCGGTCGCGGTCTCCGCAAGCGAAACGCTGCAAGCCATCGCCGTAGTCACCGGCTACACGGAGAGCGCCGTGGCCTCGGCAACATACACGATCAATCAGCCGGTCACGCCCACCATCACCTGGGCGACGCCGGCAACCATAACATACGGCACAGCGCTGAGCGCGACACAGTTGGATGCCTCCTCCAGCGTGGCCGGCAGCTTTGTTTACACTCCAGCGGCTGGGACGGTGTTGCCCGCGGGTTCTCAGACGCTTTCCGTCACGTTCACTCCAACCGATACGACCGATTACACCACGGCTACCTCCAGCGTAACGCTGACGGTGAATAAGGCAGCGGCGACCATTACCTGGGCGACGCCGGCAACCATAACATACGGCACAGCGCTGAGCGCGACACAGTTGGATGCCTCCTCCAGCGTGGCCGGCAGCTTTGTTTACACTCCAGCGGCTGGGACGGTGTTGCCCACGGGTTCTCAGACGCTTTCCGTCACGTTCACTCCAACCGATGCGACCGATTACACCACGGCTACCTCCAGCGTGACGCTGGTGGTGAACAAGGCTGCGCCGACAGTTGGAGTTACTACCTCTGCGTCGAGCATTACGATGGCACAGACGTTGACTGTGACGGTTGCTGTCAGCGGTGCAAGCGGCGCTTCGACACCCACCGGCTCTGTGAAGCTGGCTGGTGGAAGCTATAGCTCTCAACAAACACTGGCAGCGGGTTCAACCACCTTCAACCTGGCGGCGGGAACGCTTCCAGTGGGCAGTTATACGCTCACGGCCACGTATACTCCCGACTCTGCCAGCGCCAGTAACTATACCTCTGCGAGTCAAACCGCTCCGTTGACGGTTACCCCTCCAGTTGGAGCGCCAACCCCGACCGTGACCGCGACTCCAACAGCGGCAACCATCACCAACCAGCAAAGCGATACTGTGACGGTTTCGGTTGCGGGCAGCAGCGGACAGGCTACGCCCACCGGAACGGTTACTCTTGCTAGCGGCTCCTACAGCGCGCAGCAGACGCTTGCGAGCGGCTCGGCCAGCTTTACCATCGCGGCTGGAATGCTGAGCAGCGGAGCCAATACGTTGACCGCAAGCTATTCGGGGGATGGAAACTACGGGGCTGCAAGCGGGACAGCTTCGGTCACGGTTGCGCAGGTCGCGATCACCGTTCCTGCTCCAGCATCAATTACCCCCGGTGCGAGCGGAGCTTCAACCGGCACCATTTCGGCCGGCAGCACGTACTCCGGCACACTGGATCTGACCTGCTCCTTGACAGATTCTCCGTCAGGCGCAGTAAGTCTGCCCACCTGCAGTTTAAGTCCAACAAACGTCACAGTCGCTTCCGGCGGAAACGCAACCACTGTTTTCACGGTGGATACGACAGCGGCTTCAACTACCGCAATGTATAAACCGGCAGGGACTAACTTGTGGAGGCTTGGCGGCGGGGGCGCGGTGCTGGCTGCATTCCTGATTCTCGGCATTCCAACCCGGCGCCAGCGATGGATCACGATGGCGGCTCTCCTGACGGCAGTCATCGCCGCTGGCGCAATCGGATGCGGCGGGCATGGAAGTTCAAGCACCTCGACGTCTACTCCGGCAACGACCGCGGGCAACTACACCTTCACCGTCACGGGAACGGATTCAGTCAACGCAAAGATCACAACTTCGACAAATGTCACCGTCACTGTGCAGTGATTGATATTAGAGCATTTCACCTAATGGTGTATAGTATAGGTGGCGATGCTCCGCGCACATGCTATGGCGCGACCTTATTCGGATGATTTGCGGCGCAAGCTGCTTGAGGCCTTCGACCAAGGCAAGGGAAGCC
>Ga0326727_10001586_pt1 | contig 82774 bp, 66 predicted proteins | sample MB2enrmetagenome_FD_207643 | JGI IMG/M metagenome (GOLD analysis project Ga0326727, IMG submission 207643) | Lab enriched peat soil microbial communities from McLean, Ithaca, NY, United States - MB29MY | ecosystem: Environmental > Terrestrial > Soil > Wetlands > Peat | place: USA: New York... | reverse complement strand
CCACCCGCATGTCTCGCTTCATTGCCGCGGGCATCGACGGGTCGCTCGAGGTGATGGTCGGTCTGGCGCTCCTGGTGCTGGTGAAGCTGCTCGCCGGTGTCCTGCCGGTGTCGTTGACGCTCCTGGCGCTGCCGGTGCTCGGCGTCCTTCTCTTCCAGTGCTTCCAGTGGGTCCTGCTGGCCCAGGACGGGCAGACCATCGGCAAGCGGCTGGAAGGGATCCGCATCGTTCGCAACAACGGGGCGCCGGCAGGCTTCCTGTCGGCCGTCTTCCTCCGGAGCATGGCGATGCCGTTGGCGGCGTTCGTGGCCCAGGGCGCTGCATCCGCGACGGACGACGGGCCGCTGGGGCTGGCCCTCTCGTCGGTCGCCCAGCTGTTCGATCTGGCGCTCACCGTGGACGTGCTGCTCATCCTGCTCCCGCCCAGGCGGGCGCTGCACGACTACCTGGCCGGGACCAGGGTCATCGAGGTCTACGTCCGGCCAGAGCGGAAGCAGCTCGGTCGCCTCGTCTTCATCGTCGGCGTCACCTTCAGCGTGCTCGGGCTACTGTTCGTGGTGATGAGCGGCTTCGCGGCCCTCGCCGGCGCTCTCGGGCGATGAACGGCCTCCGACGAGCCCCGGACGAGCGACTGGCAGGCGTGGCTGTCGAGCCAGACGCCTCCACTTCACGCACCCCAGCAGCGCGGCGTCTTGGTGGGCCACTTCGAGCAGGGCGACCCGACTGCAAGTGGAGGGCGGACCGGGGCAAGCTCGCCGCCGAACGCTCCCGCGGGTTCGTGAGTGTGTCCGATGTTTGGTGAGCGCCTCGAGCATAGTCGCTACCGTGTTGTGGATAGTGGTCCGTCGAAAATAGATCTTCGGGTCGAGCGCGTCGGTGGTGTTCGTCGTGCGCGTCTTGTTTCGGTGGTCGTCATGGTGGCTCTCAGCATGACGCCCTGGCTGTGGCCCGTGTTGTCACTGGACGCGCTCGGGTGGCTGTTGTGCTCCATCCTGGGTGCAACGCTCGGCTTGATGTGGACAAGCGGTTCATTTGCCTTCCACGTTCGGGCACCTTCAGAGTCGATCTACAGGCGAGTCGAGAAGTCGCTGCAAGTCGACCGTGAGAGCGAGCCCGCGTCGGCATTGGGATACAGGCAGAGCGGAGCTTCGCCTGCCGCGGTGACGGTCGACGGCACGCGCTTCGATGGAGGCGAGCTAAGGGGCGTGCATGTGATGATAATCAGAGAGCACTACGATGGAATAGGTCTGATTAGACGAGCCGTTGCATTTGTGCCGACCATCTTCTTTCGTACCGTCGCGTACGAGTTGGACCGGTGCGCGACGCTGGGCGACGCCCGAGCGCTGGCAGAGGTTCTGGCATGGGCGTGCGAAGGGGAGGCGAGCGTGGTGGAGACGCGAGACTGTGAGCCGTGGCGGCCGCGAGCGCTATCCCGTGGCGCTTGGGGTCTCGTGATGGTGCGGAGTGTGGTGCTCGCGATGTGGCTGGTCGCCATGAACTACGCATGGGTAAATGGCGCGGCCAACGTCGGTGTAGTGGCGATGCTGGGAATGGTGGCTGCGGACGCGTTATGGGCGGAGTGGGAAGGGGTAAGAATCGCGAGGCTACGGTCGGCCTTGGTGAAGCGGTGGATCGAGGAGCCGCCAATGTCAGCGCAGGAGTGAGTGGCAGGTCGCGACGAAGCCCGGTAACGTCGAAGGCAAGCTCCAGCCGTCCCGCATGGAACCCACGCACCACGTCGTTCGGCGGTACCTGTCCCTCCGGAAGGCCGCCCCCTACGTAATGGCGACCCTGTTCGTGGTGGTGGCCGAACTGGGCCTGTATTTGTACCTGCCTTCTGCGGCCGCCGTGCTCGGGGTCCGGGCGGGCCTGCCGTACCTCGCGGCGTGGTGCCTCTCTGAGGGTGTGCTGTGGGCCTCGTTCTTCGCCGTCGGCCGGATGGTCGAGGGCTGGGTCGCCTGGCGCGTGCGAGCGCGCCATCGGGCGTGGGTAGCCCTCGGACCCCAGGAGACCGAGCCGCACCGCGATGGCGAGGTGGCGACCATTCGCGGAACGATCCGGGCTCTGTCCACGGTCCGCGTGCATGAGAGCAATGACGTCGCCGCGGCGTGGGTCCGGCAGCGCATCATCCGCGGCCACACAGAGGGCGATCCCGACTCCATCGAGATCCGGTCTGCGGCAGCTACCTTCGACGTCGTCGGACCCGGCGGCGCCATCGCGCACGTCGTCGGAGGCCCCTGGGCGGTGCTCGAGGACGCCGCGGAGGGCACGAGGACGATGGTGCTCCACGACGGCGATGAGGTCATTGTCCGCGGCGTCGTCCGGCGCCGCCCGGAGATGGGCGTCGACGGCACTGGCTACCGCGACGCGATCGGCGAGGAGCTCGAGTGCGAGGGCGGCGTGATCGCTCCGGCCCAGCCACGCTTCGAGCCTCAACCCAGCTACCGCCATGCGTTGTGGGCTTGGTGCCTGATGTGCACGGCCCTCTTCGGCGGACTCGACTACCAGCGTCTCCCCCTTCCACCGCCGTCGCCCGCGGTCTTAGGGCTGGTAGGGGGTTGCGAGCGTCACACGCATGCGCCGACCGCTGAGGCGGCGCCAGCGAAGGAGGTACTGCCCGAAGCATCCCCGGCAAATCCCACGGGTCAACCGACGCGATTCGAGCAGGTATTTGACTCCGTCGCAAAGGTGGGGGCGGATGCGGAGTTTCGCCCGCTCGGTTTCGCGGCGGCGGCCTTGGCGGCTCGGCTTTGTGGACCCATCGAGGATGGTGGCGTGGACGCGCCCATCGTGGAGGGGGTTGTCGACGACGCCTACCACCCGCTCGCGGTGAAACAGCCGCGATCCACGTGCCTGTCGGGCATTGGAACCAAGTTCATGGTCTTTGCGGCAGGCGTGAACCATCTCTGGGCCTTCGCCGATGAGATGAGCGCGATCGGGCCGGAAGGCGGGAAAGTCCTTCGTTACGCGTCTGGCGCATGGACAACCATGCGCCTGCAAGGAAACATAGAGATTGTGGCCGGAGCGTCGTGGACGGGGGGCCGGGTTATCCTGGCCAGCCGTAGTCCTGCTTGTGACGCGACCGTGGTCCAGACGGGGGACCCTTGTGGGCATCCCGACCAGAACGCCACGGGCCTGATGGCTTTTGATCGCGACGGTCGACGGCTCGTCGTGGCACCGGCTTTGCCGCGAACCATGTCTCCGAGTGACATGGCGACCCTTGCCGACGGCACCGTGCTCGTTGGCGGGACGGACGGAAGTGGTCCGAGCACTGCAGGCGAGCCGCCGAACAAACTCGTGGTGGTCACGTGGGACGGACGCAAGAACGCGCGTGTGCAAACTCTCGGGAGGGACGTGTCCCTGAACTCCTTCCAGGGCGGAATAACCATGCGAAGCGTCTCGGAAAATGATGTGTACGCGGTGCCATCTGCTGGTGTGCCGGGTGGCACCGTAGCCGCATTTCGGTTCGACGGAGCAACGTGGCAGCCAGTGCCGAACCCATGTCCGAAAGTGGATTCGCGGATCTCGGAGCGAGTTACGATTGCAGCGCCAGGTCGGGTGTGGGTGGATTGTCGGACGGGGAGACCGCACGAGGACGCGCTATGGACGAGCAAAGACGACGGCGCGCATTGGGCCTTGGTGCGGAGCGATGGTGCGACGTTCTACGCTCCCTTCGGGGACGGCTTCGTCGCGACCGGAAACAGGGGAAGCTTCTGGATTTCTGACGATGCCGGTCATCGCTTGCTACTAACCCTGCCGGGAGACGGCTCGCTGGAGGGACTCTCTGCCTGGAGTCACGACGGCCACGTGTGGCTCCTCTTGTCGCAGCTCTCGCACGGTCAATTCCTGTTGCACACAACCGTGGCAAGAGTGACCGCGGTGGTCGCCGGCGGCTAGGGTATGTAGATGGAGCGGCTGGCTACGGAGCTGGATGGCCGCCGCCGCTGCGGAGAATCCATGACCAAGACTGACGCGAACACCTCCCGGCTTTGCCCGCGATGCGAGGTGGAGCTGGTCGACCGCCGGCTCGGCTCGGAAGCGCTTCTCGCCTGCACCCTGTGCGGCGGCGTCTGGCTCGACGTGGTTGCGTGCCGCGCGATCGTCGGGGGTGCGCCGTCGATGGCGTCCCTTCTGTATCTCGCCGAGCAGAGCGCCGCGGCGGCCACGGTGCAGCCGGCCGAGGCGGTCGGGGCGGCGTGCCCGGTGTGCCGCGGGTCGATGCAGCGCAGGCCCGTGCCCGGAGTCGAGGCGACGCTTGACACGTGCCTGCACGGCACGTGGTTCGACGCGCGCGAGCTGCGCGTCGTCGCCGAGGCGCTCAAGCCCGTCGCCCAGGTTCAGCCGGCAATCGCCGCGCCCATCGTGCCGATCACGCCACAGCGCTCCTACGGGGACCAGTTCGACGCCGACCACGTCGAGATGGCCGGCACCCTCGGAGAGCTCTTCCTGCGGTTTCTCGGCTCGCTTTTCGACGATGATCAGCGGTACCGGTAGCCAGGCCCCAGTGTGCCGCGCCGTGCCGGGGGAGTTCACAAACGTTCGCTTTGGCAGACCCTCCGAGCGCGCGGACCGAAAGCAAGGTGGATCACCTCCAGGGTGGCCACGGCGCGAGCTGGCGGCACGGGCATTGCTTAGGCCAGCCACTGTAGACCCCGGCGCGATGCCGCAGCCTCAAGCCACCCGGCATCGGGTTAAGGTCGCGACTGGAGATCCTCCAAATGCCGAAGCTCGTCGTCGATAGCGGCACCCTCAGCTGCTCGATGGGGACGTCCCCCTCGAAGCTGTCGGTTCCTCCCACGAACCCGACCTATGGGGGTGCCACGCCCGCGGCGACGGTGCAGGACATGACGCCCGGGGTGAACCTCGCCCCCTTCGGCATGTGCCAGTCGCCCCTCAATCCGCAGGTCTCTGCGGCCACTTCGGCGGCGGGTGGGGTGCTGACCCCGCAGCCGTGCGTGCCCGCAGCCGCGGGGCCGCGGACGCCGGGCTCGAGCAGCGTGGCCATCGCAGGCCCTGGAGGGCCGGCGCTTCTGAGCGACGCATGCCAGTGCGTCTGTCAGTGGGGCGGCCAAGAGCAGGTTCGGTGACATGGATCCTGAGACGCAGAGCACCATCGCATCCAAAGACGGCAAGGCACCCGCGCTCGAGGCGAGCGTTGAGAGCACAACAACGCCGCCGACGCGGGATGACCAACCTATGCAGGGCCGCCCGCCCCCGTGCCCCCGCTGCAAATTCGATCTCACCCAAGCGTCGCGCGACTCCATCCCGTTTCTCGGCTGTGGTCAGTGCGGCGGCGTTTGGCTCGACGCCGCGGCGTGCCACGCTTTGCTCGGCGATGCCGCCCTCAAGCTCAAAGCGTCCGCGCCCCAGGACGAAGGCGGCCAGCCGGAGCCAAATGGTTCCGTCTATAGAACAGCTCCTCCAGCCCCGCATCCAGAGAACCCGGCGCGTTGCCCGACATGCGCTTCACCTCTCGTGCGCACGCGCGTGGGGGGCACCAGAGAGACAGTCGACACCTGCTCCGTCCACGGCACATGGTTTGACCCCGACGAGCTGCGCCTCATTGCTCAGGCTTTTACAATTCGCACGTTTCCATCTCACTTTTCCGCATCCCCGAAAGCTTACGGGGATAGCGCGGAATGGCGCTTCTTCTCGGCAATAGGGCGATTCTTGTCTTCGTTGTTCCCTGACGATTGAGCCCTTCGTGGGCCTCCGTGTGATACGAACGTCCCCGAAATGGCCAAGCCGTCCTCCAAGTTCGTCGCGTCCCGTACCGCCAGCCCGCCCGTCCTGGTTGGCTACCGCATCCTGAAGGCGGCCGCGTTCGTCCTCGGAATCCCGGCCGCCCAGCTCTCGCTGATGGCGCTCATCGGCGCGGTCACCGGCAACGGCTACGCCCGCGTCTTTGGCGCTGCGGCCGTCGTCGTGTGTCTGCCGCTCGCGATCGCGGATCGCTTGTTACCTTCGCGCGATCCGTCCAGGGCGCCTGGGCTCGTGAGCGACGTGTGCGCCGTGACATGGCTGCTGCTCACCTTCGGGATCGCCGGGGCGGCCGGCGGCCTCACACGTCCGCTCTTCCTGAAGGAAGCCGACTGGCTGATGGCCGCGGGCCACGACCAGATCGCCTGGGGCGCCTACGCACTGGCGGGCGCACACGTGGAGGTGGCGCCAGCACCCGAGCCTGCGGCGAGCGCCTCGGCCGTTGTGAGCATCGCCACCCCACCATCCGCAACGGCAGCAGGGCCCCCGTCCGCGTCCGCCACGGCGGTCGATGCGGGTGCACCCAGGCCGAAGACGGACAGGCCGGCCGACCGGACGCCTGCGGAGCTCTTCAAGGAGGTGTCTCCCTCGGTCGTCACCATTCTCGCCTTCTACAGCGGCACAGGCGAAGGCGGTGGGACGGGCTTCGTCATCGACCGGGACGGAGTGATCGCCACCAACCACCACGTCATCGAGAATGCCCGGCGCGTGCAGGTGAAGCTCCAGAGCGGCGTGACATTCGACGAGGTCGAGCTGCTCGCGGACGCCGAGGCCGTCGACCTCGCCCTGTTGCGCGTGGATCTGTCGAGCGCCAAAGGGGGTCGGGTAGATGTCCGGCCGCTGCCGCTGGCCAACTCGGACGACGTCGTCGTGGGTGAGCATGCGATCGTCATCGGCAACCCTCTCGGGCTGGAGTCGACGCTGACGGACGGCCTGATCTCCGCGCGACGGGTCTACGAGAACCGGCCCTGGATCCAGTTCTCGGCCCCGATCAGCTCGGGCAACTCCGGCGGTCCCCTGATCAACATGCGCGGCGACGTCATCGGCGTGACCACGGCAAGCCTGAGCGGCGCCCCCGTGACCCAGAACCTCAACTTCGCCATCCCGATCAACGAGCTCAAGAAGCTGGTTCGCACCGAGTACCCCTCGCGGCGCAAGTTCCAGAGCACAGCACCCGCCTCGGGCCGCTGGTAGGACGAGAGGAGACCCAGCTTGCGCGTCCACATCGTCTTCGGGGTCCTCTTTGTACTGTTCGGCGCGACGATCGCGATGATCGCCGGGCGGGACCGCGTCGCGCACACCGCGCCGGCTCCGGTCGCTCCCTCGGCCACCGCAAGCGCGTCCGCGGTCCCATCGAGCAGCGTGGCGCCGGCCGGCGCGTCCCTGCATCTGATGGACCGGCCGCTCCGCACCATCACCCTGGGGTGGGACCTGGCCGCGCCCGCCGTGCTCGCGAACGACGGGCTCGAGCCTTCGGACAGGAGCGACTTCTCCGCGGCGGGCGTGCCGACTCACGTGCGCCCCGTCGACGCGATGAGCGCCATCGAAGCGGCGCTCGCGCGGGACGGGACGGACAAGGACGGCGCCGACATCGCCGTCGTGCCCTTCAGTGATCTGGTCGCCTCGTACGAGCGGCTGCGGGCCCTGAACCCCGCGGTCTTCTTCGTGGTGGGCTGGTCGCGCGGGCGTGAGGCGCTCGTGTCCACACGCGACGCCATGCCTCCGCCGTCGGCGAACCTGGCGCCATCCCTGGCGGACAAGGCCGCCGTGTCCATGGTCGGGACGGCAGGCGAGGCTGCGGCGTTCCTCGGCCTGTTCGCGCTCGACGCCAACGGCACTCCCCCGGGCACCGTGCACCTGGTCACGCAGGGCCCCAACCTCGACGACCCGCCGCTCGCAGCGATCGACCGCGACGCATCCAGCGACACGGTGCGCCGCAACGTCCTCCTGACCACGGCGGACGCGTCGCGCCTCGTGCCTTTCGTCGCCGTCGCACAGCGGCAGATGCTCGAGAGCCACGGCAAGGCCTTCGCGGCCTGGGCCCGCGTCTGGGTGGAGGCGACGGGCAAGCTCGAGAAGGACCCCACGACCGCTGCCCGGACGATCGCCGCGGTGCCCGGCGCTCCTGAGCCCGTCGCGCTGCTCAGGCGGCTCGGCGAGATGGCGCCCGCCTCGCTCCAAGACAACGCCCGCGCGTTCGGGCTCTCAGGGCGTGGCGCGCTCACGCTCGAGGTGCTCTTCCAGCAAGCGTGGCGCATCTGGCGCGCAGTCGGCGTGCTTGCGACGCCCGCACCGGAGGTAACCCCCATCGACAGCGCCATCGTCGCCGCGCTCGTGCGTGCCGCCCCCTCCCTCGTGCCTGCTCCGCGGCCGAAGGCAACCGTGGTGGCCGCCGACTCGCTCAAAGTCCTCGTCACGTTCCGCCAGCCCGACGGAAAGGTCGACGCCGCAGCCCTGCTCGCCACCGCAGGCCTGCTCGCCGCCGTCTTTGACCGCTCCTTGCTACGCATCTCGGTGACGAGGGGCGGGGTCGTGGACCCTGTCGCGACCCGGCACCTGGCCGACGACGTCGTGCAGCGCTTCGACATCGCGCCCGAGCGACTCATCGTGGCGAAGAAGGCGCCGCCGAGGACCGGCGCCGCCATCGAGATTCTCGTCGCTCCCTGACGGGAGCGGATGTCGATCACGCAAGGATACTCTAGGCCAATTTCGGTGAACTGAACCGTGAACATGTCAACGGTCACGGGGATATCGAAGCTCACGACGCCTGGGTGGGAGGTCCATTCGTCGCCATGATGTCGTGGCCACGCCCGCTGGCCTCTGCGGCGATGGTGGTGGCGCTGGCGATCGATGTCGTCCGGACGCGAGCAGAGACTCCAGGCATGAGCAAGAGTCGGACGGGGCTGACGAAGCAGTACTCTTGACGTTCCCGGGGCGAGCCCAGCACATCATCGGCACGAACGTTGCTCATGTGCAGGGATAGGAAACTTGAGGAACATCGAGATGCACCCGAACCCAGACCAGAACCACGGACCCCCTCCCACCACGAGACCGGGTATGCCGCCCGGCGTCTGCCCACGCTGCAGGAAAGAGCTCTTCGAGGGTTCGCTCGAGGGCGCCACGCTCCTTGGTTGCGGTCGCTGCGGAGGCGTGTGGATCGACAGCCACGCGTCCGAAGCGCTCATGCGAGGCGCCTCGCGCGAGCTCGTGGATCTGGCCGAGCAGGCAGCACGGCACGCGACAGCGGCCCCAGACTTCTCGGTACCTCCCCTCTGTCCGATGTGTCAGCGGGCCCTCGTGCGCGGCGAGGTGCCTGGTACGGCGACGGAGATCAACACCTGCAGCGTCCACGGTACCTGGTTCGACTGGAAGAGCCTCACGGTCGTCGCGCTGGCTTTTCAGCGACCCGCGGCCGGGCTCGTCACCGCGGCAGGGGCGTTTGGCGATGCGGTCGTGACGGAGGACCATGCCGTCTCCACCCGTGGCGCACGCTTCATCGCGGCGGGCATCGATGGCTCGCTCGCCGTCACCACCTTTCTGGTCCTTTCCTTGCTGGCCACCCAGCTCGCCGCCCTGTCGCCACCACCGCTTCTGCTCATGGGGCTTCCACCGGTGGGCGTGCTCCTTCTCCAGTGTTTCCAGTGGCTCCTGCTGGCCCAGGACGGGCAGACGATCGGCAAGCGCCTGGAGGGGGTTCGCGTCGTCCGCAACGACGGGTCTCCTGCGGGCTTCCTGTCGGCCGTCTTCCTGCGAAGCTGGGCCCTGCCCTTTGCGACGTTCGTGGCCGATGGCGCCGCCTACGCGACGGACGGACTGCTGGGGCTCGCTCTCACGGGAGTCTCCGGGTTGTTCAACCTGGCTCTCTGGGCGGACGTCTGCTTGATCCTGCTGCCGCAGAGGCGAGCCCTTCACGACTACCTGGCTGGCACCAAGGTCATCGACGTCTACGTCCGTCCCGAGCGCAAACGCCTCGGCCGCTTCATCTTCGTCGCGGGCGTGACGTGCAGCGTGCTCGGCCTGCTGTTCATCGCCATGAGCGGTTTCGCGGCCATCACCCGCGCCTTCCAGCGATGAGCGAGGTGGCTGGTCAGGTCTCGTTCGGGTTGAACCAGGTGCCGATGCGGTCCAAGGCGTTCACATCAGGAGCCGGCGAGGGCGTCGAGGACGCAGGAGACTCGAAGCGTTCCGAGAATCTCCGCATGGCCTGGTATCTGAGCTCGATGTCACAGAAGGGGGCCCGTCATGCCTTACCGTGATCCCACCTTCACCACCAACGGCTCGACCTTCGAGGACGGCGAACTGCGCATCCCGAAGGACGCGAAGCTTCCGCGCGTGTGCCTGATGTGCGCGACGGACGGAGGCGTGCGCAGACGCACCGAGACGTTCGCCTGGCGGCCGTTCGGGTTCCTGCTCCCCTTCGCAAGCGCCACACTGCTCGCTGGGCTCGCTTCGCGAATCGGCCGCAACACGTCCTTGCGCATCTGGCAGTGCGGCGCGTGCGCCGAGCGGTGGCGCCGCGCGAACGAGACCGGACCGTTCGTCTCGATCGCGCTCGGCCTCGGGATCATCGGAGCGCTCACGGTCGGGCTGAACGGGTACCCGCTCGGGGGCATCGCCGTTGCGGTCGGTGCGACGGTCGGGTGCGTCGCCCTGCGCGCTGCGCTGGTGCATCGCGCTCGCCCGCGGGTCGTCTGGATCTACGAATCGGGTGTCGTTGCGCTACGAGGCGTCTCGGCCGCTGCTGCGCAAGCGATCGTCGAAGCCGCTGCCCCGAAGGACCCAGAGAACCCATGACGGCGAGCGACACGAACCGGATCAGAGATCCATGGGCGGCCTTGTGCCCCGCCACCGAGGTGACCGGTCAGTTCTTGCCCCCATCGTCGCTGTCGGAGGACTCGGCCACGGCGTTCAGCACCGTGGCGACGATGTCGAACGTCAGGTCCAGCCACCCATCATCGTCGCTGCCAAACATGGGCCGTTGCTCACCCAGGATGCCGGGTCTCTCGCTGGGCACCTCGAACGCTTCGGGAGAGAACTGCAGCGGCCCAGGCAGCTTGGCGTACGCCAGAGCGACGATGCGAAGCTCGTTCGGGTCGAACCAGGTGCCATGCGCGGCACACGTGTCGATCGTGACCGTCGTCGGGGGCACGGCCGTCGTCGTGAGTGGACGCGAGCACACGGGGCACGGGGCGACCCTCTCGTCCGGAGCGGTCGTGACGCCTCGTGCGGCGCGCTCCGCGAGATCCACGAGCGCACCCGATGAGCCCTGCACCAGCGCGTGGCAGGCCCGGTTGTCGAGCCAGACGCCGCCGCACTTCGCGCACCCGAGCAACGTGGCGTCGTTACGCGTTCCCTCGAACAGGGCGACCTGGCATCGCGGACAGAGTCTCTCCTCGGGCGGCACCACGACGAAGGTGGACGTGCGATTGGTGGTTGTCAAACCCGTGCCTCGAAATGAAAAGACAGGGGGAGTTACCCGGTGCCCAAGCTCGTAGTCCAAGGTGCAACGCTCGCCTGCTCGATGGGCAGCTCCCCGTCCACGCTCTCCGTCTTGCCCACCAACGAGACCTACGGCGGCTCGAACCCCGTGGCCACGGTCCAGGACATGAAGCCGCAGGTGAACCTGGCGCCCTTCGGCATGTGCCAGTCGCCCCTCAATCCGCAGGTGGCCGCGGCGACGGCAGCGGCCGCCGGGGTGCTGACGCCCCAGCCGTGCATCCCGGCTGCTTCGGGTCCATGGACGCCAGGCTCGAAGAGCGTCGCCATCGCTGGGCCGGCCGGGCCTGCGCTGTTGAACGACGCCTGCCAGTGCGTCTGCCAGTGGGGTGGGCAGATCAAGGTTCAGGATCCGGGTCAGACCGAGATCGAGGTCGACTAGCCGAAGCGTCGCCCGTTTGGGTGTGAATAGCGGGCGGGTGCGCCCGTCGCACGTTGTGCTACCTCACCGCTCGTCCGTGGGTGGCTTGGGAAGGTCTCTTGCGATGCGTTTCGTCGGGATGTCGTCGTTTGCGCTGCTGATGCTGGGGGCATGCAGTGCCGGATTCAGTGCTTCGGAAACGGGCGACGCAGGCACCGGCGGAGACGGCAACCCGCTCATTTCCGGAGAGACTCCGAAGGATGGCGGCGCCGACGGTACGGAGGCTGCGGAGGGTGGGCACCCCGACGCGACCGCCGGCGATGCGGGGGTGATTGCGGACAGCTCCGCGGGAGAGACAGGCCCCGCAGCGGATGCCACCACAGACACGGGGGCTTCCGAGGCCGGCTCGCCGACGTGCGCCAACGGCGACCTCGATTGCAACGGGAGCTGCGTCCCGAGCGACGTCAACAACTGCGGCACGTGCGGCCACAGCTGCACCGACCTGCCGCACGTGTCCGGCGCCACCTCGTGCACCGCGGCGGGTGCGTGCTCGTTCCCACCATCGGCATGCGCCACGGGCTGGGCCGACTGCGATGGCAACCCGGACAACGGCTGCGAGGTGAACATCACCACCCCCGCGAGCTGCGGCTCGTGCACCAACACCTGCCCGACCAGCACTCCCGTCTGCGCAGGGGGCACCTGCGTGACGGGCTGCCCCACGGGGACGCCCGAGCTGTGCAGCGGGACCTGCGTCGACACGACCAGCAACCCCAGCGATTGCAACGGTTGCAGCAACGTCTGCCCCGACACGGTGAGCAACTCGCAGCCCGCGTGCGTGAGCGGCGCATGCACCTTCACGTGCAACAGCAACTTCACCGGGTGCCCCGTGTCGGGTCCCACGGCGTGCGTCGACGAGTCCACCGATCCCGGCAACTGCGGCGCGTGCGGCAAGACCTGCCCCGGGCCGACGTCGGGGACAGGCCAGCCCGCATGCGCCGCAGGTGCCTGTACGCTGAGCTGCAGCGCAGGCCTGACGGCGTGCCCCACGGCAGCGCCCACCGAGTGCGTCGACACGACGGACGACACGAACAACTGCGGAGGATGCGGCGACGTCTGCACCACGACGGTGGCCAATGCGCACGTGACGTGCGCGAGCAGTCAGTGCGGGTTCGCGTGCAACAGCGGGTTTCTTCTGTGCAACGCCACGTCCTGCATCGGGCCGGATCCGACGGGGCTCTTCGTCTCGCCGAAGGGCACCGCCTCGACGGGCTGCACGGCCACGTCCCCTTGCAGCTCCATCGCCGCCGCGATCGCAGCAGCCGGAAGCAACACCAGGACGATCTACCTCGACCAGGGCACCTACACCGAGCAGGTCGCGCTCGCGACGAACATCACCATCCAGGGCGGGTGGACGTGGGGCCAGTCCGCCGGCACCTGGACCAACTGCAACGGTTCGAATGCCACGTCGGTCATCGCGGCGCCGGCAGGAGTCTCGGCCACCGTCGTGTCTTCCGGCGGAGTCCTCGAGACCCTGAGCATCACCAACGACAACACCGTCGCGCAGACGAGCTCCTTCGGAGTATCGACCCTGAGCGGCACGACGACGCTGACCAGCGTCAGCATCGCGGTGGCCGCTGGAGCCGGCGGCACGAATGGAGTGCAAGGCACCGGGGGCACGGCAGGGGCCGCTGCGGGAAGCTGCACGGCACAGGGCGGGACGAATGGAGCGACTGGTCAGGCCGGAGCACCGGGGCCGCAGGGAACGTACTCGGCGGGCGGCTTCGCTCCCGGCAACGGCGGCACGAACACGGCTTCCGGCACGGGGGGCGCGGGGCAGAACGGCAGCGCGGCCTCGACCACCGTCCCCTGCGTTGCGACCCCACCGTGTTGCAACTCGGAAGGGTGCGGGTCCTGCGGTGGCGGACAGACCTGCGGTCAGCAGGGCACCAACGGGTGTGGAGGAGGCGGCGGAGGGCCAGGCACCGGCGGGACGGGCGGGTATTCCAGCATCGGAGTGTTCGCCGGTGGATCCGCCGTGGTGAATCTGTCCGGCGTGAGCATCCAGACCGGAACCGGTGGGCAGGGGGGCAACGGAGGCGCAGGCGGTGGCGCAGGGCCTGGTTCGGACGGCCAGGCTGGGGCGGGACAGTCCTACACGGCAACCTGCGAGAGCACGCCGAGCGGGTGCAAGGATGGCGAGACCTGTACGGGCTGCGAGGCCAAGAGCACCGCGACGGTCGGAGGGGGGCCCGCAGGCGGAAACGGCGGCTCGGGCGGCGTGGGTGGACAGGGGGGCGGCGGAGCGGGAGGCGATTCGCTCTGCTACGCGACCGGTGGAGGTGGCGCAGTGAACGGTTCGCCCGGCTGCACGCCAGGGGCGGGAGGCCTGGGAGGCAACCAGGGAGGCGTCAGCCAGGGCGCAACTGGACGCTCCGGTATGCACAACTGACAGTGACGGCCTCCGGCGTCTCGAGGCGAGTCGACGCCTCGCCGCTTCGAGGTCCGGCGCCTTCGTTTCTTGGCGTTTCGCGTCGCGCCGGGGGCGGGCCACGAGGTCCTCGAGCATCCGGTGCAGCATCCGGCCGAGCTCCGACTCGGCGCTCGTCTCGGCAGGGTGGGCGGAGTCGACGACGGGCAGATGGATGGCAGACGCATGGACGGAATCGCTCACAGGACCTCCTCGGCCGTGCGCGTCTGGCGCGTCTCGGCTCTTGTTCAGGAAAGGGGCACGTCGAAGGAAAGAACCGGACAGGAAATCGACAGGCTTCGGGACGGGCGGGGGCCCGCGCGCGTCGCTCGCTCGAACGGTCACCCCCGGGGCCCGGCTGGCCCGGAGCCTGCGACGGGGATCTTCTTCTGGTTCTGACTCTGACTCTGACTCTGACTCTGACTCTGAGGGCGGAATCCGATCGACCTCACCCCCCCGGCTCCGATCGGAATCCGTGCGCGCGGCGGAGGCGCGTCCGCGTGGAATCCGTTCGGACGTCTTCCGCACGCGATCGACCTTCAGCCGGCGCTCGATGTCCGCCTTGGTCTCGTTGTGTTTCGCGTAGTTGACGACGACCACGCCCTGCCGTCCGTCGCGCTCGGCGCGCTCGAAGAGGCCCTGCGCGACCAGCTCCTCCACGACCTCCTCGGCGGCGAAATCGCGGATCGCGCTGAGCGGACAGAACCCGTCGAGCATGGGATGGCGGGTGTAGCAAAGCGCGGCCGTCCACACTCCGAGCGCCGCCGCGCGCGCGATCCGCGCGCACGCGTCGGACATCGCGTTCTCGGATTCCGAGCGGATTCCGAGTGGAATCCGAGTGGAATCCGGACGGACATCCACCCTCGAGGCGGGTCAACGCCCTGCCCCTTCGAGGTCCGGCGCCTTCGTTTCGTCCACCGTGAATCGTACCGCGGCGCGCGATGGTGACTCCGCGCCGCACGATGTCGACGTCGCGCCTCGCGATGGTCACTCCGCGCCGCGGCGTCCAAGGGAAGAGAACCGCCAGGACGCCGGGGTCGCCAGGGGGAGAGTCCGGGAGGGCTTGCCCGGCTCCAACCCCTGGCGTCCTTGGCGCTCCTGGCGCTCGACTCTCTCTACAGGCTCCCTCTCCCCGCCCACCCTTCCCCCCACCCCCCGTGGCGGATCGACGGCCCCCCCCACCTGCTTCCTCCACCCCGCACGTGCCTGCGCCCCCGGCGCATTTCTCCGACCCGCGCACACGGGACCCCGCTCCCCGCTGGAGCATTCCCGCACCAGCGCACGGCACCGGCGTTGCTCCTGCGTCCCGTCCAGCGGGTCGAAGAGAGACACCACCATGCAGCTCCGCAGCCTCGCTCCCATCCTCCTCGCGGTGGTCGTGCCGGTCGCCTGCAACATGGTCACGACCCACGAGCTCGACGCGCCCCCCGTCGCCATCCCCGAGACCATCGATCCGCCCGTCATCCCGGCCGACGCCGTCATCACCCTGAACAGCCCCGGAGAGGCGCACGCCCAGCTCTGCCAGCCCGACGATCTCCACCCGAACTTCCCCGACGACGCCGATCTCCTGACGATGACCTTCTGCCAGGACCTCGTCCCCGGCGGCGTCATGCCCACGCCCCACAGCCTGGCCGACCTCCTCGCCCAGCTCGGCCTCGCCTTCGAGGACCCGCAGGGCCACAACGGCCAGGGCGGCAACCCGGCCTTCGCCATCCTCGGGCACTCCTCGGCCCTCACCGCGCGTCACGTGACGACCATCACCCCCACGGTGTTCGTGTTCACGCCGCCGCCCGCCGACGGCAGCCCGCCCCAGGGCACGTGCGACGCGGACGGCACGCACTGCCAGAAGCAGTTCGCCATCGTCGGCTTCGATCCCGGCCAGCAGTTCGTCGAGGTCGCGGTCAACGATCTGGCCGTCGGCACCCTCAACTTCTACGTCGTCTTCTTCGACCAGGCCTGCAACAGCGCCCCGGGCGGCTGCACCACGACCGATCTGCTCACCCCCCGGCTCGTCACCGGCTGGACCGACACGCGCGTCTACGAGATGACGACCGCCCTCGGCAACACCATCTTCGACTGCCACGTCTGCCACCAGCCCGACAACTCCAGCCCCAACTCCTTCCTGCGCATGCAGGAGATCGAGCCGCCCTTCACGCACTGGTTCAGCAGCCAGACGGCGGGCGGACAGGCCCTGCTCGCCGACTTCCACGCCGCCCACGGCACCTCGGAGGACTACGGCCCCGTCCCGGCCGCGCTCATCGACCAGTCCGATCCCAGCCTGCTCGCCGCCTTCATCCAGCAGGCCGCCTTCGGCCCCCAGCCCAACGCTTTCCAGTCGGCGCAGATCGAGGCCGAGGTCGAGGCGTCCGCCCCGCAGCAGCCCGCCGTCAACGTGCCCCCCGGCGCGAGCGACACCTGGCAGTCCCTCCACGAGAACGCCGTGGCCGGCGCCTTCATCGCCACGCCGTACCACGACGTGAAGATCACCGATCCCGTCAAGCTCGCCACCGCCTCGGCCGCCTACCAGCAGTTTCTCGCGGGCGCCGCGACCGACATCCCCGACATCCGCGACGTCCTGCTCGACCAGGGCCTGCGCGACATGGGCTTCGCCCCGCAGCTCGCGCTCACCGGCCGCCAGCTCCTCGGCCAGATGTGCCAGGAGTGCCACAACTCGAACCTCGATCTCACCCAGACGCGCCAGCGCTTCCTCGTCGACCAGCTCGACCAGATGAGCCGCAAGGAGAAGGACCTCGCCATCACCCGCCTGAACCTCGGGATGGACACGCGGCTGCGCATGCCGCCGCCGCTCTTCCGCACCATCACCGACCACGAGCGCCAGCTCATGATCCAGGAGCTCCAGCAGTGAAGCTCGCGCCGGCGTGGTGCGGCGCGCCCGCGCTGGTCCTGCTCGTCGCCTGCAGGTACGTCGCGATCGGCGCCGACGGCGGGGACGAGCCCGTGGTCCTGCCCACGTTCGGCGAGGACGCCGCCTCCGCGGAGTCCGGGGCCGGCGGCAGCGGCGACGACGGCGGGAGCGCCGCGACGATCCCCGCCATCGGGACGGCGACCATGGTGGGCGGCGGCTACGAGCACACCTGCGCGCTGACCGCCGCGGGCACGGTCTACTGCTGGGGCTCGAGCTCGAACGGACAGCTGGGCAGCGGCAGCACCTCGGGCAGCCTCGTGCCCGTCGCGGTGACGGGCCTCGCCGGCGCGACGGCCATCGCCGTGGGATACCAGCACAGCTGCGCGCTCACCGCGGGTGGCGTCCTGTGCTGGGGGAGCAACGCGCACGGCCAGCTCGGCGACGGCACGACCGCCGACAGCCCCGTCCCCGTCGCCGTGAACGGCCTGGCGGGCGCGACCGCCCTCCGCGCGGGCGGCACGCACACGTGCGCGCTCACGCCGCAGGGCGTCTCGTGCTGGGGCGGGAACGCGGACGGCCAGCTGGGCGACGGCACCACCACGGACCGCGCGACGCCGGTCGCGGTGCCCGGGACCGGAGGGGCGACGGCTCTCGCGGCCGGCGGCGCCCACAGCTGCGTGGTCCGCGGGGGGCAGGTCGAGTGCTGGGGGGCCAACGCGTACGGGCAGCTCGGCGACGGCGCCACCGCGAGCAGCTCCGTCCCCGTCCTCGTCTCGGGCATCGCCGCGGGCGCGACCGCCGTCACCGCGGGCAACCTCTTCACGTGCGCGCTCGTCTCGGGCGGCGTCCAGTGCTGGGGCTACGGCTTCTACGGCCAGCTCGGCGACGACGCCACCGACGCGAGCACCGGCCCCGTCCCGGTCGGCGGCATGACGTCGGGCGTGACGGCGGCGTGCGCGGGCGGCGCCACCGCGTGCGGCGTCCGGGCCGACGGCAGCGTGTGGTGCTGGGGGATGAACCAGAGCGGACAGCTCGGCAACGGCGATCCCACGAACACCGACAGCCCCGTCCCCGTGCAGGCGTCGGGCGTCTCGGGCGCGACCCTCCTCGGGGCGGGCACCGCGCACGTCTGCGCGGTCGCCAGCGGCGGCGTCCAGTGCTGGGGCTGGAACGTGAGCGGCCAGCTCGGCGACGGCACCCAGGACGACCGCGCCTCGCCGGTCACGGTGCAGGGGTTCTAGGAGCGCGCCCCCACCCCGCCCCTCCCCCGCAGGAGCGGGCGGAGGGTGTCTCGCTTCGCGTAGCAGGTCATCCCAGACTCCTTCCCTCCCGCTCCTGCGGGGGGAAGGCGGGATGGGGTGCGGGCCGAGAGCGCGCCACGCGCCCTCTCTTGCTTTCGCTGGCTCGGGGCGATACCCCCCGAGCCCATGAGAGCTCTGCGCCTCGTCCTCCCGCTCTTTCTCCTCGCTGCTGCATGCGGCGGAGGCAACGAAGCCGCACCCCCCGCGAACCCGCCTCCTGCCCCGCCGCCTCCTCCTGCCCCGACGGCCGCGGCCCCCGCGGCGCCGGCGCCGCCGCGCATCGACGCGAGCCTCATCCCGCGCAACACGCTCTTCGAGAACCCGGAGCGGATCGGCGTGCAGATCAGCCCCGACGGGCAGTGGCTCTCCTTCCTCGCGCCGGTCGACGGCGTGCTCAACGTGATGGTCGCGCCCGCCGACGATCCCTCGAAGGCCCAGCCGGCGACGCACGACAGGGCCCGCCCGGTGCTCCGGTACCAGTGGACCAAGAAGAAGAACACGCTGCTCTACCTGCAGGACGCCGCGGGCGACGAGAACTGGCACGTGTACGAGGTGAGTCTCCCCGGTGGCGAGCCGAAGGATCTGACGCCGTACAAGGCGGTCAACGCGGAGCTCGCCGGCATCTCGGCCCGCAGGCCGGGCGAGGTGCTCATCGGCATGAACGACCGCGACGCCAAGTACCACGACCTCTACACGGTCGATCTCGCCACCGGCGCCCGCAAGCTGCTGGCCCGGAACGAGGGCTTCGCCGGGTACGTCGCCGACGACGACTTCCAGGTGAAGCTCGCCTTCCAGTCGCAGGCCGACGGCAGCATCACCTACTTCGCGCCCGGGCCGAAGAAGGCGCTCGACGCCCCCTACATGACCGTGCCGTTCGACGACGCGCTCACCACCCAGCCCCAGGGCTTCGACGAGACGGGCCGCACGCTGTATCTGCTCGACAGCCGCGGCCGCGACACCGCGGCGCTGTTCGCGATGGACTTCGCGAGCAAGAAGGCGACGCTCCTGGCCGAGGATCCGAAGGCCGACATCGAGGGGACGCTGCTCCACCCGCGCACCCACCGGCCCCTCGTGGCGCTGTCGAACTACGACCGCCGGCGCCACATCCTCCTCGACCGCAGCCTGAAGGCGGACGAGGACTATCTGAAGACGGTCGTGCCCGACGCCGACTTCAACCTCGACTCGTGCACCGACGACTTCAGGCGCTGCGTGGTCTCGTTCGAGGTCTCCGACGGACCGCTGCGCTACTACCTCTACGACCGGACGAAGCACAAGGCCGCCTTCCTCTTCGTCCACCGGTCGAAGCTCGAGAAGCTCAGGCTCGCGAAGATGACCCCCGTGGTCATCCAGGCGCGCGACGGGACGCCGCTCGTCTCGTACCTCTCGCTGCCGCCCGGCTCCGACACCGACGGCGACGGCAACCCCGACCATCCGATGCCCATGGTGCTGCTGGTCCACGGCGGCCCGTGGGCGCGCGACACCTGGGGCTACGACCGCGATCACCAGTGGCTGGCCAACCGCGGCTACGCCGTGCTCAGCGTGAACTTCCGCGGCTCGACCGGCTTCGGCAAGAAGTTCGTGAACGCGGCCAACGGCGAGTGGGCGGGCAAGATGCACGACGATCTGGTCGACGCCGTCATGTGGGCCGAGAAGAGCGCCATCGCCGATCCGCAGAAGGTCGCCATCTACGGCGGCAGCTACGGCGGCTACGCCGCGCTGGTCGGCCTCAGCTTCACGCCCGAGCTGTTCGCCTGCGGCGTGGACCTCTTCGGCCCGTCGAACCTGGTCACCCTCGAGCAGAGCATCCCGCCCTACTGGGCGCCGATGATCGAGCAGCTCGCCCGGCGCGTCGGCGACCACCGCACCGACGACGGGCAGAAGGCGCTGCTGGCGAGGTCGCCGATCACCCGCGCCAGCGCCATCACCCGGCCCCTGCTCATCGAGCAGGGGGCGAACGACGTGCGGGTGAAGCAGACCGAGAGCGACCAGATCGTGAAGGCCATGCAGGCCAGGGGGATCCCCGTGACCTACCTGCTGCTCTCCGACGAGGGCCACGGCTTCCTGCGCCCCGAGAACGCCAAGGCGGTCGACGCCGTGGCCGAGACGTTCCTCGCGCAGTGCCTGGGAGGCAGCTACGAGCCGGTGGGGAGCGACTTCAAGGGCTCGACCCTCCAGGTGCCGAGCGGCGCCGACCAGGTCTACGGCCTCGCCGACGCCCTCAAGGCTTCCCGCTGAGAGGGTGTCCCGGCACGGCGCCGCAGCGGCTCATCGCCGGCGCGCGTGGTATGTCGACGAGCGGGGAGGACTCGTCGGCGGTCAGCGCGCAGAGGCGCATGCACGTGGGGCCGACCGCGACGTTCTGGCAGCTCAGGGGCTGGTTCACGCCGATCAGCGCCGAGGCCACGTCCGCGCAGTCGGCGTCGGTGTCGCAGGTGTGCGTGCGCGTGAAGGTGCCGTCGTTCACCGTGAAGCGGCAGAAGCTCGCGTCCCACTGGCCCCCGCCGTCGCCGTTGTAGCTGGCCCACACGCAGCGCTGCGCGGCGGGGCAATCGCGCGCCGAGATGCACTCGTAGTGCCCGGTGCTCGTGTCGGACGGGTAGGGCAGGCATCGCGGCGCCCGGTCGGGGGTGCGCCTGCGCCAGTCGGGAAACTGGCAGGCCGACGCCGCGCCGGAGCACACGTGGTCCCCGCAGGGCACGTGGGCGTGCGTGGACCTGCACTCTCCGTGCACGCAGTGCGTGCCGGGTGTGCGGCAGCCCAGGTCGCCCTGGCACAGCTCGTAGCCGGCGCACCGGTCGACGCTCGTGCAGACGGGCGTCAGGCTTCCCCCCGCCGTGCAGCAGAGGGCCCCGGCGCAGTCGCGCGAGTCGGCGCACGTCTGCGCCTTCAGGAACGCCTGCTCCTCGGCGTCGCAGTGGCCCGGGTGTCTCGACGTGCAGGCGGCGAGGGCCTTCGGGCACGCCACGACACCATGGTCCGCGTCGCCGCACGGCCACGCTTCCCACGAGTCCAGCGCGGCCCCCGCGTCCCAGTCGATGGGCCGGCACGAGGCCTCCGCGGGGCAGCCCGTCGACGCGCAGCACATCTGCGCGCCCGACGTGCAGGTGCCCGGGCCGCACCGGAACGGGCGCCCCGAGTAGTCGCGCGGGGAGAGGACCTGCTCGACGGGCGCGGCCTGCGGGGAGGCGTCCGCCGGCGGTGCCGCCGCGCTGCTCGCGTCGACGAGCGCGGCGCGAACGGATGCGTCCAGGGGCGCCTCGCCCGGGCTCGTCGCGATCGACGCGTGGTTGCACCCGCAGACGACGGCGACCGCAAGCCCGAGGGTCCCTGCCCGCGTCGCGAGGACGACCATGGACGGGACGGTAGATCGTCACCGCGTCGCTGCACCAGGGCGGTCTGCCCTCTCCCCTCTGCGCCTCGGCGGTTTTCTCCCATCCGGAGAGTGAGAGCCGCGGAGGCGCAGAGCGCGCAGAGGGGGGGGACGAGAAAGAGAGGATCTTCTTTGGCTCGGTGCCGGATCGTCACTGCCGGCGTGAACGCTCCCCATCGACAGCCCGGGCACGCGTGCCCGCAGGAGCCGCAGTCGTCGGTGCTGGTCCCGTCGTCGTGGCGACGTACACGTGGGTCGCGTCCAGCGTGAGCCCGTTGGTGTCCCCGGGGACCATCGTCAGGGTGATGGGACGTCGAGGGCAGGTCGAGGGGGTGGCCGTCCTGTACGCGCCGTCGTGAAGCTCGCCAAGTGAGCCTTACTTTGCCTTCACGCTCGCCCCGTACCGCAGCACCCGCACCTTCTCCAGCGTCACCATGCCCTTGGGCATCATCTCGTCGAGGATGGCGAGGAGAGCGTCCACGTGCTCCTGGTCGTCGACCACCTCGACGATGACCGGGAGATCCGCCGAGAGGTCCACCAGCGACGTCGTGTGGATCACGCTCGCCGCGCCGAAGCCCGCGATGGCGTGCGTCACCGTGGCCCCGGCGAAGCCCTCCCGGCGCAGCCGCTCGAGCAGCGCGCGGTGCAGCGGCTGGTGGTGCCACTTGTCGGAGTCGCCCATGAAGATGCGGACCAGGATCCGCTCGCCGTCGAGAACGCGCATCGCCTTGCTTCATTCTTACGGCTGAAACAGCCGGCGCGCGACCACGAACCCCAGCAGACCGGCGAGGAAGCACCCGCCCACCGTGGCGCCGAAGTTGATGGCGGCCAGATACCACGCGCGCCCCTGCAGGAGCTGCGTGGTCTCGAGGTTGAAGCTCGAGTACGTGGTCAGCCCGCCCATGAAGCCGGTCGTCAGCGTGAGCCGGAGCGTCGGCGAGATGAGCACGGTCGAGGTCGCGACCTGCGTGATGGCCGCGATGAGGAAGCACCCGACGAGGTTCACGATGAGGGTGCTGTAGGGGAACCCCGCGCCGAAGACCCGCGGCGCCCAGAGCCCCACCAGGTAGCGGCTGCAGGTCCCGAGGGCTCCCGCGAGGCCGATGAGCAGCAAGCGCGTCATTCCGGCCTCCACAATTAGCAGCGGCCCGGGTGCGCTTGAAAGGAAAGCGTCCGCGCGCGTACCCGGGGCGTCGGACGGAGACCAGCCGGCCGTCACCTGCGAGCGAGAGGATCAGGGTTCACCTCGATGGCGATCTCGATGCGGCGGTTCGCGGCACGCCCGGAAGGCGTCCTGTTGTCCGCGACCGGGTGCTCGGGTCCGAGCCCTTCGGCGCGAAGCCCGTCGGGCGGGACCCCCATCTCGACGAAGTAGTCGCGCAGCGCAACGGCCCGCGCGAACGAGAGCCGGATGGCCTCGGCGCGGTCGCCGAGCGAATCGGTATGAGCGCGGATGGTCATCGTGCGCCTCGACTGCGCGGCCAGCGCCCGGGCGATGTTCTCGAGGCGCCAGCGCGCCGCCTGGTTCAGGGCGGCGCTGCCCGCGTCGAAGTAGTCGTCGCTCGGGAGCAGGATCACCGAGCCGCGCTTGCCGTGTTCGACGGTCACGGTGCTGGCCAGCCGGTCGAGCGCCTCGACGGACTGACGGTCCGGGAACGTCGGGGGGGAGGTCGAAGGGTCTGCGGCTCTCGACGTGGCGTCCGCGACCTGCTTCGCCTGAGTCTCCGAGGTCTCGATGGAGGCGACCCGGATCTCCTTGGTCGGGCCGCCCGGGCGGAGCTCGGCTGGCACGGGCGCCGTCCCCGCCGTGTCGCTGGGGGACCGCGTCCCCTCCATGGGCGAGACCGCAGCGGTGACGCTCGGTCTCGGGGTCGTCCCTGCGCACCCCCACAGCGCGAGGGGCAGCAGAAGCGTGCTCCAGGCTCTCACGATGCACCTCCAGGGAGTGAAAGGAGCGCGGCGGGACCCAGGTCGGAGGGCCCCGCCGTCGCTTGGAGACTACTGACCGAGCTGCTTGCTCTGCGCTCCGCCGTTGATGGCGATGCGGCGAGGCTTGGCCTGGGGCAGCTTGGGAACGCTCACGGTGAGCACGCCGTTCGCGAGGTCCGCGGTCATGCGCTCGGCGTCGACGCCGTCCGGCAGCGTGTAGCTGCACGAGAACGAGCCGTACGCGCGGCCGAGCAGGACGCGCTGTCTGTCGCTCCCGGCCTCGAGCTTGCGGGTGCCCTTGATGGTCAGCACGTGGTTGTCGAGCGTCACCTCGATGTCCTCGTGCCTCATTCCGGGCAGGTCGCACTCGAATACGATCTTGTCGTCGTCGGTACGAACGTCGATGGCAGGCTGGAAACTCTGGGTATGGATTGCGGCTCCGCGGGTGCCGAACGCCGACCGCATGACGTCGTCGAACACGCGGTCGAAGGAGTCCAGCAGCGGGGCGTCGTTCCACAGTGTGATCATGGCTACGACTCCTCTGTTGGTTTGGCCGGGTCTGACCGGCCTTTGCGCGTCCAAGGGTTAAACAGCCCTTTTGTTTGGTCAAGGGCCCGACGCCAGCGCCCACGGCACCGCGCGAACCTCGCGCCCGTACAGGCCGACGAGGCGGTCGGTCGCGGCCGCGTAGCGGACGGCGCGGAGCGTGTCGTCCAGGCGAACCCCGAGGACGTGCGCGGGCACGTCGACGCGCTTGCCGGCCGCCGGCTCGTAGACGACGGCGATGGGGCTCCTGGGGGCGCCGTGGCGCAGCGTGGTCGCGACGAGCGTCCCCCCGGGACCGGGGGCGAGATCGTGCAGGGAGGTCTCGCCGGGAAGGTGCGCGATCGGGGCGGCGTCCCTGCGCGCCTCGCGCAGCCGTCCGAGGTGGAGCAGGAAGAACGCGTCCCCGGCGCCCGGCGCGGTCGGAATGTTCATCCCCGCGTCGAGCTCCCCGAGCTCGTAGCGCGCGACGAAGCGGCCCCTTTCGCGCACCCAGCCGCGCCCCTCCCAGATCAGCACGTCGTCGCCGTTGCCGGTGCGCGCGAAGCCCTGGCGCACGAACAGCGGGAAGTTGTCCGGCCCGAACGGGGCGACCTGCACCTCGGGAAGCTCCTCGGGAGCGACGAAGGCGGCCCCGCCCTCCCACAGCAGGGGGCGCACGACGCGCCTGCCGCGGAACGCAGGCTCCGTGGGCAGCACGACCACGGCGTCACCGACGAAGCCGACGTGGCTCACGTCCACGCCCGGAACGAGCCGGGGCAGGAGATCCACGGTCGGCTCTCCAGGCCGGAGGAGGACCAGCTGTCCCACCATCACGCTCTCCCCGCGCCCGAGGGCCTCGCCGTCGAGCGCCGCGGTGCTGACGACGCGCGCTCCCGAGGACGACGTCGCGAGCAGGTGCGCGAAGCGCTCGGTGTGCAGCATCTCGTGGAGCGTGGGCGGCCACGTGGAGACGTCGAGCTCGAGGACGCGCCGGTCCGGGGGCCTGGTGACCCAGAGCATCGGTGCGTCGCCCTTGCCCTCCGCTCCGGAGTCGCCCTCGGGCAGGACGAACGTCTCGTGAATCTTCGGCGGGCGCGCAGGGGCGGGCTTCGGCTCCTTCGGCGGGCGCTTCTTCGGCGAGAGAGACGTCACGCGGCCGCTCGCGCCGAGCCCGAGCGCCTTGCCCAGCTCGACCGCCCGGGCGAGCTCGTCGAACGGGATCACGGTCGCCTCCCACCCGTCGGACCCGATGTCGAGGTGGACGAGCGCGTGGCCGAAGGCGGCCAGGTTGCTGCCGCACCGGCCCAGGAAGACGGCGGCGTCGACGGTGATCCAGTCATCCTCGTCGTACCACCGCAGGAGCCTGGCGGCGTCGAGGCCCAGCGTCGTGAGGACGCCGTGCAGACCCGAGGCGACGTCCGCGGCGGTGGAGCGGTGGTCCACGATGAAGAGGCGCCGGCGCTCGAGCAGGGCATCGGAGAGGGCGATGACCGTCAGGTTCGGCTCCGGCGCGTCCATGCCGCGCTCGCTGAGCTGGGCGCCGTGGGCCTTGACGTAGGCTGCGGGATCGTCGTGCGCGAGGACCACTTCGCGCGCGAGCTCCGCGTCGCCGGGGGCAAGGAGCCCGGCGAGAAAAAGCACTGCATCGCGAACCTTCGAGGGATCGGGCCTGGCCACGTTCGCGACCAAGGTATCGCCTGTCGTCGATCACGAAAGGGACGGAGCTCACGCGCCTGCCACAAAAAAACCGAGGGGTGGTCTCCACCTTCGCGGAGCCACCCCTCGACTGCTATCGCACGATGTTTTTTGTGAGTGTCAGTCTCTCGTACTTCTTGTCCGTGCTGTTGCTGTGTTGCGCGTTGCCTCGAGAGTGAAGACACGGGCACACAGGTTCCGCCGTTCTTTGGAAGATGCGGCTGGGATTTCGGAGGTCGGGGACCGCCGAACGCGTGAGCTCGTCGTCTGCAAGCCTTCGAAGCAACCGGAGGGGAACGCCTGGCCGGTTCGTGGAGGAAAGGGGAGGCGTGACCGCCGCCTCAGCGGCCCAGTCGAGTGCCTACGCGCTGGCCGGAGCACTGCGTGTTCCGGGGTCGAATCCTGTTCCTTGCACGAGTTGACGGCTAGGCGATCCGAGAAAGTCGCAGCCCCATCGGGCTTGGTTTCACGATGGATCTCACATTCCTCTTCGTCAAGAGTCGGTGTCGAAGATCGTTCATTTTGCGCAGAAGCCTTCGTGCGCGACGCGTCAGCGCGTCATTCGTCGACCGCCTTGCCGCCGCCCGGAGGCGGTGGGTGCGCCTCGCGCTCCAGGTAGCGGAAGATGGTCCGCGGATCGACGCCGAGATCGCGCGCGGTCTGCGTTCGGTTGCCGTTGTTGCGCTCGAGGACCTCCAGCACGTAGTTGCGCTGGAACTCCTCCTTCGCCTTTTCGAGGGGCAGGATGGGGCTCTCCGCCTCCTTGCCGAGATCGAGATCCTCCGGGCCGAGCAGCGACTTGTCGCACAGCACCAGGGCCTTCTTGATGCGGTTCTCGAGCTGGCGGATGTTGCCCGGCCACGGGTGCTTCTTGATGGCCGCGAGCGCCTGGGGCGTGAACCCCTGCACGTGGGCGCCGAGCTCCTCGGCGTGCTTGCTGAGCAGGGCCTTGGCGATGATGAGCACGTCGTCGCCGCGCTCGCGCAGCCCGGGCAGGTAGATGTTGACCACGTTGAGGCGGTAGTAGAGGTCCTCGCGGAAGCGGCCGGCGCGGATCTCTTCCTCGAGCACGCGGTTGGTGGCGGCGACGATGCGGATGTCGACCTTCTCGGGCTTGCTGTCGCCCACGCGGAACACCACGCGCTCCTGCAGCGCGCGCAGCAGCTTCACCTGCAGGTTCAGCGGCAGCTCGCCGATCTCGTCGAGGAAGAGCGTGCCCCCGTTGGCCGCCTGGAACTTGCCGGGGCGCGAGGCGATGGCCCCGGTGAAGGCGCCCTTCACGTGGCCGAAGAGCTCACTCTCGATGAGGTTCTCGGGGATGGCGCCGCAGTTGATGACGATGAACGGCCCGTTCACGCGGTTGGAGCGGCGGTGGATCTCGCGCGCGATGAGCTCCTTGCCGGTGCCGGTCTCGCCCGTGATGAGGACCGAGATGTCGGTCGTCGCCACTTTCTGCAGCTTGCGGAACACCTCGAGCATCGACGGGCAGGCGCCGATGATCTCCCCGAAGCGCTTGTCCTTCAGGTCGTTGACCAGCTTCTCCTTGTCCGCGCGCAGCGCGTTGAGCAGCATCGCGTTCTGCAGGATGGTCGAGGCCTGCGCGGCGAAGATGGAGAGCACGTCGAGCTGGTTGCGATCGAAGAGCCCCTTCACGCGGTCGTTGCCCACGTAGAGCACGCCCTGCACGTGGCCCTGCGAGACCAGCGGCGCGCACATGACGCTGGAGAGGCGCAGCGCGAGGACGCTCTCGCTGGTCTTGAACTGGGAGTCGCTGAGCGCGTCGCTGACGATGACCGGGCGCCCGGTGTCGATCACCTTGCGCACGATGCTGTCGCTGATCTGCCCGCTGGTCTCGGCGATGGCCTCGCGCTTGACGTTGCGCGAGGCGCGGATGCGCGCCGGCGGCGTCAGCGGCTGCGAGTCGCCGGAGGGGACCTCGCTCTCCTTGCGGGCCTGCAGCTGCGCGCCGGTGGAGAAGGCGTCGTCGTTCAGGAGGATGAGGCCCTTCTCGGCGCCGGTCACCTCGATGACCGCGTCGAGCATCGACTCCAGCAGCTGGTCGATGTCCTTCATCATCATCAGCTTCTCGCTGAACTCGTAGAGCTTGCGCAGGCCGGCGAGCTGCTGGTTGGTGACGTGCAGCTGCGTCTCGCTGATGGAGGCCGGGCTCTGGTCGCCGGACCCAGTGCCCGCGCGCGTCACCTTCTGCGGCTCGTCGAAGATGCTGAAGGACACCTCGACGTCGCCCAGGGTGATGCGGTCGCCGTGGACCAGGCGGGCGCGGCGCTTCTTCTTGCCGTTGATGAGGATCTCGGCCTGCTTGTCGACCTCCTCCAGGTTGAAGTCCCGCCCGTCGAACAGCACCTGCACGTGCGTCTCGGCCAGGCCGTGGCTCGGAATGGCCACGTCGTTGCCGAGCGCCCGCCCGACCGTCGTCACTGGCTTGTAGAGGACGAAGGTGCGCGGCTGGCCTTGGGGGGGGAACCACTTGAGGAGAGGCACGCTCTGACCGTGAACATTACAGCAGATCGCCCTGGAATTGACGCAGTACGTGAAGCTCTGGCATAAGTCGGCGCGTCACGTGCCTCCTTACCCCTCGCTCACCGGAGAGAACATCATGAAGAACATCGCACTCGTCGCCCTTCTGGCGGTCATGGTCGCGGCAGGCGCCCTCGCGGCCTGCGGTGGCGGCAGCACCCCCGCGGCCAGCTCGCCCGACAACGCGTCGTCGGGATCGGCCGCGCCGGCCGGCTCGGCTGCGCCCGCGTCCAGCAAGTAGCAACCGAGCCTCATTGCAGGCTCGCGCAAGGCGGGGTCTTGTCAAAGGCCCCGCTTTTCGTTTTGTTGGTTCCATGCGAACCCTGGCGCTGGTGTTGACCGTGGCGATGGCGTGGGGGCTGCTGGGGTGCGGCGGGGGGAGCAAGCCGCCCATGCAGCCGGACAACGACACCGGGGACGCCGGGCCCGAGCCGGCCCCCGCTCCCGCGCCGCACTAGGCGTACTGCGCCAGCGCCCTCCAGGCGCTCACCACATGCCCATCGCCGTGAGCGCGGCGCCGCCCTGCATGGGGGACATGGCCAGCTGGAACGGCGGGGTCCAGCCCTCGGCGGTGCCCGGGTCCTTCAGGTTGGCGGTGAGGGCGGCGGCGATGGCGAGGCCGGCCACGCCCCCGAGGGCGTTGGCGATGAGGCCGTGGCGCGGATCGGCGCTGCTGCCGATGTAGAAGAGGTAGACGGGCGTGGTGGCCAGCGTGCCCAGCACGTCGCCGGCCCACATGTACTTGAGCGTCTGCCAGGAGGGGGTCCACTGCGTCGAGAGGATCCCTGCGGCGGCGATGCCGGCGTTGTATCCGGCGAAGCCCCACACCGCGGCGCCGTTCGCGCTGTCGACCCCCGTGCCGAACAGGACGCCGAACGCGGTGCCGAAGCCGGCGCCGCTCGCGATGAAGCCGAGGGTGCGCGGATCGGGCCGGGCGTACTCGCCGAAGAACCAGCCGCCTACGCCGCCCGCGGTGGCGGTGAAGAAGGTGACCGAGGTCTGCGTCGAGTAGGCCCACGTGTTGGGGCCGCCGTTGCCCGAGAGCTGCCACTGCAGGCCGCCGATGGCCACGCCCTCGACGCCGCCGAGCAGGAGCCCCGTGGCGATGGACGAGGGGACGCCGCGGTTGAACTCGTCCCACCGGTCCCAGAAGTAGCCGCCGATGGGGGCGGCGACGCCGAGCGCGATGGGCGTGATGACCCAGATGCCAGGGTCCGACACGTGGGCGAGGGAGTCGAGCCACATGCCCGTGCCGAACCCGTACGCGGCGCCGACGCCGTAGAGATAGGCCATCTCCCCGCGGCTGCGGTACTGGCGGTTGGGGAGGGGCGGCGGTGTGTAGGGCGGGTAGGGCTGGCCGTAGGCTGGCTGGGGATAGGGCGCGGGGTAGGGCTGCGCGGGCTGACCGTAGGGAGCAGGGTAGGGCTGCGCCGGCTGGCCGTACGGTGCGGGGTAGGGCTGCGGCTGGGGGGGATAGGGCTGGGGGACCGCCTGCGGATAGGGCTGCGGGGCCGGGTAGGGCTGGGCGGGCTGCGGCGCGGGAGCCGGGTAGGGTTGAGGCTGGGGTGGGGGGAGAGGCTGCGGCTGCGGAGGCGGGACCTGCGCCGCGGCGAGCGACGACACGCTCAGTGCGGCCAGGGTGCCCAGCGTTCCGGCCCAGACGCGTGCTCTCGTGGTCGGTCGACGCATCCTCTTCTCCCTCGCTCTGGTGGACGTCTCTTCGGGGTGGGAATTCACTCTCGGCCTCATCGCAGCTTCGCGCGCGCGACGGCTTCCGGGTGAAACTCGTGCCCCAGCTCGCGCGACATCAGGTCGACGACGGCCTGCTGCACGGGCTTGTCCTCGTAGAGCACCGCGTAGACCTCGCGCGTGATGGGCATCTCCACGCCCAGCTTGTTGGCCAGATCGTAGGCGCTGCGGGCGGTCTTGACCCCCTCGGCGACGTGGCCGAGGCTCGCGAGGATGTCGGCCAGCTTGCGCCCCTTGCCGAGCTCGTAGCCGACGGTGCGGTTGCGCGAGAGCTCGCCCGTGCAGGTCAGCACGAGATCGCCCATCCCCGCGAGGCCGGCCAGCGTGAGGGCCGAGCCGCCGCGCGCCATCGCGACGGTGGCGACCTCCGCCAGCCCGCGGGTGATGAGGGCCGCGCGGGTGTTGTGGCCGAAGCCCATGCCGTCGACGATGCCGGCGGCGATGGCGATGACGTTCTTCAGCGCCCCGCCGCACTCCACGCCGGGGATGTCCTGGCTGGCGTACGTGCGCAGGTGGGGCGTGTGGAAGCGGCGCATGACGTCCATGCCCACGTCGGCGTCGCGCGAGGCGATGACGACGGCGGTGGGCATGCGGCTGGCGAGCTCCTTGGCGAAGCTCGGGCCGGAGAGGAAGGCGAGCCGCGAGCGCGCGTGGTCCGGCAGCTCCTCGGCGAGGACCTCGTCCATGAACATGAGCGAGTCGTTCTCGATGCCCTTGGTGGCGCTCACGATGGGGACGTCACGGAGCTCCTGCACGTAGGGTGCCGCGGCGCGCGCGACCTCGCGCGTCCCGTGGCTGGGGACCACGAAGACCACCATTCCGGCGCCCTCGAGGGCGGCGCCGAGGTCGCTCGTGCACACGAGGGTCCTGGGGAGCGTGGCGCCGGGGAGATAACGCGCGTTCTCGGCCGAGGCGTTGACGGCGTCGCACAGGTCTGCGCGGCGCGACCAGAGGGACACGTCGTCCCCCTTGTCGGCCAGGAGCTTGGCCAGCGCGGTGCCCCACGCGCCGGCCCCGAGCACGGCGACCTTGGAGGTCATACGACCGGAGGTTATCACGCTATGCTGGCCGGCGATGGCCGGTCGCGTCGCCCGTCTTCTCCTCTTCGTGTCGGCCGTCGGCCTGGGCTCCGGCGCCGCCGCCGGGTGCTCCCCGAACTCGGTGTGCAAGATGGGCGGCCCCATCAACGACGCCTCGAACCGCACCCTCCGCCGCAACATCCTGGCCTACGGCCTCAGCCAGTTCTGCCAGCAGATGACCACGCGGAGCGCGCCCCTCAAGCTCGCGGCCGACGCCCCCGTCATCGGCCGGTTCTTCCCCCAGCACTGCCAGCAGCAGGTGCTCGACAACGGCGACCTGTGGGTCCAGTTCGACGGCATGGGGTACGCGTTCACGAACCTCTCGCGCAAGCTCACCTTCTCGTCGGCGGCGAACATCCGCTACGATCAGGACTTCCGCTGCGCCGACGACAACTCCATCTACGCGTACTTCGACACCCGCAACATCTCGCCGCCGACGTTCCACGTCATGCAGATCGAGATGCCGGGCGCGAACCTCGTCCAGGGCTGGATCACTCCGTACGCCGACAACTTCGGCCAGCAGATGGTCTCCGGTCAGCTCGCCCAGGGGTTCACGGTCATCCAGTTCGACGACGGGGGGACGGACTTCGACGTGGGGCACCTGCCGCTCGGCCGCCGACCGCCGCACCCCTTCAGCATCCACGGCAAGGACAAGGTGACGGTGGAGAGCCTCCGGACCCAGGTGAGCGCGGGCGAGCGCGACTTCATCGGCCCGGTCCACGTGGCCGACGGCGGGCGCTCCATCTACCTCACCATGACGGTGGACGGGCAGCAGGCGGTGAACGTCGTCCTCATGCCCAAGGCGCAGGGCGACGTGGCCCTCCAGACGTACCTGACGTATGGCCCCGCCGGTCCGCTCCCCGCGCCGGCGATGATGACCGACGTCGTGCACTACGGCGTGCAATACCAGCGTGCAGTCCCGGTCCCGCCGGGTATGTACTATGTCGTGATCGACAACACGGCCACGGCGGCTCAGCCAGCTTTGCCCTTCGGGGCCGCGTCCGCCGCCGTGGTGAACTACTCGGTGCAGATCGGTGACACGCCTTGACCACGCAAGAGTCCTCTCACGACGACGACGAGAACAGCACGGGTGAGGACGGAGACGTCGAGGCCGTGAACGGCGTGTCTCACGCGGGCGCGGCGACCGCCGTGGGCAGTCCGCCCGAGCCCGCGCTGGGCGAGGGGGGGCCCAAGCGCTCGCGGTTGCTCCGCTACCTGTACTGGGGGGTGTGGTTCGTCGCGCTGCCCATCGTCCTCGCCTGCCTGCTGGTGATGGTGCTGACGCCTGCCAGCGGCGCCGAGGTGAGCGGGCTGCTCGGGTCCATCCAGTCGCTGGTGCGGGCGCAGCCGGTTCCGGTCGGGATCGTGCTCTTCACCGTCCTCGAGATCGCGCTGTGGAGCGCGCGGCACCGCCTGCCCTTCGCGCAGCACGCGCACACGCCGCTCCGGCCCGACGTACCGCAGAAGCTACGCGGCCCGTTCGAGCGCGCGCGCGCCCTGCTCGACGAGTCGGAGATGATCTTCGCCAAGCACGAGAAGGCGGTCATCCGCGAGCTCACCGCCAAGGAGCGGGAGAGCGTGCGGAGGGATCTCGCGGGGCTGCGCGAGGCGATGGAGCAGGTGCCCTTCAGCTCCGAGGCCTTCCTCGAGGCGCTGACGCGCGCCGACGGCGAGGTCGACGTGCGCCTCGGCCGCTGGCGCAAGAGCGAGGTGCGAGAGTACACCGAGGCCATCCTCATGGCGGTGGGGGTGGCCTTCTTCCTCCGCGCGTTCGTCATCGAGGCCTTCAAGATCCCCAGCGGGTCGATGATCCCGACGCTGATGGTGGGCGACCACATCTTCGTCAACAAGTTCAGCTACGGGCCGGCCATCCCGTACACCAAGTCGCGGGTGTGGACGGCGATGCCGCCCCACCGGGCCGACGTGATGGTGTTCGCCTATCCGGAGCGTCCGGACCAGGACTTCATCAAGCGGGTGATCGCGCTCCCGGGGGACCAGCTGGAGGCGAAGAACGGGCACCCGGTGATCAATGGCTGGGAGGTGCCGAGCTGCCGCGTCGGCAAGTGGGCGTACAGCGACTACGACTCGCCGCTGCGCCACGAGGGCGACCTCTACATCGAGTACCTCGGCGACGAGTCCTACCTGACGTTCTACGACCACTCCCCGGAGGCCAACTCCCCCGAGTACGAGGGGCCCTTCCTCGTGAAGCCCGGGGAGGTGTGGGTGATGGGCGACAACCGCAACAACAGCAGCGACTCGCGCAAGTGGTATCACGGGCAGGGCGGGGGCGTGCCGTTCGAGAACATCCGTGGCCGTGCGCTGTTCGTCTGGCTCAGCGTGAGCGACAACGGCATGGACTGGTCCCGCGAGTTCGCGCCGGTCATGGGCAGGCCCCGGGTCCCACCCGCGGCGCACGAGCTGGAGCCCCAGCTCGAGCAGTGCCTCCGCAACCGACCCGCCGTGACCAGCCCGCCACGCGGCTGAAAACCTGGCAGACTTCACCCGTGATGTGGCCGGCGGCGCTGGTGATCGGGCTGGGTCTGGTGGCGTGCGGCAGCGTGCAGGGCGCGGCGGCCAAGGATCCGATGCGCTGCGAGCGCGATCCGTCCTGCTCGCGCGCCCGCGGATCCTTCCCGGACTGCACCCGGCAGTGCAACGACGACCAGGAGTGCGAGAACCGCTGCGAGCAGGTCCAGCAGGGCGTGGATGGCGTGGGGCACCCATGAAGAGACCCGATCCGAGCAAGCTTGTGGTGGTCGTGCTCGGGTTGGTGGCGGCGTGCTCGCCTTCCGGAGGCTCGGGGCCGCAGACGCAGTGCTCCGGGGTGGACGGGGGCGTGTGCTTCTCGGGTACGGCGGTGGTGCAGGGCTTCACCGCGACCCCGGTGGCGCTCCAGGCCAACCTGTTCCGCGAGTTCCCCTCCACGGGGGCGGTCGCGCTGGCGAGCGTCCCGGTCGGGGCGGACGGTTCGTTCGTGTTCACCGACGTCCAGCCCTGGGCTCACTTCTACGTGCAGATCCAGGCCGACTTCGGCCTCCCCCTCGCGCCGGCGGCCTTCGTCGGGCCGCTCACCGTGCCGCCGGCGGCGCCGCTGGCGCCCATCCAGGTCAAGCCGGTGCAGCTCTCGGTGCAGGAGGAGGGACCGGCGGGCTCGCCCATGATGCTCCAGTCGGCGCTCGCCTACGTGTTCGACCCGACGAGCGGCGCGCTGCTCCAGGGCGCCACGGTCTCCATCGAGGTCGGCGGATCGGCGGTGCCGATGACGTGGACCAGCGTCGGGTCGGGCAACTACGCGTACAGCGTGACGCTCCCGGCGAACACCGCCGCCCAGGGCACCTACACCATCACGACGCAGGGGCCGGGCGCGACCACGCCGTCGTCGTGGCAGCTCGTGGCGGCCACTCCCACCTTCACGCCGACGCTCACGTCGCCGGCCGCGAACGCGACCGTGCCGGCCAGCCAGGCGCTCACCGTGTCGTGGCCACTGCAGCCGGCGGCCGACGACGAGCTGGTCCAGCTCTTCGTGATGCAGAACGGCGCCTGGTCTCCCGTGTACCAGCCGCCTCCGGACGACGAGGACGTCGGGCAGCAGGTCATCCCTGCGAGCTACCTGTCGCCGGCGGGGCAGGCCCTGCTGCTCAACGTCGCCTTCCTCCAGGGCAACTGCCCGGTGACGGCGGACGGCTGCGTCGTCGCCGAGTCCATCGCGGCCACGCAGATCACGCCGCAGTAGGCGTCACGCGCCTCACCAGCCGAGGCGGAAGTGCACCGACTTCGGTCGGGTGAGCGCCTCGAAGCCCAGCGCGCTCAGGCTCACGCCGCGCCCCGAGTCCTTCCAGCCGCTCCAGGGCAGCGCGGGATCGAGGTAGTCGCACCGGTTCATGTAGACGGTGCCGCACTCGAGCGCGCGCGCGAAGCGGCTCGCCCGCTCCCGGTCGCGGGTCCACACGCTGGCCGTGAGGCCGAGGCGCGAGTCGTTCATCCGGGCGAGCGCGTCCTCGTCGGACTCGACCGGCATCACCGCGACGATCGGGCCGAACGACTCCTGCTGGAACAGCTTCATGGTGTGGTCGCACCCGGCCAGCAGCGTCGCCTCGAAGAAGCGCCCGCGCCCGTCGACCGAGGTGCGCCTCCCGCCCGCCACCAGGCGCGCCCCGTGATCCCGCGCGTCTTTCACCAGGGCCTCGAGCTCGGGGACGTGGGCGGGCTGCGCGATGGGGCCCAGCGTGGTCCGCTCGTCCATCGGATCGCCGAGGACGTAGGCGCGCACGAGGGGCTCGGTCATCTCCACGAAGCGCCCGTACACCGACCTGTGCACGTACACGCGCTCGACCGCGCAGCAGCTCTGCCCGGCGTTGTAGATGGCGCCGTCGACCACGTTCTCGACCGTCTTCTCGAGATCGCAGTCCGGCGCCACGTACGCGGGATCGTTGCCGCCGAGCTCGAGGCAGGGGTGCAGGAAGCGTTTCGCGGCGGCCTCGACCATGCGGTGCCCGCCGAAGATCGAGCCGGTGAAGACGACGTGGTCGACGCGCTCGTCGCCGACGATGCGCTCGCTCGCTGGGTGGTCGCAGTCGAGGGCCTGGACGAGGTGGGGCGGCGCGCCGGCGGCGGCGAAGGCGCGCGCGAAGTGCTGGCTGCAGAGGGGCGAGCGCGGGCTGTGCTTGAGCAGGACGGCGTTGCCCGCCAGGACGGCGGGGATCACGCAGTTGACCGCGGTGAGCAGGGGGTAGTTCCAGGCCGGCAGGTCGAACACGACCCCCAGCGGCTCGCGCACGATGCGCCGCTCGAAGCCGGCGAGCGGGGGCAGGGGGACGTCGGCCAGCGCCTCCCCGGCGATGGACATCATGTGGCGCGCGCGCCCGGCGCAGCCCTTCACCTCGCCCAGGGCCTGCGAGAGGGGCTTGCCCATCATGCGCGTGATGTCTGCGGCGATGGAGGCGGCCTCTTTCTCCATGTTCGCGGTGGCGCGCTCGCACAGCGCCACGCGGTCCTGGATCGACGTGGCCCTCCACGCCCGCGCCGCGTCGCGCACGCGGTCGAGGGTGGCTCCGATGGTCGCGGTGTCGGCCAGGGGGACCTGGCACGCGGGCTCGCCCGTGTAGGGGTTGTCGACGACGAGGACTCCAGGGTCGGCGCTCATGGGACGCGCAGCATAGCGTGGACCGGCGCCGCGCTCTCCCCGGCGAGGTAACGTCCGGTCGCGGTCTTGGCGCGCGAGAGCTTCCGCGGCTCGCCCTCGAACACCACGCGCCCGCCGTCCTCCCCCGCCTCGGGGCCGAGCTCGACCACCCAGTCGGCGCAGGCGATGACGTCCGGGTGGTGCTCGATGACCACCAGGGTGTCGCCCCGCTCGACCAGGCGTTCCATGACGCCGAGCAGCCGGCGCACGTCCGACAGGTGCAGCCCCGTCGTGGGCTCGTCCAGCACGTAGACGGTCGGCTCGTGCGCCGCGCCTGCCGTGAGCTCGGCCGCCAGCTTCAGCCGCTGCGCCTCGCCGCCCGAGAGGGTGTTGGAGCCCTGCCCGATCTGCACATAGCCGACGCCCAGGTCGGTCATCGTCGCCAGCGGACGAGCGATGCGCCGGTGGTGGACGAAGAGCTGCGCCGCGTCCTGGGCGGGGAGGCGCAGGACGTCGCCGATGGAGAGCCCCGCGTAGCGCACCTCGAGCGTCGACGGTTCGAAGCGCGAGCCGCCGCACGCCTCGCAGGGCGCCACGACGTCGGGCAGGAAGGGCATCTCCGCCACGATGGTGCCCTGGCCCTCGCAGGCCGCGCACCGCCCGCCCCCCGCGGCGCTGTTGAACGAGAAGCGCGCCGCCGTGTAGCCGCGCGTCTTGGCGTCGGGGAGCGAGGCGAAGAGCTTGCGCATCTCGTCCCAGACCCCGAGGAACGTCGCCGGCACGCTGCGCGGCGTCCGCCCGATGGGCGACTGGTCGACGGCGAGCGCGCGTCGGACCGCCCGGGCCCCCTTGATCGACGTGTGCTCGCCAGGCTGCGGGGCCACGAGCTTGAGCGCCCGGCGCAGCGCCGGATAGAAGACGTGACGCACCAGCGTCGACTTCCCCGAGCCGCTCACCCCCGCCACCACGCACATGCGGCCGACGGGCACGCGGAACGTCACGTCGCGGAGGTTGTGTGCGCGGGCGCCGGCGAGTTCGAGCCAGGCGTCGGCCATGGGCCGCTTCGGGCGCTCGATGCGGGCGGTCTCGCGGAGCGCCTGGGCGGTGGGAGAGCGCGGGTCGGAGAGGACCTGCGCGGCCGGTCCCTCGGACACGACGTGGCCCCCGTTGCGTCCCCCGGCGGGGCCGAGGTCGATGACGTGGTCGGCCGCGCGGATGGTCTCCGCGTCGTGCTCGACCACCAGCACCGTGGAGCCCATGTCCGCCAGGCTGCGCAGGTTCCGCAGCAGCCGCTGCGTGTCCCGCGGGTGCAGGCCGATGGTGGGCTCGTCGAGGACGTAGAGCGCCCCGGTGAGCCCGCTGCCGAGCTGGGCGCTCAGGCGCAGCCGCTGCATCTCCCCGCCCGAGAGCGTCGCGGCCGGGCGATCGAGGGCTAGGTAGCCGAGGCCCACCTCCTCCACGAACGACAGGCGACGCAGGAGCTCGGCATGAGGGGCGCGGGCGATGTCGGCGTCGGTCCCCTCGAAGCGCCAGTCACGGGCGTGAGCGAGGGCGCTCGCCACCGAGCGCGCGGTCGTCTGCGCGTAGGTCGCGCCGTGCAGCCGGACCCCGCGAGGCAGCGCGCTGAGGCGCGTGCCGTGGCAGGTCGAGCAGGCCTCGTGCGGGCCCTCGTCCTCGAGCGCTTCCGGACCTCCCTCCACCCCGGTTCCCTCGCAGTCGTCGCAGCGACCCTGCTTGGTGTTGAACGAGAACCATCGCGGATCGAGCTCCGGCACCCCGGTCCCGCACGCCGGACACGACCGCGCCGTCGAGAGTACTTGCTCGCGGGTCTCCTCCGCCTTCGGCGGCCCGTCCGCGACACGCAGCGCGCCGGCTCCCCACGCGAGCGCGCGGTCGAAGGTCGCGCGGTCGAGTGACGCGAGCTTCCCGTAGTGGACGATGAGATCGATCGTGTGCTCCCTGGCCTTGGTCAGCCTCGGCGGCGGGTCGATGGGCACGATCTTCCCGTCGACGCGCGCGGCCTTCACGCCCGCGCGCGACGCGGCGGTGAAGAGGTCGAGGTACGTCCCCTTTCGCGCGCGGACGGCGGGCGCATAGACGGTCTTCCGGGCAGCATCGCGCGACCGGGCGAGCCGCTCGAAGAGGGCGTCGGCGCTCATGGGGGCCACGACCGTGTCGCAGGCCGGGCAGTGCAGCTCGCCGACCTTTGCGTAGAGGAGCCGGAGGTAGTGCGCGACCTCGGTGACCGTGGCCACCGTGGAGTTCGCGCCGCCGCGCGAGGTGCGCTGCTCCAGTGCGATGGAGGGTGGGACGCCACGGACGGAGTCCACGTCGGGCCTGGGCAGCGTGGGCAGGAACTGCCGGGCGTAGGGCGTGAGCGTTTCCATGAAGCGGCGCTGGCCCTCGGCGAACACCACGTCGAACGCGAGCGACGACTTGCCCGAGCCGCTGGGCCCCGTGACCACGCACACCTGGCCGTGCGGGATGGCGCACGAGACGTCCTTCAGGTTGTGCTCGCGCGCGTGGGACACGGAGATCACGGCGGGAGCCGGCGGCCGCGCCGAGGGCGCCGTGACGTCGGTCTTCTTTTTCGCCAGGTCGCGCAGCGCCGCTCCGGTGCGGGTGTCGCTCGTCGCGATCTGCTCCGGGGTACCCTCGGCCACCAGCAGCCCGCCGTGCGGACCGCCGCCCGGCCCGAGGTCGAGCACCCAGTCGCACGCCCGGACGACGTCGAGATCGTGCTCCACCACGACCACGCTCGCGCCCTCCTCGACCAGCGCGTGCAGCGCCTCGACCACGTAGGCGGCGTCCTGGGCGTGCAGCCCGGCGCTTGGCTCGTCGACCACGAAGAGGGCGCCCTTGGCCTCCTCGCTGAGGGCGCGCGCCAGCTTGAGGCGCTGCGCCTCGCCGCCCGACAGCGTCGACAGGGGCTGCCCCAGCGACAGGTAGCCGAGGCCCACCTTCACGATGGGATCGAGCGCGCGGCGCAGCACGTAGTCGCGGGCGTCCGCCGGGTCGAAGAGCGCGAGGGTCTCGTCCACGCTCATGCCGAGGACGTCGGAGATGCTCTTGCCGCGGTGCTTGATGGCCAGCACCTCGGGCCTGAAGCGCTTGCCCTGGCACACCGGGCAGAGGAGCTGCACGTCCGCGAGGAACTGCATCTCGACCGTCTCGTAGCCCTCGCCCGCGCACTCCTCGCAGCGCCCGGCGGGCACGTTGAACGAGAAGTGCGCCGCCGTGAGGCCCCGCCGCCCGGCCTCCGCCTCCGCGGCGAAGCGCGCGCGCACCCGGTCCCACGCCTTCACGTAGGTCGCCGGGTTGCCGCGGGCCGTGCGGCCGAGCGGTGACTGATCGACGAGCACGGCGCGCGACAGCGCCCCCATGCCCTCCACCCCGTCGTGCAGGCCGGGCCGGTCGACCGAGAGATCCCCGAGCGCGCGCGCCGCCGCGCGGTAGAGCACGTCGTGCACCAGCGTCGATTTCCCCGAGCCGCTGGGGCCCGTGACCGCGCAAACGACGCCCAGCGGGATGTTCGCGTCCACCCGCTGGAGGTTGTGCTCTCTCGCGCCGCGGATCCGCAGCCACGCCTTCGCCGTCCGCCGCGCGCGCGGCGCGCTCCGCGACGCGACCCAGGCCTTGCCCGTCGCGAGGTCGGTGCGCTTCGCCAGCTCGGCGGGCGTCCCGTCGAAGAGGATGCGACCGCCGTGCGGGCCCGCCCCCGGCCCCATCTCGAGGACGCGCTCGCACGCGCGCACGATGGTGGGCTCGTGCTCGACGACCATCACCGTGTTCCCCGCGCGCGCCAGCTCCTTCATCACGTGCGCCAGGGCCGGCACGTCGGTGGCGTGCAGGCCCACCGTCGGCTCGTCGAGCACGAAGAGCGTGCCGGTGAGGGCCGCGCCGAGCGCCGTGGTCAGCCCGGCGCGCTGGGCCTCGCCACCCGACAGCGTCCGCGCCTGGCGATCGAGCGTCAGGTAGCCCAGCCCCACCTCGTCGAGGAACCCGAGACGCGACGCCAGCTGCTCCCACACCCGCTTGCCCTGGGGATCCTGCGGCGCGAACGCGCGCAGCCGCTCCAGCGCTTCCCCGACCGTCAGCGCGTGCCAGGCGCCGAGGTCGAGCCCCGCCACCCGGTAGGCCAGCGCCGTCGCGTTGAGGCGCGAGCCCCGGCACGAGCTGCACACCGCGTACTGGCGATAGCGCGAGAGCAGCACGCGCACGTGCATCTTGTACGTGCGCGTCTCCAGCCACTCGAACCACGCGCGCACGCCGGGGTACTTTCCCCCGTGCCAGCTGCCCTCGCCCGCGAGCACGGCCTCGCGCTGCGCCTTCTGCAGCTTCTCCCAGGGGACGTCGAGGGGGATCTTCGCCTTCTTGCAGAACTTCTCGAGGATGCCGCGCTCCCAGGTCGTGCTCGGCCCGCTCCAGGGCCGGATGGCGCCCGCCCCGAGCGCCCTGCGCGGATCGGGGATGACCTTGTCCCAGTCGACGGCGATGACCCGACCGAAGCCCCGGCACGCCTCGCACGCCCCGAACGGCGAGTTGTAGGAGAAGAGCCCTGGACGGGGCGGCTCGAAGGACCGCGCGCACTTCGGACAGACCAGCCCGCGCGCGACGGTGAGGTGACCCCCGTCCTCCGCGCGTAGCTCGGCGCGTCCGCCGCTCCGCGACCACGCCGCCTCGATCGCCTCCTGCAGGCGCCGCGCGTCGCGCGGGCTGACCCCCACGCGATCGACCACGACCTCCAGGCGGACGCCTGGGCTCGTCGCCTCGCTGGGGCGCACGTCGTCGAGCTCGCGGACGGCGCCGGCGACGACCAGCCTCCGGTAGCCGTCGCGCGCGAGGCTCTCGCGCAGCTCGAGGAACTGATCGGCGTCGTCGGCCCGGACCGGATAGGTCACGAGGGCGCGGCGTCCTTCGAGCGCCGTGGCCAGGGTCTTCGCGGCGTCGCGCGGCGTCGTGTTGACCGCCTCGAGGTCGCAGTCGGGACACGTGGGGGTCGCTTCGCAGCCGAAGAGTCCCGCGAGGTATGGCTCCAGATCGGCCATGGTCGCCAGGGTCGAGCGGCTCGACTTCACTGGCGCCCGGCGATCGACCGCGACGGTGGCGGCGATGGGGGCCAGCTCGTCCATCGGCGGGCGCTCGAGGCGCTCGAGGAACTGGCGCGCGTAGGGGCTGAAGCTCTCCACGAACCGCCGTTGGCCCTCGGCGTACAGGGTGTCCAGCGCGAGCGACGACTTGCCGGCGCCGCTCGGCCCGGTCACGGCCACGAGCTGTCCTGGCGCGAGCTCCAGGTCGACGCTCTGGAGGTTGTGCGTGCGTGCGCCGCGCAGTCGGATCGGGAGCATGGGGAGGGGGACTATGCCTCCGAACGCGCACTTGCGCAGGGGGTGAACCTGACAACATCGTGTCAGGATCGGCTGAAGCGCCGTTCACCTCGCGGCGGTCGAGCTACGCGCCGGGCAGGTCGAGGCGGAACGTGGCGCCCGGGCCACCCGGGACCAGCATGATGGAGCCACCGTGAGCCGCCGCGATGCGCCGGGCCAGCGCGAGCCCCAGCCCGGTTCCCCCGGCTCGCGAGGTCACGAGGGGCTCGAAGACGCGCGCCGCGATGTGCTCCGGCACGCCGGGACCGTCGTCGCCCACGTCGATGACCACGCGCGTCCCGACGGCCTCGGCCCGCGTGGCGATGCGCGGAGGTCGCGGCGCCGTCGCGTGGATGGAGTTGTCGTACAGCACGTGAAGTAGCCGGACGAGCAGACCGGGGTGAGCCCGGACACGGAGATCGTGCGGCTGTAGGGCATCGTCCCACTGCGCCGCTTCGGGCGCGAAGTCGTCCCGCGACGCGAGCACGATCTCCGCCAGGAAGACCGGCTCGGAGTGCAGCATCTCCCCGCGGGCGAGCGCCATCAGGTCATCCACGATGGTGTGGGCGATCCTCGCGTTCTTCTCGATCTTCGCCACGTGCGGCAGCGTCGCCGTCGCGTCGCCGCGGGTGGCCTCCTGGCGGGCGACGTACGCGCTGGCCGAGATGACCTGCAGGACGTTGCGCAGCTCGTGGGCGACCTCGGCCGCAATCTCGCCGACCACAGCGAGCCGTTCCCGCGCGTCGTCGTCCAGGCTCACTACAGAAGAGCCTAACAGAGTCACGGACCACCCGGCGACGCGCCGTGAAATCGCGGGTTTCCGCCGGGAGCCTGGAGCCGGAGCCCCGAAGCCTGTAAGTTCAATCCGGGTCGGCCTTCGCCGACCAGGGCTCTCCCGCTCGCAAAGATGGCCGCCGTCCAACCAGAGACCAAGATCGGTGTCGGTACGTTGCTCGTCGGCAAGTACCGGGTGATCCGGGAGCTTGGGCGTGGCGGCATGGCGGCCGTCTACGAAGCGGAGAACCTCACCATCGGCAAGAAGCTGGCCGTGAAGGTGCTGGCCGCCGAGCTGGCGAACTCTGCCATCGTGATCGAGCGGTTCTTCCGCGAGGCCAGGGCCGCCGCCAGCGTGAAGAGCCCGCACATCGTCGAGGTGTACGACTCGGGGCGCCTCGAGGACGGTCGCCCCTTCATTGCGATGGAGCTCCTGGAAGGGGAGTCGCTCTACGACCGGATGGCGCGGGTGCGGCTCATCGATCCGCAGACGACCGTCCGCATCATCAGCCAGGTCGCCAAGGGGCTGATGAAGGCCCACGCGGCCAACATCGTTCACCGCGATCTGAAGCCCGAGAACATCCACATGTGCACGGGCGAGGACGGCGAGGAGATCGCCAAGATCCTCGACTTTGGCCTGGCCAAGTTCTACTCGCCGGTCAAGCCGGACGAGAAGACCGCGCGCCTCACGCGCGAGGGCGCTGTGTTCGGGACGCCGGCGTACATGTCGCCCGAGCAGGTCCGCGGTCAGGGGAGCGTCGATCACCGCGCCGACCTGTGGGCCCTGGGGTGCATGACCTTCGAGTGCCTGACGGGGCGCCCGGTCTGGAACACCGATCAGGGCGTCGCCATGACCTTCGCCGCCATCGCCGCGGCGCAGCTGCCCGTTCCGAGCCGGCTCCGGCCCGATCTCCCGCCGTCCTTCGACGTCTGGTTCCGCAAGGCGCTCGAGCGCGATCCCGACAAGCGCTTCCAGACGGCGAAGGAGCTGGCCGAGGAGCTGGCGAAGGCGCTGGGCGCACACATCTCGCTGGTCAACGCGTCGTCGACCAGCCAGCTCGAGCTCGACGCGCTCTCGCACAACCCCGAGTCGATCGCCAACCTCGAGGAGATCGCGGGTCCATCGTCGCGCACGGGCACCAAGCAGACCACGCCGGGTGTCGGCCTCGTGCCCGACGACACCGCGAAGATGGAAGAGAGCTCGCCGCTCGACCTGCGCCTCCTCTCCCACGAGCCGGCGCTCAGCGCGACCGATCTGCCCCCCACGGCGGCTCCGGAAGGGCCCCCTCCGTCCCAGGCCCGCTCGGGGCGGGGCGTCGTGCGCCTGGGGGTGTCGGCGGTGGTGCTGGCCGGGGTCGCCGCCGCCGGCTGGTTCGTCTACGGCAAGGTGATCCACCCGGCCGCCCCGGTCGCGACCCAGACCGCGAGCACGACGCCGACTCCTCCGGCCTCCGCCTCGGCGACGGAGGCCCCGTCGGCCGCGGCGGCGCCTCCGGAGCTGCCGAAGTGGATGAGCACCATCGAGGAGGGCCAGCAGCTCCTCGCCTCGGGGGACGCCGACGGCGCGCTGCGCAAGTTCAAGGAGGCCTCGGACTCGGGAGCCGGGCCGGTGGCCAAGTCGTTCCTCGACCAGGTCAAGCTGGGGGCCGCGACCACGGGACCGTGCAAGATGGTCTCGTTCTCTCACCCGCGGCTCGGGTACGGCGGCAACCTCGGCCGGCCGGCCGTCGCGGTCACTTCCAAGGGCGCGGTCGTCGCGTGGACCGACGACCACGAGCAGCCGGGTCACGACCACGTCTACTCCGTCCTGCTCGACGCCGCCGGTCGCCCCGGGTCGCGCCCCCGCGATCTCACGCCCGAGGCCGACTACGCCATGCGGCCCGAGCTGATGACCATCGACGACCGCGTCATCCTCCTCTTCTGGGACAAGAGCGGCCGCGAGCCAGGGGTGCACGTGCGGTGGCTCGACGCCGACGGGCGCATCGGCGGGATGAGCAGCGTCGTGGGCGCCGCCAGGGCAGGTCTCTTCTGGCCGGCCATGGACCGCGCGTCCGACGGGAGCTACTGGGTGGCCTGGCAGCAGAGCCCAGACAAGGAGGGCGACGACATCTTCTTGCGTCACCTCGATCCCGATCTCAAGCCGCTGGGGGGCGAGATCCGCGCGACCGACTACGAGCCCGACAAGGGCAAGTCCCCGCGCGTCAGCGCTCCGAGCATCGCCGTCTCGGGCGCGAACGTCTTCGTGGCCTACGCCCTCGAGCAGGACAAGCAGCACATCATCGAGCGCATGCGGGTGCCGCTCGGCGCGCCCGACCTCACGGCCGGCCTCCAGGGCACGGCGAAGACGAGCCGACAGATCGGCGAGGTCACGGCCTCGAACGAGGACAAGGTCGGCGGCGACTACCCGGCCATGGCGTGCACGAAGGACGCGTGCTTCCTCGTCTGGCACGAGATCGACAAGGGCGCGCAGGCGGCGCTGGTCGACCCGGTGAAGGGCAACATGCTCTGGCGCAAGCGCTTCGCCCCCCGCGGCGGTCACCCTGCGGTGGCCTCCACGCCCGACGGCTTCGCCGAGGTGGCCTACTACGAGGCGGGGCGCGTGCGCATCGCCGCCGTGTCGCGCGACGGCGTGGGGACCACCAGCACGTTCGCGAAGGTGACGGGTGACGAGCCGCGGCCGTGGATCACGGCGGGCCGGGTGCGCGGCGAGTGGCTCGTGGCCTGGCTCGACGTCGAGGCCGGGCACACCGAGACCTTCGTCGCTCGCCTTCAGTGCCGGAACTGAATGCGGGGGTCGGCGCTGCGCGAAGCGCTGTGGGTCTCGTCTGACGTCACCCTGGCGGTCGCGGGCATCGCCCTGGGCGTCCCGGAGCGGTGGCACACGACGCTGGTGGGCTTCGTGTTCCTGGCGGTCACGTGGTCGCTGGTCTGGCACAAGGACGACGAGGTGGTGCGCCGGTCGGGTCTCACGCTGGGGGGCCTGGTCATCCCGGGCAAGCTCGACGGCGGCGTGCTGGCGCGCGACGCGGCGACGGCCTGCGCCTGGGCCTTCGGTCTCATGGCCATCATCGCCGTGCCCTTCTTCTTCGGCTGGCGCGCGTGGTGGCTCCACCTCATGCCGCGCCTGCACTTCTCGCTGGCCATCAGGCCCGGAGAGGCCGCCAACGAGGTGCTCGGCCAGCTCTTCGTCATCGCCCTCCCGGAAGAGGCCTTCTACCGCGGCTACCTGCAGACGCGGCTCGACGAGGTGTGGGCGCCGCGGTGGCGCCTGCTGGGCGCCTCCCTGGGGCCGGGCTGGCTGGTGACCGCCGCCATCTTCGCCGTCGGGCACGTCGCGACGGTCCCTGTCCCCACGCGCCTCGCCGTGTTCTTCCCCGCGCTGCTCTTCGGATGGCTGCGCGCGCGCACCGGCGGCATCGGCGCGTCGCTCACGTTCCACATGCTGTGCAACGTGTACTCGCAGACGCTGGGACGCGGCTACGGGATGTACTGAGGGAGCCCCGACCGTGTCCGCCGCGCTGTTCGACATGGATCGCACGCTGGTGAGAAAGGAGACAGGTTCGCTCTACGTGCGGTACCTGCGCTCCCGGGGCGACGCGACCTGGCGCGACACCGCGCGCGTCCTCTGGTGGGTGACCCAGTACACGCTCGGGGTCATCGATGCGCCGAAGGTCGCCGCGCAGGCGACCCGTTCCCTGGCCGCGATGCACGAAACGGTGCTCGCCGCGCGGTGCGACGACCTCTTCCACCGCGACGTCGCGGTCCACGTGTGCGACGCGGGACGGCGCGCCGTGGAGGAGCACCGCGCCCGCGGTGAGGTCCTCGCCATCGTCACCGGGGCGACCGCCTACATGACCCGCCCCCTCGCGCGCCACCTCGACATCGAGCACGTCGTGACCAGCGAGCTGGAGCTCGGCGCCGACGGGCGCTTCACCGGGCGCTTCGTCGAGCCCCTCTGCTACGGGGAGGGCAAGCTGGCGCGCGCGAGGGAGCTCGCGAGGCGGACCGGCTTCCAGCTCCGCGACGCGACGTTCTACAGCGACTCGTTCACCGACCTCCCGCTCCTGGAGGCGGTGCGAAACCCCGTGGTGGTGAACCCCGATCCGCGGCTCGGGCGGGTCGCGCGGCGGCGAGGGTGGCGGGTGGAGCAGTGGTGAAGAAGAGAGACTGGGAAGCCCCGTTCCCCGTTCCGGTTCTCTGTCCCGTGTTCCTCGACCCGGACCTCGACCTCCTCCACGCCGCGCCCTACTCTCCCCCCCGTGCACGTCGTCATCACTGGAGCTTCCAGCGGCATCGGCGAGGCCCTCGCCCGCGAGTACCTCGGCCGCGGCGCCTCGCTCACGCTCGTCGCCCGCCGCCGCGGCAAGCTCGAGGAGCTGGCTGCGGGCGCGAAGGACCGCTGCCGTGTCGTCGAGGCCGATCTCGCCGATCACGAGCACGCCTGCGACTGGGTCGCCGCCGCCGAGGACGCCCTCGGCTCCGTGGACGTCCTCGTTAACAACGCCGGCGTGCAGATCGTCGCGCGGACGGTCGACACCACGCCGGAGGACGGCGAGCGCATGATGCGCCTCAACGTCTTTTCACCGCTCCGCCTCACCAAGCAGGTCCTGCCCGGCATGCTCGCCCGCGGGCGCGGATCCATCGTGCAGATCGCCTCCATGGCGGCCATCGCCCCCACCCCGGGGATGTTCTATTACAACGCCTCCAAGGCCGCCCTCGCCGCCGCCTCTGAGTCCCTGCGGGGCGAGCTGCGCGGCACGGGCGTCCACGTCATGACGGTGTACCCTGGTCCGGTGCGCACGCCGATGGAGGCCACCGGTCGCGCCGCCTACGAGGAGACCCTCGTGACGCGCCTCTTCACGCCGACGGGGGATGCGCCCGTGCTCGCCCGCAAGATCGCCGCGGGCGTCGCCTCCGGCCGCGCACGCATCATCTATCCGGCCACCTACGGCATCACGCGGCACCTGCCCAACCTCACGCGCTTCTTCCTCGACCGCTTCACGCCGTCCCTCAAGGCGCTCCCGGCGGCCGGGAAGGCACCATGACCCCCGAGCTCCCCCTGGTCGTAGTGGACCGCGTCATCACGACGGCGCTCGAGGAGGACCTCGCGTCGGGCGACCTCACCACCGAGGCGTGCATCGACCCCACCGCGCTCGCCGTGGCCCACGCGGTCGCGCGCAGGCCGATGGTCGCCTGCGGGGGGGCGGTGTTCGCGCGAGTCTTCACGCGCGTCGATCCGGCGCTGGTGGTCGACGCGAGCGTGGAGGAGGGTGCACGCGTGGAGGCAGGAGCGCGCCTGTGGACCGTCCGGGGTCGGGCGCGGTCCATCCTCATGAGCGAGCGGGTCGCGCTCAACCTGGTGCAGCGCATGTGCGGCATCGCCACGCAGGCCAGGGCGTACACCGACGCCGTCCCGGCCGGGTGCGCGACGCGGATCACCGACACGCGCAAGACGACCCCGGGGCTGCGCGCCCTCGAGCGCTACGCCGTGCGCGCCGGCGGGGCGCACAATCACCGCGACGATCTGGGCGCCGCGGTCCTCATCAAGGACAACCACGTGGCCGCCTGCGGCGGCGTGCGCGCGGCCATCGAGCGGGCCCGCTCCGCCGCGCCGCACACAGCAAAGATCGAGTGCGAGGTCGACACGCTCGAGCAGCTCGACGAGGCCCTCGCGGCCGGCGCCGACATCGTCCTGCTCGACAACATGGCCACCGCCACGGTGCTCGAGGCCGTGCGTCGCGCGCGCGGCAAGGCGCTCCTCGAGGCGTCGGGAGGCATCACGCTGGCGCGCGTCACCGAGCTGGCCCGCGCCGGCGTCGACGCCATCAGCGTCGGCGCGCTCACGCACTCCGTCCAGGCTGCCGACGTGGGCCTGGACTTCGAGCCGTGAGCGAGCGTGCGCATCCTTCGTGTCGCCCCGGATCTCGAGAGCGCGCCGGCGCTCGTCCGCGAGCGCGGGTCGGCGCTAGGGGTCCCCATGCACCTGCTCGCCTCGACCACCTCGACCAACGACGAGGCGAAGCACGCGGCGAAGAAGGGCGCCCCCGGGGGCGCCTGCTGGGTGACCGAGGAGCAGACGGCGGGGAGGGGACGGCAGGGGCGGACGTGGGTCTCTCCGCGGGGTGAGAACCTGCTGTTCTCCGTGCTGGTGCGGGTCACCTGCCCTCCATCGCGCCTGCCGCCCATCGCCCTCGTGTCCGGTCTGGCCGTCAGGGACGCTGTGGCCCGCGCTGCGCCCGAGGCCGCGCCGAAGATCAAGTGGCCCAACGACGTGCTGGTGGACGGCAAGAAGCTCGCCGGGGTGCTGGTCGAGGCCATCACCGCGGGCTCGCGCGTCCAGGCCGTGGTGATCGGCGTGGGTATCAACGTGCACACGCGCGAGTTCCCCGAGGAGCTCGCGGGGCGGGCCACCTCCGTCGCGCTCCAGTCGAACGGCCCCGTCGACCGCGCGACGCTGCTGGCCGACGTCCTCGTCGGTCTCGATCGGGACCTCCACGTGGTCGTGGGCCGAGGGCTCGGGCTGCTGCGCGCGCGGCTGGAGGCAGCGGATGTGCTCCGCGGGCGCCGGGTCCGCAGCGACACGGGCGACGAGGGCACGGCCTCGGGCATCGACGAGGACGGAAGGCTCCTCGTGCGGCGTGATGACGGGATCCTCGTACGCTGGAGCGCGGGAGAGGTGCACCTGGTCTGAAGTGCCGTCGACCGGGCGGCTGGCGCCTGTCGCACGAGCGCTGGCGGTCGGGTATTGCTTTCTATCCATGGCCTCGTGCGCGCGCGCCGGCTGCTCCGGCACCATCGAAGACGGCTACTGCGACACGTGCGGGCTGGCGGCCGTCGCCCCGGCCACCGCGGGCTCCTCCGCGCCGGCGGGAGTCGCCACCGGCAACACCTCCGGCCGCACTGGCAGCAGCCCATCTGGGCGCACGCCCTCTACCCGCAGCGGCCACAGCACCCGCTCGGGGCGCTCGACGCGGTCCGGCGCGTCGCGCAGCGGACGCACCGCGCGCGCCCTCGGGGGCATCGTCCTCGCCCGCCCGCCGTTGCCCCCGCAAGATCCGCTGGCCGTCCTCATCACGCCCGAGGTGCCCGACCGCAAGCGCTTCTGCTCGAGCTGCGACGCGAAGCTCAACCGCGAGAGCGGCTTCTGCCCCAAGTGCGGACAGCAGTATTCGTTCAAGCCGACCCTCGCGGCGGGCGACATGGTGGCCGGCAAGTACGAGGTCAAGGGCACCATCGCCTTCGGCGGCCTCGGGTGGATCTACCTCGGGCTCGACACCGTGCTCTCGCGCTGGGTCATCCTGAAGGGACTGCTCAACGCGAAGGATCCGCGGATGATCGAGGTCGCGGTGAAGGAGCGCGAGTTTCTCGCCGCCGTGAAGCACCCCAACATCGTCGGCATCTACGACTTCGTCACGCAGGAGGACCAGGGCTTCATCGTGATGGAGTTCGTCAACGGCAAGACGCTGATGAAGCTCCGCAAGGAGAAGGGCGGGCCGCTCCCAGTGGCCGAGGCCATCTCCTACATCGTCGAGGTGCTGCCTGCCTTCCAGTACCTCGACGACGGCGGCCTCGTGTACTGCGACTTCAAACCCGAGAACGCCATGGTCGAGGAGGACACGGTGAAGCTCATCGACCTCGGCGCCGTGCGCACGGTCGACGACACGCAGAGCGACGTCTACGGGAGCAAGGGCTACATCGCCCCCGAGGCGCACGACGCGCCCACGCCGCTCAGCGATCTCTACAGCGTTGCACGCGCGCTCGCCGTGCTGGTGGCCGACTTCGACTTCCAGGGCAAGTACGAGAAGACGCTGCCGCCCCCAGGGGAGATCAAGGTCTTCGCCGAGAACGAGCCGCTCTACCGCTTTCTGCTCAAGGCGACGCGGACGCGCCCCGAGGACCGCTTCCAGAGCGCGACGGAGATGGCCGAGCAGCTGGTCGGCGTCCTGCGACACGTGGCCGGGGCGGGGGACGTGCCCCACATCGAGAGCGAGCTGTTCGAGTCCGACAGCGACACCGGCGTCGACTCGGGCGACCACAAGGGGCACGACGGGATCCCGCGGCTCAAGGTCGATCGTAGCGACGTGGCCGCCAGCGTGATCCTCGCCGCCGGGGCGGTCGGGGACGCCGCCAAGCGCCTCGCGCTGTTCGAGCGCGCGCTGCAGCAGCATCCCCAGTCCACCGAACTGCTCTTCCGGCGCGTGGACGAACTGGTGACCCTGGGGCGCTATGGCGACGCCGAGCGCTTGCTCGAGGAGATCCAGAAGGCCCACCCCACCGACTGGCGGCTGGCCTGGGTGCGCGGGCGCTGCCTGCTCGCGCAGGGCAAGACCGACCAGACGCTGCGCGTCTTCGAGGAGGTCCTCAACGAGATGCCGGGCGAGCTCGCCCCCAAGCAGGCGTTCGCTCGCGCGCACGAGACCGGCGGGGATCTCGACCGGGCCGTCCAGTACTACGAGGCGGTGTCGCGCGCCGACGCCAGCTTCACCAGCGCGGCCTTCGGGCTCGCGCGGTGCCTCGAGCGCAAGGGCGACCACGCCGGCGCCGCCGAGGCCTACCGTCGCGTGCCGGCGACCTCGTCGCGCTACGGCGCGGCGCAGATGGCGCTCGCACGACTGCTGCTGCGCACGCCTGCGGCGTCGCTCACGCTCCCGGATCTGGTCGGCGCCTCCGACGCCGTGGAGGCCGTCGCCGGCCAGCTCGAGGGACTCGAGGTGCACCAGCTCCGCGCCGACCTCCTGGCGGCTGCGGCGGCCTTCGTGGAGCACGGAGGCGCCGGCGACGCGCGCGTCCTGGGCCGCGCCCTGAAGTCCAGGTCCCTGCGCCAGGGTGCGGAGGAAGAGCTGCGCACGTGCGCGCGCATGGCCGGGACGGAGGAGGAGCGCGTGCGCTGGGTGGACACCGCCAACCGCGTCCGCCCCGTCACGTGGCTGTAGGGTAACATGACCTCTCCCGTGAGACGCTGCCCCACCTGCGGCGCCAGCTACGCGTCGGACGATCGCTTCTGCGAGACGGACGGGGCGACGCTGGTCGACGCCCCGGATCCGCAGGCAGACCCCACGTCGCCCACGAGCGCCAGCGTGTCTCCTCCACGCAACCAGTGCCCGCTGTGCGGGGCCGGCACGATCGAGCCTGATGGGTTTTGTTCGGCGTGCGGCCGGCGTGCGCTCTCGAGCCGGCCCACGCCGCCGCTGGTCCCCCTCGGGGCGAAGCTCGCGGGGGGCCTGGTGGTGGCGACCCCGGCTGCCGACGAGTATCTGGTGCGCGGGCCGGCCGGCGTCACAAGCCGCGTGCTCCTCGGGGAGGCGAGCGCGATCGAGCGTGAGGCCGATCTCCTCGAGCGCATCGGCGGCTCGGGTGTGTTCCCGCGCGTCGCCGAGTGCGGCGTCGATGACACGCACGGCTCCTACCTGTCGCTGACGGTCCCGCCCTCCGATGCCCGGGCGCTGGCCGACGTCGGCTCGGGGCTCACGCTCAACGCCGCGTTCGGCGTGCTGCGCGCGCTGGTCGACGCCGCTCACACGGTGGAGAAGCTCGGCTTCGCCTGGGAGCCGCAGCGCGACGACGTGCACGTGCGTCCGGACGGCTCGGTGCGGGTCTCCCGCGTGCGAGTGCCGCGCAAGCTGGGGGTGGGCGAACGTCTCGACGCACGCGCCGTGGTCGAGGCCGTAGGGCCGACCTTCGTCCCCGTTCCTGCCCTTGACGGACCGCCGCGCGCGTTCCGCCTGCTCCTGCCTCACGTGCCCATCCCTGGCGATCCTGGCAACTCGGTCGCCGACATCCGCGCCGAGATGGCGGCCATCGAGCTCGACCTCGCCCCACCGACCAACGATGGCCTCCGCATCGCGGGGGTGTGCGATCCAGGTCTCCGCCGGCCTCACAACGAGGACGCCATGGCTTTCGCCACGGGCACGACCCAGGGAGAGCGCTGGTCGGTCCTGGTGGTGTGCGATGGCGTCTCGTCGTCCTCGCACGCCGAGCAGGCCTCCGCCATCGCCGCGAAGACGGCCTGCGATGCGCTCGCGCACTTCGCCCGCTCGGGGGACGTGGCGCTGGAGGCAGGAGCGCTCGCAGTGACGCAGGCCATCAAGGCGGCGCACGTGGCCGTCTGTGCGCACCCCATCGAGTCGGTCGCGGGAGCCGTGAGCGATCCACCGGGAACGACCATCGTGGTGGGGCTGGTGTGGAGGCGGCGCCTGACGGTCGGCTGGGTCGGCGACAGCCGCGCCTACTGGGTCTCCGAGAACGGCGCCGAGCTCCTCACCCAGGACCACTCGTGGGCGGTGGAGGCCGTGGCCAGTGGCGAGGTCACCGAGGCCGAGGCCGCGCTCTCGCCCCTGGCTCACGCGCTCACCCGGTGCCTCGGGCCCCTGGAGATGGTGGACCGAGAGGCCGGCGCGGCAGGCAGGAGCGGCCGCCCCCGTCCCATCCTCGAGGCCAGGCCCGACGTGCGATCGCGCGATCTGCCCGGCCCGGGATGGGTGGTCCTGTGCTCGGACGGGTTCTGGAACTACTTCTCCCCCGCGACCGACGTGGCCACGCTGGTGCGCCTCGGCGGGACCGCGTCCTCGCCTGCCCACATCGCCCGTCGCCTCGTCAACCATGCGCTGGCCCGGGGGGGGCAGGACAACACGACGGCGCTCGTCTACGAGCACCGTTGACACGCACGCCCTCGCTGTCGTGCTCTTCCAGGCACGATGGCGTTCAAGCTCGAAACGTTCCAGAACAAGTACCTGCCCCGCGGCAAGTCGCGCGTCGACGCGATTCTGACCGTCACCGCCGGCGCCCAGGTGCAGGCGTCCACCGGCCCCCTGGTCATCGGCTTCATCATCGACAAGTCGGGATCGATGGCGGTCGATCGCATGGACGCCGTGAAGAGCGCGGTGGGCACCGCGATCGGCATGCTCCCGGAGACGGCGTGGTTCTTCGTCGTTGCCTTCGACTCCACGGCGCAGGTGGTGGTGAGCGAGTCCCAGGCCACGCCGCCCAACCGCGTGGCCGCCAGCCGTGCGATCGACGCCCTGCGGGCGGGAGGCGGCACGGCGATGTCTACCGGCCTCGCCGTGGCGCGGACCATCTTCGAACGCGCCCCCAACGCCATCCGTCAGGCCATCTTTCTCACCGACGGCAAGAACGAGTCGGAGAGCGTCGGGAACGTCAGCGCGCAGCTACAGGCGTGCGAGGGGCTGTTCCAGTGCGATTGCTGGGGCGTGGGGACGGACTGGCGCGTGGGGGAGGTCCAGCAGATCGCCCACGAGCTGCTGGGCAAGGCTTCGCTCATCCCCGACGCCGCCGGGATCGAGGCCGCGTTCCGTCTCGCCATCGAGAAGGCGAGCAGCAAGGCCTTGAAGGACGTGCGGCTACGGCTGTGGACGCCGCAGGGAGCGAGCATCGCCTTCGTGAAGCAGGCCAACCCCACGCTGGACGATCTGACCCCCAAGGCGCGCATAGTCACCCCGCAGGTGCGCGAGTACATGACCGGGGCGTGGGGCGCCGGCGAATCGCGCGACTTCCATGTGGCCATCGACGTGCGCCCGGGCGGTGTCGGCGAGGAGATGCTGGCCGCTCGCCCCAGCCTGGTGTGGCTGGAGTCTGCCGGCGGTACGTGGGTCGAGAAGGAGGAAAAGCCGGCAGAGGCCCGGGTGTTCGCGACCTGGACGGAGGACGACGCCCTGTCGTCGCGCATCGACCGGCACGTCGCCCACTACACCGGACAGGGTGAGCTGGCGTCGGCCATCCAGCAGGGCCTCGATCTTCGCGGGCAGGGCAACGAGGCCGCGGCCACGCAGCTCCTCGGTCGCGCGGTGAAGATCGCCCACGAGAGCGGCAACGTCGAGATGACGCAGCGCCTGGCCAAGGTGGTCGACGTCCTCGACGTGGCGACTGGCACGGTTCGCCTGAAGCGCGAGGTGAGCAAGGCGGCTACGATGGACCTCGAGCTCGAGTCGCGCACGACCAAGCGCGTGAAGAAGAACGCGCCCCCTGGTGGCGGCGCATGACGGCTGTCTGTCCTGCCGGTCATACGTCGGAGGAGCTCGACTACTGCTCCGTGTGCGGGGTGGCGATCGTGGCGACCGGCCGCGCTGCGCCCCCTGGTCGGCCGGTGACGTCGGCGGCAGGTGTCACGCCGCTGAACACCGGCTGCCCGGTCTGCGGAGAGCCACGAGGCACGCCAGACGCCCGGTTCTGCGAGGTCTGTCGCTACGACTTCATCGCCCGCACCGGCGGCGGCCCACCGGCGCCCGCTCCGGTCGTCCCGCAGAAACCCGCGGCACCTGCGCCCGTCTCCACATCGGCCTCGTCGTCTTCCTGGCTGCTGGTGCTGACCATCGATCCGTCGCTCGACACCGAGCCGGACCCCGACGTCCCGGCCCCAGCCGAGCCCGAGCGTGTCTTCCCGGTCGAGCAGGCAGAGATGCTCGTGGGCCGACGCGACGATCGGCAGAACATCCGCCCGGCCATCCCCCTGCACGACCCTGGGGCCTCGCGCCGCCATGCGAAGTTTCTCTTCGACGCCGCGACGAGCACGGTCTCGCTGCACGACCTCGCCTCCACCAACGGGACGAAGCTCAACGGGCAGGACGTGGTCTCCGGATCCATCCGCCCGCTGAAGGACGGCGACGAGGTCACCCTCGGGCGCTGGACCCGAATCCGGCTGAAGGCGCGCACATGACCGGGCCGGGCGTCTCGCGTGGGGCCTCCTCGCGATGGTCCACACCCCGCCGCCTGCGGGCGTTGGTCACGGCTGTATGGCTCACAACAGCCCTCGTCTTCCTCGTGGGCCTGCAGGCCCTCAACGCCGACCGCAACGCGGTGCGGGCCATCGCCCGGGTCACCGCGCCTAGCGTGGTCGCCGCGCAGGAGCTGGGCGCGGAGCTGGCCGATCTGGACACGGCGCTGGCCACCGCCCTTCTTGGCAGCAGCAGCGAGCGTGATGTGGCCAACGAGCTCTTCGAGCTCCGCCGCTCCGCGGCGAACCGGAAGCTCGTCGACGCGGCCAACGCCATCACCCAGGGAGAGGCCGATCGCATCCCGGTGGTGGTCATGAGCGAGGAGCTCGGCCGGTACCTCGAGCTCGCGTCACGGGCTCAGTGGCTCTACGTCGGGGGCGACCGGGACGGGGCGCTCTCCCTCCTGCTCCTGGCGACCCACCTGATGCACGCGCGCATCCTCCCGGCCGCCGCCGAGCTGGACGCCGTAGACCGCGGCCAGATGGACCGGCAATACGACGCTGCCACGGCGGCGAGCAAGCGCTACGAGGCGGAGGCGATGGTCACCGGGGGGCTGCTCGTCGCCAGCTTGCTGGGCGCGCAGCTGTTCGTGCGACTGCGCATGCGGCGGCGGCTCGTGCCGGCGCTGCTCCTCGCGACTGCGCTCTCCGTGGTCTTCAGCGCGTACCTCGTCGGGCGGTTCCGCGGCGCGCGGGAGAACCTGCGCATCGCCCGCGACGACGCCTTCAACTCCATCCACTTCCTGTGGCGGGCGCGCGCGCTGGCGCACGACGCGACGGGCGACGAGGCCCGGTGGCTGCTCGACCGCCTCCGGGCCGACGACTACGAGTCCTCGTATCGCGCAAAGATGACGCAGCTCCTCTCGCGGCCCGGCCCCTGGAAGGTGGGTACGCCGGACCTCTCCTCTGGGCGCGTCACGGGGTTGCTCATCGACGAGGCCCGCAACGTCACGTTTCCTGGAGAGGACCAGGCGGCCAACGCCGCCATCGCCACCCTGACCGATTGCATCGCGGCCGATGACCGGCTGCGAGCCCTGGAGCGGCAAGGCAAGCACGCCGACGCCATCGAGCTCGCCCTCGGAGCTCGTCCCGACGAGGCCACAGCCGCGTTCGACCGCTTCGACGCGGCCCTGGTGCGGACCATCGCCATCAACCAGGAAGCGTTCGACGAGGTGACGGCGGCCAGCGATCGCGCCCTGCGCCGCGCCGAGTGGCTCGACCCCGCCTTCGCCCTGGTCATCGCGCTCCTGGCGTGGGTGGGCGTGCGCTCGAGGCTCAGGGAATACTCCTGATGAGCGTCGAGTCGATCGACCGCCTCCTGGCCGAGTGGGACGAGCGCCTCCGGCGCGTCGACGAGAGCCTGCTCGCGCTGGAGGCCGAGCCGACCTACCAGATGCTCGCGCTCCGCTCGCAGACGCGCGCGCCTTTGGAGGGCGAGACCAGGCGCGTCGTCGAGCCCGCCCTCGACGCGCTCCGTGATCTCTTCGAGCAGCGCGGCCGGCTGACCGAGGTGCTCGAGCGAGCCCGGGAGGTGCGCGCGTCGATGTCGGCCTTCTGGGGCAGCGAGGAGAAGGAGCGCCAGATCCAGGACCTGCTCTTCGGACCGTCCATCGAGATCGCGCAGGAGACGACCCCGCTCGCGCGGCGGGCGCTGCTCGATCCTGGAGCACGAGACGTGCGCGTCATGCCCGAGCAGCTCCTCGCCGCCATGGCCGGTGCGTACGAGCACGCGCGCGACGCGCTACTCGCCGTGCGGCAGGCCTGGGACACGTCAGGGCCCGCACTGGAAGGGCTCGCCAGGACGCTGGGGGATACCCGCCAGGCGGCGGAGTCGCTCGGCATCGCTGCCGCCGTCGAGGACGAGCTGGCCGTGATGGAGCGCGAACTGGAGGAGATGCGTGTGCGGCTGGCCACCGATCCGCTGGGCATGTCCGCCGACATAGGCGCGCGGCTGCTCCCTCGCGTCGAGGCGCTCAGGGCGCGCCTGGGTGAGCTCACGGCGCTGCGGGATCGCGTGAAGGACGGAACGAAGCAAGCGCGAGCCGTGCTCGCAGAGGTCCGCAAGGTACGCGCCGACGCCGTCCGCGCCGTCGAGCGCATGCCCCGCGAGGTGGAGGGCGCAGCCGCGAGCCGCGTTCCCACCGACGAAGGACTGGTGGAGGGGCTTGCGCCGTGGCTGGAGAAGATCGAGGCCGCTGCCGCCGGGGGCCGCTGGCCGGCGGCGGAGGTGGGCCTGCGCAGGTGGACAGAGGCGGCCCATGGCTACCTCGCCGGCGACGGGGAGATCACGTCCGCTCTCCAGGCCATGCTCGCACGACGGGCCGAGCTGTCGGGCCGCCTGTCAGCGCGTCGCGCCCAGGCGAGCGCCATGCAGGCGCGGGGCAAGACCATCGACCCCGGCGCCGAGGAGGTGGCCAGAGAAGCCGAGAAGCTCCTGGCGCAGAGGCCGACACCCCTGGCGAAGGCCAGGCAGGCCGTCGAGAGGTTCGAGAGCCTCGTGAAGCGCTAGGCAAGGGGAGAAGCCAAGGAAGACTGGCGAAGGGTAGGGGCTCAGGACGGTCTAGGACCGCTTCGGCAGCGGGGGAGGGGTCTGCGGCGCGGGCCGCCCCGCCTCTCCGCCACGGAGGTTTGCCAGCAGCGACTGGCGGATCTCGGACCTCAGCTCCTCCAACTCGGGAGCACGCTCACCCTCGCTGCGCGTAGCTCCGCCATCGCCGAGCTTGTCCGTGAGCACGATGGCGAGGAGCGCATCGAGCAGGCTGCTGCCGCCGGCGCCGCCGGCGCTGGCGCCTCCCCCGACCACGATCTTGGGCACGACGTCCACGTGCGCCGTCTCGATGGCCTCCGCGAATCGGTTCATGACCTGCTGGGTGACCTGGAACTTCGGTCCGCCGTAAGCACGCACCTGCTCCTCGGTCGCGATGGCCTGTCCGATACCGATGCGCGCAGCCCGCTCCGCCTCAGCCTCCGCCAGCACCCGGATCTCCGCTGACTTCTGCAGGCTGCGCTGGTACTCGGCCTTGCCCTGGTTCTCCTGCACGGCGATGGCGATCTCGCTCTCCGTGAGGAGCTGCTGCTGCTGGGCGCGCGCCGCCGCCTCGCGGAGCTCGCGCTCCTTGACTGCGGCCTTCTGCTGCTGGCCGAACGTCGCGACCTGCTCCTCGGCGATCTGCCGCGCCCGGAGCTGCGTCAGGATGGTCTCGATGGCGCGATCGTTGGGCGCGCTGGTCGGCGTGCCGATCAGCACTTCCTGCAGCTCCAGGTTGTAGTGCTCGAAGCGCTCGCGCATCTCGACACCCGCCCGCAGCTGGATCTCGCTGCGCTGCTGGATGAGCTCGATGAGCGTGCGTGTCTGCGCGTTGTTCTTGAAGTAGGCGCTGACCATGGGGTCCAGCGTCTGCTCGACCAGCCGCTTGATGTCGCCGAAGCGCTGGATGACCAGCGGCGCCTTCTTGTAGTCGATGTGCACGACCACGCTCAGCGGGAGCAGCGGCTCGAACGCGTCCTTGGTGATGAGCGAGACCTCGGAGAGGTTCTCGTCGTAGCGGTGCGAGCCCACCTCGGCGCGGTTCCACTTGAGGATGAAGTTCACCGTCGGCACCGGCAGGACCTTGCCCGCATAGGTGTTGAAGGCGTACTTGCCTGGCAGGAGCGCCTCGCTCCAGACGCCGCGCGTACCCTTGGCCACGAGCTCGCCGTGCTTGTAGGCGTCGCCCGAGATGTCGGTCCCGACGTCGCCGGTGTACGACACGACGACGCCGACCGTGCCGACCTCCACCACGGTCTTGGGGATGGTCTCGACCGTCGCGAAGAGCCGGTTGATGTAGTACGTGCCCTCGACCAGCACCTGGAGCTGCCGGCCCCGGCGACCGTTGGCCGCAAGGAAGCGCTCCGGGTCCTGGAAGTTGTTGTGGTAGGTCTGCGGATCCGCAGGGTCCTCACCGCAGATGGGAGCGATGATCTCCCCCTGCGCCAGGCTAGGTCCGTCGTGCACGGTGACGATACCAACGAGATCGTCGGCGCCCTTGAGCACCACGGGCGCAAAACCAGCCCGCTCGCCAATGACGGCGGCCATGCGGCGGATCTTGTCGTCCTCCTCCCGGTTCAGCGGCAGGAAGTAGACCTTGTCGTAGGTGATGACGACGAACTCGGCGAGGTTCAGCGCGTAGGTGCTTTTGCGCAGGATCTTGCGCTGCGGCCCCCGCTGTCCTCCTCTCTCGAGGAAGGTTGCCACGTCGGTGAAGTCGTCGGCGGTGACATTCGAGGCCAGTGCCTGCATCGGCTCGAGCGGCGCGCCGTCTCGCGCGAACACGTAGCCGATGGACCCCTGGGTGATGGTGACCAGTGGCATGCGGTGCACCCGGTACTGCAGCGGCATGAGCCAGTGCAGACCGCCACGCAGGATGCCGGGCTGGTAGCCAGCCTCGCCTCGCAGCGCGATGAGCCCGCTCTTGACCGAGCCCCGCGCGCTCCAGCGCTTCTCCATGACGCCGACGCGATCGTTCGGGATGTACCGGACGCCCGCGAGCAGGAACAGCAGCAACAGACCCACGACCCCCACGCCCAGGGTCTCGACCCCGATCGCGAACATGACTTCCTCTTTTCTGTGGCCATCCGACCACCCGTCGCTCCTGCCTTGCAGGGCGGACATCACGAGACCAAGCGTCCAGGTTTTCCGCCCCGGCTTCCACCGGGGAAAACCACCTCTAGGGCTCGGACCTCATGGCCTTCATGGATGGGGATGTGCCCGTGCGTACGCAAGGTGGCGCAGGGCTTGCCGGCTTCGCGGCCCTTCCCTACTTCGCTGGGCCACGAGGGGACACGAAGCCCGCAAGAAAACGCGCAGATCTTTCGCGAAACAACCCGTTGTCTCGCCAGGCCTGATTTCGTATAAGCGCGCGCGTTGCTAAGTCCTCGAATCGCGTGCGCGATCGGGCCGCGGACCACCAGCCAACAATGCAAATCTTCTCACGATCCCTAAACAAGCTGCCGCAGATCGTGGGCGCGGCCGCCACGCTTGGACTCGTCGGCGTGACGTTCCTCATCTGGTACTTCTTCTCACCCTGGTTCACCCAGGTAGGGTACTCGCCCACCCAGCCCGTCCCGTACTCCCATCGCCTGCACGCGGGGCAGCTGGGTCTCGACTGCCGCTACTGCCACGCGAACGTCGAGCGGTCTGCCGTGGCCATGGTGCCGCCGACCGAGACCTGCATGAACTGCCACCAGGTGGTGAAGACGGACTCGGCCGAGCTGCAGCCCATCCGCGACAGCTGGGAGAGCGGCAAGCCCGTGGAATGGGTGCGTATCCACAAGCTCGCCGACTACGTGTACTTCGACCACAGCGTCCACGTGACCGCGGGCGTCGGTTGTATCGAGTGCCACGGTCGGATCGACCAGATGGAGCAGGTACGCATGGTCAAGCCCCTGAGCATGGGGTGGTGCCTCGAGTGTCACCGCGACGTGAAGGCGAACCAGGTCAGCGTCGCCGCGAAGGACTCGCCCGACCACGTCGCCCACGAACAATCCACCAGCGAGCACATCCGGCCGGTCTCGCAGATCACGAACATGGACTGGAAACGCGAAGGATCTGCGCCCATCGACACGCCCCGACACCTCAACCCCCCCGAGAACTGCTGGGGGTGCCACCGATGAAGCGTGCACCGAATCCCGCCCTTCCGGCCAGCATCGACGCTGCGCCGGAGTTCCCCCACGGGCACGTCGCCACGCCTCCGAGCGACGAGGCCGTCTTCCTGTCGCGTCGTGGTCTGCTAGGCGCCATGGCGGCGACGTTCGCCATGGTCGGAGCCGAAGGCTGCCGGCGCCCCATCGAGAAGGTCGTCCCCTACACACGCATGCCGGAGGACGTCATCCCCGGCGTCCCGTCGCACTACGCGACGCTCATCCAGCGCCGTGGCGACGCCGTGGGTCTGCTGGTGGAGTCGCACGAGGGCCGGCCGACGAAGATCGAGGGCAACGACCGGCACCCGTCGAGCAACCCGGCCAACATGCCGGGCGCCGGCGCGGCCGACCTCATCGCCCAGGCGAGCATCCTGGAGCTCTATGATCCCGAGCGTTCGATGTCGCCCCGGAAGGCCGGAGCGAAGGCGACGTGGGACGACTTCGAGGCCGCGCTCGGCGCGAAGCTGGCCACGTACGACAAGGACCAGGGCACCCGGCTACGGCTGTTGATGCCGCCGACCTTGTCGCCCACGGTCATCCGGATGCGCGCGGCCCTCGCCCAGCGCTTTCCCAAGGCTCGAGTTCACACCTGGTCGCCCGTCGCCGACAGCAACGCGCGGGCGGGAGCGACGCTGGCCTTCGGCGAACCCCTCAACGCAATCTACTGGTTCAACAAGGCCCGCACCATCGTCTCGCTCGACAGCGACTTCCTCCAGACCGAGTCGGGGAACGTCCGCGCCAGCAAGCTGTTCGCCGCAGGCCGCCGGCTGACCTCGGCCAAGGACCCGAGCGTCGGCTCGATGAGCCGCCTATACGTGGTCGAGCCCGCGCGCACGACGACGGGCAACATGGCGGACCACCGGCTGCGCATGCCGGCCAGCGACATCGCCGACTACGCCTTCGCGCTGGCGGGCGAGCTGGCGAAGAACGGGCTGAGCCTCGGCAGCGAGCTCCAGGCCGCGCTCGCCAAGGGCGGGACCACGAAGGCCCCCGCCAAGTGGCTCACGGTGCTGACGAAGGAGCTCCTGCAGAACCGCGGTCACGCGATCATCGTCGTCGGCTCGCGTCAGCCCCCCGAGGTGCACGCGCTGGCTCACGCCCTGAACACGGCGTTGAACCCGCCCAACCCGAACCCGGCGAACACGGTGATCACCTACGCGCCCGTCGCGGATCCGGCCGAGCTCGACGTCGCGACGGATCTGAAGGCGCTGACCGATGCCATGGCAGGTGGCCTGGTGGACACCCTCGTCATCCTCGGCGGCAACCCTGTCCACGACGCGCCGGCCGACCTGGGCTTCGCCGAGAAACTCGGCAAGGTGGCGACCACCGTTCACGCGTCCCTGTTCGTCGACGAGACCAGCGAGAAGTGCACTTGGCACGTGCCTCGCGCCCACGAGTACGAATCCTGGGGCGACGGCCAGGCCCTCGACGGGACCATCGGCGTGCAGCAGCCGCTCATCGAGCCGCTCTACGCCGGACGGAGCGACATCGAGTTGCTGGCGTGGATGGCCAACCACCCCGAAAAGAGTGGGTACGCGAACGTCCGCGCGACGGCCCAGGAGCACATCCTCAAGGGCCTCGGCGTGACGGGCTGCGGTCCCTTCGACGCTCGCGGAGACGCCGAGTGCAAGGATGCGAAGGGGGACACGGCCCACGCACACCTGTTCGACGTGGAGCGCCACTGGAACCTCACCCTCGCCCAGGGCTTCATCCAGCGCGCGGCGCCGAAGACCCCCACCTTGCTGCCGGCTGTCATCGCTGCCGCCATCACCGGGCGCAAGCCGCCGCCCCGCGGCACGGGCAACTTCGAGGCGACCTTCGCGCCGTGCGCGAAGCTCTTCGACGGCCGCTACGCGAACAACACCTGGCTGCAGGAGCTGCCTGACGGGATCACGAAGCTGGTGTGGGACAACGCAGCCATCCTGTCGCCCGCCAGCGCGAAGGAGCTCGGGGTCGACAGCAGGGACTTCGTGAAGATCACGGCTGGTGATCGGTCCATCACCGCCGCTGTTTGGATCGTTCGCGGTCAGGCCGACCACTCGGTCGCGCTGACCCTGGGCTGGGGTCGCAAGAAGGCGGGCCGCATCGCCGAGGGCCACGGCTTCGACGTCTACCCTTTGCGCACCAGCCAGACCCTCGGCTTCGCGGCGGGGGTGACTATCACGCCCACCCACGACGAGCCGTACTTCTTCGCCCAGACCCAGGAGAACGAGTCCACGGAGGGCCGGCCCATCGCGCACGAGGCCACCCTCACCGAGTACAAGGCAAAGCCAGACTTCGCCGAGCTCGACTCCCCGCCGCCGCGCGCCCTGCCCCTCTGGACCCAGAACGACTACAGCCAGGGCCACCAGTGGGGGATGACGATCGACCTCAACTCGTGCACCGGCTGCAACGCCTGCGTCGTCGCGTGCATGGCCGAGAACAACATCCCGGTCGTGGGCAAGCGCGAGGTGTGGCGCGGCCGCGAGATGCACTGGATCCGCATCGACCGATACTACGTCGACCGACCGGAGATCGGCGCGACGGCGGAGGAGCCAGCGGCGGTCTTCGAGCCGCTGATGTGCGTGCACTGCGAAGAGGCCCCCTGCGAGAACGTCTGCCCGGTCAACGCCACCACGCACGGCCCCGAGGGCCTGAACGAGATGGCCTACAACCGCTGCATCGGCACGCGGTATTGCGGCAACAACTGCCCCTACAAGGTCCGCAAGTTCAACTACCTGAACTGGCACAACGACTCTGTCTGGAAGGACACCGGCGGTCTCCCCGAGACCATGGCGATGCAGCAGAACCCGAACGTGACCGTGCGGTTCCGGGGCGTCATGGAGAAGTGCACCTACTGCGTGCAGCGTATCCAGGCGGCGAAGATCCGCACCAAGCGTGAGAATCGCGAGCTGAAGGACGGCGAGATCCGCACCGCCTGTCAGCAGACCTGCCCCGCCGACGCCATCGTGTTCGGCGATCTCAACGACAAGAGCACGGCCGTCACCAGGTGGGCGCGGACCGATCGCCGCTTCGGCCTGCTCGCCGAGGTCGGCACCCGACCTCGCACCACCTACCTCGGCAAGGTCCGCAACCCGAATCCGGAGATGGTCTGATGGCGTACTGGGAGCCCATCCGCGAGCTGGACGAGCAACCTCTCGTCCAGCACGGGAGCAAGCTGCGCGACGTGACGCACGACGTTGCCGTCGTGACGGAGAAGGCCGCGCCGCGCGGGTGGTGGATCTGTTTCCTCCTCGCCGTGTCGGCGGTCGGTGTCTTCGGCATCTGCGTCGCCTACCTCTTCTACCGAGGCGTCGGCGTCTGGGGGAACACCTCGCCGGTCTACTGGGCGTGGGACATCACGAACTTCGTCTGGTGGGTCGGCATCGGCCACGCCGGGACGCTGATCAGCGCCATCCTCTTCATCTTCCGGCAGAGGTGGCGCACGGCGATCAACCGGTTCGCCGAAGCGATGACCATCTTCGCCGTCATCTGCGCGCTCATCTTCCCGGGCATCCACGTCGGCCGCCCGTGGCTGCTGTACTACGTGTTCCCGCTGCCCAACCAGATGACGCTGTGGCCGAACTTCAAGTCGCCGCTGCTCTGGGACGTGTTCGCGGTGGGCACCTACTTCACCGTCTCGCTGCTCTTCTGGTACACCGGCCTCATCCCGGACCTGGCCACCCTGCGCGACCGCTCGCTCACCAAGTGGCGGCAGCGCATCTACGGGTTCTTCGCGCTGGGCTGGCGGGGGAGTAACCGCCACTGGCAGAACTACGAGCGGGCCTACCTCATCCTGGCCGCGATCTCGACCCCGCTGGTGCTCAGCGTGCACAGCGTCGTCTCGATGGACTTCGCCACGTCCGTCATCCCCGGCTGGCACACCACCATCTTCCCGCCGTACTTCGTCGCGGGCGCCGTCTTCAGCGGGTTCGCGATGGTGGAGACGGTGCTGCTCATCGCGCGGTCGGTCTTCAAGCTCGATCGCGTGGTGCTGATGCGCCACCTGGAGCTGATGAACAAGTTCCTGCTCCTTACGTCGCTGCTCGTCGGTTACGCGTACGCCATGGAGTTCTTCATGGCCTGGTACTCGGGCAACCAGTACGAGATGGCTCACTTCCTCAAGAACCGGCCGACCGGGCCGTACTGGTGGGCCTGGCTGTGGATGGTGATTCCCAACTGCGTGCTGCCGCAGCTCTACTGGTTCAAGCGCTTCCGCACGAGCATCCCGGTGATGTTCGTGGTCTCGATCTTCATCAACATCGGGATGTGGTTCGAGCGCTTCGTCATCATCGTCTCCTCGCTGAACCGGGACTTCCTGCCCAGCTCGTGGGGTCTCTTCCGCCCGACCATCATCGACGTCGGGACGTTCGTGGGCACCATTGGCATCTTCTTCACGCTGTTCCTGCTCTTCATGCGCTGGCTCCCCATGGTGTCCATGACGGAGGTGAAGGGAACGATGGCGCAGGCCGACCCGCACCGGCACCCGGAGGACGAGGGTGCCCACGACCCCGAGCCCATCGCGGCGGCGGACCAGCCTTCTGCTGTCGGTGACCTCGTTCCGGAGGGCGCGGAGTGATGGAGAAGCGAACTCGCAGGACGGCCCGCAAGCCGTCCATCATCCTGGCCGAGTTCACCTCGGCGCACGACGTGCTGCACGCAGCCGAGAAAGTCCGCGAGGCGGGCTACATGCGGTGGGACACGCACACCCCGTTCCCGGTGCACGGCATGGACAAGGCGATGGGTCTGAAGGACTCGCGGCTCGGCTGGATCGTCCTCGCCTTCGCGCTGACCGGTCTCACCGGCGCCTTCGTGATGATGCACTGGATGAACGGCGTCGACTACCCGACCATCGTCGGCGACAAGCCGGCCGGTGCACCGGGCACGCTGCCGTCGATGGTGCCCATCCTGTTCGAGCTGACCATCCTCCTGTCGGCCTTCGGAGCCGTGCTCGGGATGTTCGGGCTCAACCGCATCCCGCAGCACCACCACCCGGTGTTCGAGTCGGATCGCTTCCGGCTGGCCAGCGACGATCGCTTCTTCCTCTCGGTCGAGGCCGCCGACCCCAAGTTCGACGTCGACGGGACGCGGAAGCTGCTCGAGGCGGCTCACGCCCACAACGTCGAAGTAATCGAGAAGGACGCGTCGTGAAGGTCGCCCCCGTTGCCCTCCTGGCCGCGCTTGTCCTCGGCGGCGTCGCTGGCTGCCGCGAGCAGACCAGCGCCGATCCGCCCATCGCGCCCGAGCGGAACATGTACGACACCGAGCGGTACAACCCGGAGTCGTACTCGGAATTCTTCCCCGACCACCGCACGATGCGCTCCCCGGTCCCGGGCACCATCGCCATCGAGCGCTACATCGACCGCTTCGAGGACGACTCCGAGGTGTCCACCGGTCTGGTCGCCGACAAGTCCAGCTACGCGATGACCATCCCGCAGACCTTCGTCCAGCGCTACCCGGGTGGCATGGAGAAACTGCTTGCCCGCGGTCAGGAGCGCTACGGGATCTACTGTGCGCCGTGCCATGGGTTGACTGGAGACGGCAAGGGTGTGGTCGTCTGCAAGCGCGAGAAGCCGACTGACCCGTGCGAGTCGCGCGGCTTCGCCCCGCTTCCCTCCTACGCAGATCCCCGCATCCGCGCCCTGCCCGACGGGCAGCTCTTCGCGACCATCACGCATGGTGTTCGCACGATGCCCGCCTACGGCCCCCAGGTCCCCATCCAGGACCGCTGGGCCATCGTGGCCTACGTACGTGCGCTCGAGCTGAACCAGATGGCTGCGAACACCTCCCAACCGGAGCCGAAGAAGTGAGCACCACCGAACACGCAGAGCCCGCGGCGACCGCGGCCACCGAGCGCGAGTACCGGATCACGCCGACGTCCGGCTGGTCGGGCTCGTGGAAGATCGCGGGCGGCATCGGCGTGGTGGGGCTGGCAGCGGCCGGGTACGGGTGGAAGCTCGATCCGGAACGTTTCGCGTTCTCGTACCTGTTCGCGTTCTTCGTCCCGCTCAGCGTCGCGCTGGGCAGCCTGTTCTTCGTCATGGTGCAGTTCGTCACCAAGGCGTCCTGGGGCGTGACCGTGCGCCGCGTGGCCGAGTTGCTCATGCGGCCCATGCCCATCTTCGCCATCCTGGTCATCCCCCTCGTCCTCTCGCTCCCGCAGCTCTTCCCGTGGTTGGGAGCGAAGCACGCAGGCGCCATGGAACAGAAGCCCGCCGCGGCGGAACACGCCGGCGCGCCGAAGTCGGCGGAGCCGTCGCCCATCGAAGAGGCGCGCGGCAATCCCAAGCTCGAGCCCCAGGGCCTGCAGGACCTCCCCGTCCATAACACCCGGCAGATGGAGCAGGCGGAGGAGGGCGCAGAGGCGAAGATCGTCGACCACAAGCGGTTCTATCTCGACAAGCGGTTCTTCCTCGGACGCCTCATCGCCTACCTCCTCCTGTGGAGCTGGCTGGCCGCGAAGTTCTTCGGCTGGTCCACCGATCAGGACAAGACGAAGGCCATGGAGACCACCGCATCAGCGCAGCGCTTCGCGCCGGCCGGGCTGATCATCTTCGGGGTGACGCTGACCTTCTTCGCCTTCGACTGGTTCCTGTCCCTAGACGCAACCTGGTACTCCACCATCTTCGGCGTGTGGTTCTTCGCCCAGTCAGCGCTCATCAGCACTGCCGCGATCATCCTGATGTCCCTCTTGCTCCGGCGGAGCGGGCTGCTGGGCAACACGGTGAACGTCGAGCACTACCACGACCTCGGCAAGCTGCTCTTCGGGTGGATCGTGTTCTGGTCGTACATCGCATTCGCCCAGTTCTTCCTCACCTGGTACTCGAACATCCCGGACGAGGTGGCGTTCTTCCACAAGCGCTGGCACGACAACGGCGGCACGTGGCAGGCGGTCAGCCTCGCGCTCGTGGCCTTCCACTTCTTCGTGCCCTTCTGGTTCCTGATGTCCCGCAACGTCAAGCGCCGCCTCCCTCTGCTGGCGACGGGCGCGGTGATCATGGCGTTGATGCACATCGTCGAGGTCTACTGGGTGGTCATGCCGAACATCGGACCGCTCGATCCCAGCTGGATCGATCTCGCAGCCCTGCTCGGCACGCTCGGCGTCTACATTGCGACTGTCCTCCGCGGGATGGAGGACTACTCGCTCGTCGCTGTGGGCGATCCGCGCCTCAACCGCGCGCTCGAATTCGAAAACGCATAAGGCGAAGGGAAGACGATGGCCACGGACAAGTCCGACCCTCGGGTCGCTCTCATCTTTCAGGTCGGTATCCTGGCGATCGTCGGCCTTCTGGGCGCGCGTGCCTTCCTCCAGGCCTACTTCGATCGTATGGAGCGTGGCGAGGCGGCGCGCAAGCTCGGCACCTACGACTCGCTGGTGAGCATGCGCGCGGACGCGAAGGAGCACCTCTCGTCAGGCGCGATGCCCATCGACAAGGCGATGCAGATGCTGGCCACCAAGGGGCGGATGAACGCCAGCCCCGACATCATGCCGTCGGCCTCGAAGGATGTCGCACCGCTGCAGGGCTGGTCCAAGATGCCATCCGACGTCCCGCCCGCCATGACGGCGCCGCCTCCTCCGCCTCCCGAGCCTCCGCCCGCCACCTCTGCGTCCGCGTCGGCGAGCGCAGTGCCCTCCGCCGCACCCGCAGGGAGCCAGAAGCCCAGGCAGCCGTGATGCGTTTCCCCCGTACCTTCCAGATCGTCATCATCGCTGCCATGGCGTCCAGCCTCGGTCTGGGCTCGGGCGACGCGATGGCGCAGGCGTGGAAGGACAGGCCGACCGGCATCACCAACGAGACACCCGAGGAGCTCAAAGGCGTCGATATCGTCGAGCACCTTGGCGGCGCGCTCCCTCGCGACGCCACCTTCCGTGACACCGACGGCAAGGCGGTGAAGCTCGGCGACTTCTTCGACGGCAAGCGTCCGACGGTCTTCGTCTTCGCCTACCACACGTGCCCCATGCTCTGCAGCCTGGTGCTCGACGCAACCGTGAAGTCGCTGAACGATCTGAACTGGACCGTGGGCGACGAGTTCGACGTGGTCTCGATCAGCATCGACCCGAAGGACACACCCGAGACCGCGACCCGCAAGCGCGCGCAGGTGGTCGACTCGTACCCGCGCGCGCACGGGGACACCAGGGGCTGGCACTTCCTCGTGGGCGACGAGGCCAACATCCGCAAGGTCACCGACGCGGTGGGCTTCGAGTACCGCTACGACGCGCGGCAGAAGCAGTACGCGCACCCCGCCGCCATCTACCTGCTGACGCCCGAGGGGCACATTGCCCGGTACCTCTACGGCATCCAGTTCCCGGCGGGAGACGTGCGCCTGGGGCTGCTCGAGGCGACGGAGGGGCGGTCCATCTCGACGACCGAGAGGCTTCTCCTCTTCTGCTACCACTACGATCCGCAGGGCAAAAAGTACTCCCTGGTGGCGATGAACGTGATGCGTCTGGGCGGCGGTGTCACGCTCGTCGGGATGGGGACCTTTTTCACTCTCATGTGGGCCCGCGGCCGGCGCAGGCGCCAACTTGAGCTGAAGCGAGAACGGGAGGGGACCAAGTCCCCTGAACAACAAGCCAGAAACCAGCCGGGCGACGTCCCTGCAGGTCCACGGAGCGAAGCGACGTGATCGACCCCAACGAATCCCCCACCTTCCAGCTCCCGGAGCAGATGTCGACCGTCGCGGCGGACGTCGACTGGCTCTACTATTTCATCTACTGGCTGAGCGTCGTGATGTTCGTCGGGATCATCGCGGCGATGGTCTACTTCGCCTGGAAGTACCGCGAGCGTCCGGGCCACAAGGCGGTCCCGACCGGCCACAACCTGACGCTGGAGATCGGCTGGACCGTCGCGCCGATCTTCATCCTCGTGTTCCTCTTCCAGAAGGGGTTCGAGGGGTACCTGGACGAGACCGTCCCACCACCGAACGCCATCGAGATCAGAGTCAACTCCAAGCAGTGGGGCTGGGAGTTCGTGTACCCCAACGGCGGCTCGGACGACGAGCTGCACGTGCCCGTACACAAGCCGGTCAAGCTGGTCATCTCGTCGAGCGACGTCATCCACTCCTTCTTCGTGCCTGCCCTCCGGGTGAAGCGCGACATCGTGCCTGGCGCGTACACCTCGCAGTGGTTCGAGGCGACGCACATCGGGCAGGACGACATCATGTGCGCCGAGTACTGCGGCGGTCGGAGCAAAGACTCCTCGGGCAACGAGCTGCCCTTCGAGAAGATGACCGGCCACTGGTCGATGCACTCGATGCTGCACGTAGAGAGCGAGGAGGACTTCAAGAAGTACCTGCTCAAGATGGGCGACCCCTGCGCCGCCTACACCGCTCAGGGGCAGACCTGCCCCGAGAGCGTCCTGGTCACGCAGGGCCAGACCATCTACCAAAAGAAAGCCTGCCAGGGCTGCCACACCGTCACTGGCGACAAGCTCGTCGGCCCGTCGTGGAAGGGTATCTGGGGCATGATGGAGTCGACCGACCACGGGATGGTGAAGGTGGACGACGACTACATCCGCGAGTCCATCCTCCAGCCCCAGGCCAAGATCGTCACCGGCTATCCGCCGTCGATGCCCTCGTTCAGCGGGCAGATCTCCGATCAAGAGATCTCCGAGGTCATCGCCTACATCAAGTCTCTCAAGAACTGAGGAAGAGGAGTCATGGCAGCAGTCGACATGCCGGTAGCCGGCGGGCACGTGGCGGACGCGCACGGCGATCCGGACGCGAACTACCTGACGGCCACCCGGGGCTTCAAGTCGTGGGCCCTCACCATCGACCACAAGCGCATCGGCCTGATGTACTTGACGATGGTCAGCCTCGCCTTCCTCATCGGGGGCATCTTCGCGCTGCTTGTCCGGCTCGAGCTCTTCTCGCGCGGCAAGACCATCATCGACGGGGAGACCTACAACCGGTTCTTCACCCTGCACGGCGCGGTGATGGTGTTCCTCTTCATCATCCCCAGCGTGCCAGCGGCGCTCGGCAACTTCTTCCTGCCCATCATGCTCGGCGCGAAGGACGTAGCCTTCCCGCGCATCAACCTGCTGAGCTTCTACATCTACCTGCTCGGCGTCGTGATCCTGCTCACCAGCATCATCATGGGCGCGGTCGACACGGGGTGGACCTTCTACACGCCCTACAGCCTGCAGTCGTCCAACAGCGTCCTCTCCATGACGCTGGGAGTCTTCGTGCTAGGTTTCTCGTCCATCCTCACGGGGCTCAACTTCCTCGTGACGGTGCACACCATGCGGGCGCCGGGCATCACCTGGACGCGCATGCCGCTCTTCGTGTGGGGCATGTACGCGACGTCGCTCATGCAGGTCCTCGCCACGCCGGTCCTAGCCATCACTCTGCTGCTGCTCGCCGGTGAGCGGTTCTTCGGGATCGGCATCTTCGATCCCAAGCTCGGCGGCGACCCGGTGCTCTACCAGCACTTCTTCTGGTTCTACTCGCACCCCGCCGTCTACATCATGATCGTGCCGGGGATGGCCATCAACTCGGAGCTCATCGCGACGTTCTCTCGGCGCGCGGTCTTCGGGTACTTCGCCATCGCCATGAGCTCGATCGGGCTCGCCATCCTGGGCTTCCTGGTGTGGGGTCACCACCTCTTCGTCGCCGGCATGAGCGAGTTCGCGACGATGCTCTTCTCGGCCCTGACCTTCCTCGTGGCCATCCCCAGCGGGGTGAAGGTCTTCAACTGGACGGCCACCATGTACAAGGGGTCCATCGTCTGGGCGTCGCCGATGCTCTACGCGATGGGGTTCATCTTCCTCTTCACCATCGGAGGCCTGACGGGCCTGTTCCTGGGGACGCTGAGCGTCGACGTGCACCTCACCGACACCTACTTCGTGGTGGCGCACTTCCACTACGTGATGATGGGAGGCACCGTCATCGCCTTCCTGGGCGGCCTGCTCTACTGGTGGCCGAAGATCACGGGAAAGATGCACGACGAGAAGAAGGCCAAGCTCGGCTTCTGGCTGGTCTTCGTGGGCTTCAACACGACGTTCATGCCCCAGTTCATCATGGGGTCACGCGGGATGCCGCGTCGCTACTACGACTACCTCCCGCAGTTCGAGCCCTTCCACAAGGTGTCGACCGTAGGCTCGTGGATCCTGGCCCTGGGCCTCTTCATCACGGCCTACACGCTCCTCGAGGCCCTCTTCAAGGGCAAGAAGGCTCCACGCAACCCCTGGGGCTCTGCGGGGTACGAGTGGATGACCGACACCCCGCCGTGCCTGGCGAACTTCCACTCGACGCCCGTCATCACCCGTGGGCCGTACGACTACCACCTGGCCACGCCCGAGGAGCTGTCGACCGGCTGGGACGAGGTCGAGGCCGACGCCCGAAACGAGAAGAAGGACTGACATGGCGAACGCAAGCGACACGGTGGGCGGTACGGCGCACGCAGGGCACGAGGCTCACGCGCACCCCGACTTCCTGCAGCATCACTTCGACACGCCCACGCAGCAGTTCAACGCAGCGAAGCTGGGCATGTGGGTCTTCATCGCGACCGAGATCCTCATGTTCGGCGGTCTGTTCTGCGCGTACGCCGTCGAGCGCGGCCTGCAGCCCGACATCTTCGATCAGGCACATCACTTCCTGAACAAGATCATGGGCGCATCGAACACCGTCGTGCTGCTCTTCAGCAGCTTGACGGCGGCGCTCGCGGTGCGCTCGGCCCAGGTCGGCAAGCGCAACCTGACGTCGGTGTACCTCGTCATCACGCTCCTCTGCGCCTGCGCGTTCCTCGTCATCAAGTACTTCGAGTACAGCCACAAGTACGAGCTCGGACTGCTTCCTGGGCACTGCTTCGGCCACCCTGGTCTAAGCGCCAGCATCCAGCATGGGCAGGAGGTGGGCACGTGCCTGCGGGTGAATGCAGACGCGGCGCCCGTGATGCCGCAGTCGGTCCGGGCGTTCGACGAGGAAGGGCACGTGACGGTGCTTCCGCCCCGCGCGAACATGTTCTTCGGCCTCTACTTCGTCATGACCGGCCTGCACGGGCTCCACGTCCTTGTCGGGATGAGCATCCTGACGTGGGTCCTCATCAAGAACATCAAGGGCAAGTTCTCACCCGCCTACTTCACCCCCGTTGACCTGGGTGCGCTCTACTGGCACCTCGTCGACCTCGTATGGATCTACCTATTCCCGCTGCTCTACCTCGTCGGGAAGCCGGAGTGACCATGGCCGCCGACCATTCCCACGCCGACAGCCACGACCACGCCGACGACGGCGCGGTACACGTCCACATCGCCACGACCCGCTTCTATGTGGGCATCTTCGCGGCGCTGGTCCTGCTCACCATCGCGACTGTGAAGGTGTCGTATTACGATTTCGGGTCCGCCAACATCGTGATCGCGATCCTCATCGCGACGATGAAGGCCTCGCTGGTCGCGGCCTTCTTCATGCACCTGCGGCACGACAAGCTCTTCAACACGCTGGCTTTCCTCTCGGCGTTCCTCTTCCTGGGCATCTTCATCCTCCTCACGTACGACGACGTCGGCGTCCGGGCTCAGGACCGTACTGGCTACTCCCAGAAGGTTCTCCTGGAGACCGGCGCGGAGGCGCCGGGCGGCGCTCCGGCCACGACCGCGACGGTGGACTTCGTGGGTAAGGGCACTGGCGGCGAGAAGAAGGAGTAGCTAGGCGTGCCAGCCTGGCGACGAGCGGTCGTCGTCGCACTGGCTCTGGCGTGCACCGCGAGCTGCAGACGCAAGCACGTCCCGGTCGACGCCGTGCCCGAGCTGGGCGTTCCCACGTGCGGTGACGCGGGCGCGGACGGCGCAGGCGGTGCGGTGGCGAAAGGGCACCTGCGCGCGGGCCCCCTCTCACCCGAGAAGAACGTGGTCGAGCGGTTCGAGCTCGGGCGGACCCCCTGCGGGTACGCGTTTCACTCGCGGCAGGAGTGGCCGCTGGCCATCTCCGACGTCGAGGTCCGGTACGACGCCACGCTGGCGCCAATCTGGGCGTGGAAGCGGCTCACCATCGCGGGGTCGAAGCGTGAGGACGGCAACGCCGACATCCGTCGCTACGAGCTCCGCACCGGGGACGTGTTCATCAAACACCGCGACGCGCAAGGAGAGGTGACCCTGCAGAAGCTCCTCCCTGGCGGGCGCATGAAGGTGCCGTCGGGCGCGAGGGTGGGCGCGGTGGTGGGGCCCGGCCGCGGCATCATCACGGCGTGGCTCCAGCGAGCGAAGCTGCCGGTGGGGGGCAAGACGCAAGAGCTGGTGCTCGACTTCCGCGACATGGTCGAGTCGCTCGAGGAGGCGACCCTGGAGCGCAGCGAGGATCTCTACGAGCCATCGCTGGGGCGGAAGGTGCGAGCCTACACGTTCTTCGGGAAGGAGACGGTCTTCGCTGACGAGGACGACGTGGTCATCGGGGATCTCGCAGGGATGAGGCCGAGTGATTCCCTGACGACGCCCGAGCCAGCACCGCTGCCGACGTACGGGGGTGCAGATCCCGTGCACACCCCCTGAGGCAGGGGTCCAAGCCGTCCCCGTGCCCCTCCGACGCTCGCTGGAGTATGACCATGCGATGCGCGAGCTCCAGTTCGACGGCCTCGTCGGCCCGACGCACAACTATGGCGGCCTCAGCGCTGGCAACGTGGCGAGCACGACGCATGGGGGTCAGGTGTCGAACCCCCGCGCCGCCGCGCGGCAGGGCCTCGAGAAGATGCGCTTCGTTTCACGCCTCGGCGTTCCGCAAGCCGTCCTCCCCCCGCACGATCGCCCCAGCCTCGCCTCACTCCGCCGCCTCGGCTTCGCCGGGAGCGACGACCAAGTCATCGCCGCTGCGGCGGCTGGCGACGCCTTCTACCTCCGGGTCTGCTCGAGCGCATCTGCCATGTGGACAGCCAACGCCGCCACGGTCGCCCCCTCGTGCGACGCCGCGGACTCCCGTGTCCACATCACGCCGGCCAACCTCCAGCAGATGTTCCACCGCGCCATCGAGGCCACCACGACCGCGCGTGTCCTTCGCGCGATCTTCGCCGACTCCCGCCGCTTCGTCGTACACGAGCCGCTCCCCGGCGGCGGACAGCTTGCCGACGAGGGGGCCGCCAACCACACACGCCTGGCGACGTCGCGCGGCGCAGCGCACCTGTTCGCCTGGGGGCGCAGCACGTGGGGCGCCTTCGCGGGACCGCGACGCTACCCGGCCAGGCAGACGCGTGAGGCCAGCCTGGCCCTGGCCCGGCTCCACCGACTCGACTCCGCGCGCGCGTTCTTCCCCCAGCAGCACCCCGACGGCATCGATGCCGGGGCCTTCCACACCGACGTCCTCGCGGTGGGGACGGGGCGATTCCTCATGCTCCACGAGCTCGCGTTTGTCGACGACGCACGCCTCCTCGACGACCTGCGTCGCGCCCTGGGCGACGAGCTCTTCACCGTGCGCGCCACCACCGCCGAGCTACCTCCCGGCAGCGCGGTCGCTGCCTACCCCTTCAACTCGCAGGTCCTCGAGCTCGAGGACGGGACCATGACCATCCTCGCTCCCGAGGACTCGCGCGAGGACGTCCACGCGCGCGCCTTCCTCCAGCGCGTGGTGGAGAGCGGTGGCCCGGTGCGCGCGGTCCACTACATCGACGTGCGCCAGTCGATGCACAACGGGGGCGGCCCGGCCTGCCTGCGCCTCCGCGTCCCGCTCACCGACGAGGAGCGCAGCTCGCTAGGAGCCGGTGTACTGCTCGACGACGCTCTCTACGACACCCTCTGCGCCTGGGTTGACCGCCACTACCGCGACCGTTTGCTGCCGTACGATCTCGCCGACCCGACGCTCGCGCGCGAGGGCATGACCGCGCTCGACGAGCTGACGCACCTCCTGCACCTCGGCTCCGTGTACGACTTCCAGCTGGTGTAGCTACGGGGGACAGTCCAGGTCCCGCTCGCCGGTCGCGCGCGCGTCATCCTCGAGCGAGCCCCGCAGCGCAGCCTTCACCGCCTCGCAAGCCTCGGCGGCGCGTCCCTCGTGGCGGAGCACGATGGCCAGGTTGTACTGAGCGGTCGCGTAGCCGGGGTTCAGCGCCAGCTCCTCGTGCAGCTCGCGCTCGGCCTCAGGCCACTCCCCCCGCTTCATGGCGATGACGGCGATGTCGTTGTGCACGACCTCGGCCGGACCCAGCGTCAGCGCGGTTCCGTACTCGGCCAGCGCCTGGTCGTCGTGCCCGGCACGCTGCTCGACCTGCCCCAGGCAGAAATGCGCGAGCGGCGAGCGCGGAGAGCCGGCGACAGCTTCGCGCGCGAAGGCGACGGGATCACGGTATGCGCTCTCGAAGGCCATGGTCACCAGCGCCAGCGCGGACACCACCACTCCCCCAAACGCCACCAGGGTTCGCGTGTTCCGCCCCGCCGCCGCCCGCACGAGCTCGCCCACGACCACCAGCACCCCCACCGCAGGCAGCTCCAGTCGATGGTCGAGCACCAGCGTCCCGGGTACGGCGACCGCCGGCGCGATGGAGAGCAGGAACACCAGCGCCCCGAAGCCCACCACCCACCTGCGAACCCGCCGCAGCCGCCACGTCGCGAGGCCAAGCAGCGCGGCCGCGAGGAGCCCCGGCACGACGGAGAGATCGCCGGTGACCGCCAGCACCACGGGCTTCAAGGGCAGCACGAGCTGACCGACGGCGACCGCGAAGAGCGGCACACCGGCGAGCAGCTCGCCCGGGGTCGAGTGTGGTACGCCGGGGTGTGCGACGAAACGTGCTGCCACCAGGCATCCCCAGGCCGCCGCCAGACCCAGTCGTCCGCGCCACGAACGCCTGGATCTGCTGGACGTCCCGGAGAGCTGCATGGCCCAGAGCACCGGGAACACGAGCGAGGTCTCCTTCGCCATCAACGCGAGCGCGAAGAAGCCCAGGTGCGCCGCATCGGCCACCCGCGTCCTGCGCAGCAGCAGCAGCCAGGAGGCCAGCACCGTCACCGCGAGCAGCGAGTCGTTGCGCCCGGGGATCCACGCGACCGCGGGCGCCAGCGCGGGGTGCACGGCGAACGCCAGCGCACCGAGGAGAGCAACCGTCCGCCCCAGGATGAGGCGACGCAGGAGCGTCAGGACCAGGACGCTGGCGACGGCGTGAAGGACGACATTGGTGGCGTGGTAAGCCCACGGGTGTGCCGCGCTCCACTGCGCGTCGAGGATGTACGAGGCGGTGACCAGGGGGCGCCAGTAGGCATGGGCGGGGTCGACGACGTGGAGGTACGAGCGGCCCAGGACGTGGAGGAGGCTGGCGGGGTTCGCGAGGAACGCCTGGTCCCCGACGACGAGGTCGCTGTCGTCGAGACCGGTGAACCCGAATCCGATGGTGCGCGCATGCACGGCGAGCGCTACCACCGCTACGAGTGCCGACCGTGTCCACAGAACCGGATGTATGCTGGCCGCGCCATGGCGGGGGCGCGCAAGCGACGGACGACCTATCACCACGGGGATCTGGAGCACGCCCTCATCGAGGCTGCCATCAACCTCATCGCCCGGAAGGGAGCCGCCGCCTTCACCCTGCGCGAGCTTGCCCGGCGCGTCGGCGTGAGCCACGCTGCTGTCTACCGTCACTTCACCGACAAGTCGGCCCTGCTCGAGGCCATCGCGACGCACGGCTATCAGCAGCTCGCTGCGCGCCTTCGCTCCTCCATCGCCGGCGTGCCGTCGAGCAGGGTGGAGCTCCGTCTGCTGCGCATCGGGACGGCCTACGCGATGTTCGCCATCGAGCAGGAGCCGCGTTTTCGTGTCATGACACGGCCACGCGCCGAGGACCTCGGCTCCCAGGCGCTCGAGGCCGCCATCGACGACGCGTTCGGCGTCCTGCTCGAGGTCGCGAAGGAGGGGGTGGAGGCGGGGTTGCTGAAGAAGGCGCCGCCGCTCGACCACGCCATGCGCGTCTACCTCCTTGCCTACGGGTACGCCTCACTCGTCCTCCTGCGCCGGGTGCGCGTACGGCCGGAGGAGCTGGAGTCGTACCTGGAGAGACTTCTGTCGCCCCTCCTCGCAGCGCTGCGCACCGATACGTCGACGTGACAGATTGTTCTCTTGACCGATCGGTCGCGCAACGCCAACGTCAATGTGACCATCGGAGACATGGTCTCGCGTCCGGTCGGGGGGCCGGTGTGAACAAACCAAGGAGGCCTTCCGCATGCGCGCACTCCGCCACGTGTCGTCCATCATCGCGTCTTTCTCTTTGCTCACCGCCTGCAGTAGCTCTCCGAGCTCGACGGCCAATGACACTGCGAGTGATGGCGGCGACGAGGGCATGGAACCTGGAGCCGAAGCGAGCACGGGAGCGACGGTCACCGAGCACGGCATCGTCTACGACTACGGGACGCTCCTCGCGAACGGCACGCTGGCGCCCGTCAAGGGCCTGACGGTGACTGATGGGAACCAGACGACGACGACGGACGCGCAGGGCAACTGGTCGCTGACGCTCCCCATGGGAGCGACGCTCGCCCCCGTGGTCAACGGCACCGTGCAGGGCGACCCCTATTCGAACCTCATGTTGCCGCAGGCCACGGCGACCTCCGCCGACGTCGATCGCGGGAACATCATCATCCCCGACCAGAGCACCTTCTCCCTCGAGCGCATCAGCCTGGGGAGCACGGACACGGACGCGGTCGTACACGTTGTTGCGGCCACCACGGGCGCGTGTACGAGCGTCGCTGGCGGGACACTCACGGTGACCTCACCGTCGGGGGCCAAGGTCAACTACTTCAACGCACAGGGCTATCCGGTCGCGTCGCAGACATCCATGGTCGATCCACCAGTCCCCCAGCGCCCGGTGGCCGACATCTACGACGTGCCACCCGGCTCGCCGATCACGCTCACCGTGACCCACCCCACCTGCGCGCTGGCGCCCTACCCCGTGACCGTCACCGGCGGCTCCTTCGATGGTCAGGTGGCGACCAAGGCCGCGGAGCCAGGCGACAACAACTCTGCGCTGGTGATCCTTCTGCAGTGAAGAGCCAAGACGCCGGTGTCAGAGAGCCCGGCCGCGTGCTATTGCCGGCCGCGGTCCCATGCTCTTCTCACGCGCTCTCATCCCCACGGTAAAAGAAGCCCCGGCCGACGCGACCAACGCCAGCCACGTCCTTCTCTCGCGCGCCGGCTACATCCGCAAGGTCGGCGCCGGCATCTACGACTACCTGCCGCTCGGCTACCGCGTCTTGCGCAAGGTGGAAGCCATCGTCCGCCGGGAGATGGACCGCGCCGGGGCCCTGGAGATCCTCATGCCGGTGCTGCTCCCGGGTGAGCTCTTCAAGGAGACCGGCCGGTGGGACCTCTACGGGCCGACGCTCTTCCGCATCAAGGACCGGAAGGGGGGCGACTACAACCTCGGGCCCACGCACGAAGAGATCGTGACTGACATCGCGCGGCGCGAGATCCGCAGCTATCGCGATCTCCCGAAGAACCTCTACCAGGTGCAAATCAAGTTCCGCGACGAACCTCGACCCCGAGGTGGCCTCCTGCGCGGCCGCGAGTTCTTGATGAAGGACGCCTACTCGTTCGACGCGGACGAGGACGGCGCGAAGGCCAGCTACGAGACGATGCGCCAGGCCTACGTGCGCATCTTCGATCGCATGGGCCTCCGCTATCGCATGGTCCAGGCGGACTCGGGCGCCATCGGGGGGTCGACGAGCGCGGAGTTCCAGGTGCTGGTCGACTCGGGCGAGGACGCCATCGTCGCCTGCGACCGGTGCGACTACGCGGCGAACGTCGAGGTGGCCACCGTACGGGCAGTGGACGAGCAGGGCGCGCTGCCGGCGGCGAGCGAGACGAAGAAGGTCCACACGCCGGGGCACGGGACCATCGAGGATGTCTCGAAGTTCCTTGGCGTCGGTTCGCGGCAGATGCTCAAGTCGCTGCTCTACGTGGCGGACAAGGAGGTGGTGATGGCCGTCGTGCGTGGCGATCACGAGGTCAACCCAGTCCGTCTCGCTCGCACGCTCGGCGTCGACGAGGTGTTCCTCGCCACAGAGGCCGATGTGGAGAAGGCGACCGGCGCCAAGGTGGGCTTCGCCGGGCCGATCGGCTACGCGGGCCGGGTCGTGGTCGACCGCGCGGCGGCGCGCGTGAGCAACGGCGCGACCGGCGCCAACGAGACCGATTACCACCTGACCGGCGTGAACATGACCGAGTACGCCTGGAAGGAGATCGTGGACATCCGCATGGCCACGACCGGGGACGCGTGCCCGAACTGCGACGGCGGCAGGTTGACCCAGTACCGCGGCATCGAGGCCGGTCACATCTTCATTCTGGGGACGAAGTACTCGGCGGCGATGGGAGCGAATTTCATCGACGAGAAGCAGCAGCAGAAGCCGCTGGTCATGGGTTGCTATGGCATCGGCGTCTCGCGACTGGTGGCGACGACCATCGAGCAGCACAACGACGAGAACGGCATCCGCTGGCCGATGAGCGTCGCGCCCTATCACGTTCACCTCGTAACCATCGGGCGCGAGGACGACGTGGTCGGCAAGGCGCGCGAGCTCTACGACGCACTGGAGAAGGCGGGCGTCGACGTGCTCTGGGACGACCGCGACGAACGCCCGGGTGTGAAGTTCAAGGACGCGGACCTCATCGGCGTCCCGCTGCGGGTGACCATCGGCGCCAAGGCCCTTGCCAGCGGCAACGTCGAGGTCAAGCTCCGCACCGAGACCGACCCGAAGAAGGCCGAGCTCGTGCCCTACGCCGACGCGGCACGTGTGCTCGCCGAGCGTGTGCGGGCCGCGCTGGGGTGATCGCATGACCCGCGTCGAGCGCCTGCCTCCGCCGCCAGACAAGCCCGTACGGTCGCCGCCCGTGGCGGTGCGCGGTGAGGTCGAAGCGAGGGTCCAGGGGCTCGATGCGCGGGTGCACGTGCCGGCGTCGCCCCGGCGCGCGGTGGTCATCTGCCATCCGCATCCTCTGTATGGCGGTAGCATGCACAGCCCCGTGCCGCTCGCCATCGCCAAGACGCTGGCCGACCTGGCCAGCGAAGAGGTGGCATGGGCGCGCTTCGACTTCCGCGGCGTGGGTCACAGCGCGGGTACCTACGATGATGGCCGGGGGGAGGTGGAGGACGCGCGCGCGGTGGTGGGCCACCTGCGGAGCGTCGTACCGGGGGTCCCCGTCGCCCTGTGTGGTCACTCCTTCGGATCGTGGATCGCGCTGCGTGCAGCGGCGGCAGAGGCGCCGGGGACGGTGGAGCGCGTGCTGATGGTCGCACCGAGCACGCGGTTCTTCGGAAAGTGGGACGACGCGCTCGCCTTCTCGGGGCCGCGCGCCATCTTCCTCGGCGACCGCGACGAGTTCTGCGACGTCGAGGAGGGGCGCGCGCTTGCGGCGCGCCTGGGCGCCGAGCTGCGCATCTTCGAGGGGTTCGACCATCACTTCATGAAGTCGCGCCGCGCGATGGCCGAAGCGGCGCTGGCCTTCGTCGCTCCGGAGGTGAGCGCGCCATGAGCGAGCGCAAGACCGTGACCTCGACCGACGCGGTTCACGCGGGCGAGCCGAAGTCCAAGCCCTACGATGCGGTGCCCACACCCCTAGTCCAGAGCGCCACCTACACGTTCGACGACACCGCGGAGATCGTCGCCTTCACGCGCGGGCACCATTCCGAGCCCGAGCGAGGTGAGTACGGTCGCTATGGCAACCCCACCGTGCGCGCCGTCGAGCTGCGCCTCGCCGCCCTCGAGGGCACCGAGGACGCGGCGCTCTTCGCAAGCGGGATGGCTGCGTTCACCACCGGCGTGCTCGCGCTGGTACGTGGCGGGCAGCACGTCATCCTATTCCGGGACTGCTACCGGATGACGCTGGAGTTCGTGATCGACGTGTTGGGCCGATACAGTGTGACCCACACCCTGCTCGACGCGGGGGACGTCGCCGCGCTGCCCGCCGCCGTGCGGCCGGAGACCCGCCTCGTCATCAGCGAGTCGCCGACCAACCCGTACCTCGCGTGCATCGACCTCGAGGCCCTGGCCGCGGCGTGCAAACCCCTCCGCACCGTGAAGTCCCTGGTGGACGCCACCTTCGCCACGCCGGTGAACTGTCGCCCTGCGGCGTTCGGCGTCGACCTCGTCGTGCACAGCGCCACGAAGTACCTGGCCGGTCACAACGATGTCCTGGCCGGTGTCGTGTGCGGGTCCAGCGGCCTCATCTCGATGATCCGCGACCTGCGCGGGGTGCTCGGTGGCGTCTGCGACCCGCACGCGGCGTTCCTCGTGGGCCGCGGCATCAAGACGCTGGGCCTGCGCATCGAGCGCCAGAACGCCACCGCGCTCGCCCTGGCGCGCCGGCTGGAGGGGCACCCTCGCGTCGAGCGTGTGTTCTACCCCGGCCTGGCGTCTCACCCCAGCCACCTTGTCGCGCGGGCGCAGATGCATGGCTTCGGGGGGGTCGTCAGCTTCGTCGTGAAGGGGGGCCTCGAGGCGGCGAGCCATGTGGTCGACCGGATGCAACTCGCGCGGATCGCCCCGAGTTTCGGAGGGGTGGAGACGCTCGTCGAGCAGCCTGCGGTGATGAGCTATTACGAGATGAGCACCGACGAGCGCGCCGCCATCGGCATCGCCGACGGCCTGGTGCGACTCAGCGTAGGGATCGAGGACGAGGCGGATCTCGCCGAAGATCTGGAGCGGGCGCTGGAGGACACGGTGCCTTCTCGATAGCGTTGGTTGTGCCGCTCCGTGCCGGTCGCGACATCGACCGTCGGGGCGCGTCTGGGCAACCCACGAAAGTACTCGGGCTTTTCACGTGGCCTGGCTCGTGCTGTGTACGTCTCTCGGGAGGTTCTACCAAATGCGTTTGCATGTGCTCCTGGGTGCGATGGGGCTGGGCGTGGTGTCGCTGGCGATGACCGCCGACGACGCACGTGCCTGCGGGGGGTGCTTTCACGGCCCGTCCCAGAACGGTGACGTGATCACCGACCACCGGATGATCTTCAGCGTCTCCCAGGAGCAGACGACGCTCTACGATGAGATCGAGTACCAGGGGAACCCGGCGTCGTTCGCATGGGTGCTGCCGGTTCACGGTCAGGTGC